>Ga0116226_10007021_pt1 | contig 10147 bp, 7 predicted proteins | sample S1TSphfallax_FD_89692 | JGI IMG/M metagenome (GOLD analysis project Ga0116226, IMG submission 89692) | Host-associated microbial communities from peat moss isolated from Minnesota, USA - S1T2_Fa - Sphagnum fallax MG | ecosystem: Host-associated > Plants > Peat moss > Unclassified | place: USA...
GAAGTCCGGCGAAGTCATCGCCGAGGTCGAGACCGACAAGGCGACGATGGATCTCGAGGCCTTCGACTCCGGCATCCTGCGCAAGATTCTGGTGCCCGAAGGCACCAAGGTTCCGGTGCAAAGCCGCATCGGCTTGATCGGTACCAAGGACGAAAAGATCGACGAAGCCGCCCTGGCGGCACCAGCCCCCGCCGCACCCGCCGCCGAAGCGAAGAGTGCGCCCGCACCTGAGCCGAAGGCAGCCGAACCGGCCAAGCCTGCGGCGGCAACCGCACCTGCGCCTTCCAGTGGTCGAGCCAAGGCCTCGCCGTTGGCGAAGAAGATCGCTGCGGACAAGGGCGTCGCGCTGGCCACACTCACGGGATCCGGTCCCGGCGGACGCATCGTGAAAAGCGATGTGCTCAACGCGCCGTCCAACGGTCATGCGTCCTCCGGACGCTCCCTCTTCGGTGCCGGGCCGGTCGCCGCCGAGGGCAGCACCAAGCTTACCACCATGCGCTCAGTCATCGCCAAACGATTGCTCGAGAGCAAGACCACCATTCCCCACTTTTATCTGGCGATCGAAGTCGACGCCAAGCCGATGATGGAGTTGCGCGCGCAGCTCAACGAGACCCTCGGCAAGCTCACCCCGCCGGTCAAACTCAGCCTCAACGACCTCGTGCTCAAGGCTGCGGCGGAAGCGGTGCGCCGCGTGCCGGCGGTGAACGCCTCGTTCGAGGGCGACTCGATTCGGCAGTTCCCTGACGTGCAGCTCTCCTTCGCCGTGGCGATTGCCGAGGGCCTCATCACGCCCATCATCAAGGAAGCGCAGAACAAGTCGCTGCTCCAGATTAGCGGCGAGGCAAAGTCGCTCGCGGCCAAGGCCAAGGACGGCAAGCTCAAGCCCGAGGAATTCCAAGGCGGCACGTTCACGGTCTCGAACCTGGGCATGCTCGGCATCGATAGCTTCTGCGCCATCATCAATCCGCCCCAGGCCGCCATCCTGGCCGTGGGCAACATCGTGAAGAAGCCGGTGGTGGACGCCAACGACAACATCGTGGTCGGCTCGCGCCAAAGCTTCACGCTTTCCTGCGATCATCGGGTCGTCGATGGCGCGGTGGGCGCGGCTTACCTCAAGGAACTGCGCGAGCTGATCGAAAAGCCGGCGCTTCTCCTCTTGTAAGGGCGGGCTGCGTCGGGGATCGGCCCGAACCATTACCTGCCGGCAAGATTGGAAGACGATTTCGCAAAAGAGTTATCGAGTTTTTCCCGTAGTGTGGCTCATACTAATTGATTGTATGGCTAAGGTTGGTGACCGTCTGTTCCGCGTTAATGTTTGATCGAACGTCACGCGCTTTCCGCACGTCCAAAAGATATTGCATGTCCGCTCCCGCCTCCCGTGTTGCTCCCTGGGAAAACTTCGCCCTGCGCGTCATCGCGATCTGGAAGCTCTGCCACGCGGTCTTCTTCACTGCGGTTGGTTTCGGGCTGCTCAAACTGCGGCATCACAACGTGGATAATTTTCTTAATAACGTCGTCGACTTTCTCAATGCTCATCACATCTTCCACATCAACCCGGAAAGCCACTTCGTGGACTGGCTGCTCTATAAAGCGCACGAGATTACGCCCTGGATGTCGCTCGCGGGCTACGCCGCTTTCATCTACGCCCTGCTCTTTGCGGTTGAGGGAACCGGCCTTTACCTGCGCAAGCGCTGGGCCGAGTGGCTGGTGGTCGGCGCGACCGGCTCGTTCCTTCCCTTCGAACTTTGGGCGCTCTTCGAACACGTCGTGTGGTGGAAATTCATCCTGCTTCTCGGCAACCTGCTCATCGTCGGTTACCTGGTCCATCGCATCCTGCTCGATGTCCGCTTGAAGGAGAAGGCGGTCGAGGGCGATTCTGCGCATGGTGACGGAAACGCCACCGGCGGATTTGACGGCAAAGGACGCGCGGCGGGATAGAAAATGGATGGAACATTTTAACGGCGCGATAAGATTTGCGCGCGGAATGACCGATTCGCTCCATTCGCCAAATTCCCCTGATTCGGTTATTTTTTCTCCCTGAATCCGTTCGGCAGGGTAATTAGCCCGACCACGTCCGACGCCGTATGACCAAGCCCAAGCCGCCCAGCCTTAAACCCAAACCGCCCAGCCTGAAAGCGGCCAGGCGTCCGCGCAGCCGGAAGGTGAAGCGGAACGTGCGTACGCTGCTCACCTGGGTTTTCGCCGGCGTCCTCATCGCCGGCCTGACCATGGTGACGCTTGGTTATCTCTACTATAGCGCGCGGGCCGGCTTCATCCCGATCACCGTGGTCCGGGAGATGCCCAAGGCTTCCATCCTCTACGACTACAAGGGCAACGCCTTCAGCCGCTTTTTCGATCAGAACCGCATCGCCCTGCCAGCGGATGAACCGCTGCCGAAGCTGCTCGCGCAAGCGGTCGTGGCCACGGAGGACCGCCGCTTTTACGAGCATGGAGCGGTCGACCCGTGGGGCATTGCCCGCGCGACGGTGGTCGATCTGCTCCACCACGGCGGACGCGAGGGCGCGAGCACCATCACGCAGCAACTGGCGCGCAACAGCATCGGGCAGATGCAGCGCACCTACAATCGCAAGCTACTGGAGATCTTCTTCGCGCATCGTATCGAGCTGGCCTACTCGAAAGACCAGATTCTGCGCTATTATCTCGATCGGATTTACTTCGGGCAGGGGCTTTACGGCGCGGAGACAACGGCGTACGCCTTCTTCGGCGTGCCGGCCAGCAAGCTCAACCTCGCCCAGTGTGCGCTGCTCGCCGGCATGATCTCCAGCCCGAATGCGTCCTCGCCGTGGAAGGATATCAACGCGGCGAAAGATGCGCGCGACCGCGCGCTGGCCAAGATGGTGCGGGCCGGTTGTATCTTCCAGGCCGATGCGGAAAAGGCGCACCGCGCGCCTCTCTCTCTGCGTCCGCGGCCCGAGTTTGGCGGTGGCTTCGCCACCAGCGAGGTGCGGCGGCAACTCGAGTCGATTCTCGATCCCAACATGGTGCAGGAAGGCGGCCTCAAAATCTTCACCACCATTGACGCGCATCTGCAATCCGTGGCGGAAGCCGCGCTCTCCCGGCGCATTGCCGAGATCGAGCAGGAAAAGGGCGAGATGCATCCGACCAGCGCCGGTGATCCCAACACCGGTCTGCCCAATGGAAACATCCTGGAAGGCTCGTTCTTCGCCATGGACCCCGAGACTGGAGCGATTCGCGCCGTCGTGGGTTCGCGTGACTTCGCGCTGAGCGAATACAATCGCGCGATGCAGGCGCGCCGGCAGGTGGGCTCGACGCTCAAGCCGCTGATTTACGCAACTGCGTTTGCGGAGAAAGGTTATAGCCCGGCCAGCACGATTGATTCCTCGAAGTTTGATATGACCCACGCGCAAAACGGCATCATGCCGCAGGGTGACGAGCCGGACCCCATTCGCATCAACGACGCGCTGGTGAAGTCTGACGACCCGGCCGCCGTGCGCATGGGCATCACCATCGGGCCCGAGCTGCTCAACAAATACGCGCGCGCGTGCGGCGTGACCTCGGACATCCCCGCCTACCCCTCCAGCTACCTCGGCGCCTGCAGCATCAGTCTCAACGAGATGGTCGGCATCTACGGCGTCTTCGCCGACCAAGGCGAGTGGGTCAAGCAGCACATCATCGTGCAGGTGCGCGACCAGGACGACAACATCCTCTACAAGTTTGAGCCGGAGGGCCGCACCGTCTTCACGCCGCAAGTCGCCCGGCAGGTGACCGGCATGATGCAGAACGTGCTCGATTTCGGCACGGGCGAGCCGGTGCGAAATGAGTTCGGCTTCACCGCGCCGGCGGCGGGCAAGACGGGTACGACCAACGACTACAAGGACGCGCTTTTCATCGGCTTTACCTCGAAGCTGGTCGCCGGGGTGTGGATTGGCTACGACACGCCGCGTGAGATCATGCCCGGCGGTTACGGCGCGGCCATCGCACTGCCGGTCTGGGCCAATGTGATGAAGCAGATGACCGGCTCCTATCCGATGAACGACTTCCCGGTGCCGCCGGGATTATCCGAGGTCAACCTTGGGGGGGGACTGTTTGGCCACGGCGAGCGCTACTACCTCACGGCCGATCAGCAGCACATGCTGGATGAGGAGCCCGCCGCGGAAGAAGAGGGGCATCACCGTAACTTCTTCGATCACCTGCTCGATATCTTCCGCTGAGCGGCGTGAACAAACCGGGCAGCGCCTTGCCCACGGCGCTGGCTATGACTGGATTTCAAAGCCGGGCGCGGCCTTCGGGTAGCGGGCGCGGCTCTTGAGCTTCAACTTGACCCAGCGGCCGATGTGGCGCGGCTGCGAGGTCATGGCCTTGCCCGTGGCGTACAGGAGCGGCGCGAGATCGAGCGAGCGGCGGTGGAACGTGACACGGCCCGCGCGGATTCCGGCGAAAATGGATTCGATGCTCAGCTCATCCGCCTCCACCGTGCTGGCGTTGGTGCCGATGTCCCGCAGCGTATGGGCATCCGAGCAGGCCACGAGCGTTTTGCCATGCTTCTGCGCCCAGCGCGCGGCGCGCAGGTTCGGGTTCACCCGGCCCGGCAGCCAGTGAACGTGGAGTGCGCACCATTCCACCGCGTCGATGCAATCGGCGTGCTCGGTCATGCGGCTGCCGAGGCAGGTCGGGTGCGGATAGTACGGGTGCGGTGCCATCACCAGCACATCCGGCTTGCGCGCGCGCAGGGAGCGAAGCTGGGACCACGTCGGCATGCCGGGCAGATCGCCCTCGGCCAGGTTCAAAACGACGAGATGATGCTGGCCCTCCATGTCCGCTTCCATGCCTGGAATGAGCAGGACGCCGCGCTCGCGCGCGTAGGCCACGGCTTCAGGATTATCGCAAATGCCCCGGTGCCAGGTAACCGCGATGGCGTCGAGCCCGACCTCCTTGGCGCGGTCGATATGCTCGAAGACCGAGTGCGTCAGGTGGCTATCAACGGGATCGCCCTGGCAGTGGCTGTGGAGCTCGATGCGGTACAACGGCATATGCGAAATATAGGAAGAACCCTTAATTAATCAAGATCGCTTAATTTCCCGGCCAGGGCCGCTTGATTAGCTACACTCATTTCCTTGTCCTAGCCATCGGCATGCCAGAAGAAAACTTTTGAAGCAACAGGCGTTGCGCGGAGATTTGAATTTAGGACTTGGCGCGTCAAGGCATCGAGCCAAGCTGAGCCACGACTTGGAGAATGCATTCACCTGGAGACTAGACTATGCCCACGACCAACGCTTATGCCGCTTACGATGCCACGACGCCGCTGCGTCCTTACAGCTTTGACCGCCGTGCGGTTGGGCCGCGGGATGTGAAGATCGAGATCCTTTTCAGCGGCGTTTGTCATAGCGATCTGCACCAGGCGCGGAATGATTGGAAGTCGTCGACGTATCCGATGGTGCCGGGGCATGAGATCGTGGGGCGCGTGACGGAAGTCGGGCGCGAGGTGAGGAAATTCAAGGTGGGCGACCTGGCGGGCGTCGGTGTTTTTGTCGATTCGTGCCGGACGTGCCCGAACTGTCAGCGTGACCTGGAGCAGTACTGCCTGAACCTGCTGTCGCAGACCTACAATGGATTGGAACAGGACAGGAAGAATGCGACTCAAGGCGGCTACTCGACGCAAATCGTCACGGACGAGCACTACACGCTGCAGGTTTCCGATAAGCTATCGCTGCCGGGTGTGGCTCCGCTTTTATGCGCGGGCATCACGACGTACTCGCCGCTGCGGCATTGGAAAGTCGTGTCGGGAAGCAAAGTGGGCGTGGTGGGCCTGGGCGGACTCGGGCACATGGCGCTGAAATTTGCGGCGTCGTTCGGCGCGGAGGTTACGCTTTTCAGCACGTCGGAGTCGAAGCGCAAGGATGCGGAAAAGCTGGGTGCGGCGCATTTCGTGAACACGAAAGATGCGGCGAATTTCAAGGCCGTGAGCCGGTCGCTGGATTTTATCATCGACACGGTTTCTGCGCCGCACGATTACGCGGCGTACCTGGAGACGCTGAAGCTGGATGGAGTGATGTGCTGCGTGGGCCTGCCGACCGAGCCGATCGTGACGCCGGTGTTCAGTCTGCTGGGACAGCGGCGGAGCATTTCAAGCTCGGGCGTGGGTGGGATCAAGGAGACGCAGGAGATGCTCGATTATTGTGCAGAGAAGGGAATCGTTGCCGAGGTCGAGATGATCAGGATGGACCAGATCAACGAGGCGTTTCACCGCATGGAGCGCAATGATGTGAAGTATCGCTTCGTGATCGACATGGCTTCGCTGAAAGGGTGAGGAAGCGTTTAGCGCGCGGGCTTTATCAATAATGTCTGGCTCTCGATTCTCTTGTCATTCGCAATCACGGCATCTTTTCCGGTGAAGACGCCGCCCAGGTAGGCCAGTTCCAGTCCGATGCCAAGAAGGATGACGAAGACAACGGCGATAAAGAGCAGAGGAATGATGGGGGAATCTGCTTCGATGGTGGTTCTCATGGTAATAGGTTCTATTGGAAACACGTTACACGGCGAACGAAGGGACGTGTATGGGGTGTAGACCCTATGGGTTCGGCGGCAAGAATCGTGTGCGAGGGCAAAAACGGTATCGCGCCTGGCTCAACGAAAGCGTAGTCTGTTGCCATGGCAAACGCTGTTCTGGATGACGTACAGGTGGAAAAATTAGCGATTCAAGGAGGCACCCCGTTGATCACGGCGACGCCGCCGGAGAGCTGGCTGCACGGTACCAATGAAATTGGAGAAGAGGAGATTCGAGCCGTAACCGAAGTTTTTCGGGGCAAGGTTCTTTTTCGTTACGCGAAGGACCCCGGGACGTCGACGGTGACTCAATTTGAAGAGCAGTTCGCCCAAAAAACGGGCGTGAAGTACGCGCTGGCCGTGAACAGCGGCACGTCGGCGCTCATCGCTGGGCTTGCCGGGATCGGCGTCAGCCAGGGCGACGAAGTCCTGGTTCCCGCCTATACCTATATCGCCACCGCGGCGGCGGTCCTGGCCTTGGGGGCATTTCCTGTCATCGTGGAAGTCGACGGCTCCCTGACGATGGATCCGGATGATCTTGAGAAAAAGATCACCCCCCGCACCAAGGCCATCATTCCCGTTCATATGCGGGGAACTCCGTGCAACATGGCCCGGATTGTCGATATTGCCCAACGTCACGGCCTTGCCATCATCGAAGATTGCGCGCAGGCCAATGGCGGAGAGTTTCGCGGCAAGCCCCTGGGTACCTATGGCCAGGCCGGTGCCTTTAGCCTCCAGCACTATAAAATCATTACGGCGGGAGAAGGCGGCGTGGTCATCACCGATAGCAAGGAGGTTTTTGAGCGCGCGGCCATCTATCACGATTCCGCTTATGCTTTTTGGATGGAAGGAAACGCGGGCGGTGAGGAAGCCGTTCAAGACTGGAAGAACACCTGCTTTCTGGGCGAAAACTACCGCCAATCGGAACTACACGGTGCGCTCGCCTTGGAACAATTAAAGAAACGGGATCGAATCCTGCAGCGCACCCGCGCCATCAAACGCAAGATCTGGGGTGCCTGCGAGACGATACCCGGCGTGCAGATGGAGGCGGTCACGGACCGCGAGGGCGATTGCGGAATTTCGCTCGTTTTTTTCATGGAGAACCCGGCCCGGGCCAATGCCATATCCGAAGCGCTCCGCGCCGAGGGCGTCCACTGCGGTACCATGTTTTCAAAGCAAATTCCCGATCGGCATATTTTTTATCACTGGGATTATGTGATGAAAAAGCGCACTCCCCATCGGAATGGCTTTCCCTGGGTCTCGGCGGAACGCCCCTGCAAGATCGACTACACCATCGACATGTGCCCGAAGTCCATCGACTGGCTGGAGCGCTCGGTGATGATGCCGATTACCCAGGTTTTGACCGACGAGTACGTCGATCAAGTCGTTCTTGCCATCCAGAAAGTCGCCCGCTACTGGTAGGCCTCGCCTGGCTTTTTTTCACCTCGATGGCCCAGCCTCTTTCCACCTTTTCATCAATGAACCCGACCATTCCCGTAGTTTGGACAAACGACGATATTCATTTTGGACGAGCGCCCAATTTGCGTCGCCAACTTGAATTCCTCGATCGTCATGGCATTCCGGGCGTTTTCTTTGTCATACCGAACATGGATGGCCCGCTGGATGAGGACGAGGATTTGCTGGCCACCATCGAACAGGCCAAAAAAAACGGCCACGAATTTTACCAGCACGGGTATCTCCATACCGCTTTTGAATGCGGCATTCCCGAGGCGACCATGCTTGATTTTGATCCCGTGGCCAAGCGCCGCTTTGACGAAGAGCGGGACATCATCGAATCAGGCCACACCTTTGAGGCGCAGGTGGAAATTCTGGAAAAGGGCCGTCGCATCTGGCGGAGTTGCTTCGGGGAAGACTCCAAGGGATTTCGCCCCGGCTGGGGAGCCTATGGCAATACCCTCTATCGAGCCCTCGCGGCCTTGGGCTTTGAATGGATTTCCTGCCGCATGCCCTGCATTACCTCGTGGGATTGGAATCACTGCGAATGGGACAGCCCGATGCATTTTCGCGAAAAAATTCCCTCCCACCCGACTTTCCTTCGCCACGGCATCTGGGAATTTCCGCTCGCGGGAGACTATGCTTTTCGGGTGCCGAACGATCCGGAAAAAATGGATAAAATGGTCGATCTGGGCATGCGCGAATTTGAAACCTTTTACGAACGCCGCCACCCCATGCTCATGGTTTGCCACTTTCACGGCCTCGAGTGGGATGGCGGCGGCGAAACGATGAGAAAGTTCCTCTCCACCTATCCCGGAAACAAGGTCAGACCCGAATACGATAAGCTGGCCCCCAATCCGCAAGGCACCGGCTACGCCATTCACGAAAAGCTGATCCCGGCCTTGCTGCAAACCAAGCGCGCCTCCTTCGTGGGCATGCAAGAGATCGTCTCGCACTACATCCAGAAAAAGTAGGCGCTGGTCTCGAAAATTCCGGCGCGTCGGCTTCCATTCCCTTGGCTGTCCCGCAAAAATGCGACGCTTGCTGAAGCGTCGCATTTCTCCCTTCCGCTTGAGAATGGACAACGATCAGGCCAGGTCGAAGCGATCCAGGCTCATCACCTTGTTCCAGGCCGCGACAAAGTCGTGGACGAACTTCTTTTCCCCGTCGGAACTCCCGTAGACTTCAACCAAGGCGCGCAGGATGGCGTTGGAACCGAAGACGAGATCGGCCCGTGTGCCCGTCCACTTGATCGTCCCCGTTTTGCGATCGCGCCCTTCCAGGATTTCCGAGTCTTTCGAGGACTGGTTCCACGCCGTGCTCATGTCGAGCAAGTTGACAAAGAAGTCGTTGGTCAGGGCCTCCGGGCGCTTGGTGAAGACGCCGTGCGGCGTTCCCTTGAAGTTGGTTTTCAGGACACGCAACCCGCCGATGAGCACCGTCATTTCGGGCGCCGTCAAAGTCAGCAACTGCGCCTTGTCGATCAGCAGCGCCTCCGTCGGCACCGTGTATTTGCCCTTAAGGTAATTGCGAAAGCCGTCCGCAATGGGTTCCAGCACCGCGAACGACTCCACATCGGTCTGCTCTTGCGAGGCGTCCATGCGTCCCGGCGTAAAAGGAACCGTGACCTCGTGCCCGGCATTTTTCGCCGCTTGCTCGATGCCCACACCTCCGGCCAGGACGATCAGGTCCGCCAGCGAGACCTTCTTGCCGCCGGTTGCCGCGCCGTTGAAAGCGCCTTGGATGCCTTCCAGCGTCTTGAGTACCTTGGCCAGTTGCTCGGGCTCATTGACTTCCCAATCCTTCTGCGGTGCCAGGCGAATGCGCGCCCCGTTCGCTCCGCCGCGCTTGTCCGTACCCCGAAACGTGGAGGCCGAAGCCCAGGCGGTGGTCACAAGTTGGGCCACCGACAACCCCGAAGCCAGGATCTTGCCCTTCAGCGCCGCAATATCGGCATCCCCCACCAACTCATGGTCAACGGCTGGCACCGGATCCTGCCAGATCAGAACCTCCTGCGGCACTTCCGGGCCGAGATAGCGTGCGATCGGCCCCATGTCGCGATGCGTCAGCTTGAACCAGGCCCGCGCAAACGCATCGGCAAACGCCTCGGGGTTCTCATGAAAACGCTTGGAGATCGGCCCATAGATCGGGTCCATCTTCAGCGCCA
>Ga0116226_10007022_pt1 | contig 10147 bp, 10 predicted proteins | sample S1TSphfallax_FD_89692 | JGI IMG/M metagenome (GOLD analysis project Ga0116226, IMG submission 89692) | Host-associated microbial communities from peat moss isolated from Minnesota, USA - S1T2_Fa - Sphagnum fallax MG | ecosystem: Host-associated > Plants > Peat moss > Unclassified | place: USA...
ATATAGTACTATTCTTATAAAAGCCTTTACGGATGACGAGTCTGTTTGCAAGAATCGGAATTTTCTAATCGCATAGGATTTTTCAAGAATCATGAATTCTAAGAGAATATCTGCGGCATTGCATAATCCGAATCAGAAAAGTGTGTCGAGAAAAAAACCGTGCCGTATATTTGTAGTTCTAACATATGCACATACAAGAATGTTCACGCTGTTAAGAATCAAAATCACTCATGTCAACTTTATATGTATTCGTAAAAGTATACAGATACTAAAAAAATTCACTCGATTTTGGGAATGAAGGCAATGTTAAAGACCGGGACCGTGACTGAGACTGGAAAAAAATTTGACCGAGACTGGGGCCAGGACTAAAAAAAAGCGATTGTGCAGATCCCTAGATGGATGGCATACATGACTACAACCACCATTATTAATTGAACACTGATCATTATTACATAATGAAGATTCATCACCACCACCGGGACAATCAGGTTTACTTTATTTAAAGATTTAATTAAAACAAAATGATAAACTTATACCGATGTTAATTCACCAATATGACATTGATTAGTAAATGAAGCTAACACTCAATCGATTATAAGAACGATTATATTTTTCGTACGAGCGTTCATTAAATTCTGATACAATAACCGAAATGAAACGACATCTGTCATAAAGAATCTGATTGTGTTTTGATGATTAAGAAATGATTCATATTCTACATTCTTCGATGATGACTTCGATGATAATTCCAGTTGAATAGTTGTTCGTATATGGACACAGAACTGAATACCATTACGAATGTGGCCAAATGAGAAAACTTTCGCAAAACTGCCACTATGGTTTGATTCCTTTATTGCATCATAAAATAAATAATAAAGTCATAGTAATTTCGCAATTATATCTTCCTCTATTTAAAAACTGTAGTGACCGAAAAACATATGTAGATATATATATACTCTCTTTTTTCTTCAGTTTTAAGTAATTTTAAAAATTATTCTATTTTAGACAAATAATGACTGAAAGTGTAGCTTCATCGGTTCAGTCCGATAATACATCTTTTCAAGAAGCTTATTCAAATTCCAATACTAGTGATAATCATAATAATAGAAAACAAAAACGTCGACCAATGCAGACAAGTTCACAAGATGCTCGATACAGTCATCATACATATCAACAACAACAACAGTGGTACCCACAACATATGTATAATGATGAATATTATTATGGGCCATCACCTTCACGAGGAGGGTATTATCCTCGCAATCACCCTCATCCACAACAACAACGACGACCTCAATTTCGTCATCCATCCGCATCTTCGCAAATAAATCAACAAGTAACTACTCGTCCAAATAGTAATTCATCAGCACGATCCACAGCTGAAGTGGAAAATCTTCGTTCAACATTAATTGAACAATTATTTGAAAATATCTATGAATGTATGATATGTATAATCAAAATTGAGTATGTTTCATATTTTTACATCAATAAATTGATGTATAATTCCTTATTTTTTTTTTTTTTAGACGAGATCAGGAAATCTGGTCATGTGATATATGTTATAAAATGTTTCATATAGATTGCATTAGAAAATGGGCTAATTCAGAAGAAAGTGGTACAGATAAAAATTGGCGTTGTCCAGCTTGTCAATATTCTTATACAGCAAATCCAATTTATAATTGTTTTTGTCATAAACGTAAAAATCCATTATTTCAACCTGGTGAAATTCCTCATTCATGTGGTGAAAGATGTAATAAACGATTGAATACTAAATCCAATGATTGTAATCATCGTTGTTCAGAGTAAAGATTTATTGAGTAAAAATCTTGTTTTATATCTATTTTCTATTAGACTCTGTCATCCTGGTCCATGTCCAACATGTACAACAATGATAAAACGTTCTTGTTTATGTGGACGTGAATCTCGTATTATTATGTGTAGTTCAAATTCAATAATTAAATGTGAAAATAAATGTGAAAAACTTAAATCATGTCGACATCATAATTGTAATTTGGTAAATTTGATTTGAATATTTGAATTTGATTTAATTATCATTTGATTTTTAGATTTGTCATCCACGTGAATGTGAACCATGTGATCAATTAATTAAACAAATATGTTTATCACATGGAACTGAACGAGAAGTTTTATGTTCGGCTGAAACTGGTGGTACAACAACATTTACATGTGGTGAACTATGTGGAAAATTACTTTCATGTGGTCATCATAAATGTACAAAAACATGTCATGAAGGATCATGTTCAGATTGTTTATTATTACCAGAAAATTGTAAAACATGTGCTTGTGGAAAAACAATTATGGATAATCAACAACGAACATCATGTATTGATCCTGTATGATTAAAAAAAAAGAGTTTTTTTTTTTGGAAAAAGAGATTGTTTTGTTTATTTAGTTACCAATCTGTGAAAAATCATGTGAAAAAATTTTATCATGCGGTCCAATAGATGATCATCATCGATGTTCAGCTCAATGTCATAATGGACCATGTCCACCATGTAATAAACAATCAATTCTTCGATGTCGTTGTGGACAATCAAGTAAATCAACCTCTTGTATTGAAGTAATACAATATGATCCAATTAAAAATCCTTTTTGTTGTGAACGACGATGTAATAAAAAAAAATTATGTGGAAAACATCGGTTAGTTATTTTCTATTAATAAAATTTTGAAAAAATGAACTTTTTTTTTTCTATTTAGATGCAATGAATTATGTTGTGATCATGATATACATGTTTGTGAAATTGTCTGTGGAAAAACACTTAACTGTGGTATACAGTATGTATTAGATATAACAGAGAAGAAAAATAACTGGATATACTTCTTTCTTTTAGTAAATGTGAAGAATTGTGTCATAAAAATCTTTGTCGAAAATGTCCGATTAATAGTTACGATGAATTAACATGTTATTGTGGTCAAACTGTTCTTCAACCACCTATTGAATGTGGTACAAAACCTCCAGCATGCAATTATAGATGCAATCGAACACATACATGTGACCATCCTGTATATCATAGTTGCCATACTGACGATGATTGTCCACCTTGTACACATCTTGTGTCAAAAATGTGTGTTGGAGAACATACATTACGTAATAGTGTAAATAAATCTCTTTTATTTTATGTTCATTATTGTACAACAAAAGATTTCTTTTCTTTTAGGTTCCTTGTCATTTAAAAGAAGTTTTATGTGGTCAACCATGTGCTAAACCTCTTCCATGTGGAGTTCATACCTGTTCACGTGCATGTCATTCGGGTCCATGTCAACTAATCGATCAAAAATGTACACAACGATGTGTTATAAAACGACGTGAATGTGGTCATCCATGCAATGCACCATGTCATGAACATGAACCATGTCCATTAACAACCTGTCGAGAAATAGTTAAAGTTCGATGTCCATGTGGTCGTTTAGTGAAAGATATTATTTGTAATATAAAATCAAATGAACCTAATGAAGGAAAAGATGAAGCTGATTTAACACAATCACTTGTTCAAGCATTATCTGTTCGAACAATTGATTTATCTCTTACACGAAAACAACAACCACAATTACAACAACAATTAGAATGTGATGATGAATGTCGTATAATACAACGAAATAAAAATTTTGCTCAAGCATTATCAATAAATCCCGATGAACCACGACAATCACTTATTGTTTATACCGATTTTTTACGTGATTATGCAAAGAAAAATTTAGAATTTGTTCAAACTATTGAACGACAATTTAATCAACTTGTTGAAGAAACTCAACGTCATCGTGTTGCAAAACGATGTCATTCATTTAAACCAATGAAAATTAATGAACGTCATTTAATTCATGAATTAGCAACATTTTACGGTCTTGAAACACAAGCAATGGATCCTGAACCACATCGAAATGTTGTTGCATATGCCTCTTATGGAATGTGTAAAATTCCATCTATTACATTAAGTGAAACAATTCGAAGAGAAAAACTTAAAATACCACCTCCTGTGACACTGATATAAACAGAAACACATATATTTATTCATAGATATACCTAGTTTTATCTCATTTCATTTTTTCCTGTTTTTTTCTTTTCATATGTCAATAAAATAAAAAAGAAACCTAGACCAATATATACATAGGTTCTTATTTTCAATATCAAAAGAAATAATAAGATCAAGTAGTTTAAAATATAAATGATATTTCTCAAATAAAATGTTCCAGATAAATATCTTATTTTCCTTTGTGTTAGATAATAACTTTGAATATGTATTGTCGATCATTGCTGATGATATCTCGAATTACTCTAAGAACTTCGAATATTTCAAGTCGATGTTTAATAGCATCATGCAATAATCACTCACTATTTTCTTATCAACAACCTAATCGTTATTTAGTTCAAAATACATCAAATAAGCAATCACCGGGTCGTATAGGTCGATTTTTTCGTTGGTTCAGATGGAGAGCTGAACCAATAAATTCTACAATATCGACAACATCACCTCCTTTAACAACACTGACAGTCATGCAAGGATTAAAACGTTTTCTTGCTCTTTCTCCATTGTTAGAACGGTTTTTTCTTCATTCACAAATCATTCAAGATGAAGATTTAGCTCGATTAATTTCAAAAATAGCTGCAATAACAATTTATACATTTATTACTATCACTACACTTGGAACACTTGGTATTGATACCAAACCATTATTAACTGGTATTGGTATAACGGGTTTTACAATTGGTTTTGCACTTAAAGAAGTAGCAACGAATTTTATAGCGGGTATTTTTCTTGTTATTAATAAACCATTTGTTCGAGGATGTCGAATTAAAATTCATGGAGATGGTGACGGCATTGAGGGTAAATTTATTTTAATTTCAATATAATATAATTATCTATATTATATTGAATATTCTCTCGAAAAAAGGTCTCGTTCATTATATCGATATTCGATATGTACATCTAAAAACCAAAGATCGTAAGTTATTAATTTTTTTTTTATTTTTAAAATCGAATATTCATATTATTTCCTTCATATTTCAGGTGGTATTGTAATGATTCCATCATCAGTTGTTTATACAAATCCATTTACTGTTTTCCCTGCTGATGATGAAGCAAATGCAGGTTTTATTGATATGACTAAACCACCGATAAGTGATCCGACAAAACCTCCTGAGCCGTCATTGTCACCACCTACATCTCAGATTAGTAGCACGAAAGAAAAAAAATTAAAGATGAATTTTGATCCCGAACCAGCAGGATCATTTAAAAAAGAACCATTTGATGAAAAACTATAGAAGATACAATTTTTTTTCCTCAAATAGATTATTTTCTTTTTATATTGCAATCTTGATTTGTTTATATTTTATCAGTCTTTCAATGAATACAATAATGTTTAAATGATTCTTTTTTCTTTTTGAATGTGACTAAAAATCCAAATAAAAATAGGCTTCTACATTTATATTTAAATCAATTTGATGTATTGTTCGTTGATTCAGGAGTGATAAGACCATCATCTCGATCGAATATTGCTCGTCCCGTATATTTTGTACGATAATTTTCGTTAAAAACTGCATGCGCCCAGGCTAATGTTTCATTACATACTTGCATAGCCCAATGTGCTTTACGTGGTTGTACAAGCCAATCAGGATCATTAAGAAGTAAATCAAGTATTTGTGCAGCTGTATACCAATCGACAAGAAGTCGACCATGTATAGGTAGTTCTGTACGACATGAACGAATATATGAAATAATTGAATTTAATGTTGGAAATTTTCTTGTTCCTTTTGTTACTATTTCAACAATTGATTCTGTTGAACGTAAAACCATTAATAAAGCTGTTTTTGTTATTGATGTTGCTAATGTTACTTGTTGTGTATCATCCTTATTAAGTTCAAGCATTCGATTAAATGTACGTTTTAAATCAAGAAAACTTCCGCTTAAATTATCCAAATTAAAATTACTAGTTTTAGCGAATAAAAGTTCATTTTGAAAAGATTTAACATGATCAGCTTGTGCTTTGACAGATGTTATAATACTTGTTTCTCGATTATCGATTGATGGAATATCAAATGCATATTTTCGTAAATGTTCATTTTTTTTAAGTTCAGTATTATGACGAAGTTGATCAGCAAGTGCAAGAACATGAGACCAACGACTACGAGAAAAATGGTTTGTTGGTTTGTTAGTTGAAAAATGATTATTATTGATGTTATTATTTGATGCTGTTGATGTTTTGCTCATTTTTCTAGAATAAAAATAATAAAAGATTATACAGATTAAATGAGAATACTTCAAGTATAATGTCATAAAAAGAAATAGATTATTTTCTCTGCTCCAGTTATTTTTTTATTGTTCGGATGTTTTTTTCTTCTTGTTTTCATCTTACGAGTTAAAAGTTACTCACATAACCTCGATATTACATTCATCGTTGATTTTGGTATGACATGCTCTACAGACCATTTAGCTTTTTATCTTTTTTTTTTCTTCCTTCTATGCAAAAACTATTCCTCAAAGGCTATAGCACAGAGCTGTCTTTTTAACTGCCGTTCTTTTGTTATTCAATGCATCGGTACATTGACCCCCCTTTCTTTAGTCTGTAGAAAAAAAAAACGTGACGTTCTTTTACTTTATCGAAAATAATCGTTCTTTTCGGTCGGTTTTTTGTTTTTTACATACTGTAACGCAAGTCAATTGGTGCACAGCATGTGTTTATCTGTAAGCCGAGAAAATATGTTAATCTGTCAAGCCAATTTCAGCCCACAGAGTGTACTATGTAACTCTATCTATCTATATATAGATTAATTAACAGTTAGACATCATTCAACAAAAGATAACGATTCTGTTCATATTACACTAAATCACAATAGCATTGCTTTAGATTTACTATCTTCGTTAGCATTAATTTTACACGGATTAATTTTTAAAAAAATTAGAATTATGATTTATGCGATATTATTCTTGATCAAATTACATATATTATTGTCTTTGCTGTTTTTGATGTTGAGGCACAAATGCATATTATTTGCATGATAAGACAAATAACAGAATTGAACTATATATTTATTTATTGGTTTATTAATTCATTTATTATTTGTTGTTTACTTCATTGATGTAAAGTTCATATATCCTGAGTACTTGCTATTCATTATTTTCGATGATAGGGCACATATACATTAAATAAAGATGAGTGTTCGAGAGAGATACGAGAAAATGTCACGAATAAATATCGATTAGACCTAAATAAAGTGTCTCAAGATAATTCTTACGTTGATAAAGAAAAGAAGTTGGTAATATTTGATCGGAGATATGAATATAGTATTCATAATAACATCTTAGGCATATCCCTGGTGATTAAATACGGTTATTGTATACAGCTCCTATACGGTTTGAATACGATGTCTTTACGACCGTATATGGTCGAATACGGTCCGTATATGTACCATATTTTTTTGTAAATCAGGTTGGTGATTTACGACTGTATATGAACGTACATGTGTCGTATCGCCATCGTATACGATGTCATGTAACATCGGATTCAGATGCGTCTCGCGTCAGTGAGAGAAGAGGTGATTTTTTCTTTTCCCTTTCTCTATTAATAGAAAAATATAATATATTTATATTTTCAAATAATACTTGCCATTGCAGTTGTTGTTTCGATCAAACTAAATAACAAAAAAATAATGCATATTGTTAAAGCAATACTTACGATTGTGGTTGTTGTTGTTGAGGTTAATCTAAATAAAAAAATATGATCTAAAAAGCTTGATAGTGGCAAATAGGTCTCAACATGAGCTATTAATTGTCTACCATTACATGGTAGCTAATTATGAATTTTATGCACTTTAATAAAAAAACATAAATACGGCGTAGTTATAGTATGTAAACGACTGCCGTATACGGCACTTTCATGGCACGATACGAATACGGCACGTATACGGCGGTCGAATACAGGACGTTTACGTAGCACCGTAAACGAACATCATATACGGCGCCGTATTATACCGTAATTGATCGGTAATACGGTGCACCGTGTACGATCACTGTTTCCAGGCCGAAAATTACCGGATTTTAGCCGAATACGGCCGTATACATGCCGTATTATTCGACCTGGGTTAAAATGTAGACTTCGAATAGAATCAACATAATTACTCGGTTTAAACTTCGATTTATTGATCAAGTTAAATATACTACTGATGAAAATAAAGCGGTTATTTAATATCAAAACTCTCAATTTAAATAAAGAAAGTTTGCTGTTTCCATATTCTATCTATCACTATTAGTTTTCGATCATATTACAGCAAGAGATGTCGCTCATTGAAGCATGCAGTCTGGATTCGATGTACTGAATAATAGTCACATAAATTTTTTTCATCCTTCGAATGTTTGTATAATCACGTGGATTGGAACGATGAGAAAAAGATATGCATGAGTACTTTTCACTTTTTTGATCATTACTATTGATATTATCGTCAATTTTTTTATTACTCGTTTCTCTTCCCTTCTAACAGCTACATTTCTCTGAAAAAAACACAATGGGCGCATTAATGCATAAAAATTCGGCTCCACAAGGTCAGTCAGCAGGACAGCCAGTAGCTTCAGGGCAAGCACCTCCTCCACAACAAATGCCTGTCCAACAAGGCTATACTCAACCACCCCCTCCACAACAAATGTCGGCACAACAGGGATATGCTCAACCACCTCCTCCACAACAGGGATCTGGTCAAACACATGTACATCCAGTGGTATTGGCGGCTCGACAACAACCGGTTGCTCAACCTACACCTGTTCAGCAGCCAATGCAGCAAGGACAAGGATTTATGCCTCCCCAACAACAAACCTTTATGCCTCCCCAACAATCTATGATGAATCCCGGTTCTCAACAACAACCAGTTATGGCTCCCCAGCAACCTAATATGATTCCTGCCACGCCTCAGCAACCACCTCAAATGGTCCCTCAATCACAACCTGTATACGGACAACAGCCCGTTCAAGGTGGTTATGTTCAGTAACCAATTCGTATATACGTAAAAAAAATCAGCTGACTTCTCTCCACTATTATTCACGCATATAAAAACATTTGTTATTAGATATAGATAACTTATTCAATCAAGCCATTTTCTTTTATGTTTACATATATGTCTATAAAAATAAAATGCCTTTTTTTTATTGGAAATAGAGCCAAGTTCAAAGAAGTTCTTTGAATACCATCATATATTTTAAACTTTGATCTTGTTTGATTGATTCTTAATCAAAAAAAATGTATACACATCATGAAACTATTTTTATGATAAGTTAATGAAAAATAATTGACTTCAAATAATTATAATCATAATGTAGATAAGATTTTCAGAAAAGAGAAGAAGAGTATAACACCAGTTTGTCCAACACCAAGTACGAAACAAAAGAACGGTTTTATTTCCACTGATGCAGCATAAAATATAGCTGAAAGAAGTGCACCTAAAAAAGAACATAATCAAGAATATTTTTCTAGTTTTTCAAAGACAAATGTTACTTGTAAGAGCTGATGGAATAATAGGCGTTATAATTCCAGCTAAAATAATAAGTACTGCATACCAACGTCCAATTTTATGACTTCGTAATGATATAATAGCAATCACACTAGCAATTAAATGTACAACAATGGATGTCATGAAACACCAAAGAAATATTTCAGCCCATATATCTAAATTAAAAAAGATTTATTAATAGCAAATGTTGATTAAAAAAATAATAGACTACCTCCAAATTCAACTAGGCGATGTTTCGGTGTTAATTTTAATGAATCAACAAGACGTCGAAATGAAAGTTCTTTTATAAATTCGGGCATTCAAACTATCATTTAATATGATGAACGCAGAAATAATCAATTGCGATTGTGAGCAATGCATTTCTTTTCTGTTTTTTGATTAGACCTCTTTTCATCCAATCATAAAACACATTGTCTTCTTTTGAAAGGCTCTCACCAAGTTACATTCTTTGATGATGGTAATAGTTCATAATTGTGACTAAAAAATAATTTTTATTCAATAAAATTTGACTAAACAATGCGTCTAAAATTTACATTTCCATCAGCACTTCGTCATGCCGATCGTGTTGATTGTGTTGGATGGATGTCTGCGGATGATTTATATTCCGTTGGAGAAGATCATATTATATATAA
>Ga0116226_10007023_pt1 | contig 10147 bp, 10 predicted proteins | sample S1TSphfallax_FD_89692 | JGI IMG/M metagenome (GOLD analysis project Ga0116226, IMG submission 89692) | Host-associated microbial communities from peat moss isolated from Minnesota, USA - S1T2_Fa - Sphagnum fallax MG | ecosystem: Host-associated > Plants > Peat moss > Unclassified | place: USA...
CCCCATGCCCATCCTCCGCCTCCCCCATCCCCGTCTCCAAACTCCCCAGCACCCCCCGCCCCCCCTCAACCCAAAACCCCCCCAGATGCGCCCGCCCCCTCACCTTCGCCGTAATCCCCACATTATATTCGTAAGAAGCCGGCGTCTTCGCATCCGCCTTCAGGCTCCCATCCATCATCACACTCGTAAACCCATGCTGCACGGCCGAAAGACAAGTCGCCTCATCATTCCCATGATCCTGGTGCAAACAAATGGGAATTTTCGGATACATCACCTCCACCGCCTCAATCATCTTCGCCAGCATCACATCCCCAGCGTACGAACGCGCCCCCCGCGAAGCCTGCAAAATCACCGGCGAATCAGTCTCCCCCGCCGCCGCCATAATCCCGAGCACTTGTTCCATGTTGTTCACATTAAACGCCGGCACGCCGTAACCGCGCTCCGCCGCATGGTCCAACAGCTGCCGCAACGTAATCCGCGCCATCAAAAACTCCTGTTCATCGCAACGCCCGCCGCCGCCGTTCCACCAGCTGCATAATCACCGGCGTAAGGATCAATTGCATCGCCAGGTCGAACTTGTTCCCGGGCACCGCGATGGAATTCGCCCGCGACATGAAACTGCCATGCAGCATCGCCAGCAAATACGGAAAATCAATCCCATGCGGGTCCTTGAACCGTATCACCACAATTGACTCATCCGCGGTCGGAATCGTCCGCGCAATAAACGGGTTGGACGTATCCACCGTCGGCACCCGCTGAAAATTAATATCAGTCTCCGTAAACTGCGGACAAATATAATGCACATAATCCGGCATCCGCCGCAAAATGGTGTCCATCACATCCTCGGTGGTATACCGCCGCGCCGCCTGGTCGCGATGAATCTTCTGGATCCACTCCAGATTGATCACCGGCACCACGCCAATCTTCACGTCCGCGTGCCGCCCCGTATCAATGCCCTCATGCTTCACGGCGCCATGCAGCCCCTCATAAAGCAGAATATCGGTCGGCGTCGGCAAATTGTACCAGTCCGTAAACTTGCCCGGCTTGCCGCCGTAAAGCTCCGCCTCCGCCTCGTCATGCACGTAGTGCCGCGCGCGCGCGGTGCCGCTCTCCGCGTAGCTCGCGAACGCATCCTCCAGCTCCTGCAGGAGATTCGTCTCCGGCGAAAAATGCGAAAAATGATAGTTCCCCGCCGCCGCGGCCTCTTTCATCCGGGTCCGCATTTCCAACCGGTCGTACCGGTGAAACGAGTCCCCCTCCAGATAGGCGGCCGTCACCTTCTCGCGCCGAAAAATCTGCTCGAAAACATTCCGCACGCTGGTGGTCCCGGCACCCGATGACCCGGTGACCGAAATAATCGGGTGCAGAACGCTCACTGCAGCGTCTCGGCGCTCTTGCGGAACAAGGACCGGCTACGAAACAAAGGCAGCTCCGTCACCACTTTCGATTCATACGCATTCGCCACCCGCTTCACCTCATCGGCGGACCCAAAAATCAGCGGCACGCGCTGGTGAACCGCGGTCGGCACGATATCCAGTATCGCCTGGCGCCCATCCGTCGCCGCGCCGCCGGCCTGCTCGATGAGCATCGCCACCGGATTCGCCTCGTAAATCAGCCGCAGCCGCCCCTGCTTATAATCCCGCCGGCTATCTCCCGGATACAAATAAACCCCACCCCGAATCAGAATCCGGAAAGCATCCGCCACCATCGAAGCCAGCCACCGCGTGTTAAAATCCTCCCCCCGCGGCCCGGTCTTCCCCAGCATCAATTCCCCCACATACCCCCGAATCTGCGGCTCCCAATGCCGCAAATTGGACCCATTAATCGCATACTCCCGTGTCTTCTCGGGTATCACAATATTATCCCGCGTCAGCAAAAAGCCCCCGCTATCCGGGTCCAACGTGAAAATCCGCACCCCATCCCCCATCGTCAGCACCAGCGCCGTCTGCGGCCCATATATCAAAAACCCCGCCGCCAGCTGGTGCCGCCCAGTCTGCAAAAAACTCTCCGCCACCACCGGCGCGGCATGAAGTATCGAAAAAATCGACCCCACCGGCGCCAACGTCTCGATATTAGAAGACCCATCCAACGGGTCCACCGCCACCGCCAGCTTGGCGTGAATATCCAAAATCTCCGGCTCGCCCACCTCCTCGGACGCAAACACCGCCACCGGCGAAACCAGCAGCGCATCCCGCAACAGGTCATTGGTCAGAACATCCAGCGCCTTCTGCCCATCGCCATCCAGCGAATCCCCCACAACCTCCGCCAGCGCCCCCGCCAGCCTGCCCCGCGCCAAAATCTTGGAAATACTCCGGCCAGCCTCGGCAATCGCCGCCACCGTCCGGCACGCCGGCGCCAGCCCAGGGCTATGCGCCGTCACACTGTCCAGATACGAGTCGAGTCGTAGCGGCTCAGTCATTTCCCAACCCCTTTTGTCCCGCACCACCTTCTGGCTCGTGCATGTCGCAGTCTCACTGTGTCAAAGAAGCAAAGTAAAGCTAAGAATACTTTTATTGCTCGTCAGTTTTACTTAAAAACCAGGCGCGTACTTAAGAAAAGATGTTCTTTTTTGAAAAAAAGAACCAAAAAACTTTTGTTAACGGCGGGCTTTGCGCCCGGCGTTGCCTATAATCGCCCCCCGCGGAGGCGATTATAAGGTAACGCCCGGCTCAGCGCCCGCGATGATTAGAAACGCTTTTTTCAAAAAGCGCTACTTACTTTCTCTCAGTACCCCGCCGGAATCGCCATCCCAGACCCCGGATCAACATAACTCATCTGATCCCGCACCACCTTCACCCCCGGCGCATTCTCCGCGATCACCATCACCGCGTCCCGCTCATCGGCACTAAAAATCACGCCCTCCAGCGCCACCACCGCGTCCTCCACCGTCACTCGAATCCCGGTTTTCGGCGCCCAGCGTTCCTTTTTCAACTCAGCCCGAATATGCGCCCCAATCGCCTCATCGTCCGCCTTCCCATGAACCTCGATCAGCTTCATCGAAAGCGCCCCCAACATGTCGGACCGCGAGACCACCCCCACCAGTTTGCCATGCTCAACCACCGGCAGCCGCTTGAAATGCTTGCGCCGCATAATCTCCGCCGCGTCCTTCAGCTTCGTCTCCGGCGTCACCGTCAGCGGGAAGCGGCTCATCACCTCATCCACCCGCCTGCCATGCGTCCGCACATAATCCTTCGCCAGCGATGAGGGCATCAGAAACGTCTTCAGCCAGCTCGGCGTCTCCTCGTCGGTTCCCAGCTCCACCCGCCGCAGCAGGTCGCCTTCGGTAATCATCCCCACCAGGCTCCCCTCCGCATCCACCACCGGCAGCCCGCTCACATGCCGCGCCAGCATCATCCGCGCCGCATCCGCCAGAGTCGTCTCCGGCAGCACCGTCATCACGCCTTTGGTCATCAGCTCACCAACAATCATGGCACCCTCCATTTCATGCCACCAGATTGCGCCCCTTGCCCCTAAAACACTTTGATGTGGGTCAATAACCCCCCAAACGCCCGTCATGCCAGCGCATGCTGGCATCCACGACTTTCTTTCCCCACGCACACCAGAACCGCTACCCCAATCAAATACCGGTGCCCCCAAAACATCCCCACAAACGCCACGCTCCCCGCCACCACCGCTCCGCCGTTACGCCGGTACAAAATTTCCATGAAACCCCGGCGGCACCCGGTGCGGCAACATCACCCGCGCCACCGCCTCGCCCTCAAAATCTCGCGCATCCAAAATCACCAGCTCGGTCGTTTCGGTCGCCATATCCACCACCAGCCCCATCAGCCACCCCTCATCCTCCCCGGATTCTTCTGCCCTCGGCACAAACACGAATTCACCCGGAAATCTTCTCTCCCCAAAATCCCGAATCCGGCGCGTGCCCGCCACCAGATCATGTTTTAAAATCGCCGTCTTCCCCACCGTATCCGCCGCCCCCGCCGCCACGCAAAGGCTATAGGCATACCGATACTCTTTCCCCACCCGCCTTTCATCCATCCGCGGAAATTCCTGCGCCGTCTCATCCACCACGCGCCGCTCCACAGCCCTTGAAGCCGGGTCAATCACCCACCGCTCAAACCGCGCCACCTCCCCATCCGGCCCCCGAAAATCCCGATGCGAATTCTTGTTATGCACCACCACATCCACCACCACGCAGCCATCCGCCCGCTCAAACGCGTTGCACGGATGATACACGTAACAAGGTTCCACATCACACCACAGAATATCAGCCCCGTTGCCCTCAAGCGCCAAAAGACCAACCCTTGAAACATGGTTTTCGTTCCACCGGTACGGAAACTCGTACCCGGCAATCATCGCCGGCCCCGAAAACGTCACCGGCAGATCAAACACCAGCACATATTGTTTCGTAATCGCGCAATCATGAATGCTCGGCCCATGGTTCACCGCCACCGGCTCTTCGCGCTTAACCCGCCCATCCACCCCAACCACCACATGAAACACATGCTCCAGATCAAACGCATGATAACAAATCGCATGCATCTCCCCGGTCTCAGAATCCCGGTGCGGATGCGCCGAATACGCATGCGTCAGCGTCCCCCCAAACGCATTATGCGCCACCGTCTCCAGCTCCCCATCCAGCTCCACCGGCGCCCCGCCGGCCTCCACCAGCGCAAAAATCTTCCCCCCAATCCCCACCACATTGGTATTCACCGCCGACTCCCGCAACCGATTGCCCGGCCTTCCCGCCTCCCCCAGCACCTCGCTCACATGCGTCGTCCGCACCCACCGGTTCCGATACCACAGCGCCTCCCCGCCCTTCAGCCTTACCCCATGCACCATCCCGTCCCCGGTAAACCAGTGATACCGCGCCGGATTCGGCATCTTCACCGGGTTCGGCCCAATCCGCAGATACCGCCCATCCAGCCCCGCCGGAATCTCCCCCACCACCGCCAGCTTCTCCAGCGTCACCTCCTCCGCCATCGGCTCATGAATGCCCGTCAGATACGGATGCGCGGCAGCCGTTTTGGCATGCGCCCGGTTGAACAGCGCCACCTTCGTCATCCCGGTGGTAATCGCGCCCCGGATCGCCGCCTCAATCGCGCTCGACATGTTTCTTGTCCCTCCAAAATGACTTGACTTCGCCGCCTATAAGTTTACACTGTCAACATGCTAGCCCCGAATGATAACACTGTCAACATCAAAAAGCCCTACCACCATGGCGACCTCCAGTCCGCCCTCGTCAGCTGCGGCATGGACCTTCTCAAAACCGAAAAACCGGAATCCCTCAGCCTGCGCCAGATCGCGCGGAAAACCGGCGTCAGCCCCACCGCCGTCTACCGCCATTTCCCGGACAAAGCCGCTTTATTGCGCGCCCTCGCCGCCAGGGGCTTTGAAATGCTGGGCGAAATGCAATCCGCCGCCGCGCGCGAAGCCGCCGGCGGCGGCCCCATCACCCCCTTCGCCGCCTCAGGCGCCGCCTATGTCCGTTTCGCCCTCGCCAACCCCGCCATCTTCCGCCTCATGTTCACCAGCGCCCCGCCTAAAAACCTGTTCGACATCCCCCTCCAGAACCTCTCCGGCCCGATGCGGATGCTACGCGACAACGTCACCACCATCAGCCCAAATCCAGCCTCGGACCAGCAACAAAAAATCCTCGCCATCCGCGCCTGGTCCCTGGTCCACGGCCTGGCCGTCCTCGCCCTCGACCGCATGATCCCCCTCGACGACTCCCTCCTCGCCGCCATCATCACCGGCGCCATCACCCCCAAACCCCCACCCCCGTAAGGCGGGCTGGGCAGTCCGAAATACGTCAGCCTCCCTGTCAATTGTGCGTCGACGCACAATTGACAGCATCACTAACCTATTGTTAGGCCGCCTTCGCCATCGCCGCCACCTTCGGCCACGTCGTCGCCTGCATGGATGCCCGGTCGTTCATCCGCGCCATCCACATCTGCACATTCGCATGCGGACCAGCCAGCTCTTTCCATTCGGGAATGCCTGTGAAAAAATCCATATGCGGCGCCAGCATCACATCCGCCAGCGAAACCTTCGCCCCTCCAAAATAAGGCTTCTCGCCCAGCAGCTTCGCCAGTTCCCCAAAAACCAGCTTGCCCGCCGGCATCGCCTCGGCAATCGCCGCCTCATCCGGCGTCTTGCCCATCAGCGCCGGCCCCACCACGCGCTCAAACGCGATCACATTCCCCACACCGCGGAAAAAATAACAATCGGTGATGTTCATCACCTGGTCCATCCGGGCCGCCTCTTTCGCCCCCTCCGGCGTCAGCGCCGGCTCCTGCAGAATCCGGTCGATATACCGCAAAATCGCCTGCGTCTCGTACAGCGAGAATTCCCCATGCTCAAGCACCGGCACCTTGCCGAACGGGTGCCGCGACAAATGCCCCGCCTGCCGGTGCGCCCCCGCCGTCAGCGCCGCCAGCCGGTAGGCAATGCCCTTCTCCTCCAGAGCCACCATAACCGCCCGTCCATAGGGGCTGCCCGGAATGCTGTGCACAACAAAATCCCGCATGTAACGTTCCCTTCCAGTTTTGCGAAAACCCTAGCCGATATCGCCCGCCTCGCGCATCCTTTTTTTAATCCCACCACGTCACCAAACCGTCACCGGCCGCGCCACCCTTAACGCCGCCGCCGTCATCGTCTACCACCCTGCCCATGCTTTTATCCACGTATCTCACCAACGCCCGCCTCATCCTACCCCAAACCATCCGCCACGGCGCCCTGACAATTGCGGATGGCCGCATCCAGGACATCGGCGCCCCCACCCAAACCGGCCTCGACCTCGAAGGCGATTTCCTGCTCCCCGGCCTCATCGACCTGCACACCGACAATCTGGAGCGCCAGGTCCTCCCCCGCGCCAGCGCCCGCTGGCCCTCCCGCTCCGCCCTGCTGGCGCACGACGCGCAATGCGCTGCCGCCGGCATCACCACCGTTTTCGACGCTCTTTGCATCGGTGACATCGGCTTCGAAAAAGCCCGCTTGCAAACCTTTAAAGACGGCATGGCCGACATCCAAGAATTCGCCGCCGCCGGCATCCTCAAAGCCGAGCATTTTCTCCACCTGCGCTGCGAACTGCCGGCCGCCGAAATGCCAAACCTGCTGGCAACCGCCATCGATGAGCCACTGGTCCGGCTGGTCAGCCTGATGAACCACAGCCCCGGCATCGGCCAATACGCCGACATCGGCCGCTACCAGCAGATGCGCGCCAGTGACGGTTTTTCAAACGCCGAAATCCAGACCATGGTCGCCGACCTCCAGGCTAGCCACCACCGCCACACCGCGGATAACCGCCAGATGGCGCTCGCCCTCGCGCGGACCAAAAACATCCCCCTCGCCTCGCACGACGACCGCACCGAGGCCGAGGTTTTACAGAACCACCACGACGGCATCACCATTTCCGAGTTCCCCGTGAGTTTCGAGGCCGCGCGCACCGCGAAGGCCAAAAACATGCGCGTCGTCGCCGGCGCGCCCAACATCGTCCGCGGCGGCTCTCATTCCGGCAACGTCTCGGCCCTCGCTTTGGTCCAGGAAAACCTGGTCGACGCCCTCGCCTCCGACTACGTGCCCGCCGCGATGCTCGAGGCGGTTTTTGACGTGAGCGCCCAAAACGTTTTACCTCTGCCTGAAGCGGTCGCCCTGGCAACCTCCGGCCCGGCGGACATGGCCGGCCTGCATGACCGCGGCCGCATCGCCCCACGCCAGCGCGCCGATCTCGTCCAGGTCCGCTTGCACGGCAGCCACCCCGTCATCCGCGCCGTCTGGCGCGCCGGCATCCGCATTGCCTGAATTCACCGGCCGCGCCGCCATCTACTACGCCCCCCAGCGCACTGACCCGCTCTGGCGCCTCGGCTGCACCTGGCTCGGCCGCGATCCCGAGACCGGCGAAAGTCTGCCCCAGCCCGACGGCATCGCCCCCCTCACCAGCTCCCCCGCCCGCTACGGTTTTCACGCCACGCTGAAACCGCCGATGAAACTTTCCAAAACCTATGACGCATTTTTGGCCGACGTCAAAACTCTCGCCGCCTCCCTAAAGCCGTTCGAAATGCCCCACCTGCAGGTCCGCCGCATCAGCCATTTCACCGCGCTCTGCCTGGCCACGCCATCACCTGCATTCCAGCATCTCGCCGACCAGTGCGTCAAAAATCTGGACCCTCACCGCGCGCCAGAGGATCAACCAACCCGCCACCAGCGCGCCGCCGGCCGCACACCGCGGCAAATCCGTAACATCGAACGGTGGGGCTATCCGCTGGTGTTCGAGGACTGGCAGTTCCATATGACGCTCACCAGCGCGCACGAAACGCGGGCATTGCTCGGTCCGGCCCAGGCCCATTTCGCGCCCGCCCTGCAGCTTTCTCGCCTGGTTCGAGAAATCTGCATTTTCGTGGAACCGACGCCCGCCGCCAGCTTCCGCCTCGCACACAGACTCCCCCTGGGCTAGGCAAAATGCATCTGCCAACCCACGGACCACCAGCGGTCGCCTTCGTGCAGCGCCAGTCACCGGACTGGGCCGCCCTATCATCGGATTTTCGCGCCGGAATGAGCATCGATCCGGCACGCTTCGTGCCAGACCACGACATCCACGGGTTTCCCCCGCGCGTCGATCTTCTCATCGACCAATGGAACAAGCGTTTCTCGCTCGATTTTTTCTCGTTCCGGTTTCTCATCGCAAAACTGTCGCGGCGCAGCATTCGCGCCGTGCCGGACTCATGGTCCTTTACCTTCGATGAACTGCCTAAAGTCGCCCACCTCGCCGCGCAATCCGCCGTCTTCATCTACTTCCATGATGACGACGACTTTTTTGCGCCCAGCCTCGCCAGCATCGTGCGGCGCGCCGGCAGCGCGCCGGACTCTATCGTCACGCCGCTCTTTCGCGTCGGATCGCCGACATTCACATTCATTCGCGACCAATATGAGTCCGACATCGTATGGGGGAACCGTGGACGCCCCGGTTTTAGATTTCAAACGAATAACTACGGCATAAATGGCCGGCATTGCCAGACGGTGAGCGCCCTGACCGCGCTCAAAGATCATGTGGCGGCCTCGCAATATGCCACCGGCCACCAGTTTTTCGACCAGGTCCTGACCGCGCCCATAAGCGCCACGGTCAAGACGCCAGGCTCCGCCTCCATGCTGCCGGGCGTCTTCGAAACGCCAGACAGCGCGACAGCCAAATTTCGTGAATTTATCCAGTCCGTTCTCATCTCCAGTCCGCCGCCACACTGTGAATGGATCACGGCGCCGGTTCAGCAGATCATCCGGCTGGTTGAGAGTATCGAAGGCGGCGACCGCGCGGCGATGCTGGCTGATCGATCGTTTGACTGAGTAAGGAAGAAGTTACTTTTTTTGAAAAAAAGTAACTTCTTCCTTACTTCAGCGCCGCGCAAAACCGCTGAATGCGCGTACACGCCTCGCGCAGCAGTTCGGTCGATGTCGCGTAGCTGATCCGGAAATGCCCCGGATACACGAATGCCGAGCCATGCACGGCGGCCACACCTTCTTCGTCCAGCAGGGCGATCACGAAATCCTCGTCATTATTGATCTTAGCCCCTTTGGGCGTGGTTTTGCCGATGCAGCCATGGATGGCGGGGAACACGTAGAACGCACCTTCCGGCTTGGCGCAGGTGATTCCCGGCGCTTCGTTCAGCATGGACACGACCAGATCGCGGCGTTCCTTATAAACTTTCACCATGTCGGCGATGCCGTCCTGCGGGCCGCTCAGTGCCGCCAGCGCCGCGGCCTGGCTGATGGAGGAGGTGTTGGAGGTGCTCTGGCTCTGCAGCTTGTCCATCGCTTTAATCAGCGCCACCGGCGCGCCGCAAAACCCGATGCGCCAGCCGGTCATGGCATAGGCTTTTGAGCAGCCGTTCATCGTCACGGTACGCTCACGCAGGCGCGGCTCCACTTCCACAATGGTGGCCGGCTTGAAGCCATCATAGGTGAGTTTCTCATAAATATCGTCGGTGAAAACCCACACGTCGGGATGTTTCAGCAACACATCGCAGATCGGCCGCAAATCCTCCGCGGAATACGCGGCACCGGTCGGGTTATTCGGCGAATTCAAAAACACCCATTTGGTTTTCGGCGTTATCGCGGTCTCCAGATCCTCCGCCCGCAGCTTAAACCCGTGGTTCTGGCCGCACGGCACAAACACCGGCGTGCCTTCCGCCAG
>Ga0116226_10007024_pt1 | contig 10146 bp, 6 predicted proteins | sample S1TSphfallax_FD_89692 | JGI IMG/M metagenome (GOLD analysis project Ga0116226, IMG submission 89692) | Host-associated microbial communities from peat moss isolated from Minnesota, USA - S1T2_Fa - Sphagnum fallax MG | ecosystem: Host-associated > Plants > Peat moss > Unclassified | place: USA...
CCTTTAAGGGTCTAAATGCAGACCCCTTCTCCTACACTAAAGTCATTTCCTTCCAATTATTTGTCCAATTTGCTAACTTCCTACTCTAAAAACCCATTTGAACTTGCCATCTCACTTCTTCTGAAAAGCTTCTGAAAAGATAAATGATTTGCTTCTGTTGACTTTGCCATCCTCCCTTTAGGGGTGTTTAAGTTCAATTCACAGACAATTCTTTAATCCTCATGCTTTCTAGAGATTGAAAATAGTCTCATTTTCCATCAACTCTCTTCCATTCACATCAATGGCAGCTAATGAACACCACATCTAACTGCAAGCTCTGAGACATCCGTATACCTAGTATCATCATCTCGTTGGCTTTTAAAGAAGCCTTTTGAGTCATAGGTCTATCACCATTTTTTGTGGTTGAAAGTGTGCACTGGGACCATTCTTTATGTATTGTTGTTCTTTCGAATGAAATTAATATTGGATACAAGGCATAGATTCCTTTCCCAATGGCAGTCCTGAAGCTCAAGTCTGATGCTGGAAGAGAAGGAATAGAACTCTTTTGTCCTAACAAATGAGTGGAACTCTTTGCACGATTCTGAGAGCAAAATGTATCATAATGTAGAGTACTCATTCCTTTGAAGTAGTACATTCATTTTATAGGCAGAGGGTGTTAGTGGCTCTTCATTCAGAGAGTTCAGGCCACCACTATGTTGCCTCGGGCAGTTGTGCTAGCTGGAGAGATCTCTTCTAGGTTGTAGTTCCAGATTTTTCGCCCATCTCTTTGCACAATTTGTTTTGTGCTACTGGTGATGGATTTAGGTCCTAGGTCTCGTGTTTTCTGCTCTTAAGGCTCCCCCTTGTGCGTTCTACACTTTGGGGTGTGTGATCTTTTGTTTTGACTTCAGTCCTTTCTGTTTCTTCTCTTTGTTCCCTTGCCGGGTGTCTTTCCTTTATTTATTTATTTAGAACCTGTGCATTACCAATGTTGATCTAGTGTATACTTATGAATGCAACAGCCTAGTATTGATTTTTATTTTTTTTCAAAATTTTTTTTTTTTCAAATTTCCATACCAGCTTGGTCTTGTAATTGGGTCATACTTCATATTTCAGGTCTGGTTCTGGATCCTGTTATTCAAGACTCTCAGTTCCCTGTTTATTTTTTAATTTTAAAAAAAATATATTAATAAATAATCCTAAATGGGACCCGTTCCAAATTGGGTATAGTTCTAAGTAGGTACCCTTAGCCCAAAATTAAATTTTTTCTAATTGCTAGCATTTTACAGCCAATAAAAAGTGACTACCTATTCCAACTACATTCCTAAACCCATACCAAAAGAAAAAACTTGCATACTTGAAATATGTCCCAAAAATAACAACTACCCTCCTCACTCCAATTACCAAATGTATTATTCACAAAAGAAAACTACACTTGAAATTTGATGACGAACTAACAACATGATTAACCCCCAGCTTCAAAAAAATTTAAACTTCTACGTATACCGTAATGCCTTTACCATTTCGACAACAAATTGTCAAATAATTAATTAGATTTGAAATCTTAATTTTGGCATTTAGTTTTTTAATTCTGAAATTTTTGGCAAGTAATGGTTATAAAAAATATTAAATTAAAATTTTATCAATATTATGGAACAGTCTAGTGTGTCTAGATTGCATCAGCTTTAAGCTGCTATCGTGGAAGGTTTGTGATTCAAAACCTGACAAATGAACTCTTGATTTTATTAAAACCTCAGCACAAATAATAAATAATTTTTCAAAAACTTGACAAAACAAAAAATAATTTAATTTATGCCAAAATGATAAAGGTAGTAATATGGTATATATATATATATATATATTAAGAACTAGAACATGCACGAACCAAATTATAGTCCTAGTTACTCAAAGTACCTATTGTTAAGGGCCAGAGGAAATCAGCACCCCACCATTGCACCATGAAGGATGAAAGATGGAGTGTAACTGGTCAGGAAACAGTTCTTTGTTGGGTTCCAGTAGCTACCCATGGTGGTTAGCTCAATGCTCTTCTTACTACCTACCCACTAACCAAGTGGGTTGTTAGTAGATACATAGTTATTTCCAGTGTTGGTTGGTTCTTCCTTTTTGAAAAAACCTTCCATCCCAGATTCAATATTTTAAAAAAATTGGTAGGTTTTCTAGTGTGGGTTTGAACCCAGTTCTTCAAAACTTTAAACTTGTGGTTTTGGTTTTGATACAAAAATTTCCAATTCTTTAAGGCCTAGTTTGAAAATAGGGTTCAATTCTATGTGCATGCTAACACTTCTCAAGACTAAAAGTTTTATAAATACAAAGCTTTACAATAAGCTGAAAATTGAAAATTGTGAAAATGTTGAGTTTTACAACAAATTAAAACCACTTACCTATCTATACAGTTCAGCCTACTTATGACTTTTCAAAACAGTTCAATGTTCTTACATTAACAGAATTCAACCTATTCTCAAGAGTTTATTTTCAATTTTTTGGATCCAATTCAGGTCTTGTTTTCAATTCTAACCAAGGTTCAATCCATGGTTTGGTTTTTCTACCGGTCCACCAAAATGTTCTTGGGTTGGGTTTATTTAGGTCACAAGAACTTGAACCCTTATGTAATCATAAAAAGTTCTCATGTTTTCCCCCATTTGTTTTTTCATCATTCCTTTGAGATAACCTCCAATGAAATCTGATGGCCTGTGTAAGATCCCCATCAATGGGTCAACATGACCTTACAACTTTTTGTAAGCCTATCATGTTCTCGTTAAAAAAATTTAAACACACATTTTATTTTCTTTAACATTTTTTAATATATAGAAATTTTTTTAAAAAATAATTCCTTTTTTTTACATGTCTATACAGAAAAACTCAAAAACAACCAAAGATAATTTTTTTAAAAAACACATTGAAGTTCAAACCCAAACGTGCATCAAAGTTTTTGCAAACATATCAACAACAAATCCAAGTTTCTTGCAAACTTATAAAAAATGAATCCAAATGATCAAATCAAAGCTGAAAACACGAAAACAAATGTATAAAAAAGGAAAATGAATCAAAACTATGGATGTTTCAAAAGTCTATGGCATTGAAAACCATCTCAACTAAGGGAAAAAAACTAGTTTTGTGAAGTATCCATGTATTGAAACAAAATTGTTACTAAAGTGAAAAGATGCCTGACCTCGAGTGAATAAAATCAAGAGCTTGCAAATCCAAAACTCATCGAAGGTACATTTGTTGATGCTGAAATAGAACTAGATTATGTCAAAAAGATTTGAAAATGTGTTGAACCAAGAACAACCCTTGGGATCAACCACATAATTGATTGTAATAGGGTAGTTTTACAAATTCCTAAAGACATGGCCAAAGCTTATATTCATGTTGAATACTCCAAGTGGCACATGGCCAAAAATTGAATCTAGGCATTCCTTGTACTTAGGATGTTCATTTTTCAAACACTTCATTCTAGAATGCATCTTCAATATCAACAAAAGGTTTCTTAGCAACATCTTCAAATTGAACAACTAAGTTCTCAATACTAGAATTGGGAATAACAATAGTGGGTGCATTAGACATATGAAAAACCTCTACATCAAAAGTAAATAAACAACATCGAAAGTAGGAACATCAATGATTTTGAACTCAAGTTGTTGCAAGAAAATTTCAATCTTTATGATTTGCAAAAAAATAAAATCATAAAGAAACAATCAAGATCTATTAAAAACTTGATTTTACATATTGATTCAAGATCATCAACAATGTAATTGCAAAATTTGAATTGGACACAAGAAAAGAATGCCAACTTTTGTATATGAAGAAACATGAAGAAATGTCATAAGATTGCCATGTGCACTAGAGAGAGTAAAAAATAGGATAAGAATTAATTTACTCATATTTTGGTCCCAATGTAAAATTTTAAATAAAAATTCAAAACACAATTAATTATTGCTACAAAAACTAAACATCAGAATAAACATAAAAATCAATTCAAAGAATAACTAATTGTTATTCTAAAGACTTAACAAAATCATCAATATAAAGTCCACTAATTTTTATTCCAATTTTTTTTTTAAAATTTCAATTTGAAGATTAATGACCACTACTACCAAAACTATTGAGTCATCAATATACAATTACATTGATTACTGTTATAAATTTGAAAGAATTGATTTAAAATCAAAGATTCATGTAAAAACTAAAACAATCAATCTAAGGATTATTTATTATTACAAAAACTCAAAGGAATCACTTTCAAAACATTCAACCGGGGGGACATTATTCAAAAAAAGTAGAAAATAAGTGAGTAAAAATATAGGGTGCAATATATTGGTTGTGAGGTAAAAATTATAAGTTAATTAATTAAAAAATAGGGTGATATATATTTTGAGAATCACATTATACTAAATATAGGGTATGTGTAAATTTGTAATATTAAAAAAATTATAAAAAAGATAGCACGTGCATTATAAAATAAAATTATTAGTTATTAGTAAGTTCAATTATTATGAAATAATGTTGATTAATTTTCTTTTGATTATATGTGATATTTATAGGGTCAATAAATTAATAGAAGCAAAATTGGGTTCAAAACATTTAAGCGAGCATTCAAGAGTTGGAAAACCCATTTGGATTTGTAATGACACAAGTAATGGAACATGGTGGTTAGGGAGAGTGCAAAGAATTAGGAGGATAATAAAAAATAGATGGGGCCTTTCGAGACAACCCATTGATTTGATGAAGTTTAATGTGATAGTTGAGAAAACAATTGGGGGCTTTGATATTATGGTGTTATTACATTGGTATAGTAAATAATGTGGTAATTTTAAATTTAACTATGATGTAATTGATACTAATTGGGTGGATGTAGATTTTATTATATCTATTGTCACTATGAATTATGAAAAGGAAAAAGATATATGTTGGTTAGATTTATTGATGCAAACTCTCTAGATGAATTTGTGACTAATAAAATTCTATAAACTGTAATTTTTTTCATTTCAATTACATTTTTGCTTTAACCTCCAAACTTTTCTAGCTTTGAAATATGTAAATTTTAAATTTTAAAGTAATATAGGGTACTGAAATTGGATTCTATAAAAAATTATAAGCAAATATAAGGTGACTAAAATATGCACATATTAGAAAATTAAATAATAATAGGGTGAGGGAAAATGTAAATTCAAAATCTATTACCCTCATAAAATAGTTGTTTGACACACATATGTGACAAAAATAACGTTAAGTGTCCCCCCTAGGAATATTCATTAATCACTAATTTTCAATTTCAAATGGAAAAAGGAGGAAAGAACAAGCAATTTGAAGGAAAAAATCCATCAATTTTTTTATTTTTTTATTGTAGAGATTTTTTTTTAAATGAATTTATAATCTTCTTGTATGTAATTCGTTTATCACTTAATGCTTATTCACACTAAAGCAAATGCTTACATTCCAATTTGCCATTTATAATTTGTTGTAGAATTTTATTTCGAAAATGTTTATCTATTTGGTTATACCTAGACAAAAAGTAAAAAGAAAAAGTTAGAATGATGAACTTTGAAAGAACTAACATTTAAAAAAAAAGAAACAATATGTAGGGATGCAAAGCAATAAATAGTAGTGATTTTATTGTCATTGTTAATTAGATTATACCTATAACTACCAAAACCAAAAAAATTAAAAAATTAAAACAATGCAAAAGAACAAGTCAAACAAAAATATAATAGTTGGATGAATGAGCAAATACAAAAACAACTTAACTAAGACAAAAAGCAAAAAAAAAAGTAAAAACACCCTTATAGAAGAAAAAAACACCCTTTGTATTTTTTTGTCACTTCTTCAACATAACTTTGCACCTTTTATTCAATAAATCTTCACTTTTCTAAATAGAAAAAAATAAAAAAGAAAGAAGGGAAGCATTACTTCCCATGAAAAATGGGATTTCAATGTTTGGTCACCTCCATGCCATATTCCCTTGGAGCAAAAGCTTCTTCCATTCAAGTTATTTTGATGCCTTTGTTGGCTTTGTTATTCAATTTGTGAAGCTTGCCAACAATAAAACATAGTTGGTTTCAACCCACCAAATTTGCAATGGTAAACCAAATCTCATTGGAACATTGCCACTTATGTTTAAGGTGTAGGAACAAGGGGTAAGACAAGGCCTCACCAAAAGGTTAATTAATAGGTTATCACCTAGCAAGGTCATTAAAATAATCAATAACATCAATAATAGGGCAATAAATAACAAGTCAATGCTTGTTTGCAAAACACTTTATTATGTCAATTCACCAATTATTAAAAACCTTTTGGCAAAATATGATTTCTATAATAATAAGAAACCACAAAATAGAAAAATTTTCAAAATCTCATGCATAAATACCTAAATCATAAGTTCAACCCTATTGGTGTTATAATATAACAAATATCCTATGATAATGTCTTCCTCTCTTCCTTAAGAAACAAAACATTAAATTTATGTATGTTTGTATTAAAACCCATAATAGATCTGCACAAAGTTGTTCCATCTTTAATTAGCTTCACACATCAAAACTTAACATTGATGAAAATGTTGGAAGGCGTTGAAGGTGTTTATCAAAAGACAAATAAGCAAACCCAAGGAAGGTAACTTACAAATGCAAAGGATGCAAGTGAAGCCATTAGCTGGCAAGAGAATCCATTTTGAGTATTAAAATGCAAACTAAAAAAATCACATACAACCAATTCCTTTTTCTTATTTATATGCATCCTACAATAATTTTTTTGTGTGAAATTTTTGTAATAGCTTTAGATTTGTTCAACAACAAAACATAAAAAGAGCAAAATATAAAATTAAACAAAATAAGATAATCTACAACAAATTGAATTACAAAATTGCAATCAAGCATACATACCTTATCGGTGAATACAAAGTAGGCCCATCCTTCTTTGCAACTTGAAGAATGAACATGAACATTTTCAATAATACCAAATATGTGCATTTTTTAAAGGATTTGTAATCGATTTTTCTATGTCACAACCTCAAAATTCTTGCCACTTGTCAAAAGCAATTATAGCCCACATTTTAGCATGTTTGTGATTCTTCAATTAGTTTTGTTGACAATTTCAAATTTTTTGTCATCAATGTCCAAAATTGAAAATTTTGAAATGCATAATTAGGATTAGCAATTTCCATGGCATTACTAGCCTAAACATCAACAAGATCAAGAATATGATAAACAACGTGAATAACATTGATTACATCAATAGAAATTATACGATACAAATAAATTTCATTTGAACTACTAGCATCAAGAACTTTAAAATCTAATTGTACAAAGGGGAGACTACAAGAAACATCATCAACATTCACATAAAAGATTTCAATAGATAATGGAGAACAAGGATTGTAAGAACTTGCAAAAACATTCAAATCAATTCAAATCGTTTTTTCAAAAGATTGAACACCATGAGGCAATTACACAAACAATTCAAAGACATCATTCTCCAACTTCACATGAATTATATCAATAGTAGCATGAAAACTATAAGGAGTTATAGGTCTTGTTGCACAAGAATGTAAATCTACAAAACACTACAAGGTGAAAATCCTTTAAGGTCTACCACCCAAAACAAAAAGGACTTAGTCTATATTGCAATATTCTTTTTCTTTATATTTTGATCCACATCAAAACTAATGAATCAAAAAGTGTCAAATATTTTATAAGTACTATATTATAATCCAATACAATTCTAAATTCCATCATAATCATCCATGAATGTGTATTTACATGGTGAAAAAAGTCTAGGTAAAAAAATATTTTAAAAAAATGACCTTGTGACAAAATTTTGGTACACTTAAAAAGGCTTTGGACCCTAGAAGAAAAATTATTATTTACAATCAAAATTTTCAATTAAATTAATTGCAAACAACATTTTTCATTTTTAGTTACAAATGATAATTTTTAATTGCAAAAATTGATTGTAAATGCTAGTTTTTCTTCTAGTGAAATGAGAAGGTTGCACATTATTAAAATGATTAATATGAGGAAAAAATTCCATGAACATATGAATGCCCTCATTAGGAACATCACAATAATGCTTCTTTGAAAAGATTCAACAAAAGAAAACATTGCAAATTAAGGGAAAAAAATGAACAAAAAAAAGGGGGGGGAGAAGCATGGTGAAGAATGCACAAAAGTTGCAAAAACTATTTTTTTTAAAAAAAGATTTGCTAAATGTTTTGTGGAAGAAGAAGCAATGTTGAAAAAACAACAAAAGTTTGAAGAAGAATGTTGTCTACACAAAACATGAAGAAAAAGGCCGATATTACAAAAACTACATGCTCTTGATAATGAGAAGTAATGATCACTTGTTGAAACAAGAACAAAACCTTCACAACATTGTGAAACAACAAAAACACATACCTAAGAAGCAACAACAAAAAAAGAAAAAAAGAAGGGAGTGAAGAGACTTCAAGTGAAGAAAGTTTCATTGAACATGAAAACAACAAAAAAACTGAATGTTAAGTGTCAAGATGATGCATGTTTGATGAAAACAAAGAGAATGATGAAGTTGAGAAGATCTCTTGAGGTCATCATGAAATATCACAAGCCAAAAAACAAAAGACATTGAAACAAAACAAGCAAGTTTTTGCATGATAACAAAATGGAAGTATAACAAAAAAAAGCCACCCTTTATGACCCCTTTATGTAGTCACATTGTAATGTTTTCTTAGATGGAATGTTTTTGAACCTAAACCATGTCAACACATAGGAATTTCACAATGCTTTTGCTTATTATGGTAAAGCATAACCCAAGCAATAAAATAGAAAAGAAACTAAACTTATTCTATGTATATCACAGTGGATTGGAATATGTTTGTACAAAAATAGTGTTTATAATTGTGTACAATGTAATTTCATTGTACTAAAAAATACAAATATATTCCAAACTTTTTTTAAAATATTTGAAACCTTTATGCAATTTGTAGTGATTATTTCACATGTGAATCCACATACTTTGAACCATGTTTGTGAACCATGTCAAACATTACATAATTTTCATTTCATAAATGATTTTTTTTCAAAGTGTTGATTATAAGTGTGTAAAAAATTGAAATTTAACAAACAATCACTTTGAAATGGAAAGTGACAAGCATTATGAGTTGGACAAATGCATAAAATTCATTTCAAACATTCATTTGAATGATTGATTAGACCAAATGCCTAGTGTAATATGAAATGTGAAATGAACTTTGTTATATTATGTATACCATAAATATACCCATGGTTTCTTGGATTCAGATTATTACTATTATTACTATTATTTTAATAATATTAAATAACATTAGCTTTGTCAAAATCATAATTTTAGGGCCCAGCAACCAAAATTTAAACTTAAAATCAAATACAGCACATTTTGAGAGATATATATCATAATAGTAAACCTTTTTTTTTTTGAAAAGGTAGTCACCATAGTGTGATTTCAACCCAAATACATACAGAGTTAAGAATTTATGAAACCAAAGAATGAAAAAAAAAAAACATAAATAAATACTACAACACATTGAAGAGTGTTGGAGTGAAGTTATGTTGAATGGTTTGCAAAGAGATGATGCAAGCTCAAAGAAGATGAAGAGCATGATAGGTAGAGCTTTTGAGGTAATCATGAAACATCACAAAACCATAAAACAAAAGAAAAAAATGTTGAAAGGAACGATTAGGGTTCAAGAAACTTGTAAAAGAACAAAGAACACAAATGGGAAAACATCATGTTTCTATATGTAATTGAAAGGTCTGATTTTAGACCCTTTTGGGAATTGAGATTCCCGTCCCAAGGCCGCTAGGCTGGGGGGAGGGGCTGAAAATTTGAGAAAGGTCTAAAATCAAACCCTTCTCCTATACAAAAAGAGAACTGCAATTTTTTTCTCACCACGTTTTTTCTAAACCCTAAACCTAATTATGCACTCAATTCTTGTGAACACAACAAAGTTGCTAGTGTTTTCTCATGAACAACAATCCTGCATACCACCCATTCCTATGATAAGTAACTTCAGGAACTCCTTAAGTCCAACCTTTTTCTGTTAAGATATCCAACTAGACCTATTCCACCAAGAATCTTGAGATCTGGCCTGAGGTTAGTCTCTCTTTGTGTTCATTAGATCTTTTGAGCTCCCAAAAATGC
>Ga0116226_10007025_pt1 | contig 10146 bp, 10 predicted proteins | sample S1TSphfallax_FD_89692 | JGI IMG/M metagenome (GOLD analysis project Ga0116226, IMG submission 89692) | Host-associated microbial communities from peat moss isolated from Minnesota, USA - S1T2_Fa - Sphagnum fallax MG | ecosystem: Host-associated > Plants > Peat moss > Unclassified | place: USA...
AAGACGCTTACCTACGAGATCAGCCGCGACGGCGAGACCGTTACCGTGACGTGCCACGGGCGGCTGGTCGCGTTCCATACGGAGGAGTTCTACCGGGACGTGAAGGAGGCCGTATCCGGCGGCTGGACGCTGGTGCTCGACCTCGCCGGCCTGACGTATGTGGACAGCACGGGGCTGGGGACGCTGGTCCGGCTGTATGTCCACGCGAAGAGCGCGGGGTGCGAGCTGAAGCTGCTGCATCTCGGCAAGCAGTTGCGGAACCTGCTGACCCTGACCAATCTGCTGGCAACGTTTTCGCAGGCCGAAGGGGACGGGATCACGATCGCCTGAGCCTTGGGGCGGGGCGATAATGGGCAATGATGCCCGAGCTTCTCTTCATCTACGGCACCCTCCACCCGGAGCGCGCCCCGGCGGCAATTGCCCCAACGGCACAGCGGTTGAGGCCCTTCGGCAAGGCGACGATTTTCGGTTGGCGTTTTGAGCTGGGGGAGTATCCCGGGGTGGTGTTGTCGGACAATTCAGCCGACGCGGGCGAGCAGGTGCGGGGGGAGCTGTACTTTCTGCCGGAGGGCGCGGAGGGGTCCGAGGTTCTGACCCGGCTCGACGCGTATGAGGACTTCCGGCCGGGCGATCCCTCGGGCAGCCTCTTCGTACGCCAGCGTACACGGGCGACGCTTGAAGACGGCACCCAGCGGGAGTGCTGGGTCTATACCTACAACCAGCGCCTCTAAAGGCCGCTTATTCAGCGCGCTGGCGCTTTTTGGCGGCAAGGTGCGGTGCAGGCATCGAGCGGCGCGGGACCCTGCCAGTCCTCTTACGGCATACCGAGAAATGCCGATATATGCGGGTAGGCGTTGAGTTAATCGCCGCCCGTCTTCAGTGCAGGGCGGGTTTAGGGGATTGTGTCGCTGGGGAAATGGCTTTCATCTCGGAGCGCGCTGGTCCGGTCTTTCGCCATCATTGGCGGGTATGGGGCCGTGTATCTGCTTGCCGATTCGGCGCTGAACCGGTTTGCGTTCAGCAATGGTTGGACGATTCTGTGGCCGCTGAATGGCGTGACTATCGCGCTGCTGATACGTCGGCCGCGCTCGGCGTGGCCGGCGATTCTGCTGGGTATCGAAATCGGTGTCGGCATCGGGGAGTATTTCGACGATAATCCTCTGGCCTCGGTGATCTGGCAACGGGCATTTTCGCTCGCGGAGGTGGCGATCAGCGCGGCGCTTCTGCCGGCTTTCTCGGATCTGGAGCAGTGGCTGCAGAGGCCGCGTATCTACCCGCGCTTTATCGCCGCGATTCTGGCGGGACCGGCGATCTCAGGCCTGATGGCGGCGGTATTCTTCCATCTCTACAGCGGTCAGGGATATCTTTCGGCCTTCGACGACTGGGCCGCGGCGGACGCGCTGGGCATCGCGGCGATCATGCCGCTTGCGCTCGCTTTCGGGTCGGCGGAGATGCGGGATCTCTTCCGCCTTCGCTCGCTGGCGAAGACGCTCGGCGTGCTGGTTCTGGCCTGTGCCTGCGCAGCGGCCGTCTTTTCCGTCAGCCGCTACCCGCTCATCTTTCTGCTGTATCCCGCGCTGCTGCTGGTGGACTCCGTGCTTGCCTTCTCTGGTTCGGCCATCGCGGTCTTCGGAATCAGCCTGATCGCCGTCTACTGCACGACGCATGGGAGTGGCCCATTCGGAGTTTGGCCGCGCGACCTTTCTGTTACCGGGAATGTTGCCCTCCAGCTCTACCTGGGCTTTCAGTTGGTCGCGCTCTTCCCGGCGTCGCTGATGATGATGGAGCGCAAGCGCATGGGCGTCGAGCTGCGGGATACTAATGCACAGCTACTACTGCTTGCGTCACTGGATGGGCTCACGGGCCTGCCCAATCGGCGGTCGCTCGACGAACGCTTTGCCCAGGAGTGGAGCCGTGCGATGCGGCTTCACTCGACTCTGGCCCTGCTTATGATCGACATCGACCACTTCAAGCAGTTCAACGATATCTACGGCCATCACGCCGGAGATGAGTGTCTGCGGTCCGTTGCGGCGGCATTGAAGTCCGAGTTGCGGCGCCTCCCCGACCACCTGGCGCGATTTGGCGGCGAGGAGTTTGCCATGCTGCTTCCAAATACAGGTGTCGAAGGCGCGACGCTTATGGCCGAGAGGCTTCGGGTCGCGGTCATGACACTTGCAGTCGAGCATCGCGGCTCCCCTCTCGGGACACTGACCATCTCGCTCGGTTGCGCGGCCGTTGTGCCCCAACCGGGGGACGAGAGTGTCCACCTGCTGCAACTTGCCGACGCCGCGCTTTATCAGGCAAAACGCGGCGGCAGAAATTGCGTCCACCCGAGGCTCTTCGGAGATCTTCACCAAGGCCAGCCATCCGTCTTGAGCCTGGGCGCGTAACAAGCGCGGGGGTAAGAGAGCAGGCAGCCCCCTGCCCCTGCGGTACCATTCACTTCGCCGGAGACTCCGGGTCTCTCCGCCCCGGCGGAGTCTGCCGCGGCGGGGCATCAGGAATCAGGCAGCTCGCTCTCCACCTCAGCCTCGTCGATTTCACCACTTTCTCCGACGGTCGGCGCGACGTTCCAGCCGCGCAGCAGCTTGAAGATGGCGTTCGATCCGAACCCGGCGCGCAGCAGCCGGTTTGTCAGCCGCACGGTCTCCTTCCGGACCTCCTCGATTGAGACCTCGGGGCCGCCGGGCTGCCTGATGCGCTTCTTCGCACAGTATTCGCGGGCCAGCGCAACCTCATCCACATCCTCATACGCCGTCGCGATGGTCGAAGCGATCAGCTGCTTGCCAACGCCCTTCTGCATCAGGTCCTGTTGCACGCGGCGCTTGCCGAACTTCTCGTTCTCCTTCCGCAGCCGGGTGTAATCCGCGGCAAAGCGTGTATCGGAGAGGTAATTCAGCTCCTTCAGGCGCGCGATGACGGCATCCATCGCCTGCTCTCCGGTCTCTCCGGGCTCGGCGCGGGTGCGCATCAGGCGGCGAAGGTCGCGCACCGTCCGCATCCGTCGGGCGAGGCTCGATACGGCGTACTCGAAAAGGGCAGCCTCGCCGAGTGGCTCGCGTCGTTTCGGCCGCTGGAAGGGCATTGACTACGACCTGACCGGTCGCATCGCGGCCATGCGATCGTACAGTTCGACCAGCGTCTGAACGGCCGCGTCCGATTCGGTCCGATTCGGCGTCTCGTCCGAGTTGTTGTACCCGTACATGTCGTCCAGGATATTCCCTTGCACCACGATGCCGTCGCGGCGGGCGAGTACGCCGATGTCCTTGTAATAGATGCCGTAGTGGACGCCCTCCTGGGGGATCAGCCAGCCGATCTGACCGCGAACGGGGATGATGGACTCGTCGCTCCAGAGCGCCCGTGCACCGTAACCCGTGCAGTTCACCACCACCTTCTGCGGCAGCCGGGCGAGCTCTGCAGGCGTGTGAAACTCGGCGGTTTCGATCCTGCCCCCCGCGATCAGGAAGTCGTTCACGAGCTGGCGGGAGTAGTCCGCAACGTTAAAAGTGAGCGCGGAGTTCCGCCTCGCGTGCTTTGTCGGGAACGGATGCGAACCCGGCGGAAGCTCGATCCAGCGCGGTGTTATATCGCGTATGCGGCTGCCATAACTCGCAAACTCCAGACGCTTCCTGGCGTCGAAGGCTTCGGGGAGTTCCGTCTTACGAGGTTCTTCCTCGTCGTAGAGGCGGTACCGGTCGGTGAACTCGATGGGGTCGCCGGGCATGCCCAGGTAGCTCTGATACATACTCCAGGAGGTCCGCGCCATCTGCTCCCAGAGCGCGGGAAACTCCGCACTGGCCTTGTCGGCGAGCGCAATGCGCGAGTCGGGCGTCCAGCCACCTGTAGCTCGCGAAGACCGCACCTCCGGCGGCCGTTCCCTGCAATAGATGGTCACCCGCGCGCCCATTCGCTGCGCTGTAGCCGCGGAGGTCAGGCCGAGCGCCCCGCAGCCGAGCACGGCGATCTCCTTGTCGCCGTCGTAGAGTGCTTTCGTCACCGCGATCTTCGATGATCCCCACGACAGCGACCATCCGCTGCCGCCATGGCCGTAGTTGTGTACCACCAGTTTGTCGCCGACGCGCTCGGTATCGAGCCTTGGCCCGGCAGCACGAAACGGCCGCAGGCAGACGGTGATGCGAAAGAGACGGTCCGCGCGGGCGCGGATGGGTAAGATCGTTGGCAGTGCGTCGTAGAAGGGGAGAGGCTGCGCAACGTTTCCCGAAGCTGCTTTGATGGGTTTGCGGGCGGCGCAGCCCGACAGGGCGAACAGGCTGGCGGTTGCGGCGGCATCTTTGAGAAAAGCTCGGCGTTGCATGGGTCAATCATCCCACGATGGTCTGTGTCTGCCCTACGCCCCCGACAGAATAATCGGCATCGTCGGCTGCGTGGACCCGCCCTCATCCTCAATCGTCACACCGAAGCCCTTCGCCACGATGCCCCGGGGAATCTCCGGCAGTATCACGCTGGCATTTCCGCGCAGGTCAGGCTGGAACGTGCCTGCCGGAATGGGGTCGCGACCATCGGCCGGCAGCAGCCACAGCTCGTAGGTCTTATACGGTGCCAGTGGTGCAAGGTTGCTGGCAACGAAGAGCAGCGAACCCTTTTCCGGCACATACGTCGCTCGGCCCTGGGGCACCGGCTTGGCCGCGCTCTGCGACAGCGTCACCCGCATCGCATCCTCGTCCGTCAGCGTGCCCATGACCGCCCGTGCGCGCTCCGCATCTGCCGAGACCCGCGACATCTCGCCCGCCTGCTTCGCCACCGCCGCCTGTAGGTCGTCGCGCTCTCGATACAGATCCACCACCGTGACGGTAAGGGCGGCAGCCACTGCCCAGCCGACCCAGCTCACCCAGGGCAGTATCGCTGAACCTTGCCGTGCCTGTGGAAGACGCTCCTCCGCAATCAGCAGCCGCGTCGCCAGCGGACTGCCCGCCTCCCGATGAACCGCGCGATCCAAAGGAACGATCTTCTTCTCCCGCGCCACCTGCGTCGTCAGGCGGTTCCGTGCCGCCGCCGGCGGCGAGTGCAACTCGCCAGTCATCGCCAGAGCGGCCAGGTCGCCGCGCAGCAGCGCCGCCGCGTCCGCGCAGCCCTCGCACTCGCCGATGTGCGATTCAATCGCCCGTGCTTCGGCCTCTGTCAGCAGATGCATCACATACAGCGCCAGGTCTTCCTGTTCTATGTGGTTGTTCACAATCATGACTGGAAGGCCTTTCTCAGCGTGAGCAGCGCGCTGCGGATTCTCGTCTTCACGGTGCCCAGCGGATCGCCGGTAATCTCGGCGATCTCGGAGTGTGTCAGTCCATCAAAAAAAGCCATCTCTAACGTCTTCCTCTGCTCCGCGGGCATCTTGTGGATCACCAGCTTCGCCCGCTCCATCATCACGTTGCGCTCCGCCTCGTCGCCCAGATTGCAGGGCGATGCCAGCGCTACATCCTCCACAGATTCGGTCGGCCGCTTCCGCCTGAGCGCATCGATCGACCGGTTACGCGACACCACCGCCAGCCATCCGCCCAGGCTTCCACGCGTCGCGATAAAGCTGTCAGGATTGCGCCAAATCTGCATGAAGATCTCCTGCAGCACATCTTCCGCTGCCGATGGATCTCGCAGAACGCGCAGCGCCACGGAGTACACCACCTTCGAATATCTGTCGTACAAAGACGCCATCGCCTGCTCATCGCCGCGCTGCACGAGCGCCAGCAGATGAGTGTCCGCGTCCATCGACGATTGCGGGATGTTCAACAACCCCGTGTCTCTATACATAAAACGCACCTGTGCACAGTTCAGATTGCCTTGGGTCCGCGCGAAACGCCGCAATCCCGTGGGAATTCCCATCTTCGGGTACGACGATAGTTGCAGCTCACGGCCGCACGGAACTCATCCGGTAATGTCTGCGCACGCTCAAGTCTATCGCACCCAATCCCCGAAATGAATCCGTCATCATGACCGGAGCCTCTCGCTACGCCTCATCGCGAGATGCGGAGTCGAAGGGCCTGTCCCGAGCTTGCTGAAGGAACCCCGACGCCTTCCACAGCACCCATAAGGCACGGACCTTCCAACCCCACCCGCCCATCCGAGATACCCTCGAAGCAGAATGCATCCATGAACACCCTGACCAAGCCCGCCCCCAAACTCCGCCTCGATAAGCTCCTCGTCGAGGCTGGGCACGCCGCCTCGCGTGAGCGTGCCCAGGCACTCATCCTCGCCGGCCGCGTTCTGGTCGACAACCAGCGCATCGACAAGCCCGGAACTCCCATCGCACCCACCGCCACGATCCGCCTGCTTGGCGATGACCTCCGTTACGTCAGCCGCGGCGGGTTGAAGCTCGAACGCGCCCTGCTCCACTGGAACATCGCCCTCACCGGCCAGCCATGTCTCGACATCGGCGCGTCGACCGGCGGCTTCACCGACTGCATGTTGCAGCACGGTGCGCGCTCCGTCCTTGCGGTCGACACCGGCTACGGTCAGATCGCCGAAAAGTTCCGCAACGACCCCCGCGTCACCCTCCGCGAACGCACCAACGCCCGCCTGCTCAATTCTGGCGAACTGCTCGCGCCCGATCCCGCCGACACGCCCGTCTTTCTCGCAATGGACGTCTCCTTCATCTCTGCCACCCTCGTCCTTCCTTCCGTCCTAGCAGCTCTTGCCCCGCCCGGCGAGACCTGGCACGGGACCGCCGTCATCCTCGTCAAGCCCCAGTTCGAGGCCGGCCGCGAGCACGTCGGCAAGGGCGGCATCGTCCGCGAGCCCGCCGCCCGGCAGATCGCCATCGACCGCGTCCGCACCTCCGTCCTTGCCCTGGGCGGCACCGCCGTCGACCTCATCGACTCTCCCATCCGTGGCGCGGAGGGCAACCACGAGTTCCTCCTCCACGCCACCTTCTCTCAACCCCTCCCGATCCCGTAATCCTGACCGCACCCCCGAACCCGGTTACACTAATCCAGATGCCACTGGCCGCCATCATCTCCAAGCCGCAGAAGCCGGAGTTGCGCACGATCCTGCCCGAACTGATCGCGTGGCTCTCACACCGCGGCTACCACCACATTGTCGACCCCGAGAGCGCCTGGTACATCGACGCCGCAGACCCCATCGACCGCGAGGAGATGCCAGAGCAGAACCCCGACCTGGTCATTGTGCTCGGCGGCGACGGCACCCTGCTCTCCGCCGCCCGCGCCTTCGCGAAGACCACCGTTCCCATCCTCAGCGTCAACTTAGGCTCCCTCGGCTTCCTCACCGAGATCCCGCTGCCCGAGCTTTACACTGTGCTCGAAGCCTGGTGCAGCGACTGCGGCAGCATCGAGCTCCGTAGCATGATGCGCATCGAGCTACAGCGCGACGGCCGCGCGATCAACACCTGGGACGCACTGAACGACGTCGTGCTCTCAAAGGGCGCCATCGCCCGCATGGCCGAGTTTACCGTAGCGCTCGACCACCAGTTCGTCGCCACCTTCCGCGCGGACGGCGTCATCGTCTCCACCCCCACCGGCTCCACCGCCTACAACCTCGCCGCGAACGGCCCGATCGTCATGGCCAGCGTGGACGCCATGATCGTCACCCCAATCTGTCCACACCTGCTGACGATCCGACCCATCGTCGTCCCCGGCGAGTCCACCATCAGCGTCCAGCTCGAAGGCGTCCCCAGCCAGACCTTCCTCACCGTCGATGGCCAGGAGGCCGTCGAGATCCGCCGCGGCGACAGCATCACGTGCTGCAAGTCCGAGTACAGCGTGCGGCTGCTGCGGCTGCGGCCAAACGGTCTCTTCAACGTCCTCCGCTCCAAACTCAAGTGGGGATGAAGCAGGTATGAACTAAGCCAGGTCGAGCCTTCGTTGCAGCCGCACCATGCGGGCCGCTGAGGTCGGATGGCAAAATACCCTGCCATGGCTGAGCGCGATCTTGCGCTGGGCCAGCGCCGCCATCTCCGGGTCGTGCGTCACCATCACGATGGTGTGCCCGGCGCGGTGCAGGTCGCCCAGCAGACTCGCGACGATCTTCTGGTTCTCCGCGTCGAGATTGCCCGTGGGTTCGTCCGCCAGCAGAATCGGAGGATTATTGATGAGCGCACGAGCAATGCAGACGCGCTGCTGCTCGCCGCCCGACAATTCGCTTGGCAGGTGCGAGATGCGCGAGCCCAGGCCGACCTTTTCGAGCGCCTCGCGGGCCTCGCCCTCGTCCGTCATGGAGTGGAAGTACTGCGCCAGCATCACATTTTCGACGGCCGAGAGGTATGGGATCAGGTGAAACTGCTGGAAGATGAAGCCGATCTTGTCCGCCCGGAAGCGGTCGAGTTCCTTGGCCGACATCGACGCGACATCGACACCATCGATCTTCAGCTCGCCCGAGGTGGGGCGGTCGAGGCACCCCAGCAGGTTCACCAGCGTGCTCTTTCCGGAACCCGAAGGCCCGGTGATTGCGACCCATTCGCCGGTATGGATATCGAAGCTCGCCCCGTCGAGCGCCTTCACCACGCTGCCGTGTCCAGCGTACTCGCGCGTCACGCCCTTCAGTTCGATCACCTTCGTTTCGAGCACGTCCATTCTCTGATTATTCACCCTTCAGCAGCGCGGCCGGCTGCAAGCCGCGCAGGACGCGGGAAGGGAAGAGTGCCGCCATCACGGCGATCCCTAGGTTCAAGAGTAGAACGAGCGGCAGCACCCCGATGCGCGGCAGCGCGGCTGTGCCAAAATTACCCTCGCTGATCGCCCACGCCAGAGCGGAGCCGATGATAAATCCGGCGGCCACTCCAGCGAGCGCGAGCAGCAGCGCTTCGAGCAGAAACAGGGAGATCAACTGCATTTGCGACCCGCCAAGGGCCTTCATCAGCGCGAAGTCGCGGCGGCGCTCCAGCAGGCTCGCCGAAAGCGTCGCCAGCACGGAGACGCCCACCGTCAGCGCGATCAACAGAACCGCCGCGTACATCAGCGTGTGCGTCCGGTCCACGATGCGCGACTCGCCTTCGACCAACTGGCGGACTGGCCGGACATTCACTCCGGGGAGCGCACGCTGGAGGCGGGAGATAGCCGCCTCAACTCTTGCCGCGCCGCCGGGAACCTGCACCTCGACCGCGCTGGTCGCGGTTCCGGTCCAGGCGGTGAAGGTGCGGAGCGGGATGTAGATGCGGCTGTCTTCGTCGCCTCCGGTCTTGAGGCGTCCGACGCCGTGTAACGTGATCGCCTTGCCTGCAAAGGTGAGCTTCACAGTGCGCTCATCGGCGATGAAGTTCGCGGCGCGCTGGCCGAGCAGCGCGGCGTTTGTGTCCGCTTCCGACGGCCATGCATCGACCGACCACCAGGAGTCGAGCTTCTTTACCGCTGCGAAGTCGGTGCCTGAAACGACTACCGGTGTGCCGCGATCCGTCGTGGCGACGGCGTAGCCGAAGGGCGCGGCGAGAGCATCATTGCCTGCTGCTTGTCTCACCTGTGCGAGCGCGTCTGCGGGGAGAGCCGAGTTGGCTGGTGCGGTGATGACGATGTTCGCGCCGAAGCTGCGGAACTCGTGGTGCAGCTTGGCGTCGAGGTCGGCGTAGAGCGTCAGAAGCGCCGTCGCGACGCCCGCCGAGACGGTCAGCGCGACCAGAGCGGAGAGGCTGCGCGCGCGGCGATGAATCAACGACCGGCGGAGGATGTGGGTCATCGTAAGCATCAGGCGTCCGCCCGCAGGATCGCCGATGGGTCCATCGCCAGCGCCGTTCGGATCGCTGGCGTGCTCCCGGCGATCGCGACCAGCAGCGCCAGTCCGACCACGACCGGCAGCAGAGCGGGGATCAGAATCGCTGAGAGATGCACTGTGGAAGCTCCGCCGCCGTCGCCAGCGAAGATGCGCGCACCGAGCCATGCCGCAAGTCCTGAGCCGATCAGGTATCCGCAGATTCCGGCGAGGATGGCGAGCACTCCCGTCTCCGAGTAGAAGAGCAGCGCGATCACGCCGCGGCTTGCGCCGAGAGACCGCATCAGGCCGATCTCAGCCCGGCGTTCGAGGATCGCCGTCGCCATCGCCGCCGAGACGGCGAAGCCAGCCGCCAGGAGCGCCGCCGCGGAGATGAGCCACATCAGCCCGCTGATGCGCTGGAGCACGGTGCCTTCGCTCTGTTCTACCTGCCTGACTTGGGTCGCCTGTGCGCCCGGGATGGCCTCGCGAATCTGGTAG
>Ga0116226_10007026_pt1 | contig 10145 bp, 9 predicted proteins | sample S1TSphfallax_FD_89692 | JGI IMG/M metagenome (GOLD analysis project Ga0116226, IMG submission 89692) | Host-associated microbial communities from peat moss isolated from Minnesota, USA - S1T2_Fa - Sphagnum fallax MG | ecosystem: Host-associated > Plants > Peat moss > Unclassified | place: USA...
GGCGACAACGATCCGCAGCTCGAGGCCGAATACCAGGCGCTCGGGACAACCGCCGGCGCCTATGACGACTGGCACGAAGGGCGCGACCCGGCCGGCATCACCACGCAGGACCCGGTGCTGGCCGCTCGGCTCGATCCGGTCGCGGCAGGGCGGCGGCTGGCCAATTACCTCGCCGTGCTGACGCTCGAAGCGCAGACCATCGCGCGGGCCTGTGGCAAGAGCCATCTGCACAATCTCGAACCCGAAGACCTGGTTGCCCTGACCATCGAGGCGGCGGCGATGGCGCGTGTGCCGCTGGCCGGGACGAACTGGATTCCGGGTCAGCAATTCTGAACAAGGGGCTGGGGATGAGCATTGATCTGGCGGCCGTCGCCGAAGCCAAAGGCATACGGTATTTCCTGATTTCCTATACCGACCTGTTCGGCAACCAGCGGGCCAAGCTGGTTCCGGCCGCAGCGATCGGCGACATGCAGAAAAACGGCGCCGGCTTTGCCGGGTTTGCCACCTGGCTCGACATGACCCCGGCCGACCCCGACCTGTTTGCCGTGCCCGATCCGGCCAGCCTGATCCAGGTGCCGTGGAAACGCGAACTCGGCTGGCTGGCAGCGGATTTGTGGATGGCGGGCAAACCCGTCACCGCAAGCCCGCGCAACGCGCTGAAAGCGCAGATCGCGCGCGCGGCAGAGCTCGGCTATCAGCTCAAGACCGGGGTCGAATGCGAATTCTTCCTGATCACCCCCGACGGTACCGCGATTGCCGATGCGGCCGATACGCAGACCAAGCCGTGCTATGACGAACAGGCGCTGATGCGGCGCTATGACGTGATCACCGAAATCTGCGACGCCATGCTCGAACTCGGCTGGAAACCGTACCAGAACGACCACGAGGATGCCAACGGCCAGTTCGAAATGAACTGGCACTATGACGACGCGCTGGTCACCGCCGACCGCATGGCGTTTTTCAAGTTTCTGGTGAAATCCGTTGCCGAAAAGCACGGCCAGCGCGCGACCTTCATGCCCAAGCCGTTCATCGACCTGACCGGCAACGGCTGCCACATCCACCTGTCGCTGTGGCAGGGCGCGACCAACGCGTTCGAAGCGGGCGACGATATCAGCCCGCTTGCGCGACAGTTCATTGGCGGTCTGCTCCATTCTGCCCCGGCGATGGCGGCGATCACCAATCCGACCGTCAACAGCTACAAACGGATCAACGCGCCGCGCACCACGTCGGGCGCGACCTGGTCACCCAATTCGGTGACCTGGACCGGCAACAACCGCACCCACATGATCCGCGTGCCCGAACCCAACCGCATGGAACTGCGGCTGGCCGACGGCGCGGTGAACCCCTATCTGCTGCCCGCGGTCGCGCTTGCTGCCGGGATCGACGGTATCGTCAACCGGCGCGACCCCGGCCCGCGGCTCGACATCAACATGTATACCCAGGGCGAAAGCGTGACAGACGTGCCCAAACTGCCGCTCAACCTGCTCGATGCGATCCGCGCGCTCGAAGCCAGCGACGTGCTGGGCGCGGCGCTCGGCGATCTGGTGCCAAGCTATGTCAAGCTCAAGCACGCCGAATGGAACGACTACGCCCGCCACCTGACGCAGTGGGAGCGCGCGACCACGCTCGATTGCTGATCACGGCGGGAAAACCCGTCTTCAATCGGGCTTTTGCAGCAGCCGGTAATGGAAATCGTACGCGGTCGCCTTGGCATCGCGCGCATGGATCAGCATTTCGCCGCGCGCGCCGGCATAGGCGCCGGTGCCGCCGGTCACCGCCAGCACGGTGTCGGGCGGGTTGTCGCCGTCGCCGACCGGGCCGTCGACCATGATCTGGCCATTGGCAAGCACCAGCGTCCAGTGGCATTCGACCGTCTTGTCGACGATCAGCCGCACGCAATAGCCCTGGTCGGTGCCGACCCTGGTGGTGTTGGCGGCATCGTAGATCGGGTTGGTGAACGTGATCACGTCGCCGACATTGGCCGCCGCGGTGCCGCCTTTTATGCTGGGCGTGTCGGTTTCGGCGCGTTCGACGAAATCGAGCAGAGTCACCGGCACCGGCGCGGCATGGGCCGGGATCGCAAGCGCGCCCAGCACGAACAACAGATTACGCATTGTCAGGTCTCCTCCGGTCAGGATTTGGCGGGCGGCCGGCGCAGCCAGGCGTCGCCGGCCGGGGCATCGCTGCGGTCATAGGGTCGCCCCAGCACCATGTAGACCAGCCCGGCGACGATCACCGCGGCGAACGTCAGCGCCATGCCATAGCTGACATACCACGGCAGCGCGCCATCGGCCGGGCGCAGCATGATCGCGATCGAGGTGATGCCCCAGACGATCCCCGCCAGGTTGACCGGCCAGCCCCATTTGCCGAGATGAAACCGGCCGTGCGGCTGCCAGCCGCGCCAGCGCGCAAACGTCGCGCCGAGCACGACCATCTGGAACCCGGCATAGATTCCCACCACCGCAAAGCTGACGATGGTGTTGACCGCATCGGCAAAAAACATCCCGAGCACCAGAATGGCCCCGGCAATCAGCCCCGACAGCACCAGCGCATTCATCGGCACGTGGTGGGTCTTTGACACTTTGGCCAGCCAGCCGCTCGCCACCACCATTTCGTCGCGGGCATAGGCATAGACCAGCCGGCTGGCCGCCGCCTGCATGCTGAGCGCGCAAGACAGGAACGAGACGAGCACGATCACCACCACCGCCTTGGCGCCGATCGGGCCGAACGCGACGTTGAGCGCATCCTCGATCGGGTTGGCGATCCGGCCGCTGATCACGCCCATCACATCAGGCAGCGACAGGATCAGCGCCAGCGCCACGAATATCGACGCCGACATGCCGACATAGATCGTCGATTTCATCGCCTTGGGGATGGCCACTGCCGGATTGGGGGTTTCCTCGGCGACATCGCCACAGGCTTCAAAGCCATAGCAGGTGAACAGGCCGACAATCGCCGCGCCCAGAAAGGCCGGGGCATAAGCGCCGCTCCTGACGATCCCGAAGGTGTTGAACACCACGCCCAGCGGCTGATGGCGGTGAAACAGCAGCAGGAACGCACCGACCGCGATCGCGCCGAGAATTTCGCAGACAAAGCCGAACATCGCCACCCGCGCCAGCACGCGCGTCCCGGCCAGATTGGTCAGCGTGGCGATCACCACCAGCCCGATTGCCAGCAATCCCGCCGTCACCGGCGTCGTGGCAAAACCCAGCAGTGGCCCGACAAACGGCGCCGCGCCTGCCGAAACTGCCGCGATCGAGGTGAACAGCGCCCAGCCATAGATCCAGCCGGCCATCCACGCCCATTTGCGGCCGACCAGCCGCCGGCACCACGGGTAAAGCCCGCCCGAAATCGGAAATTGCGAAACGACTTCGCAAAACGTCAGGCAGACGATCATCTGCCCCAGCGCGGCGATCAGATACCACCAGATCATCGGCGGCCCGCCCGCCTGCATGCCGATGGCAAACACCGAATAGACCCCGACCACCGGCGAAAGATAGGTAAAGCCGAGCGCGAAGTTTTCCCACAACGACATCGACCGTTCGAATTGCGCCGAATAGCCCAGCGCTTTCAGATCGTCGTCATCGCTGCCGATTGCATCGGTCATGGTTTCCCCCCGGAAAGAATCGCAGGTATAATCAGCCCGTGGTCCCAGGCCACGCCCTTTATCCGATCGCGGTGCGCTTGGTCTTTTTGGGGTCGTCGAACGGCAGCGGCTGCGCGGTGGCAGCCACGGTGCCCTGCCCGCCGACCAGCGTCAGCGGCTTGCCGGCGACCGCGACATCGACATCGAGCCGGGCAATCCCGAGCGACCGGCCGGTCAGTTTCGAGACCATGCCGATCGTGACGACGCCCACCTTGCGGCCATCGACGACCAGCGTGTCGCCCATTTCCGGCGCCTTGTCCGAAGCGAGTTCAACGCCGAAAATGCGGAACCGTTCCTGCCCCTTCAGCCGGTAATGCGCATCGGCGCCGCGAAACCCGGTCTTGCCCGGGCTGACCGTGAAATCGAGCCCCAGTTCCCACAGGCTGTCGCCAACAGAGCCGTCGGCAAAGGGAAAAAATTCGGACATGTCATACGGATAGAACAAAAGGTAGCTTTCCACCCGCAAGAGATCGAGCGCGGTGAAGCTGGCCGGCCCAATGCCCAGCGCCGCCCCTTTGTCAAGAATGGTGTCCCAGATCATCAGTGCATCGGCCGAACGGCAGAAGATTTCATAGCCGCGTTCGCCGGTATAGCCGGTGCGCGAAATCAGCACCGGCGCGCCGAACAGCCGCGTGCCCATATGGCTGAAATACCTGAGATCACGGATGCCCGGCACATGGTCGGCAAGAAAATCGACCGCCACCGGCCCCTGCAGCGACAGATCGTGCAGATCATCGTCGAACAGCAGCGCGACATTGCGCCCGGTCGCCGCAGCGACCAGGCTTTCGTGCCCGGCGCCGGTGCCGTGCACCACCATCCAGCTGTCGGGGCCCATGCGATAGAGAATGCAGTCGTCGATGAAATGGCCGTGATCGTTGAGCATCGTCGCATAGACCGATTTGCCCGGGGTGACTTTGCCCACGCTGCGCGTGGTAATCTGGTCGAGCACGCCGTTGGCGTGGGGACCGACCAGATGCACCTTTTTGAGCCCCGACACGTCCATCAGCCCGGCGCGGGTGCGGATCATCGTGTGATCGTCCTGCACATCGTGGGCATATGTCCACGCCGTGCCCATGCCGTTCCAGTCTTCAAGAGCAGAACCGAGCGCACGGTGGCGGCTGGCAAGCGCGGAAAAACGCCAGGAATCGGGCATGGAGGTCCTCTCTTGCAGGTGCCGACGGGGTTCGGTCAGACCAGCCGGACGGCCCTGGCGAAATATCAACCGGGCTCCGCACTGTCGAGACGATAATTGCCTCATTGACAATTTTATTTCTCCCTGAGAAAGTTTTTGCGTCTTTCCCGCCCGCAGCGCATCATTGGCGCCGCCGAGTCATCGGTTTGTTCAAGGCTTTCTGCTGCATGTCCAACCGGCCCCGTTATGCCCCGCTTGCCCTGTTTTCCAACGCGCGCGCGCATCTGCTCGTGTCCGATCGCGCCGACTTGCCCGCCGCCGGCTTTGCCCCGGGGTGCACTGCTGCCGATTTTGCCGAACGCTGGCTGGTGGTCATGCAGCCGCGCGTGCTGCCCCGGCCGTTCGACGCAGCGGGCGAACAGCGGTTCCGCTCGGCCAGCCACCTGCTGGCAGCGCTCGGGCATCGGCTCGCGGCCGAAACGATGGGTCTGCGGCTCTATGCGCTGGGCAGCGAACAATTCGTGTGGGATGTCGCGCGGGTCGCGCACGCGGCGGGCATGGGGGCAGAGGAAATGCACCTGTTTGCCTGCGGACGACCCGAACGCCGGGTGTGGTGCGTGCATTGCCGCACGATCAATCCGGGGGTGACCACCACGCTCGTCGCCTGCGCGGGCTGCGGCGCCATGCTGGGCGTGCGCGATCACTTTTCGCGCACGCACAACACCTGGATGGGTGTGCAATGCGATGCCGAAGTGCCGGGCGAAGTGCCCGCGATCGCGGATCTTCCGGCATGATGGACAGTGCCACGATCGACCTCCTCGTTGCCGAAGCGACGCTGCTGTCGCCGCGCCTGCGCCGGGTCAGACTGCTGGCGGCCGACGGGTCGCGGCTGCCGCCGGCAGCGCCGGGCGCGCATATCACGCTGATGCTGCCGGGCGGATCCGGCGCGCGGCCGTTGCGCAATTCGTACACGCTGGTCGTTGCCGATCCCGAACGCGGTTACGAGCTGATCGTGCGCCGCGCCGAGCGGTCGCGCGGCGGATCGCATCACATCCACGACCGTCTGGCACCCGGCGACGTGATCACCGCCAGTGTCCCGCACAATCTGTTCGCGCTGCACAGCCAGGCGCGCAAGCACCTGCTGATCGGGGGCGGGATCGGGGTGACGCCGCTGCTGTCGTTTGTGACCCGGCTGCGCGAGACGGGCGCGCGGTTCGAGCTGCACCAGATCGCCAGCCCCGCCGAAACCGGTGTGTTTGCGCAGTTGCTGGCCGCGCGCGCGGGCGAACGCATCCATATCCACGCCGGGCGCCGGGATTTCGATAGTGCCGCGCTGCTGGCTGCACAGCCGCTGGGCACGCATGTCTATACTTGCGGCCCGGCCGCGCTGATGGACGATGTCATCGCCGCCGCCACCGCGCTGGGCTGGCCTTCGAGCCACGTCCATCGCGAGGATTTCGGCGCCGCGGGTGGCGAGCCGTTCATGCTCCGGCTCGCGCGGTCGGGGATCGAGATCGCCGTCGCCGACGACCAGACCATGCTCGAAGCGATCGAGGCGGCGGGCGTCGACACCCCTTCGCTGTGCCGTGGCGGCGCCTGCGGGGTGTGTCTGGTGCCGGTGCGCGAAGGCACCCCCGAACACCGCGACCATTTCCTGAGCGCGGCAGAGCGCGACGCCGGCTGCCTGGTCATGCCCTGCGTGTCGCGCAGCAGCAGCGCGCTGCTCGTGCTCGATATCTGAAGGACCTGAAACGCATGGCCACCCGGTTCAAGCCCGACGAAACGTTCCGCGACGATTTCCGCTATGCCAACAGCCCGGCGGCGATCCTGCGCTTTCCCTTTCCGTTCGGTGAGGACGTCTACATGTACGGCGTCAACATCGAACCGCACACCCGCGCCGGATCATCGGGGGCGTTTGCCGTGGCGTTCGATGTCGACGAACATTACGTCGCCGAATGCGCCGAACGCGCACAGGCGCTCGCGCTCGAACCGGGGCGGTGCCAGGTGCTGGATCATATGCGTGAAGCCGAATGGGACACGCTCGAACTGATCATGGAAAGCCTGGCCGCGGATTACCCCGATCTGTTCGTGCTCGACCGCCATGGCGACGACTGGACCTGGACCAACCGGCCGCTCGGGCTGCACCAGGCGTTCCGCTTCGGCGATGCGACCACGCTGCCCCACCCGCCGTTCGAATATATCGTGCGCCAGGCGCAGGGCGATTTCACGTTGCAGGATCAGCGCGACGGCACGCTCTATATCGATGGCGGGATCACCACAACGCCGGCCGACTGGACGCTGGCGTTCGATATCGGCATGACCTTTCACCAATGGCACGGGCCGGTGCCGCTGGCGCACCAGGCCGGGGTGTTCGACCGCGCGCTGCAATATCTGATGCGCGTGCGCTATGGCCATCCGGCACGACGGCTCAACTGGACGATGACAATCAACCCCAGGCTCGACACGTCGCCCGAAAACTATCCGCTGTGGGGCCCCGACCGCGCCAGCCTGACCGCCGACACCATCGCCACGCGCCTGTTCCTGCGCGTCGAATTGCAAAGCTTTTTCCGCCTGCCGCGATCGAACGCGCTGCTGTTCGGGATCCGCACTTATCTGGCCAGCCTGGACGAATTGACCCGCGTGCCGAAGTGGGGGCGCAGGCTGCACCGGGTGATGCGCGATCTGCATCCCGACATTGCCGAATACAAGGGCCTGACGCGCTATCGCGACTTGCTGGTTGCCTATCTCGCGCAATTTGACGACGGTGCACCGACAGCACCGGGCATTGCGCCCGATATCGCCGCACTGCCGGATTGACGGAAGGACACCGATGACACGCCGGGGAAGCGCCAGTGCCCACGACCAGCTGCCGGTCGAGGCGATCGAAACCACCGCCGTGGCAGAACCCTTCCCCACCGGATCGGGCGCACCGCGCAACGATCCGCGCGCGCTGGAAAAGGCGCTGGGGCTGCGGGTGCGCCAGTTGCGGCGGCAGCAGGATCTGTCGGTGGCCGATCTCAGCGCGGCCGCGGGGCTGTCGACCGGGATGCTGTCAAAGATCGAAAACGGGCAGATTTCGCCTTCGCTGACCTCGGTCCATTCGCTTGCCCAGGCGCTCAATGTGCCGATTTCGGCGCTCTTCGCGCTGGCCGAAGATCGCCAGGACTGTTCGTTCGTCGCCGCCGGCCAGGGGGTGAAGATCGAACGGCGCGGCACCAAGGCCGGGCATATCTACCAATTGCTCGGCCATTTGCTCAGCGGCGATCTGGCGATCGAACCCTATCTGATCACGCTGTCGGCCGACGCGCTGCCCTATACCAGCTTTTCGCACAGCGGCACCGAACTGATCTACATGCTCGAAGGCACGCTGTGCTATCGCCATGGCGACCGCAGCTATGACCTCAAACCAGGCGATGCCCTGCTGTTCGACAGCCAGGCGCAGCACGGGCCGGAAACGATGGGCCAGGGGGTGATCCGCTATCTGTCGATCATAGTTTACCCGCGCACCGGCGGCGCGGGCGGCTGAACGGCGCGGAAAAATTCTTTGGGCGAAATTATTTTTCCTTAGAGTTGACGGTCGCGGGCCTGCCGGGTATCGTTTGAGGCGATGACGGCGCGCCACGATCGCGCACTCTGCCTGGCAAGCGGGAGACATTGATGGCCAAGCGAATTGCAGTGATTGGCGCCGGCGCCAGCGGCCTTGCGGTGCTGCGCGCGTTTCAAAGCGCCAGGGCGAAAGGGGTCGCGGTTCCCGAAGTGGTGTGCTTTGAAAAGCAGGACGACTGGGGCGGCTTGTGGAAATACACCTGGCGCACCGGGCTCGACCAGTACGGGGAGCCGGTGCACGGATCGATGTACCGCTATCTGTGGTCGAACGGCCCCAAGGAATGCCTAGAATTCGCCGACTATTCGTTCGAGGATCACTTCGGACGGCCGATCCCGTCCTATCCGCCGCGCGCGGTGCTGCACGACTATATCATGGGCCGCGTCGAAAAGGCGGGTGTGCGGCCCTATGTCCGTTTCAACAGCCCGGTGCGCTGGGTGGCGTGGGATGCGGCGACCCAGTTGTTCACGGTGCGCGTCAAGGACCAGATCGCTGACCACACCTATGAGGAAACCTTCGATCACGTGATCGTCTCGTCGGGGCATTTTTCCACCCCCAACGTGCCGCATTTCGACGGGATCGAAACGTTCCCGGGCCGCGTCATGCACGCGCACGATTTCCGTTCGGCCGATGAATTCGCCGGCAAGGACGTGCTGATGGTCGGCAGTTCCTATTCGGCCGAGGATATCGGCACGCAATGCATCAAATATGGCGCACGATCGGTCACGTTCAGCTATCGCACGCGGCCTTTGCCGTTCGCCTGGCCAGAACAGTTCGAACAGCGCCCGTTGCTGACCAAAGTTGATGGCCATACTGTCCATTTCATCGACGGCACGTCAAAAGTGGTCGATGCGATCGTGATGTGTACCGGTTATCTGCACCATTTCCCGTTCCTGTCCGATGACTTGCGGCTGGTCACGCACAACCGGCTCTATCCCGGCAATCTGTGGCAGGGCGTGGTGTGGCACGACAATCCCAACTTGTTCTATGTCGGGATGCAGGACCAGTATTTTACGTTCAACATGTTCGACGCGCAGGCCTGGTATGTGCGCGATGTGATCCTGGGGCGGATCGCGATCCCCGATGCGGCCACCCGCGTGGCCGAATTCACCGATTGGCAAGCGCGTGAGGAAGCCGCGATCAACCCCGAAATGCAGATCGATTTCCAGGCTGCCTATGTCGGCCAGCTGATCGCGGCGACCGACTATCCGTTCCTCGACACCCAGGCCGTGGCCGCGCTGTTCAAGCAGTGGGAACACGACAAGGAACACGATATCATGGGCTATCGCGACCATTCGTATCGTTCGGTGCTGACCGGCACGATGAGCCCGCGCCACCATACCCGCTGGATGGAGGCGCTCGACGATTCGCTCGAAGCGTTCCTCGCCACCAGCGAAACCACGGTCTGATCGCAAGGGCGGACCGATGGCCACAGCCGCGCTGATTGTCGTTCCGGGGGGCAGCGAGACGCGGTTCGAGCTTGCCCCCGGCGACCGGGTACGGATCAGCGATCCCGAAGGGTTGCAACCCGGCGTGCTGGTGCGCCATGCGCCGGGCGGCGATGAAACGATTGCGCTGTTCGGCGCGGCAGCAGGCGCCGAGCACGCCTTTGTCGCCGATGCCGCGATCGCGGTCACACTCGCCGCACCCGGCGCGCCGATGGCACCCGACGCGCAGGATCCCCCGACCGAATTGCATGTGCACATCGCCCGCGCCGATCCGGCCGACGATCTGCCCGCACCGCTCGCCACCCCGCTGCTCGA
>Ga0116226_10007027_pt1 | contig 10145 bp, 5 predicted proteins | sample S1TSphfallax_FD_89692 | JGI IMG/M metagenome (GOLD analysis project Ga0116226, IMG submission 89692) | Host-associated microbial communities from peat moss isolated from Minnesota, USA - S1T2_Fa - Sphagnum fallax MG | ecosystem: Host-associated > Plants > Peat moss > Unclassified | place: USA...
CAGGTCTTCGTCATGGCCACGGGCTGATAACTGCCCTGCCAATAGTCTTCGGCGTCGTTGCCGACGGAATGATAGAGCGAGGCGGTCGGATTCATGGTCAGCACCGACTCGATTGCCGCGGCTTGCGTGTCATCGGCGGGCGATGACATCACGTCATCCTCGAAAAACGCGAGATCGTCATCCACGATCGTGGCCCCGGCAGCGATCAAATTCTGAAGGCAGGCCAGATATTCCACCGAGCTTGCGGGTCCGCAGAAGGCGAGGCCCGCGCCTGGCGCGGCCGCGTACACCTCCTCGAGCATCATCGTGCCCTCATCCGTGAGCGTGGTGTGGTGCGTGGGGTTCGCGCTGGGTTCGATCACCTGGACGGAGGCGGGTAGTTCGCCGCGTCCTTGGATCACGGACAAGCTGGTGACATCGTCGGAAATGATGCCGACGGTGATGCCTGTTCCGTTGACACCGGTCTGTTGGATAAAAGTCGCCGTGTGCATGATCGACGTGCCGTTGCCGTTGATCGCCGGCGAGCTGCTCGACACGGACGAGAGGGCCGACTGTTGGATCGTCCCCAGGGCGGGGGCTGCGAGCGGCGGATGTCGATGCGGGTACTTGGGCAGGTCGATGGTTTTGATTCCGGCGATCGCTTCGATCGCTGCGAGGCTGCTCGGGGGTGCCCAACCCTCGATCACGCACAGTGGGGGTAGGTGGATCGAGGTACCGATCGACATACCCGCCGACGCGAGCAGGGCGGCGGGCGAGGCCATGGCACAGTCGTAGGTCACATCGAGCTGCAGCCGACCGCGCGAATCGTAGTGCGCACTCGCGCGGGGAATGCCGCCGCGAGCGGCCTCCCGGAGGCGTGGCGAGATGACGGAATCGAGCGCCTGAGCGGTGAGCGGCAGCACCGTCGCCACGGACAGCACCAGCACGGCGACTCGGACCGGTGGACTCAATCGCACTTCGCTCTCCCTCGCCCCGCGCTCGTTGATGAATACCGCTTGAACACGGTGCTCCAACGTTATCGACCACGAATCGGTTTAGACGATAGGGCTTCCAAAAAATTGTGACGTCGCTCGCTTTTGCTTGACGTACCGTCAGGGGAAGACGACCCTCGTGACTATGCCGTTCAACGCGCTGACTGCGACGCGCCCGGTCCACCGGCCGAGCCAATGAATCCCGAGTCTTTCTGGCAGGAAATTCTGCCCGCGGACGCCGACCCGGACGCCGACGCCGACGCAAGCGCGGGGTTCCCCGCGCGCTTCGAGGACGGACGCCTTCTGATGCTGCCGATTCGGCCCCTGCCGGACGGCAGGCGGGCGCTGGCCTCGCTCATCATCAATCAGGCAAGTTTCGCCGTGGTCGACGCGTTGGCCGCGGCGCTCGCGACGAGGCTCTCGACATTCGCGCCCGACCTGGTGATCGGCTTGCCGACGCTCGGTTTGACGCTCGCCAGTGCGGTGGCGCAGAAGCTCGGTCACACGCGCTACGTGCCTTTGGGGAACTCCGCCAAGTTCTGGTACCGGAGCGAGTGGTCGGTGCCACTCACCTCGGTGACCACGCCGAACCAGGATAAACGGCTGTTCATCGATCCTCGTCTGGTGCCGTTGCTCGAGGGGCGGCGTATCGCGTTGATCGACGACGTCGTGAGCAGCGGTGCGTCGATGCTGGCGGCGATCGAGTTGCTGCGACGCTGCGCTGCCGCGCCTACGGTCCTGGGCACCGCGATGCTGCAGTCCGATCGCTGGAAGGAAGCGCTGGCAGGGTGGCCGATCGAGACGGTCTTACAGTCCCCCCTCATCACGTTGTCGGGCGATGTCGATGGCAAGAACGGCTCGGCAGAGCGGTTGGCGCCCTGACGGTTTTAATGCTCGCGGAACTTGTAGGCGACGGTGAAGCCGGCGGTGCGCGGTTGGGAGATGATGGATTGGGCGCGGTTGCCGAACAGCGCCGGATCCTGGATCGACGTGACGCCGAGGGTGTTGGTGAGGTTGTTCACGTAGACGGTGGCCAACCAATGCGAGTGAGCGTAGGCGAGGCGCGTGTTGACCATGGTGAAGCCCGGCACCGTCGGCACCGTCGCCGAGATCGAGGGCAGCACCACGCTTTGATAGTGTGCGTTGATGGCGTAGCGCCATTCCCCATCGGCGAAATTGACGTGACCGTATTCGAACCCGACGGCGAGACTATCCTTCGGGGTTCCAGGCAGCGGGCCGCCCGGCGGTGCCGGAGCGAACGAGCTGTTGGGTACTTGGAACAGCGGGTTCAGCGACGTAAGCTTGGTCTGGTCATAGGTGTAATCGACGTTCACCGAGATATGGTCGGTGACGACATCCTCGAGTTCCAACTCGAGTCCGCGGCTGTAGCCGTTGCCGATATTGAGCGCGCCGGGCAGTACCAGGGGGGTGAGATCCACGCCCTCCTGGATGTTGTGCCATTGAATGTCGAAGATGGCGGTCGAGTAGCGTAGCCGGTTGTCGATGGTGCCCTTGGCGCCGATTTCGTAGTTATTGGCGGTGTCGGGCGCGAGCTTGCTCAGCGCCGGTGGCGTGACGAAGGTGCCCCCCTCCTCGGTCGGCGGCAGCGCATTCACGCCGCCGCGGCGAAAGCCCTGCGACCAGGTGGCATAGACGAGGTTGGTCTTGTCGAGTTGATAGGCGGTGTTGACCTTCCAGAGGGCCCGGCGCCATTCATTGCCGAGCGATTCGTTCGCGGCATAGCCGGGGCCGTCGAACAACAGCGCGTTCTGCTGACCCTGGGAGATGGTCTGTTTGAACAAGCGCGAACCACCGGTGAGGCTCCAGTCTGACGTAAGATGCGCAGTCAGTTCGCCGAACAACGCCAGGTCTTGGAATTTGGTCTCGAAGGCGTTGATGTAGGCCTCGTCCTTGTTGTAATTCAGGCCGGCGACGTTATTGAGCTGACCCGGCGTGTAGTTTTCGCCAAAGCCGCAGTAGGAAGGTGTGACCGAGTCGCCCGCGCTCGGCGGATAATTCGGTGCACAGCCGGCGTAGTAGTCGTAGTAACCCAGGTAGTAGTCGTTCTCCTCGATGTTGGTGGTCTCGTACTTGTAGAAGAGCCCTCCCAGCCAATCGAACAGGCCACCGGTTTTCGACGTGAGGCGAAACTCCTGCGAGAATGGCTTGTCGTCGATGGTTTCATTGCCGACGGCGAAGGCTCGCGGATTCTGGCCGTAGAAGTCCTGATAGAACGAGAAGTTCTCGTACTCGGCGGTTTCGTCCACCACCGAGAGATTGCTGTGATGTGACCAGGAGGTCGCTGACGTCAACGTTGCAAAGCCGAAATCATAGTCGGCGGTTAGGGCCACGAGGTCCACGCGATCGCGGGTGGTGTCGGTTCCATAGTCGGCATTCGAATAGCGATCCGCGCCGGCCGGCACAGTCGCCGGATAGAGCGGCGACACCAGCGGCGGATTGGTGAAGGTGCCGGAAGGTTGGGTGATCGGCGAAATGGGCGTCGTGTAGGCGGCGGCCGAGGTTGCCACATAGGGGAAGCCGCCGGCCGTGTCGAACTGGTAGTAATAAGAAAGCTGGGCGTGGAAGTCATCGCTCGGCTTCCACAGCAGGGCGACCCGCGCCGAACGGTACTGGTAGTCGTTCACGTGATCCCGACCTGAAATCACGGGGGCACTGAAGAGATTCCCGGGCTCGGCGGAGACCGGCACGCCGCTCGGATTCAGCACGTAGAGGTTGGGCTGGTTGATGAAGCCCGCGTCGTAGCTTGCGCCGGCATTCATGCGCACCGCGAGCGTGTCGGACAGCGGCAGGTTCAGCATCCCGCTCACCTCCTCGTTGGGCGCGTTGGTATGCGCCGTGTCGCTCGCACCCACTTCGAGCTTGGCGTCGAAGCCCGAGGGGTCGGGTGCATTTTGGACGAAGCGAATGGTGCCGCCGAGCGAGCCGGAGCCGTACAGCGTGCCTTGGGGGCCGCGCAGGATCTCGACGTGGTCGAGGTCCTGAAGCCTTAAGTTGACGAACAAGGGCGTATCGTCGACATAGGTGGCGACCGGCGCCACGATCGGTGTGGCCGCGGCCGGCAGCCAGCCGGTCGAGTCGCTGTTCAAGCCGCGAATGATGAGATTCGCGCCCGCGACGCCGCTGAAAGGTCCCTTATCGGTGTAATCGACGCCCGCCATGGAGTGCGCGAGCTCGGCAATGTCTTCGATGCCCGCCGCTTCGAGCTGCTGCCCTGACACCGCGGTGATGCTGATCGGCAGATCTTGAGCGGATGCCTCGCGGCGCGTCGCGGTGACGGTGATCTCTTGGAGTCCCGCATCGTCGGCGCGGGTGGGGGATCCATAGAGTGCCGTCAGCACGGCGGCTGTCACGGAGGTGACTCCGGCAACGCAACGACCTCGCCCACGCGGACTGGTGATTCGCATCATGCATCCCTTCGATTATTGGCTCGATTCAACCATGATGAGCGGGTGCAATCAACTGGAGCCTATGATGCCATTGCAGATCGAAGCGCATGCCTATCCGTTTCCGCACGATGCCAATCTCACGCCGGCCAACAGCGCGGTGGTGGTCATCGATATGCAGAGAGACTTTTGTGATACCGGTGGCCTGTCCAGCGTGTCGAACACGGACTTGGCGATGATGCGGGAGCCCATCGAACCGATTGCGCGCGTGCTCGAGGCGGCGCGGGCGTTCGGCATGGCGGTCATCTACACGCGCGAAGGGCATCGTCCGAACGGGTTCGATCTGACGGCCGTGAAGCGCTTTCGCAGCCGACTGGGCGGTGCCGGTGTCGGCGATCCGTCGCCGCTCGGCCGTATGTTGGTGCGCGGTGAGCCCGGTCACGCCATCATTCCCGAACTCGCCCCTGAACCGCACGATGTCATCATCGACAAGGTCGGCAGCGGCTGTTTCTATGGGACCGAGATGGAACACCTGCTGCGCCATCGCGGCATTCGCAATCTGATTTTCGTGGGAGTCACCACCGAGTGCTGCGTGCATACCTCGATTCGCGAGGCGGCCGATCGCGGCTTCGATAACCTATTGCTCGAGGACTGCACCGCTGCGGTGACGCGTGAACTCAAGGAGGCGGCGCTCGCCATCATCCGCAATCCGTTCACGTTGTTTGGCACGGTCGGCAGGTCGGAGGCGGTAGTGCGCGCGCTCGGCGCGCACGCACGAGAATCGCTCGGCTAGGCGGCAGCGCGTCGTCTTCGCTACGCCGGTTCGAGCTCGATGTCGGCCGATTGGATGCGCTTGATGCCGTGGGCCGTCATGTCCTGCCAGGCCGCGGCGACCGATCCCTTCATATCGATGCCGCGGCAGGCATCTTCGACCACCAGGGTGTCGAAGCCGGCCGCACGCGCATCGAGCGCGGTCCACTCGACACAAAAGTCGGTGGCGAGGCCGGTGACGAACACGGTCCGGATGCCGCGCTCCACCAGGTACCCTTTGAGGCCGGTGGGCGTGGTGCGATTGGCCTCTTGGAAGGCCGAGTAGCTATCCACATCGCGATGAAAGCCTTTGCGCAGGATAAGCTCGGCTTGTGGAAGTTTGAGGTCCGCATCGAGACCGGCATCGGGTGTGCCTTGGATACAATGATCCGGCCACAACACCTGTTGTCCGTAGCTCAAGTGAATCATGTCGAACGGCTTGCCGCCCGGATGACTCGATGCAAAGGACACATGTCCCGGCGGATGCCAGTCTTGCGTCAGGATGACATTCTGGAAGGCCGGAGCAATCTTGTTGATGACCGGGACCACGTCCTCCCCATGCGGCACGGCGAGCGTGCCGCCCCTGATGAAACAATTCTGCACGTCCACCACGAGCAGCACCGAGCTCGCGTCGGGTTTGATCTTGGCCGCAGCGGCCGCGACCCTGCCGCCGCGCGTCATGCCATAGAGCAGCGTGGTTCCCGCGAGGATCTGCAAGACGGAGCGGCGACTCTGCGGCATCATGGCAACGATCATAGCAAAGCTCGGCGGCGGCGCGGCGCGGCGCGGCGCCGCGCGCGTAACCCCGGCTCAAGCCGTATAATTAGCGCCCAAGCCAACCGCGCCAGAACTCATTTCTATATGCAAATCAATGCTTTAAGTATCCCCCTGCCGATCCTCGAGCGGGCGCGCAGCGGGCTTCCCCGGCGCTAGTGGCGCGATGACGCTGTTCTCCCGCCTGTTCCGCAAGGCAGCGCCGAGCGCGCCGCCGTCCCCGCCACCGGCGCCACCGCCGACGCCGACGCCGGCGACGCCGAGGCCGGCGCCAGAGCCAGCCACGCTCGCCGAGGTTGGCGCGCCGATGGAGCAGACGCCGGCGCTGGTGGTGCTCGGCGGCAGTTCGAGCCGGCTCCGGCAACAGGCGGCGGAGGCCCTGGTCGATCCGCAGGAGATCCGGCGGCTACTCAAGCAGGTGCGCGACAAGGATCGGGGTGTTTACAAGATTCTGAAGCGTAAGAACGATGCGTTGCGGGCCGCTGAGCGACACGCGGCTGAGATCGCGGCGCAGGTGAGCGCATGTTGCGCGGCGCTGGAGCAGCACGTTCAACGCCCGCCCGACGCCGACTACGGCGCGCGCCTCGAACGGCTGATCGGCGAATGGCGGCCGCTCGAACGCGACACGGACACGACCACCGCGCAGCGCGCCGCGCAGGCCATCGAGCAGTGCCGGCAGGTTGCCGCCGCCTATCGCCAAGAGACCGAGGCGCGAGCCGCACGGCTCGCCACCGCGGCGGCGCAGCGCGCCGCTGCGGAGCGTGAGCGGCGCGAGGCCGAGGAGCGGGCGGCGGCCGAGGTCGCCGGCCAGGCCGATGCACTGTTGCAGTTGCAGCGTGAGGCGGAAGCGAGCCGCGCGGCCGAGGCGGCGGCGCGCGCCGCCGAGAGGGCGGCGGAACGCGCGGCGGCGGAGGAATTGTGGCGTCGGCTGGGTGCCTTGATCGGCATGGCGCGCGGCGCACTGCGTGCCGGCAACACCCAGAAAGCGGCACGATTGCGTCGCGAGATCACCGACAAGTGGCCGACCCTGTCGACCACCGCCGCCGTGCCGACCGACGCCGTGCCGGCCGCGCTCAGCCGACAGTTGCAGCAACTCGACGCCCAGCTCAACGAACTGAAGGAATGGAAGGAGTTCGCCGTTGCGCCGAAGCGTACCGAACTGATCGAGGAGATGGAATCGCTGGTGGGCTCCAGCGAGCAGCCGCGGGTGCTGGCGGAGCGCATCAAGGCGCTTCAAGATGAATGGCGCACGACGGCCAAGGGAATTGGCAGTGATGCGACGGATGAGTGGGAACGGTTTCATCGAGCCGCGGAGGCCGCCTTCGAGCCCTGCCGGGTCTTTTTCGAGGCGCAGGCCCGGGTGCGGCGTCAGAATTTGACCGAGCGCGAGACCGTGCTCGCGCGCCTCGCGGCGGTCGAAGCCGCGATGGCGGACAGCGCCCCCGACTTCGCGCTGCTGGCCCGCGTGCTGCGGGAAGCCCCGCTGGAATGGCGCCGCCACGCGCCCGTGGAGCGCGAGGCGAATCAGCCGCTCGAGGCGGCCTTCGAAGCCTCGCTCGGGCGGCTCCAAGCGCGGCTCGACGCCTGGCATCAGGGCAACGCCGAGGAGAAACAGTCGCTCATTCAGCGGGCGCGTCAGTTGCTCAACCTGGCCGATCCACGCGAGGCGGTCGATGGGGCGAAACGGCTCCAACAACTCTGGAAGGAGGTGGCCCCGGCGGCCCGCGAGCGCGAGCAGGCGCTGTGGACCGAATTCCGCGCGGCGTGCGACGCGGTGTTCGAGAAGCGTCAGCAAGCGCAAGCCGAGCACGCGGCCGCGCTCCATGGCGTCAAACTGACCGCCCTCGCTCTGTGTGAGTCGGTCGAGCGGATCGCGGCGCTGGCGGGCGCCGAATTGCTCGAAGCCGGCAAGACGGTGCCGGAGTTGCGCACGCAGTTCGAGGCCTTGGGCGAGCTGCCGCGGGCCGAGGCGCGTGCCATCCAGCAACGTTTCGCGCATGCGCTCGAGTCGGTGAGCGAGGCACTTGCCGCGCAGCGCGCGCGCGATAGGGCGCGCGCGACGCAGAATCTGATCGAGGCCGGTCGATGTGTGCGGTCCGTCGAATGGGCGCACGAAGAGGGTGCCTTGCCGGATGAGCGGCAGCGCCTCGAGGCGGCGGCGCGCGCGTTCATTGCGGGGGTGGAACGTTGGCCCGCGGGCGGACTCAAGGTGCTGCATGCGCGGCTCGCGACCGACGGCGGGGCTGGCAGCGCCGGCAAAATCGACGCGGCGGCGCGTGAACGGGCGCTGCGCCTCGTCTGCATCCGCGCCGAAATCGAACGCGAGAGCGCGAGTCCCGCCGAGGACGAGCCATTGCGGCGTGAATACCAGGTGGGACGACTGATGCAAGGACTGGGCGCTGGCCGGCAAGCCGACGCCGATCTGTGGCACACGCTGCTGCTCGAGTGGAGCGCGATTGCCGCGGTGGCGCCGGCGCTGCACGATGCGTTGGAACAACGGTTCTTAAGATGTCTCACACCGACGTTCGCGCCACCGCCGGGGCCGCGGGGCACGCCGGGGCCGTTGGCGGCGATCGCGCCACCCCGCGAGATGAGCTGAGCGGATCGTGGCTCGCGCTCGCTCCAAGGCGCCACGCTGGCGCCTCGCGCTGATGCTGCTCAGCATCTGTCTGGTGCTCGCCGCGGGGGTCACCGTCTGGGTGGTGCATCTCGACGGCGTGGTCACCCGGGAGTTCCAGGGCCGGCATTGGTCCGTGCCGGCGCGCGTCTTCGCCGCACCGCTCGAGCTCTATGTGGGTGCGCCGGTGGGAGCCGTCGACATCGAAGCCGAATTGCGGCGCTTGCACTACCGGATCGGCGACCCCGCGGCCGGACCCGGCCTGTACCGACGGTCGGGCGATACGTTCGAGGTGAATGCCCGACGCGTGCGCTTCATCGATGAGTCGCGTGCGCCGACACGCGTGGCGATCCGCGCCGACCAGGCTTCGATCACTGATCTCAAGTCCGCCAACGGCGAGGATTTGCCGGTGTTCCGCCTGGATCCGCCGGTCGTGGGCAGCGTTTCGCCGGTGCATGGCGAGGATCGTCTGGTGCTGGGCCCTGCGGATGTGCCGCCCCTGCTGCGCGCCGGCATCAAGCTGATCGAGGATCGGCGCTTCGATGAGCATCACGGCGTTGATCCGGTGGGGATTCTGCGCGCGCTGTGGGCGGACTTGCGCGCGGGACGGGTGGTGCAGGGTGGCAGCACGTTGACACAACAGCTGGTCAAAAATTATTTCCTGTCCGATGCGCAAACGGTCGGCCGCAAGGTCACGGAAGCGGTGATGGCGCTGCGGCTCGAGGCGCATTTTTCCAAGGAGGACATTCTCCTCGCGTATTTCAATGAGGTGTACCTGGGTGAGGACGGCGCGCGGGCGATTCACGGCTTCGGGCTCGCGAGTGAGTATTATTTCGCGAAACCGCTCGACGAGTTGGACCCCGGTGAACTGGCGCTGTTGATCGGGCTGGTGAAGGGTCCTTCCTACTACGAGCCGCGCCGGCACCCCGAGCGTGCGCTCGCGCGCCGCAATCTGGTGTTGCAGGAATTCGGCGAGGCGCATCTCATCGATCCCGCGCTGGCGAAGCGCGCGATGCTGAAGCCACTGGGGCTGAAGCCCCCGGGTGACAGTTATCTGCCGTCGTACCTCGATCTGGTGCGCCGCCATTTGAAGCGCGATTATGCCGAGGCGGATCTCGCCGCCGCGGGCCTGTCCATCTACACCAGCCTCGACTTGCGCGCGCAAACGGCCGCGGAGCATGCGCTCACGCAAAATCTGAAGCGCCTCGATGCCGCGAGCCGGGTGCGCAACGATCATCTCGAAGGCGCCGTGATCGTCGCCGAGCCGAACAGTGGGGACGTGGTGGCCGTGGTCGGCGGCCGCGATGCCGGCATCGACGGCTTCGATCGGGCGCTCGATGCGCGCCGGCCGATCGGCTCGCTGGTCAAGCCCGCGATCTATTTGACGGCCTTGGAGACCGGGCGCTATACCGCCGCGACCATCATTCCGGACGCGCCGATCGAGCTCAAACTCGGCGATGGCACTGTCTGGGCACCGCAAAATTTCGAGCACGAAGTCTATGGGCCCGTGCCGATGGCGCGGGCCCTCGCGGAGTCGATGAATCTTGCCTCGGTGCGACTCGGTCTCGA
>Ga0116226_10007028_pt1 | contig 10145 bp, 4 predicted proteins | sample S1TSphfallax_FD_89692 | JGI IMG/M metagenome (GOLD analysis project Ga0116226, IMG submission 89692) | Host-associated microbial communities from peat moss isolated from Minnesota, USA - S1T2_Fa - Sphagnum fallax MG | ecosystem: Host-associated > Plants > Peat moss > Unclassified | place: USA...
CTTTCCAGTCATCCTGGAAGTAGCCTGCGAGGTACGTCCGCCGGTCGTAGGTCTTGCTGATATTCGAAGCCTCGACCGAGTTTGCACCGCCGACATAGCTGATGCCACCCGGCACGGTTGCAGCCTCCGGAACGAGCAGGAACTGCGCACGGCCAGTATCGCCGCCGCCTACGTCGGAGATGTCCGCGAAGTTGCCGGTGAAGTCGAACTCACCACGCGAATACGCAGGCTGAAGCGTGTTAAAGCGAACATCCTGGAATTCGATACCCGTCTTAAAGTTATGCTTTCCGTAAATCTTGGTGAAGTCGTCCTGCAACTGCAGCGTCTGGCTGACTTCGTCGGAAGGCAGAAAGTCATTGCTGCCAAGATCGTTGAGGCCGCTGATGTTGATTTCCGGCAGCCCGCCATTTTCTGTCTGCTGTGGGATTCCCTGAATTCCATACTGGGCAGGGATGCCGGTAACGGTGCCTTCCGGTCCGAAGCGTGTCGTGTGCAGGTGGTTGAATCCGCCACGCGCCACGTTGACCGTTTCCGGAGTAAAGACATGGGTCCATGCAGCGACTGCCTGGTCCGACTTGGCTGTCTGGATGCCCTGGTTGAAGCTGCCACCGTCGGCTACGCCGCCAAATGCGCCGGGGATGAACTGCGGATCATCCGAGTAGCTGAAGCGGAAGAAGATCTGCTCCTTCTCGGAAAGGTTATAGTCGGCGCGCGCGTCGAAGGCGTTACGGTGCTCGAAGAGGTTGGGGCTCGAGTTGTAATTCGACGTGTAGCCGCTTTGCGTCGGCAATGGATATAGATTCAGTATCTTGACTGCGTTTGCATCCAGGCGATTCGCCGGAATCTGGTTCAGGGTGCAACCCGTGTAGTTGGTTGTGCTCGCCGGGCAATTGGTGTTAATCGGGTCGCGGACATGGACAGCACTGGAGCTGTTGTTGGTCAGCCCCGAGACCGGATCGACTGAATTGGCCGCCACGGTGCGGGTAGTTGCCGGATCAAGCACAGTACCCAGCGGGATCGAACGACCGAGCGCATCTGGACGTCCGGCGCCGGTGATCATGTCCGACAGATCGGTGTAGCCGCTGTTGCGCTCAAGCAGTGTAGGTACGCCGATGCCGGAAGCCGTGTTGCCCTGAACGCGGCGGAAACCCTCGTAATCGCCGAAATAGAAGAGCTTGTTCTTGATGATTGGGCCGCCGACAGATGCGCCGAACTGGTTGAAACGCAGTTCCGACTTGCCTGTCGTTTCGAAATAGTCGGCTGCGTCGAGCTTATCGTTGCGGAAAAATTCCCAGACTGCGCCATGAATGCTGTTGGTGCCGGACTTGGTCGTGGCGTTCAGAACTGCGCCAGCGGAGCGGCCATATTCTGCGCTGAAGTCGGCGGTCTGGACCTTGAACTCCGCGATAGCATCGAGCGGCGGCAGGATGACGAAGTTGGTGCCGTTGAGAAAGTCGACTGCATTGGAATTGTTGTCGATGCCGTCGAGTAGGTAGTTATTCTGCGCCGGCCGGAGGCCATTGGCGGTGAATGCGCCGGACGCTGCATTGCCGCGCGTATCCGCCTGCGACGTGTTGACGCCCGCGCTCAACTGGGCGAGGAAGGTGAAGTTACGTCCGTTGAGGGGCAGCGCGTTGACAGTTTCACCTGTGACCACCTGGCCGACAGATGCTTCTTCTGTCTGCAGTTCTGGAGGCGCCGTTGTCACTTCAACTGTCGTTGAGGCCGCGCCGGCCTTGATCTGAACATTCACCTCAAGTTGCTGGCCGACGTTGACGACGAGATTCTGCTGGGTCGTCTTCGAAAAACCGTTGGCCGTGACCGTCACACTGTAGTGACCGATTCTGATGGGCGAGAAAGTGTAGACACCGGAACTGGTGGTGTGGGTTTCCAGGGTCACACCCTGCTCGGTATTGAGCAGGACGACGTCGGCATTGGGCACAACGGCGCCGGTACTGTCTTGCACGGTACCCGTGATGGAGCCTTCATCGACCTGGGCAAATGAGCACTGGGTGCGCACCAGGAAGAGGCAGAAGAAGGCGAGTGCGATATAACCAATACGATGAAACCTGCGTTGAATCCAGCGTTGCCCTGAGCTGGGAAAATTGCGATGTAGCCCCATCCGAATAACCTCCACTTTCTACACTTGCGGTCGTTGCGCTGTTCCTAAAGCTGGCTGCGCCGACTCATTAAGTAACCGCTTACATCATGGTCGGGAGAAACCTAAAACAACCAAACAACCCTTGTCAACCAAAAGTTCGAGAGCTTTATCCACCGAGTAAATGTTGCCAGACCGGACCGCGAGGTAATTCATCTTCGCGCCCCTTCACGGCAAATCCGCGTATTCTGGCGGTATTGGAAGAATCCCTGCTGCGCCTCCGCCGCCCCGGCGAGACCTGCTGAAACTGCCAAAAGAGACCCCAAGCATGTCCCGCCGAACCCGAGAAGACAATTTGCTGTCGCGCCGGGCACTTTTGAAAGGTCTGGGCTGTGCGCCGCTGCTCGCCCTGCGGCCCTCGCCTCTGCATGGCTCGCTTCTGCATGGATTGTGGCTTGCGCCTGCTCCTGCTGGCGGGCTGCAAAAGGAACTGGGCCACTTCCCTTTTGCGGAAATGCGACTGCGGCCGCATTATCCCTCTGCGTCTCCGCTGGAAGACGTGTTGCGTCTGGTACCGCCCGGGACCGATGCGTATGTAACTGAAAAATATGCTTTTGAGGTGATGGCGCTATTGCAGGGTTGGGCGACAGCGCTAAAACACGGAGATGCCGCGTACATCGGTAGATTGCTGGCGGATGGATTCAAGGGGACGTCCCTCAAGTCGGCGCACGAGACGAAGCTGCGTTCTGCGTATGGCATCGACATGACCCGGCGGACGTTTGAAGGGGCGGTCGCTGCCGGCAGGGAGGAATTCCTGCGCGCGTTGGCTGCGTTGGCCGAGGATGGGCGACGGATCGAGACAGCGGAGTTTGAGATTACGTCGATCAAGGAGACTTCGACTGCTTCCCCGGCGGTGCTGCTGGACATCCGCTACGACCTGGTATCCGCGCTCAACGGCGAGCGGCGCGAAGAGCGGATAGGCGCGTGGCGAACGGAGTGGGTGGGCGACGGATCGGCAGCGGGTTGGAAGGCGCGGCATTGGGAGGCGACGGAAGAGACCGTCTGCGTGGTGAGCGGAGGCGGCTTTGTGGACGTGACGCAGCAGGCGCTGGGTGATGCGGCTTCTTACAAAAGCCAGCTTCTGCGTGGATCGGACGAGTGGCGATCGGTGCTCGATGGGGCCTGCGGCATCGACGTGTATGGCAACAACGGCGTGGCTGCCGGCGACTATGACAACGACGGCTGGGACGACCTGTATATCTGCCAGCCTGCGGGGTTGCCCAACCGGCTCTATCGCAACCGCGGCGATGGCACATTTGAGGACGTGACCGATAAGGCCGGCGTTGGCGTGCTGGATGGGACGGCCTGCGCGCTGTTTGCCGACTTCCAGAACCGCGGATTACAGGATTTGCTGGTGGTCTGCGTGACCGGGCCGCTGCTGTTCGTCAATCGCGGCGACGGAACATTCGCGCTGAAGCAGGATGCTTTCCGATTTGCCCAGCCGCCTCAGGGGTCTTTCACGCACGCCGCCGTGGCGGACTACGACGGCGACGGGCGGCTGGATCTTTACTTCTGCCTCTACAGCTACTACCTGGGGCTCGACCAGTACCACTACCCGGTCCCTTATTTTGATGCGCGTAACGGGCCGCCGAATTTCCTTCTCCATAACGAGGGCGATGGGACCTTCGTCGATCGCACAGAAGCCGCAGGGCTCAAAGCCGAGAACGACCGGTACAGCTTTGCTTGTGCCTGGGGTGCGCTGGGCACAAGCGGCCTGCCGGACTTGTATGTCGCCAATGATTTTGGCCGCAACAATCTTTACCGCAACAAAGGCGATGGCACCTTTGAAGCAATCTCTGAAGCAGCGCACGCGCAGGATGTGGGCGCAGGGATGAGCGCCGCATGGGCCGACATAAACAACGATGGCAAACAGGATATTTACGTTGCGAATATGTGGTCGGCCGCCGGCCAGCGGGTTTCCGGGCAGGCGCAGTTTCATGAACAGTCGTCACAGAATGTACGCGCCGATTATCGGCAGCACGCACGCGGCAATGCGCTCTATCGCAACCAGGGTGACGGGAAGTTCGAGAACGCTACGGAGCGCGCCGGCGTTGCAGTGGGGCGATGGGCGTGGTGCTCAGACTTCTGGGATTTCGACCATGACGGGTATGCGGACCTCTATGTGGCGAATGGCTACATCTCGGCAGCGGACAACCCGGAAGGTGTCGACCTGGGCAGCTTTTTCTGGCGGCAAGTGGTGGCAAAGTCGCCGGATGACTCCACGCCGAATCTTGCGTATGAACACGGCTGGCAGGCGCTGAACGAATTGATCCGCTCAGACCATTCGTGGAGCGGGCATGAGCGAAATGTGATGTAAGCGAATCATGGCGATGGGAGTTTTTCTGAAATTTCCGGCGCACTAGGGCTGGATTTTCTCGAGGACAGCCGTTCATTTGCGCTCGCCGACCTGGACCATGACGGGCGATTGGAAGTGGTGCTGAAAAACAGGAACGCGCCGCAGCTAAGAATTCTCCACAATGCGATGCGGGACATTGGGCACTCCATCGCGTTCCGGCTGCGCGGCCAAAAGAGCAACCGCGACGCAATTGGTAGTTCGATCACGGTCGAAGCGCGAGAACTCCGGCAGACAAAGTATTTGCAGGCGGGTTCGGGATTTCTGGCACAGCATTCGAAGGAAGTCCATTTTGGCGTAGGGCGGCATGACGGCACGGTGCGGGCTACCGTGCGCTGGCCAAGTGGGCTGTCGCAGACCTTCGATGCGCTGCCAGTGGGTCAACGGATCGAGATTGTCGAAGCCGCATCCGGCTTTACCGCCAAGCCGTTTGGCGAGTCTGGCTTTTCGACGAGCAAGCCGCCGGCAGCCACACCGGCAGCCACAGACGACGCGCGCGGTAAAAGCCAGGGGACATGGTTGATCGATCCGCTCAAGGCGCCAGCGTTCACCTTGCCTGACCTCGCTGAGAAGCCGGTTAAGCTCAGTGATTTTCACGATAGCTATGAACTGCTCACCTTCTGGACGACGACGGCGACGGCCAGTCGCGATCAACTCAAGTTGCTGCATGCGCAACGGGCGAAGCTTGTCGCGAAACAGGTAAAGGTCGTGGCGATCAATGTCGACGACGTATCGGAAGCGAAAGCGGCACGAACTTTTGCGGCCGCGGAAGCAGCCAGCCTCACAGTGTTATTCGCGACCGAGGATGTCGCCGGGATTTATAACATCATCTTTCGATACTTGTTTGATCGTCGAAGAGACCTGCCGATCCCGTCTTCGTTCCTGCTCGATCGGGAGGGCATGATTGTCAAGGTCTACCAGGGGATGCTCCAGGCAGAAGAGGTTTTGCAGGATGTTGCGACAGCTCCGGCGACGGCTGAAGAGCGGATGCGGCGGGCGCTGCCCTTCGCAGGAAAGCTCTGCCAGAGCACGTTCCAACGGAATGAATTCACCTATGGGGTAGCGATGTTCCAGCATGGCTATTTGCAGCAGGCAGAGGCGTCCTTCCAACGGGTCGTGGCGGACGATCCGAACAACGCGGAAGGCTATTACAACCTGGGCACGCTGAACCTGCGGAAGAATAACTTCGACGCCGCACGGCATTACCTGGAGCAAACACTGAAGCTGCGCCCCAATTATCCAGAGGCGTGGAACAACCTGGGGATGATGGCAGCGCAGCAGGGCCATGCCGATGAGGCTGTGCAGGACTTTCAGCAATCCCTGGCGCTGCGGCCCGCCTATGCGATTGCGCTTCTCAATCTGGGCAATGTTTATCGGCGTCAGGGAGAGTTTGCGAAAGCCCGGGAAGCGCTGAGCCAGGCGCTGGCGTTGCAGCCCGATGATCCTGAAGCGAACTATAGCCTGGGCATGTTTTACGCGCAGCAGAATGATTTGCCGCGCGCGGCGGACTACCTGAAGAAGGCGGCCGCGTTGCGACCGGCTTATCCCGAAGCGCTGAATAATCTTGGGATCCTCTTCGTCCGTGAGCAAGACTACCCGGAAGCGGAGGCAAAGTTCAGAGAGTGCATCCGCGTCGCGCCGGCATTTGATCAGTCTTATATCAATCTGGCGCGGTTGTTCATGCTGCAGCACGACAAGGATAAAGCGATGCAGGCGTTGCAGGACTTGTTGAAACTGCAACCGGAAAACGCCAATGCGCGGCAGGCGATGGAAATGCTGCAGGGCGCGCAGTGAAGGCGTCTCTTTATAATCGCTGTCTATGAATTTTCCCCGGCGACGATTTCTTGGCTCATCCCTATTTCTTTTCAGCAGCACACTTCTGGAGGCTTTGGCGACGCCGCTGTGGAAGTGGAGTGATACTGCTCTGCGGGCAGCGACGACGCCGTCTCCTGTGCAGTATGTAGACGTCGCAAAGCAGGCGGGCCTGACGACGGTCAACGTGTGGGGCGGAATTGACCATAAGCGCTCGATCATCGAAGCAAAAGGCAGTGGCCTCGCATTCTTTGACTACGACCAGGATGGATGGCTGGATATCTATTTAACGAACGGCGACCGACTCGATGCGAAATGGCCCGTGGGGAAGGCACCGACCTCTCACTTATTCAAGAACAACCGCGATGGCACCTTCACCGATGTCACCGAGAAATCCGGCCTGGGCGTGACCGGGTGGCAGACGGGCGTCTGCGTTGGTGATTACAACAATGATGGCTTCGACGACTTATTCTGCTGCTTCTGGGGACATAACATCCTCTTCCATAACAATGGCAACGGGACGTTCACCGATGTAACGCGGAAGGCCGGCCTCTACCAGCAGGAAGTGCGCTGGGGCGCAGGTTGCAGCTTCCTCGACTATGACCGCGATGGTCATCTCGACTTATTCGTCTGCAACTATATTCAGCTTGATCCGAAGAAGATCCTGCCCGCAGGAGACACCAGCTTCTGCCAGTGGAAGGGCGTTCCAGTGATGTGCGGGCCGCGCGGATTACCAGGCGGCATGAATATCCTTTACCACAATAATGGCGATGGAACATTTACCGATGTCTCAGAGAAAGCAGGCATCCTGAAGCCGGGGCCGCGCTATTCGATCACATCTGTGTCCTATGACTTCGACAACGACGGCTGGCCGGATATCTATGTCGCTGTCGATTCGGAAGCGAGCATCCTCTTCCAGAACAACCATGATGGGACTTTCACGGATGTAGCTGTGATGTCCGGCTGCGCTTATAGCGACAACGGCCACGAGCAGGCGGGGATGGGCGTAGCTGTTGCCGATTACGACTGCGATGGCTGGTTCGATATCTTCAAGACCAACTTCGCGGATGACACCAGCAATCTCTACCATAACAATGGGGACGGCACGTTTACGGATGTGACTTTTCCATCGGGGATCGGGGTCAATAACAAATATGTAGCGTGGGGTTGCGGCTTTCTCGACTATGACAACGATGGCTGGCCGGATATTATGCAGATCAACGGGCATGTCTATCCTGAAATTGATAGCTATCACTTCGGGCAGACCTACAAAAACCCGCGGCTGGTCTATAAGAACCTTGGCAATGGTCGGTTTGCTGATGTGTCAGCCGAGATGGGCCCGGGCATCACTGAGAGCTTCTCAAGCCGCGGCGCTGCCTTTGGCGATTACAACAACAATGGCTGCATGGATGCGCTGGTCCTCAACATGAATGACCCGCCATCGCTATTGCGCAACGAAGGCGGCAACAAGCAGAACTGGATCAAGATCAAGCTGCTGGGAACGAAGTGCAACCGCACAGCCATCGGCGCGCGCGTGCGCGTGACCACCGGAAAGCATACGCAAATGGATGAAGTGAATAGCGGCACGAGCGTGATGTCGCAGAGCGACCTTCGCCTGCATTTCGGACTGGGAAAGGCCGACACTGTGGACGTAATTGAAGTGAAATGGCCAACGACACAAAAAGTCGAGAAGTTTACTCAGGTCAAGGCCAACCAGATTCTGACGATTCGCGAAGGCGAAGGCATCATCGGCAGCTTAAAGGCAAAGCTGGCTTAGCTAATTGGTCGTGCCGCTGCTTCCTGGTCTTGAGTGCAGGACAATCAGGAATTGCTTGACTTCACGCCGCTCGCGCTCCACTTCCTCTGCCTGTTCCTTCTCAATGTCTTCATGCAACTTGAATTCCTGCTTCGCCAGGTCAGGCTTGCCGCTACGGTCGTAGATGACACCGAGCCGATAATGAGCTTCGCCCAACTTTGGGTTTGTGACGATGGCCTTTTGATAGTAGCTCATCGCCTCGGGGTAGTTATGCTGCGAGGCAGCCAGGATACCTAATTGAAGATAGGCCTCGGCAAGCTGTGGATCGAGGCGGACAGCCTCTTTGAAGAGTACTTCTGCCTTCTCGGACTGTTCGTGCCGTTTCAGCACGGCCATGGCGAGGAGGTAATTTGCCTGCGCACTCTCCGGATGCTGTGTAACAAAGCGTGCCAGCTTTGACTCGACGCAAGGCAGAGGATCGGGCGCAGCAATATCGGCATTGCCCATAAAGGTGTAAGGCTCCGGATTCGCAGGGTCGAGATCAGAGGCAGCGCATAGCTTTTCTGCTGCTTCATCGTAGCGCGCGCCTGCAAAGAGCGCCGTCCCGAGCGCCGTCAGCAGCCGGCTCGATTGCGGATACGCCTTTGTGCCCTGCCGAAAGACATCCACTGCCTGCCAAACGGCGCGGTGCAGCAGGAGCTCCGACCCCCATGCAAAGTAATTCTGCTCGCTATGGTCCAGATGGACAGCCTGCTCATCTTCGCGGACTGCCGACAAAGGGTCGCCGAGCTGCTCATCGATCTCGGCTGCAAGCCGACGCAGATCTGCTTCATCCTTCGCAGCCAGCAATCTCTCGACATGTTCACGAGCAGCTTTGTACTCACCGACGCCGCTCAATGCAAGGGCCAGGTCATGCTCATTCGCACGGTCCGCCGGATCAAGGAGATACGCAGCCTTGAGCGGCGGGACCGCTGCTTTGTAGTCGGCTAAGTTGAGACAGAATGCCCCAAGTTGATGATTGGCGCTGAAACTTTCCGGCGCAGCAGCGACTGCGGCGCGCAGTTTTTTCTCTTCTTCAACGCCGGCCGGCGATGCGTTCGCTGCAACTCCACGGGTTTTGAGAGATAAGGTTTCGCGTGGAAGATCTTCGCTCGTGCGCAGTGTCGCATCGGAACCGTGGCCGCCGACTGCCGTCCAATCGGTCACGCCCGCTACAGTGAAATTTGGCTTGTCAGAAAACTCCATCGTACTCTGCGCATCGTTCGATGGCCGCAGAACAAGGTTGACCTGGCGCGTTTCTCCCGCAGACAGAGCGGCCAGCGACTGAGCGACGCTGCGCTCGTCTCCTGATTGCGCATTCACGGTGCACGCGCTCCCGGCAGCAATCGAAAAACCGAATCTCCCCGCAGCATCGGTAGTGGTCATCAACGGACCACTGTGGCAATTGAGCTGTATTGTGACGCCGCTTGCTGGCTTGCCGGTGCTTGTCTTTACTGTCCCTTGAATGACAGCCTGCGCTTCTGCCGGCAAGGCCTGCCCGCTCGCGGCAGTGCATGGGACCAGACCCGCAGCGGCGATGGCGATGCCTGCGATACGTTTGAAAAACCAATTCGCCGAACTGTTTCCCTTCTGCATGACGAGTTTCGACTTTAGTCCGATCACAGCGCCACGTCCACTGGGGTGGGTTCTTTACGCAGGGCGAGATGCCCGCTGGTGGCTGAGCCTGCATCCTCAGGCAGGCCAAGGCTATCGATAACGGGGCCGAGGGAGAGGATCGCCATGAGAAGAATGGCGAGATGGAAATCCCGCAGTTGCGGGACCACAGCGGAGTGGCCGTGTGCGTGGGCAACCATGCGCAGCGTGATCGCGCCAACGGCGACCCCAACGCCCATGCTGAGCTGCATCACGGCACTAAGAAATCCATTGGCGCGGCTCATCTTCTCAGGCTTGATTTCAGTGTAGGCAAGCGTGGTGAGGCAGGTGAACTCGAGTGAGCGGCACGCGCCGTGAAAGAACAGGATGGCAATTAAAAGGACGAGGGGCGTCGCGGGTGTGAGCGTTACGCA
>Ga0116226_10007029_pt1 | contig 10145 bp, 9 predicted proteins | sample S1TSphfallax_FD_89692 | JGI IMG/M metagenome (GOLD analysis project Ga0116226, IMG submission 89692) | Host-associated microbial communities from peat moss isolated from Minnesota, USA - S1T2_Fa - Sphagnum fallax MG | ecosystem: Host-associated > Plants > Peat moss > Unclassified | place: USA...
AGACCCGTCTTGCCGACCGCTCGTCCGGCGGGTGGTTCAAGCACGATCCGCAGGCCAACCCGTTCAACATCTCGACCTTCCAGGTCTATCTCGCCGCGAGCGGCTCGCAGCACCTGATCGTGCAGACCGCCAGGGACAGCAGCGGCGTCCTCCAGGCGCTGTCGCTGACGATAGAGCCGGCGTCGACGGTGGACCGCGTCGCCGGGACGGTGGATGCCAGCCCCGCGCCGGTGGCGGGCAGCGCGTCGGCACCGGACACGTTCTCGATCGCGGGCCTGCCGGTCAGCGCCGCGACCAGCGCGGTCAGCTTCGCACGCCGCGGCAGCTCGGCCATCGCGGCCGGCGACGAGGTGATCGCCGCCGGGACGTATGCGGCGGGCGTCTTCACGGTCGGCGCGTCGGCCAGCTACAGCAACGACGTGTTCGACCTCGGCGTGCCGTGGCAGCCGGACATGCCCGGGTTCTGATCTCAGCGATTGTTCGGAGCCGGGTTGGGCGCCGGGGGCGTCGCGGCGCGCTGCTGAGCGGCGGCTGCCGCGTCCTTGCGCTGTTGCTTGACCCGCATGTGGTGGCCCACGGCGCAGCCGACGACCGCGCCTGCGACGGCATGGTGGCCGGCGACGTGGCCGCCGACGCCGCCCACCGCGGCGCCGCTGAGGCAGCCGGCGGCGAAGCTGGGCGCCGCTGCGAGCAGCAGGACGAGCGCGACGGGTTTGAGGGGATGCATGGCGAGGCTCCGGCAAGGACGAGGAACCCCGACGGGGCAAGGCGCAATCCCGCCGCCGGTCGCCGGATGGCCGCCGGCTGTGCCAGCCAGCCTCAGAGGTCGCGGCTGCGCCGGGCCGACAGGCGGCGCGCGACGTGGACCAGGTCGGCGCTCGGGGTTTCCTTGCACAGCTTCAGGATGCGCGGTTGCAGCGCATCGTAGGCCGGCACCTCGACGTCGGAGCTGCCGTCGATCGCGGTGGCCACGGCGGCCATGCCGGACAGGTAGCCCTGGGCCCAGGTCAGGATGGGCATGCGGTCGGCAACTTCCGAACTCGACAGGCGGCCGATGACGGCGGTGCAGCGCATCATTCCGGGTCCCGACGGGACGTCCAGCGCCGATGCGGGCGTGCTGGACAGCGTACAGGCCGCTGCCAATGCGACGAGCAACAAAGGAAGGGATTTCATGGTCGTACTTTCCGGATGACGAGCCGCGGGCACCCGCCCCCGGACTCACCATCAGGATGACACGCAGCCTCGGCGCCGATCCGGCGAGCAAGGGCTGCGAAGCGGCGCTGTTCCTGGCTCAGCCCTGCAACATAACCCGTGCGCGCACCACGACAGCCGCGTTCCCAGCGGCTACCATGCATCGAGGGATACCGACGCGTGCTCTACAGGGCGATCAGACCCGGCACCGTGGCTGGCGAGATTCATGGACAGTTCGGACGGCGGTTCCACGCGCCTGAACCCTGCTGTGGCCGAAGCCGCGGTCCACGCGCGGCCGGCGGGGCCGCTGTTCGCACTGCGCTTCCTGTGCGTGGTGGCCGCCTACTACCTCACGGCACGCCTGGGCCTGCTGCTCCCCTACATCGGCACGCACATCTCGCTGGTGTGGCTGCCCACCGGCATCGCCGTGGCGGCGTTCCGACGCTGGGGGCCGGGCATGACGCCGGCGGTGTGCATCGGCGCGGTCGCGGCCAACGCGGCCATCGGCGGTCCGCTGTGGATCGCGTTGCTCGTGGGCCTGGGCAACACCGCAGGCACCGGCCTGGCGGCCTGGCTCCTGCAGCGCTGGGACTTCGAGGACGGCTTGCTGCGCCGCCGCGACGTCTCGATCTTCCTCGCCGCGATGGTGTCGGGCATGCTCGTCACGTCGCTGAACGGCGTCACCTGGCTTCGGGTGGCCGGCGCGCCCGATGCCGCACATTTCGGCCAGGCCTGGGTCAGCTGGTTGACAGGCGATACGGTCGGCGCGCTCCTGGCCGGCGTGCCGCTGCTCGCGTGGAGCCGACGCGGCGCGGCCGCGGCGTTTCTCGGTCGCGGGGGCGCGGCCAACCTCGTGCTGCAGGCCGTCGTGCTCGCCTGCGGCGTTGCCGCCTTCTCGGCGTGGCAGGACCGCGATTCCGCGTTCGTCTTCCCGCTGCTGGCGCTGCCGTCCTTCGTGCTCGCGCTGCTGGCCTTGCGCGGCGGCGTCATCGCGTCGTCCACCGGCGTGCTGTTGCTGTCGCTGGCGGCGGCGTACGGCACGGCACGCGGATGGGGGCCGTTCGCCGTGCGCGACACCCGGGCCGGCCCGCTGGCCCTGTGGAGCTACATCACCGCGCAGTGCTGCACGAGCTTGCTGATCTGCCGCATGGGCATGGCGCTGCAGGCCAGCAAGCGCCAGTTCTCCGCGTTCCTGCAGCACTCGCCCGACGGCATCCTCCTCATCGACGAACAGGGCCGGACGACGGGCGTGAACGCCGCCTTCGCGACGATGCTGGGGCTGGATGAACGACCGCTGGAGGGCCGGCGCGCGATCGAGGCGCTGCGCGGCGCCGCCGGCGGCGTCGCGGCGCTGATCGCCGACGGCGCACCGGCAGCGACGACGGAGCTGGCATTGCCGCAGGCCGATGGCGGCGTGCGCCATGTCGAGTGTCTCGTCGCACGCTACCGCAAGGCCAGCGGCCATTGGCAGACGCACGTCCGCCTGCGCGACATCACGCAAGCCAGGCTGGCGCAGGCCCGGTTGGCGACGAGCGAGGCGAGGCTGAAGGCCATCACCGACCACGTGCCCGGACTGATCGCACGCATGGATCGCGACTATCGATACACCTTCGCCAACGCCAACTACGAGCGCTGGTTCGGGCTGCCCGCTTCGCCGGTGGGCCGTACCGTGGAAGAGGTCTTCGGCACGGAGATATTCGCCGGCGTGCGCCAGCGCATCGACGAGGCCCTGGCGGGCCGCGAGGTCATGTTCGACCTGACCAACACCGTGCCTTCCGCCGCAGGGCACATGCGGGTGCACTACGTGCCCGACCGCAACCCGGAGGGCGAGGTTGTCGGCGTGTACGGCCTGGTGACGGACCGCACGGAGCAACAGCGCGCGAGCGAGCTCCTCGAGGCGAGCGAACACCAGTTGCGCACCATCACCGACAACCTGCCGTCGCTCATCACCTACATCGATGCCAGGCAGCGGCTGCGCTTCATGAATGCCACGTTCGACCACTGGCTGGGCATCGACATCGCCGCGGCGATCGGGCGTCCGATCGCCGAGGTCATGGCCGCCGAGGACTACGCGGCGCGCCTTGAACATCTGCGCGCCGCGCTCGCGGGGCGACGCGTGGAGTTCGAGGCCATGTCGAACACGCGTGCAGGGCTGCGCAACCTGCAGACAGTCTATATCCCCGACATGTGGAGCGACGGCGTGGTGCGCGGCATCTTCACCCTCAGCACCGACGTCACGGCGCTGAAGAATGTGGAGCGCGAGCTCGCGCGCCTCGCGCGCGTGGACACGCTGACGGGTCTGTCCAACCGGCGCCAGTTCGACGAGCTGCTCGAACAGGCGCTCGCCCGGCATCGGCGCACGCGGCGTCCGCTGGCGCTGATCTTCCTGGACATCGATCGCTTCAAGTCCATCAACGACACCCTCGGCCACGGCGCGGGCGATGCGGTGCTCAAGGAGTTTGCCGCACGCCTGCAGGCGAGCCTGCGCGAGACGGACGTCGCTGCGCGGCTGGCGGGTGACGAGTTCGTGGTCATTCTCGACGGGTTGGGCGCCCGCGACGAGGCCGTCGTCGTCGCGAGAAAGCTGCGGCACGCGATCCGCGCGCCGTTGAGCGTCAGCGACCAGGCGCTGGTCGTGACCGCCAGCATGGGGCTGGCCTACCTGGACGGTTCGGTCGAGATCGATGCGAACGGACTGATCGCGCAGGCCGATCGTGCGCTCTATCGCGCCAAGGACGGGGGGCGCGACGCGCTCGCCGTGGGCGACGACTTGGAGGCCGGCCTGGACCCCGCGCCAGTGCGATCGCACGGGGGCCGTTGAACAAGGTCGAGTGCGTCCGGCTCTTGCGGCTATCCCATTTCGCCACGGATGGCGTGGGCAAATTCTCTATACACTTTGACGAATTGCCCGGCGCGACGCATGTTGCCGGCGGTGCGGCGTCACGGGAGGGCACGCGGTTGGCTCGAATTTCATTTCCATGGGCGCATGGCCGGCGCGCCGGAACGCGCGCGGGCGGGGTGGCCGACAGAGCCCGTTGGCGCCCAGGCAGCGCATGACGTCCGCGCTGGCGCCTGCACTCGACGGCGAGCGCATCGATTTCGACAGCGCCGCCGGTGGCCTGAGCATGTACGTGGCCGGACACGGCGAACCCTTGCTGCTGATTCACAGCATCAACGCCGCCGCCTCGGCGGCTGAAGTCCGTCCGCTCCACGACCACTACCGTGCCACCCGCACGGTTTTTTCGGTCGACCTGCCAGGCTACGGCTTCTCCGATCGGAGCGATCGCGACTACACCCCCAGACTCATGACGGATGCCGTCCATGCCTTCACCGCGCAAATCCTGGCGCGCTGCGGCGCGGGCCCGATCGATGCCCTCGCGGTCTCGCTATCGTGCGAATTCATGGCGCGCGCCGCGTCTGAAACACCCGCGGCCTATCGCAGCGTGGCGCTTGTCAGCCCTACCGGCTTCAGAGGATCGCGCGCATGGCGTGGCGCACCGGGCAGCACCCGAGGGCAGCCGTGGCTGTACCGGGCGCTGCGCGGCCCTGGCAACTGCTGGGGGCAGTCGATATTCGGGGTGTTGACGAAGCCCGGCGTGATTCGATATTTCCTGCGCCGAACCTGGGGTTCGAACGACATCGACGAGCAGCTCCTGGCGTATGACATCGAGACCGCTCGAGCGAGCGGTGCGGAAAACGCGCCACTGCACTTTCTGTCGGCGATGCTTTTCAGTGCAGACATTCATGCCGTCTACGAACGCCTGACCATGCCGGTCTGGATGTCGCACGGTGTCCGCGGCGACTTCACCGACTACCGTGGTGCGGCAATCGTGAAGGACCGTCCAAACTGGCGATTCAGCGTCTTCCCGACGGGTGCACTGCCGTACTTCGAAATGAACGAGGAATTTTGCGATGCCTACGACGGCGTACTCGGCATCCCCGGTTCCGTCGGGCGAACCGGATGAAGTTCGGCAAGCCGGCGCCTGCCTGTCCTGACGTCGGCGCGATCGCCAGCGAGGGCAGGCGTGGCGGGCAGGATGTCGCATCGACGTCCGGGCCTGCGCAGGCGCTTGCTCAAGCCTCGACGGGAACGTGGAAGTCGATGAACGACCCAGGCTTGCGCGGATCGAAGCGGCCATCGTAGAGTTCGAAGTCGGGGCCTTCGACCACTTTCAGCCCGGACGCCGGGATCAGCTCGCACCAGATGGTCGCCATGGCCTGCTTGACCTGCGGATGCAGCGCCGAGCCGTCCAGCGTGATGCGAAATACCGCGTAGGTCGCGGCGGGGATCTCCATCGTGGAGAAGCCGGGCGGCGGCACGTGCCCGGGCTCCACGCCGACGCCCGCCATGTACTGGAAGCTGCCTTCGTCCCGGTCGACGTCGGAGACCACGCCGTAGGTCGCCCAGCTCGCCGACTGGCCCGCGAACGGCAGGGCGCCGATCAGGGTCGGCCACAACTGCGGAATCTGGGCCTTGGTGCCCTGGTCGAAGCGGCGCGCGGGGCCGGCGACATGGAATGCGGGCAGCGTCACCGGCTCGGGCAGGCGGACGACAGCGCTGTTCGGAGCGGGAGAGTCGGTCATGGTGGTTTGGCCTTCGATGGGTTCAACGGCGAAGCCGCTGCGGAATCGGTCCGGCGAGACGCCGAACAGCCGCGAGAAGAGGTACGGCGACAGGCCGGCCCGTGCCGCGACCTGCTCCAGCGTCAGCGCCTGGTCGAGCCGCTGCTCGCTCCAGGCGACGACGCCGGACAACGGATCCGTGGCGGGAAATGACGAGCTGTCCATGGGCGCATCATGCCGAAGGCGCGGCGACGCGTCCTGACCGAACTTGCTGCGGCCGGGGAATGCTCGCGTTGTTCCGAACCGCCTCGTCGACGTCCCGGACAAGCCAGCGCGGGCCAGCTTTGGAGAAAATCCGGTCGTCGACCCCATGCCCCGTTTCGCGAGCGCGGGCGGCGTCTCGTCGCAACGCCATTGCGAACCGTCTCGATGCCGACGATCATTCCCGCGTCACCCCCATCGCCGGGAACAGGCATGACTCCACTCGAGCACTTCTCGTTGTTCGTCGCGGCTCCCGCGGTGTTCGTGCTGGCATTGATCGAGGCCATCGTGCTGGCACGCTCCCGCGGCGTCGACTGGCGCTCGTTCGCGGTCTCGACCTCCGACCTCGTCGCGCGCATCGCCGTCGGCCTGCTGGTGCCGCTGTCGATCGCGACGCCGCTGCTGCGCTGGGCCATCCGTCATCGCGTCGGCAACATCGCGGTCGACAACGCGGCCGCGGTGGCCGTGCTCTTCATCGGCCAGGAGTTCTGCTACTACTGGTACCACCGCGCGGCGCATCGGGTGCGCTGGTTCTGGGCGGCGCATGCGGTGCACCACTCGCCGAACGAACTGACCCTGGCAGCGGCTTTTCGCATCGGCATCTTCGGCAAGCTGATCGGCAACGCGCTGTTCTTCGTGCCGCTGGTCTGGCTGGGATTCGACGTGCGCACCGTGTTCTCGGTGCTCACGCTGAACCTGCTCTATCAGTTCTGGATACACGTGACCTGGATCCCGCGACTGGGCTGGCTCGAATACGTGCTCAACACGCCGTCGTCGCACCGGGTCCATCACGCGTCCAACACCGCGTATCTGGACGCGAACTTCGGTGGCGTGCTGATCGTCTTCGACCGACTGTTCGGCACCTACATCCCGGAGCGGCGCGAGCTGCCGTGCCGCTACGGCCTCGTCGCGCCGCAGACCAGCTACAACCCGCTGCGCGTCGAATTCACCCCGTGGCTGGATCTGGCGCGCGACCTCGCGCGGGCGCGCAGCGTGCGGGCGGTGCTCGGACACCTGTTCATGCCGCCGGGGTGGATGCCCGGCCGGTCGACACCCGGGCCGGAAGGCAGCAGCCAGGCGATCTCACCCCGGAACGCCACCACGCCGGACCGCAAGTCCGTCGACGGGGCCGCCGCCAGCGCAGCACGCGACAGCTGCGGCTGACCGGGTGGATCCCGCCGCGCCGTCAGCGCGAGCCTGCAGGGCCTCCGCGATCAGGACGAACGGCATGATCGCCCGGATGCCCTCGCGCGTCGCCAGCAGGGGGGCGGCGATCTCCAGCGTGAGCACAGGCCTGCCGTCGCCGCGTACCGCTTCGAGGTAGCGCTTCAGGACGGCGACCGCGCCGACCAGGTCGCCCGGATGCGTGCGGCCCGTCGAACCCGTTGTGAACAGGTCGGACCACAGACGCACGGTCTCGCAGGCCTGACCGATAGCCATCTCCGGCGCGTCGCTAGTGCCTGTCATCGGGGCAGGTCGTGGCGTCGCCTATCGTGCCGTCCGACTGCACGTGCGCGTCGCAGTGCGTCGACCCCAGCTCGCCCGTGACGCCGTCGATGCCCGGAGGCACTCGGCCGATCGTCGTCACGTAGCCCTTGCGGATCGCGAAGTCCACGTTGTCGGTGCTGAACGCCGCATCCGCCGCGTCGTGCGCGGCGCCGCCGAGAATGCCCGCGATCACCGCGTCGACGAGCGTCTCGGCCTGGCCCGCCGCCGCAGGCAGCGGCGGGATGCCCGCGGCTTGCGCTGCGGCCCGCACGGGCGGTACCGCGAGGATCTCGCCGTTGCGCACCGCCAGCACGCCGGGGCTGCCGACGCCTTCGACGTTGACGACGACGCTGGCCAGGCCATCGGGCATCTTCATGCCTGGCACGATCCGGGCCGCATGCCCGGGGGCCGCGGCGACGGGCCGGGTCGAGGGCGCCGGGTCGCGCTCGCCGCCTGCGGCGGCAGCGGCCAGGTCTGCGGCGCCCGGGCGGGCGGCCGCGGCGAGGGCGCATGCCAGAAGCGCCGGCACCGCGAGGCTCCAGCGGGCGCGAGGCGCCTGCCGCAAGCCGGACGAGAGGGAAATGTTCATGTCGACCCCACCTGGGTTTCGATGTGCGTGGCGCACGGGATGACGGAGGGTTTCTCTAGCGGAACGATTCGGTCAGCGACGCCCAGGCGTGGGTACGCCCGCTGTCCGAGACGTACGAGACGCGTCGGTTGATCTTCTGCGCGACGTCCAGCCGGAACTGGAAGTCGTCGCGCCGGCTGAGGTTGAGCCCGACGCCGTAGCCGCCCAGCGTCTGCAGGTTGTCGGTGTCGAACGCGGTGGGCCGGTGCCAGCCGCGCACGCGTCCGCCGTCGACGAAGGCGCTGAGCAGGACCGGGGCACGCCAGAGCGTCCACCCTGGAATGCCTTGTCTAACCTCCACCGTGCCCTGGAAGACGTCGTCGCCCACGCCGTCGCCCGTGGCGAACGCGCGCACGCCGTCGGGGCCGCCGAGGGAGGATTTCTGCGCGGCGTCGAGGTTCTGGAACGCGAGCTGCCCTCGGATCGCGAGGCGCACCGAGGTGGTCGCACCGAGTCCCTGCAGGCGTTGGTAGCCGCCCGCCAGGCGTTCGAAGGTCCCGCTGGTGCGGTGTCCGGACGGCGCCTGGTCGGCGGCGAACTGGGCGGCGCCGCGCAGGTCGTCGTCGCCGACATCGACCTTGAAGCTGTAGGTGTTGACGGAGCCGTTCCAGCGTTCGTCGCGGAAGTCGCCGTCGATGCCCGCGGCGACGACCGGCATCACGCGATGCGCATCGACCAAGCCGCCCAGCTCGCGGTCGTCGACGTCGAGCAGGGCGGCCTCCGCGTTCACGAACAGGTTCAGGTTGCGCGAGCGCACGAGGGGATGACGGAGGTCCACGGCGGCGACGTCGGCCCGCCCGTTGGCATCCAGCGGCGCGAACTGGCTGCCCAGCAACTGGTAGTCGATGTGCGTGAGGCTGACGGTCGCCTTGGCTCCGTAGCCGCCGACAGGCAGCGTGACGGCGCCGCGCACCGCCTTGACGCCGCCGCCCTCGCTCACGATGCCACCCAGCCACCAGGATTCGCCGAGACCGGCCGGCCCGTCGACGATCAGGTCGGCCCCGATGCGCAGTCGCCCGGACTCGGGCGTGCCTTCGTTGTCGGCGTAGGCATCGCCCTTGACCGCGCGGCCGGCGTCCTTGACGGTGACCAGCAGGTCCGCGTCGCCGGGGCGCGCGCCCGGGCTCAGCGTGGATTCCAGCTGCACGCCGGGCAGGTCGCTGAGCAGCAGCAACGGCCGCTGCACGTCCTGTTCGGTGAGCGCGGCGCCGTCGGGCAGCAGGCGCATGTAGGCATCCACGCGCGCGGCCGGGACGCGTCGGCTGTCGACCTGGCTGCGCGCCATGCCGAGATGGGCCTCGACCACGCGCAGGGTCACGATGCCGTCCCGCGGCCGTTGCGGCGGGACGAAGACCTGCGTCAGGAAGTAGCCCGCGTCCTTGTAGCGGTTGCGGATGGCTTCCGTGGCGTCGAGCAGCTGGTCGCTGCCCAGCCGCTGGCCGACCCAGGCGGCGAGCAGGGGCTGCAGTTCGGCGTCGCCGAAGACCGTGTTGCCGGTGATGCGGAAGCCCGTCACCAGGATGGTGGCGGCGTCGTCGCGGGCGCTGCCGCGCGCGGCCGCCTCGTGCGTCGGCGGCGCGGCGGCGGCCTCGGGGGACGCGTCGTTGGCAGCCATCGCCGACTCCAGCACGCGCGCCGCGTTGACCCGGGACAGCGGCGTGCCGGGCGCGGCCTGGGCTTGCGCCGATGGTGATCCTGCGAGGCAGGCGAGGGCCAGCACGACGCCACCGTGGCGCCATGTAACGGGAAACGTCACGTGCGTTCTCCAGGGGATGGAAATGGGCCGGCGCGGTTCGCGCGGGCCAGGGGCACGCCTGCGCGCGGCGTGTCGCGCGCGCAGGCGGCGGACGCTCAGATCGCCGGCGCAGGCTGCGCGGGCGAGCCGTCGAGGCGGCGGCGAGCGAACAACAGTGCTGCCAGGCCCAGTCCGGCCATCAGCATCGGGGCCGGCTCGGGCACGGCGCTGACTTCCACGCTCACGTCGGCCAGTTCCATCGGGGTCGATCCCCCGACG
>Ga0116226_10007030_pt1 | contig 10144 bp, 8 predicted proteins | sample S1TSphfallax_FD_89692 | JGI IMG/M metagenome (GOLD analysis project Ga0116226, IMG submission 89692) | Host-associated microbial communities from peat moss isolated from Minnesota, USA - S1T2_Fa - Sphagnum fallax MG | ecosystem: Host-associated > Plants > Peat moss > Unclassified | place: USA...
CCGACCGCGGATTCCGACCCTCCGTCGGCAACGCCCCCAGCTCTTCTGTCCCCAGCTTCATTCCGCCCCCTTGTCTCTTTGAGTCTAGGGTTTCGTCCTTCGCCTTGTCGATGCGCTCGCTCAGAATCGGAATGCCGTCTCCACCGTCACCACGCGGTTCGCGCCAGTCGAAGAGCCGAAGTTTGACCCCAGCGAGATCGACTTGCCAAACTCCGGTGCTCCCAGCACCCCCACCGGCGGCCCTCCGTTCACATGGTTGAAGACATTCTCCGCCTCCACCGTAAACTCCAAATCGTACTTCGGATCAGGCTTGTTCACCGGTCCCTTGGGCGCGACCGCTCCAGCGGGAGGCGGCGGAAGCGCAGGCCTTGGCCCAAATTTGAACCCCCGCGTCAAGCCCACCTGCGCCGATACCATCCTCGGCCCGACCCCATAGTTATAAGGGATGGTCTGCTCCCCCGCCTGTGGATTCGCATCGAACGTCCCGAACTTCGTCGCATACACCACCGAAGTCGGCCCAGGAGCCGTAGCAAACGCTGGCCGATCATTGAAGATCGAATCCCCATTCAGGTCTGTTCCCGTCGTAATATTGAACCGCCCACGGCTCATCGCGCCAAAAAATACGTCCAGCGAAAACCCAAACGGCAACTGACCACCCCCGCCCGCAAACAACCGCTGCGCCACCGCCTGCCCGCCCAACCCCGAAGGCCCCAGATCCGCAGAAAGATGGTACGGCTGCGACGGAAAGCTCCCCGAACCAAACGTATTCGCCGTCTGTTGCCGCAGGGAATACGAGGCCCACACATACGAGTTCTTCGGAAGCTGGTAGAACGTATTGGCTCGCAACGACTGCGCCTTCTCAATCCCATCCGACGCAAATTGGTACACATTCCCCGTTCCACCCAGCGGCCTCACCCCCGTCCCTGTCTCCGGCGCATTCACGTTCAGCGAGTTGTACTGATGCACACCGCGCACCGCCAAATACGTCGCCGTAATCGACCCCTTCTGGCCCAGCGCCCGCTCCACGCTGAACCCACCCAACATCTCGCTCGCCACCTTCAGGTTCGGGCTCACCGTATACGGCGTCGGCGGCGTACCGCTGCTCAACTGCGCCGCCGTCGGCACATTCCGGTAGAACCCCGGATTCTCCACATAAAACGTCTGTTGACTCACCCCGTTTTGCCGCACCGAAGTCAGCAGATTCCCAGCCGAAAACCGGCCATAAAAAATCCCCGCATTCGCCCGCACCACCACAACCGCCGGATGCTTGCCGTGCTGCCCCACCGCCCACGATAACGTCGCACGCGGTGCCGGATTGAACCGGTCAGGAATCGCCGTCTGGCTTTCCAACCGCAGCCCATAGGTCAGCGTCACATTCTCCCGCAGCTTCCACTCGTCCTCACCAAACGCGGCTGAGTCGCTCGTAAACAGCGTCGCGTTCGGCTTGCCAGCGGTCACGGTGAACTGACTCGGAGTCCCCGCGTTAAACGCAGCCAGCGTCGGAAACGTAAACTGCCCGTTATAGTTCGCCGTCGAAACGCTGGTCTCACGCTGCGCCCTGTAGCGAAATCCCGTCCGCACAAAGTGCTTGCCTTTGGTCAGCGACAGGAACTCCTGAAACTCATACTTGTCCTGGTTGTCATGCGACACCCCCGAAGAGCTGCCACCGCTATTGAAGTATCCCTGCACCAGCAGAGTCGGCAGCCCGCTCACCGGCGTCTGCCCGCCCCGCACCCGCACATATTGAAAGTGCGTGTCGATCAGCAGGGCCGACCCGCCAACCTGCGTATCGCTCAGTTGCAGCGTCTGCGTGGTGTTCGTCGTATTCACCCCTTCGCTTGCCTCCACCAGCAGGCCCACGCCGCTATTGGTCGCCTTGCTGCCGTTGTAATCGTAACGGGCAATCAGCGTGTTCTTCGCCGTCACCTGCCGATCCAGCCGCAAGTTCACCTCGCCGCTCGTCTGCGGCGTCGGCACCGCCTGCGAGAGCGGGCTCCCGTCCGGGTTATAGGCGTTCACAATCCCATCTTCCTGCTGGTCGCTATACCGCCCCAGCAGGAAGAACGAAGTTTTCTTGCCTAGCGGACCGCTCAGGTTATCCCGCGTATATAGCCGGTAGTAGGGGGAAATCGGCGGCGGCAGCGGAGTCGTATAAATCGGGTTCCGCGAATTCAACGCGCTGTCGTTGCCCGAAAGATAGAATTGCCCATGCAGCGTATCGCTCCCCGGCTTGGTAAACACTTCAATCCGTCCATAGCCCACCCCCTCAAACTCCGCCGAAAACGGATTTGAGTTAATCCGCACCTCCCGGATCGAGCTCTTCGGCGGCATCTGCCCACCGCTAAACCCATCCACATAGATCTGCGCACCGCCCTCACCCGACCCGCCCGCCATCGCCAGCAACTGCTGCTGAAACGTCGCGTCGTCGTTCGAAAACGTGTCCAACTCCGCACCCTTGAAGACCAGCGCACTCTTGTTGTCCGCCGCCGACGTGCTGGCCGTATTGTCCGGCGTCACTTCTACCTCATCGGCCTGCTCCGCCACCTTCAGCTTCGCGTCCAGCCGAACTGTAGTCTCAGCCACCCGAACCGTCCGCACCAGCGGCTCAAACCCCGGCACAAAGATCGTCACATCATATTTGCCCGCCACCAGAGCCACTAGGAATCGCCCCGCAGCATCCGACTCCGCATCCAACTTGAACGCACCCCCAAGCGACCCAGCGGTCTCCACATGAATGACAGCGTGCGGAATCACCGCCCCCGAAGGATCAGTCACCGTCCCACTCAGCCGCCCAGACCCCGCCGGAGCGCTCTGCGCGAAACTGGCGCTTACAAAACGATGCGGCACACCCATCAGACAAACGAGAGCGGGAGCGCACACCAACGCGCAGACGCGGGCAACGGGCATTGAGGCCATCCAAAAGGGTCGCACCCCAGATTCGAGGTCGGGAATCACGCTTCGTCCGCGTGTCCCGTTTGGACGACGACAGCAAACAAACGTCAACCTCCAGAATAAAACCCACCGCTGCCTCGTCCATCCTCAGCATCAACATCGCCACTACCGCACGGCCAGTTTGCGCTCCCGCAGTGGCCCCAGCCGTGACTCCTCCTGCCCACTCGGCTTCCCGCCAGCGCCCCGAGCCCCGCCGCCAGCGGCAGCCAGCGCCGTTCCTCGCTCAGCGCGTCTCCCGCCAGTCTAGCGCACTTCCTAAATTGGGAGTTGCAACACCGCTCGGCCACAGTATCCCAATTCGGGAGAACGCCCGTAACCTTCTGCACTGTTTTTATACGTCCTTAACTCGACAATTCCGTATCCTACTCCCTAGCTTAAGACTCGCCCCTCTCGGCGATTCGACCGCCGGGTGTCTGGTTGCAATCCGCTGTACACGTATACCTTGGAGTCACCAGTGAAAGTTCGCACCAGCATCGCTTCTCTTGGTCTCCTACTTACCGCGCTCTGGCGAACCGGCCCTGTCCAGAACCTGTTCTCGCAACGCTACCTTCCGCACCGCTTCTGTTACCTCGCGTCTCCCGCCCTCATCTGGACCAACTCCACCGCAGACGGCGTCATCACGCTCTCCTACCTCGCCATCTTTGCCGCGCTCCTGTTCATCGCCATCCGTCTCCGCACCATCGAAGACCTCCGCCCCTACCTCTGGATCTCCATCTCCTTTGCCACCTTCATCATCGCCTGCGGCGGCACCCACCTGATGGAGATCGTCACCATCTGGCTCCCCATCTATCCCATGGCGGCCGCGTTCAAGGTCGTCTGCGCCATCGCATCGGTCCTAACCGCCATCCTGTTCACCTTCGCCACCCCAAAACTCGTCCGCAAAATCCCCCAGGTGGTCCAACTTCTCTCCCGCAGCCAGCAGGAGCGCGACGAAGCCCGCTCGGCCCTGCTCGCCTCCGAGCGTGTCCTCGCCGAACGCCAGCGCGCCGAAGCTGAAATCGCCGCCATCAACGCCCGCCTCAACCACATCATGGACTCCACCTCCGACTGCATCCTCAAGATCGGCCGAGACTGGAAGCTCGTCTACGCCAATCGGCAAGCCATCCAAATCCTGCCCGAAGTGGCCATCGGAAAAAACTACTGGGACTGCTTCCCCGAAGCCCTCGGAACCCAAATCGAGCACAACTTGAGAAGCACCATGGAGCAACGCGCGCAGACCGAGTGGGAAAACTACTGGCCCAATCATGACCAGTGGTACTCCGCCCGGTCCTACCCTAGCGAAGGAGGCATCAGCGTCTTCTTTGTCCAGATCACCCGACAAAAAAAACTCGAAGAAGCTCTCAAGCAGGAGATCCAGCGCAGCGAGGACCGCAAAATGGCCTTCCAGCAATCCAACCTGCTCCTCAATCACGTCCTCGATTCCACCCAGGAAGGCGTCCTCCTCATCGAGACCACATGGAAGACCCTCTACGCCAACCGCCCCGCCAGCGAAGTCCTCCCCGACCTCCGCCTCAACACCAACTTCTGGGATTGCTACCCCGATCTCATCGGTTCGCCTCAGGAAAACCACTTGCGAACCACCATGACCGACCGCGTCCAAACCACTTGGGCGCACTACTACGAGCCCTACCAAAAGTGGTTCGAGGGCCACTGCTATCCCGCCCCGGGCGGCATCAGCCTCTTCTTCCGCGACATCTCCGAAAAACGCAAACTCCAAGACGAGCTAGACCTAGAGCGGACCCTGCGCGAAAAACGCATCGAAGCCCTCAGCAACATGGCCGGCGGCCTCGCGCACGAGATCAGCAACCCACTCGCCATCATCCACGCCACCGCCAGCGACCTCTGCACCGTCACCCCAGACCACCTCCACCCGGCCGAAATCGCCAAATCCGCCCAACTCATCGTCCTCACCGCAGACCGCGCCAGCCGCATCCTCCGCGGTCTGCGCGGCTTCGCCCGTCAGGCCGCCAACGACCCCATGGAGTACGCCTCCGTCTACAACATCCTCGAAGAAGCCTTCCACCTGCAGGAGGCCCGCTTCGAGCGTGAATCCGTCACCCTCACCCTCCACGCCCAGCCCGATCTCCCCAACGTCCTCTGCCGCGAAACCCAGATCGGCCAGATCATCAACAATCTCCTCAACAACTCCCTCGATGCCCTCGTCGAGCGCGAGTGCCCCGTCCGTTGGGTCAAGCTAGAAGCCAGCAGCAACGCCGACCGTGTGCAAATCGACGTCGTCGATAGCGGCTTCGGAATCGATCTCGAAGCCCGCAAACACCTCATGGAACCCTTCTTCACCACCAAAACCCGCGGCCTTGGCATGGGCGTCGGCCTCAGCCTCTCCCGCGCCATCGCCCACGAACACGGTGGCAGCCTCGAACTCGTTCCAGACGCCCCAAACACCACGTTCCGACTTCTTCTCCCAATCGACTTCAATCCCGGCCGATAAATAATGCAAGTTGCACTCTACTCCCAGGAGGACACTTAACCCCATGAACCTCAACCAAGCAAATGTACTTGTCGTCGATGATGAAGCAGCCCTATGCGAGATCTTTGCCAAATGGCTCCGCATCGCAGGTTGCCATCAAGTCTACACAGCAGGAAATGGCGAGGAGGCGGTCGAAGTCATCTCCCGAGAAAAAATCGATGTCCTCATCACCGATGTCCGCATGCCCGTCATGGATGGAATCACACTCGTCCGCAGGCTCTCCAGCCTCGAAAACCGCATCGCCTGCATCATCTTTGTCAGCGGATTCGGTGAGCTCGACCTCCGCGAGATGTACGACCTCGGCGTCGAAGCCTTCCTCGCCAAACCCTTCCGCATCGAAGACCTCTCCACCGCACTCAAAAACTCCATCGCTAGCCGCCACAGCCTTTGGAACAATCCCATGTCCGTGCTCCCGCGTCAGTCCATCACCATCCACCCCGAAGCGGATGCCCCGGCAAGCGAACCGGAGTGTCACTTCCGGCTCGGTCGCGGTGGCTTCAGCGCTCACTCCGAAGAAGAAGTTGCCCTTGGAAAAATCACGTTTGAATGTTTGCCCACCCACGATCACCCCGCCATCACCGGACAAGGCTACGTCCGTTGGCGCTCAAAAGCAGACCAATCTGTCGGCATCGAGTTCAGCTTTCTGGAACGCCCCGGGCGAGACTGGGTCGTCACAACCATCGAGCAGGAGAACCCCCACAGCTTCATCCCTGCACTCTAACCGCCGCCAGCAACTCCGCAACCGTCCGTCCCAACACCGGGTGAACCCACTCCGGCGCAATCGCTGCCAGCGGTTCCAGCACAAATCCACGGTCCTGCATCGCCGGATGCGGCAATGTCAACTCCACCGTCCCAACCACCCAATCCCCCACCAGCAGCAGATCCAAATCAATCACCCGCGGCCCTTTCGCCGGAACCGCCGACCGATCTCGCCCCATCCTGTGCTCAATCGCCAGCAGTCCCCGCAACAAAACCAACGGCTCCAACTCACTCTCCAGTAACGCCGCCGCGTTCAAAAACCGTGGCTGATCCCTGTACCCCACCGGCTCCGTGTCAAAAAACGCCGAGACCCCCGTCACCACCCCCAACCCACCCAAGGCCGCAATCGCCGCACGAAGGTTCGCCGCACGATCCCCCAAATTCGACCCCAGCGCAATCGCCGCCTGCATCCGTCCCTCAGGCATGGGCCGGAGCCAGACGCATCACCCGGGTCGCCGGTTCCGCCACCGCAACCGCAGCGTCATACCCATAGGCCAGCTCCCACGCCGACCGATCTCGCATCAGCCGCTGCACCAGCGCCGTGTGCATCGCGTGTCCGGCTCGTTCGGCAACCACCCGGCCCTGAATCCGCCGACCCGCCAGCGCCAGATCACCGATCAAATCCAAAACCTTATGCCGCACAAACTCGTCCGTAAACCGGAGCGGCCCATTCTGAACCTTCTTGCCCGCCACAATAATCGCGCAAGCCTCCGACGCCCCGCGAATCAACCCCATATTCCGCAGCATCGGCTCATCTTCCTTGAAGCCGAACGTCCGAGCCGGGGCAATCTCGCTGGCATAATCTTCGGTCGCCAAATCCCCCCGAAAGTTGGCGCATCCAATCGGTTCCGGAAAATCAATGCTGTAGTCGATGCTGTACCCCACCCCCGGATACACCCCGATAAACTTCGACCCATCCCGTACTTCCACGTCTTTCAGCACCTTCAGGTACTCGCGTTTACGCCGTTGCATCCGCAATCCCGTCGCCTGAAACGCCTGCACATACGGCAGCGCAGATCCATCCAGAATCGGCACTTCCAGATTGTCCACTTCCACAATAACGTTGTCCACGCCGTACCCAATCAGCGCACTCAACAGGTGTTCCGTCGTCTGAATCAGCACCGACTGTCGCATCAGCGACGTTGCATAACTTACCTTGGCAACGTTCCGACCGGTCGCTGGAATCTCAAAGTTATCCAGGTCCGTCCGCCGAAACACAATCCCCGACCCCGCCGGTGCCGGAACCAGACGCATCTTCACCGGAGCGCCGCTATGCAGGCCCACGCCAATAAAGCTGATCTCCGATTGCAGGGTCCGCTCCATATGAGCCGAACCTTGGGTTCCATTCACCAAACGATGGCCTCCGCCGTGCAACATGAGAGTAACCTCATCTTCGCCGTTCAGTGTGTGGCAAATTTGCCACAATTCGAAAAATTTTACCGACTCCTTACGCCTCCAGCTCCCGCAACAGCGCAACCGTCCGCGCAATCGGCAACCCCACCACATTCGTGTAGTCCCCCTCAATCCGTGGAATCCACCGCGCCGCATACCCCTGAATCGCATACGCACCGGCCTTATCCATCGGATCGCCACTCGCCACATACGCGTCCAGCTCCGCCGCCGGAATCACCCCAAAACATACCCGCGTCCGCTCCACCGCCGAAACCACCCGACCACCCGCAGCCGCAATCCCTGTCATCACCCAGTGGTCCCGCCCCGCAAGCAACCCCAGCATCCGCCGCGCGTCTGCGGCATCCACCGGCTTCGCCAGAATCTCCCCATCCACCACCACCGTCGTATCCGCCGCCAGCACCACGCACAACTCGGTCTGTAAGCTGGCAACAGCCAGTGCCTTCTCCCGCGCCAGCCGCTCCACATAAGCATCCGCCGCCTCACCCGCCAGCGGAGTCTCATCAATATCTGCCGCCTGCACCCGAAAGCTAAACCCAGCCTGCACCAGCAACTCGCGCCGCCGCGGAGACCCCGAAGCCAGTACCAGCCCGCTCAAGCCCCCACCCCCACCGTTACCCCCAGCGTATGCGCCAACCCCGGCTCCAGCGTAATCGCATTCCCCGCAGTATTCGCCGCTTCCACGCAGACGAATCCCGGCCACTCCCCGGCTCCCAGGTCCGCCAGCGCCGCCGATCCATCCTCCCACGGATTCCAAACCACCGTCGTCGCGCTCCCCACCTTCGCAAGCTCCAAAACCCGACCCCAAACAGAATCCGTCACCGTCAAATCCGCCGTCGTATCCCGATACACCTGATCGCTGAACCGCTCCAAAACCAGCGCACCCGGCCCCGACTGCTTGACCGCATTGCCGTCCCGCTTATCAACATACTCCGTCTCGCCCAACCCTCCAATCGCCGTCTTCCGCACATCGCCCACGCGAAGGTAGCTATGCAGAGCCTCCTCATAGTGCAGCGGCTTTTCGCCGAAATTCGCCACGGTCAACCGAAGCCGCAGCTCCCGACCCACCAAAACCTCATACGCCACGCGAAACTGGTCAAACCCCAGCGCACGACTCTCCTCCGTCGGCCCCAGCACAAACGTCATCTGCAGCTTGTCCCCCGCCTCTGCGTCCGGCAGCACCGCCGCAAACGCCAGCTCCCACACCTGCGTCCGCGCAAATCCATGCGAAGGCCCCGCCAGCCCATCACCTCTGCCGCCAAACCACGGAAAGCAGATCGGCACCCCACCCCGAATCGCCTTGCCAGGTGCCAGCGCAGTCCGAGAGCTCAGGTACAGCACCGCCTCCTGTCCGGCTGGCTTCCAGTGCGTCACATGCGCCCCCTGCAGGTAAACCGTCGCCTCACACGAGCCCAGCGTCACCTCCGCCCGCACCAAACCGGACTCTTCCACAAACCGCAAAACCCCATCCAGCCCAAACTGATCGTTCAATTCGTCACAAGTCATCGCCCTCCCAGTGTAACGTCAGAGCAAACTCCCCTGACTGCTTCTTCGAACATCGTGCCTACTTCACCCCACCCATTGGCTGCATCAGCGCGGAAAACTAGTCTCTCCCCTCCAGTTGCCGGGTACCGTAGGGACACCCAGTCCGCAACGGACACTCCCCACACCGCGGCTCCGCAAACGTACAGACCGTCTGTGCCAGCCGTTTCACCAGCGCATGGTGTTCATCCAGCTTCACCGCATCCCAGCTCTCAGGAATCACCCGCATCAGCCTTTCCTCGGTCAGCCCCGCATCCGCCCGAGCCGTCAGCCCCAGCCGCTGCGCTACCCGCAGATGATTCGCATCCACGCACAGCGCCCGTCGCCGCAACGCAGAAAAGTTCACCACCGCCGCCGAAACCTGCGGCCCCACCCCTTCAAACTGCTCCAGCCACTCCCGTATCTTGTCGGTCCGGTACTTCGCCAAAAAATCCAGTGTCAGCTCCCCAACCCGCGCCGTAATCTGCATCAAAATCGCCTTCACCCGGGGCGCTTTCACCTCCGCAAACGTCACCCCGGCAATCGCTCGCTCCACCTCACCCAGCGGCGCATCCCGCAGCTCATCCCATGTCGTATAGGTCCGACGAAGCTCCCGCATCACCCCATCGGCGTCCTCCGTCTTCGTCCGCGACGCAATCATCGAGTAGATCAACTGCGTCAGCGGGTCCCACGGCTCCCTCACCTTCGGCACCCCAAAATACTCCACCAGCGCCTCATGAATCGCCGTCAGCCGAGGGTCAGGCGTCACACGCAGCGCCTCCCGAAACAATCCACTAGGTTCCATCCCCTCAATTCTATGCAACTTTACCCATTCGATGGGCGCACCCCTCAAAGGAAATGATCCGTATTCCCTCAAGAGCTCTAAACTCTTGAATTCCCTCCTCAAAACCACCAACCTAAAGGCTTAAAGCTGAAAAAACTTAAAGCTTACAGCTCTGATGTTACGCGTTGGCGCTGAGGGTTTGTAGTTGGGCATAGGCTGCTCGTGTTGCG
>Ga0116226_10007031_pt1 | contig 10143 bp, 7 predicted proteins | sample S1TSphfallax_FD_89692 | JGI IMG/M metagenome (GOLD analysis project Ga0116226, IMG submission 89692) | Host-associated microbial communities from peat moss isolated from Minnesota, USA - S1T2_Fa - Sphagnum fallax MG | ecosystem: Host-associated > Plants > Peat moss > Unclassified | place: USA...
CATCGGCCATGGCCGCGATGCGCTGGACGAACTGACGCGTGCCCTGCTCACCGCCGCCCGCGCCTGCTGGCCGGATCGCTGGACGGTGATCGAGCCGCGCCCGGTGACGCTCGCCAGTTGGGTGGGCTACGATACCGATGGCCGCACCGATATCGGGTGGTGGGACACGCTGCGCCTGCGCCTGACGATGAAGAACCTTCAGCTCGATCGGATCCGCGGCCAGATTGCCTCATTGCCGGGCAGCAATGACCTGGTGGCGCGGCTGGATCGGGCCATCTTGGCCGTGCAAAGCCAGATAGCCTCCTGCCCCACCGCCCCCGATGCGGTGCAGACGGAAGCGTTCGCACATGCCCTGGTGCACGGGCATGACGCCGCGATGATCACGCCGGCGCCGCTCGCGCCGCTGTTTGCCGTCGCCATGCAGGGGGCCGACGAGGACACCCGCATGGAGTACGCGGTGGCCAAGGCTGGCCTCGCCGCGCACGGGCTCGCGCTGGCGCACACCCATTTGCGGCTCAATTCCACCCAGGTGCACAATGCGGTTCGCCTGCGCCTTGGGCTCGGCAGCACGCCCGAGGATCGCGCGAGCCGCCGCACGTTGCTGGCCGAGATCAACGGTGCGCTGGAAAAAATGCACACCGTCCCCGTCGATTTCGGTGCCATCCTGGCTGAACAAGCCTCCGCCACCAAAGTGCTGATGACGATCGCGCAGATCGTGAAGCACATCGATGCCTCCGCCCCCGTCCGGTTCCTGATTGCCGAGACCGAAAGCGGCTACACCCTGCTGTGCGCCCTCTGGCTCGCCAGGACCTTTGGCGTCGATCGGAACATCGAAATCAGCCCGTTATTCGAAACGGCGGAAGCGTTGGAGCACGGCGCGCGCATTCTGGAAGAAGCGTTGCGCAGCCCGCATTACCAGGCCTATCTGCGCGCCACCGGCCGGCTCGCCCTGCAATTCGGCTATTCGGATTCCGGCCGCTATGTCGGCCAGTTGGCCGCCAGCTACCTGATCGAACGGCTGCGCATCAAAGTGGCCGACCTGATGGTGCGCTATCACCTGACCGACGTGGAACTGGTGTTGTTCGATACGCATGGCGAGAGCATCGGCCGCGGCGCGCACCCGGTTTCGCTGCTCGATCGGCTGCGCTACCTTTCCCCGAGCGTCGCGCGGAAGGCGTTTTCGAACGCGCATATTTTTTCGCGCGAGGAAAGCGCGTTTCAGGGCGGCGACGGCTACCTGCTGTTCGGCAGTCCGGAACTGGCGCTCGCCACCATTTCCCGCATCGCCAAGCATGCTTTTGCGAATGTGCCGAAATCGACCGACCCCATCTATGACGAGCCGGATTTCGCCGCGGATTTCTTTACCTCCGTCGGCATTTCCATGCAGGGCCTGGTGGAAGATCCCGGCTATGCCTCGCTGCTTGGCGCGTTCGGCCCGGCCTTGCTCGATTCGTCAGGCTCGCGTCCGGCGGCCCGCCAATCCGATGCGGGGGGGCCCGCGGTCATCCGCCATCCGCGGGAATTGCGGGCCATTCCCAACAACGCAATCCTGCAACAGCTTGGCTGGTGCGCCAACACGTTGCAGGGGGTGGGCGGGGCGGCGGCCAGGAACCCGGAACAATTTGCCGACATGCTGGAACAGAGCCCGCGGTTTCGGCGCGCCATGGATTTCGCCCAGCATGCGCTGAAGCATTCCGATCTGGATGTGCTGCATGCGGTAGTGGCCATGCTCGATCCCGGCTCCTGGCTCGATCGGGCGGCGCACGCAAAGCGCAAGGGCCGCGCGCGTGCCTTGATCGAAGTGGCGGAGGCTTTGGAGCAGCTGAACATGTGGGCCCCCGCGCAGGCCATGTTCCGCCGCATCCAGGCTGATAATCTGCGCCTGCGCGAGGCGTGGCCGGGGGCGCCCAAGATGGATACCAGCGAGATGCTGCTGCATGCGCTGCGCATCGCGCTGATCGGCCGCATCTGGCTGCTTTCCACCGCAATCCCCGAATTCTCGCCACGCCATGGCACGACGCGGGAGGCGCTGGCGGCTCGCATCCTGCGGCTTGACGTGCCTGGCGCACTCGGCATTCTCGCCGAAGTGTTTCCGGCGGCAGCGGATCCTGCGGCGGATCGGGATTATGCCGAGCCTCGGGGGCCGCGTGCGGCCGTTTCGTACAAACGGGAACATGAGACGATTTTGAAGCCGCTGGCGGCGGTGTTTGGGCTATTGCGGGAGATTGGCACGGCGGTGACGCATCGGGTGGGGGCTTTTGGGTAAGGAAGCACTTCTTTCCTGAAGAAAAGAAGCAAAAGACTTTTATGCTCCGCCAGGGCCTCCCACGATCCGCACAACGCCGGAGAGTAAAAGTTTTTTGGTTCTTTTTTTCAAAAAAGAACGCTTTCTTTCTTTTGAAGGAACAAAACTCTTGAATAAGGAAATGATCGCAGCCCCGGTCGCACCCAGCACCGGACTTGGCAGGATCTTCCAACGAAAGCCCGTCGCCCTCATGCTCGCCGATAGCGATGCGGAGGACGATCCCCATGGCGGCAGCCACCTCAAGCGCACGCTCGGCCTGCGCAACCTGGTGGGGTTCGGCGTCGGTTCCGCCGTCGGCGTCTCCCTGTTCGTGCAGACGGGCCCGGAGGCGGCGCTGCATGCGGGCCCCGCGGTTGCCCTCTCCTTCGTCCTCGCAAGTTTCGCCTGCCTGCTTGCGGCTCTCTGTTACGCAGAATTCGCCAGCCTCGTGCCCGTCGCGGGCAGCGCCTATTCCTATGCCTACGCCACGATGGGCGAAGGCGTGGCCTGGCTGATCGGCTGGTGCCTGCTGCTGGAATATCTGATGTCCGGCTCGCTCGTGGCCATCGGCTGGTCCGGCTACGCCACCTCCACGTTGCTGAGTTTCGGCATTCATTTGCCCGATGCCATTACCGGGGCGCCGCTGGCCGTGGTGGACGGGCATGTGGTTTCCAGCGGCAAGCTGATCGATTTGCCCGCGGTGCTGATCACGCTGTTTACGGCCTATCTCATTCTGCGCGGCACGCGGCTTTCGGCGCAAGTGAACGATATCGTGGTCGGCCTGAAGGTGATCGCGATTCTCGCAGTGATTGTGGGTGCCATCCCGTTCATCCACCCGCACAATTGGGTGCCGTTCATCCCGCCCAACACGGGCGTTACCGGCAGCTTTGGGATATCCGGCGTGATGCGCGCGGCCGGCATTCTGTTCTTCGCCTATGTCGGGTTCGATTCGATTTCCACGCTCGGCCAGGAAACCAGAAATCCGCAGCGCACCATTCCGCTCGCGCTCATGCTCTCGCTCGCGATCTGCGTCTGCCTCTATGTGGGCGTTGCGATGGTGATGACGGGCATTGCCAATTATCACACCCTGAACGTTGCCGATCCGATAGCGGAGGCGATGCGCGCGCAGGGGCCGCGCCTCGCGTGGGCGCGCTGGTGCGTGAGCATCGTCGCAGTTTTCGGCCTCGTTTCGGTGCTGCTGGTGACGTTGCTTGGGCAAGTTCGCATTTTCTATGCCATGGGCCGCGATGGGTTGCTGCCGCCCGCCTTCGCCAGCATCCACCCGAAATACTGCACGCCCTATGTCGGCAGCCTCGTCACCGGCATCGGCGCCGCGCTGTTTGCCGGGCTGTTCCCGCTCGATCTGCTGGGCGACCTCGTTTCGATCGGCACGTTGCTGGCGTTTGCCGTTGTGTCGTTGGGCGTGCTCGTGCTGCGGCGGACCATGCCCGATGCGCCGCGCGCCTTCAAAACGCCGTTCATGCCGTTTACGCCGATCGCGGCCGTGCTGGCGTGCATCGCGCTCATGTATTCGCTGTCCGGCTCAACCTGGGTGCGGCTGGCGATCTGGCTGGTGCTGGGCGGGTCCGTTTATGCTGCGTATGGATTTCGGCATTCCAAGCTGCGGGGTGGTGCGTAGCAGTGAAGGAAGGCAAGACTTCTTTTTTGAAAAAAAGAAGCAAAAAACTTTTAATTACTTCCGTCGGTTTCACGATGCGGGCTGAACCTCGATCGTTCTGCGGGCGCAGGACGCCGTAGGGTGCAATGCCAATGCGCATTGCACCCTACGGCATTAAACGAGAACCGTTTAAATTCCCGTTTTATGTGTGGAACATCTTGCTACTGTGGTGGTGGCGGCGGCGGCGGATTGCCACGGTTGCCGCGCTGCGCTGCGCTCCAGCCGCGCATGTCCTGCCACGTGATATAGCCCTTGTGATCGGCATCGATTTCGGAAAAGTGGCGCACAATCCTCATCATGTGAGCGGCCTGCGCTTGATCGAGCGTGAGTTTCCCATCATGCGTCGTATTGGCCTGCTCGAACCGCGCGCGCATCGGCATGCGGGTTCCAGGGGGCGGGCTGCCGGGGGGAGGTGGGCCTGCCTGGGCATCGGGAGGAGGCGGCCCACCCTGCGCGTCGGGCGGCGGTGGCGGGCCTTCCGGAGCGGGCTGGGCTATGGCCGCTGAACTCAGCATTGCCAAAACAGCCACACAAGATAACAGGCGCATCATTCCTCCGCGTTCAATACTGATCTGTATATGCGCGGCGTCTTCGGGTGAGCCAACCCCACATTACGTTTCGTAAAACTCTGTAATCCGGGAAGATAAGGAAGCACGTCTCTTTTGAAAACGGCAGAGCCCGCGCGGCATTGTGGAACCTACAGAGGAATTCAAAGTTTTTTGCTTCTTTTTTTCAAAAAAGAAGTGCTTCCTTTTCTTCTTTTATTAAGGATTCAAAGCAAGATGTTAGAAGATTGGATCGGCCGCCGCGAGGAAGTTTCGGACATCGTCGATCGTGTCCGCTCCTTCGCACTCTCCGCGACGCTGGGCGAACCGGCGGCGCCCACGGATGCGATGCCGCCTCTGCATCATTGGCTGCTGTTCTGGTCGGCAACACCGCCGGGGGAGACCGGGATCGACGGCCATCCCCGGCGTGGCGGGTTCCTGCCGCCCATCGAAGCGCCGCGTCGGATGTGGGCCGGCGGCGCGGTGGATCTCTTGAAGCCGCTGCTCTTCGGCGAGCGCATTAGAAAAATATCAGAAATCACCGGCATCAAGCAAAAATCCGGGGCTAGCGGTGCACTGGTCTTCGTCACGGTAGCGCACGAAATACATGGCGAATCAGGCCTTGCGATCCGCGAACGCCAGGATCTGGTCTATCGCGACATGCCAACCGGCGCCGCGCCCCCGGTGCCTGCTGCGGATGTGTCCCCCGCATGGCGCGAGGACAAGCGTATCGATCCTATACTGTTGTTCCGTTTTTCCGCGCTCACCTTTAACAGCCACCGCATCCATTACGATCGTGATTTTGCAACGGGCACGGAATTCTACCCCGGTTTGGTTGTGCATGGCCCGTTGCAGGCCGTGCTGATGATGACCCTCTATTGCCGCTATGCCGGGCGCCAGCCCGCTTCGTTCGAGTATCGCGGTGTATCACCCGCATTCGATTTGCACCCGATTTCGGTTTGCGGCTCCCCCGAATCCGGGGGCGCGCAGCTTTGGGTAGAGCAAAACGGCTCCATAACCATGAAGGCCCACGCAGCAGGCGCCTGACGCACGAAATTCCCGCCATGGAGAATCCGCGCAAGAGTTAAAAGTTTTTTGCTTCTTTTTTTCAAAAAAGAAGTTCTTTCCTTACTTCCTTTCCGCCTGTGCGATCACGCGCCGCGCCTGCTCCACCTCCTGCGCGGTCGGCGTAAAAATGCGTCATCGGGTGATCGGTAGGAAGGTGTTCTTTTCTGAAGAAAAGAACCAAAAGACTTTTAATTACTGCGCCGGTTCTACGATACGGGATCTGGCCGGCATCGTGAAACCCGGGCAGGGAGCAAAAGTTATTTGGTTCTTTTTTCAAAAAAGAACTGCTTACTTCCTAGCTCTGGTTATCAAGTTGCCGATGCAACGCGGCAATCAACGCATCGATGCTATCGCCATGCTGGCTCAGATAGCTCCCGTAATCGGAGCGTTGCGTTATCCGCATGCTCGTGCCTTCCGCGATCACGTCGACAATCTTGGGCGTAGGGCTGCTGCCGTCCACCACCCATTGCACGTTGATGGGCGGCTGGTTGGGCCGGGTAATCGTGGTGCCCACCAGGGTATTCGATCCCTGCGGGGTGTCGCCGGTCAGCGTATAACTCACGCCACGGTAATCGCCGAGATGCCCGCTGATCTGGTTCAGCAGCACGCGGCCAAACAGGGTGGTGTAGTCCGAGCGTTGGGCGGGCGTGGCGGTGGCCCAGAATCGGCCGAGGCAGAAGCGGGCCACACCCGATACATCCACGTCGCGGTCGATCACCGGCCCGAGTGCTGCTTTTTTCTGCGCAGCCGGCTCCGGGCCGTTCACGATGGCGACGAGATCGGTCGCAAAGGTTTTGACGAACGCGTCGGCGCCCGAGGTTTGGGCGAAGGCCCGCGTACCCGGTGCGGCGAAAAGGAGTGTAGCGGCGCCGAACGCGAAAAAGCGGCGGGTGAGCAGGATCGACATGGCCAAATGGGGCTCCCGTTTAAGTGCAAAATGGCAGAGCGCGGGGTTTACTGATTGGGTTGCGCCGCAGGGCCCGACGCGGGGGAGGCGGCCGCGTGTTTGGCGGCGTCCACTTGCGACTGGATGTTTTGCCGGTAGAGGCTGCGGAAGGTGGCGTAGGGATCGAGCGCACTGGCTTTCACGTGCTCGATATCGCTGAGATAATCTGCGCGGGTATCGACGACGCCGACGCCGTAGCGGGCCCAGTTCAGCGTGAGCAATCCGTAGCCGCGCGGCACCCAGGTGAACGGGTCAATCACCGTATCGGCGCCGCGGCCAAGGATGGCGCGCGGGCTGCTGGGCCCGATGAAGGGCAGATAGAGATAGGGGCCGGAAGGCACGCCCCACAAGCCGAGGGTGATGCCGAAATTGGTGTCGTGCGCGGGGTAGCCGAGGCTTTTCGCCACATCGAAGATGCCGGCGCCGCCGGCGGTGCTGTTGATCACGAAGCGCATGAACGTATCGCCGGCGTGGCTCGGGTTCGCCTGGCTCACATCGTCGGCGAACAGCACGGGGCTCGATAGATTGGCCAGCACGTTGTGCACGCCGGTGCGCACGGGTGACGGCACCACGAACACATAACCTTCCGCGAGGGGTTTGAGCGTGGTGCGGTCCAGCGTGTCGTTCACGCGGTAGAAGAAGCGGTTGGTGGGTTCCAGGGGATCGTTGGTCTGCTCGTATTCCTGGGTGGCGTCGGCGTCCGTTGCCGGCGGTTTGGTAGCGCAGGCGCTTAGGCTGAGGGCGCCGGCGGCGATGGCGGCAGCGGCCAGGGCCCGGCGGGCCGGTGGTTGGTGGCAGGTGGCGTGACGCATGGGGGTTTGTTTCCGTCTGGGCCGCGAGGAGGTGATCCGGACCATCCGGCAGGCCTGCCGAGCCGATCCTGCAGTTCCGGCTATTTAGCATTTGCCGCGGGGGCTGCAACGCGGGAAGGCCCGGCGGGTTGCGCCTGGTATGCGACCAAATGTGACGGAGCTTGCACATCCGGCGGCGGACGTTTCATGTATGCAGCCATGGACACCATCCCGAACGACGCCCCGCTGCCTGCAACCCTTGAACGCTGGCTGACCGGCCCACGCTTCAACCGCCTCCCGGCGCCGAGCGCACACGATGCGGTACCGGAACTGAGTTTCGAGTTTTTTCCACCGAGGACCGAGGCGCTGGAGGCCCAGCTATGGGCCTGTATCCGGCGGCTGGAGGTGCTGCATCCGCGCTTCGTCTCCGTAACGTACGGCGCTGGCGGAACGACGCAGGCGCGCACCCACGCGACGGTTGCGCGCATCCTGCGGGAGACGAGCTTGACGCCGGCCGCGCATCTGACCTGCGTGGGCGCGGTGAGCGGGGCGATCGACGATGTGGCGCGCGAATACTGGGATGTGGGGGTGCGCCATATCGTGGCGCTGCGCGGCGACGTGCCGGGCGGCGGCGATTACGTGCCGCACCCCGGCGGCTATGCGTATGCTTCCGATCTTGTGGCGGGGCTGAGGCGGGTGGCGGATTTCGAAATCATGGTGGCCGCCTATCCGGAGACGCATCCGGCGGCCGCGAGCCCCGAGGCCGATCTGGATAATCTGAAGCGCAAGCTGGATGCGGGTGCGACGCGGGCGATCACGAACTATTTTTTCGATGCCGACGTGTTTTTGCGTTTTCTGGATCGCGCTCTGGCGGCGGGGATCACCGCGCCGATCGTGCCCGGGATCATGCCGGTTTCGAATTTTGCCCAGGCCCGCAAGTTCAGCGAGATGTGCGGCGCGACCGTGCCGCCCTGGATGGCACGGCTGTTCGAAGGCACGGAGGAGGACCCGGAGACCCGTCGCATTGTGGCGGCGGTGACGGCGGCGGAACAGGTGCGCGTCCTGCAGGCGAGTGGTGTGGACGAGTTCCATTTTTACACACTGAACCGGCCGGATTTGACCTACGCGATTGCGCATATCTTGGGGGTTCGGCCGGGAGGCAAGTGAGCGGGGCATGCCGGTTTGAACGGGGCGGGCAAGTTATCTCTTTGAACTCTTTAAAGATTGCCCTACTTTAGTTGTCGGCAATTGTTCCGTCGCCATAAGTTAGTGCATCCTGTGCATTGGCGGGAGTTTGGGATGTTCTTAAAGATTTTTTTTCAAAGCGCGCCAATCCTAAGGCTAGCGCCAGGCGAGCCGCTCGCATGCATGCGCGCAGCGAGCCTACCGCCCTTTACACGTATTTGAATGCGACGCTGAAATCGCCTCGTTTCCGCCGCATGCTGTAAGAGGAAGAGGCGAAGGAGCGTGCAGCGGCGGAGGTGGAGATTGCCCGGCGAGCGTGATCAGGTCGCCGCAATGGCCATGGATCGATTTACAATCGCGGAGATGGCCAGGTTCCGCGAGCAGGCAACCGTCATGGTTGCGCAATTTTTCCGCTTATCTGGCGATGCCCGACGAACCGACGGCGAAAGATTGGGTGCCGCCGATCGTCCAGGGGCTGATTTCGGCCTTTCCTTATAGCTTGTTTCTGATCGTGATCGCTATTGTTGCAAAACTCGGCGGGCACGATCTGATCGACATCGTGCGGAATGCTCCAAAGCCCGGTTAAGTTCAGCCGGCCAGGTCCCGTATCGTGCCCAGGCGGGAAAGCAAAAGTCTTTTGGTTCTTTTCTTCAGAAAAGAACGTCTGCCTTACTTTACGGACTCAAACTCCTCCGCAACCTCCGCCAGAACAACGCCAAGTTTCCGTATCGTCGTCCGGTTCATCATCGTGCCGTTCGGATACAGATACATCCACTGATCCATCGTCACGTTCTTCAATGCGTTGCCGGGCGAAAGGGCCAGCACCCAGGTCCAGTGGAACACGCGGCCGGCGGCTGTGCCGTGGGCTTCGCCCACCATGTCGTTCGCCGTGGCCGTGAAGGTGGCGGGCCCGGTGCGGCGCAGGTGCCAGTCGCGGTGGGTGGTGGTGCCATCGCCAAGGGTGAGGGTTTGCGCCATGTGAAGGGTGCCGTCGGGCTGCACGGTGCCGATGCAGTCTGTAACCACGGTATCGGTGGGGGCGCCGCCGCGGTTTTCCAGCACGCCCCAGGATCGGTGATGGCCGGTCCAGAAGGCGATTGCGTCGAAGGTGGGGGTGGTGTCGGCGAAGTGGCTGACGGGCAAGGGTTTGTCGCAGGCGGCGAGGGCGAGCGTCAGTATCAGGATTTTCGCGCGGGGCATGGCGGGGTTCCAGGGGGTTCATGGGCGGCCTATATCCATGGAAGCGATTCTGTGACCGATCGGATGCATGGCCGACTACCTGGATACCTTGAACGACGAGCAGCGGCTGGCGGTGGAGACCGTGGACGGGCCGCTGCTGGTGCTGGCCGGCGCGGGCACCGGCAAAACGCGCGTGCTGACCACCCGGTTCGCCCACATCCTGCTGACCGGGCGGGCGGCGCCGGGCCAGGTGCTGGCGGTGACCTTCACCAACAAGGCGGCGCGCGAGATGCGGGAGCGGGTGGGCGCGCTGCTCGGCCGACCGGCGGAGGGGCTGTGGCTCGGCACGTTTCACGCGCTGTGCGCGCGCATGCTGCGGCGCAATGCCGAGCTGGTGGGGCTGAACCAGAGTTTTTCGATCCTGGATACCGATGACCAGCTGCGGCTGCTGAAGCAGGTGATGGAGG
>Ga0116226_10007032_pt1 | contig 10143 bp, 9 predicted proteins | sample S1TSphfallax_FD_89692 | JGI IMG/M metagenome (GOLD analysis project Ga0116226, IMG submission 89692) | Host-associated microbial communities from peat moss isolated from Minnesota, USA - S1T2_Fa - Sphagnum fallax MG | ecosystem: Host-associated > Plants > Peat moss > Unclassified | place: USA...
GCCGCCAGCGTAAGGGCAAAAGTTTTTTGCTTCTTTTTTTCAAAAAAGAAGGCCTTCTTTTTTGAAAAAAAGAAGCAAAAAACTTTTGCCCTTACGCTGGCGGCAACAAGCGACTCACCGGCAGGCTTATCAGCGCGCGGGTTCCCACGCGCGCTGTCGACTCAATCGTCAAGTCGCCGCCATGCGCCTGCATGAGTTGCCGCGCGAGGGCCAGGCCGACGCCCAGGCCGCGCGTCTCGACGCCGCCGCTCGTTCTGGGGTTTGCCAGCCCGGTGCCTTCATCTTCCACCGCCAGCACCCAGGTCTCGCCGCGCACCGCGGCCGAAAACTCGATCCAGTCGCCGTCACCGGTGCTGAGCGCCGCGCCAGTGACCACGCGCAGCAGCACCTGGTGCAGCGCGCGCCGGTCCGCCAGCATCGCGGCACCATCCAGCCCGTCCCCCAGCCGCCAGACGCGCCGCCCCGGCCCCAACTGCGCCGCCACTTGCGACAGCACGAAATCGACCAGCGGCCGCACCTGCACGCTTTCCTCGCGCAGCTTGCGTGGCGTCCCCGGCTCCTCGGTCTGGTCGATCAGCGCCTCCGCCAGATCGAGCAGATACCGGCACACGCCGATCAGCGACGGCTTCAACGCCGCCGGCGCGCGCTCGGCATGGCCCAGCAGGCCGAGCGCCGGCCCGCGCAAATCGCTCGCCGTCATGCGCACCAGCCGCACCAGCTCGCCGCGCCGCGCCTCCGATGTCACCAGCGCAAGCCGCACATCGCGCAGCCGCCGCCTTTCCCACGCCAGCGCGATCAGCGCCGGCGCCAGCGTCAGCAGCCCCGATCCGCAAGCAAGCGTAACGAACCCCAGGGTGGCACCCATCACCCCAGGGTAACCCAAACAAAATTTGAACCGGTTAACGCACCGGCCGCTTCAGGCCGCCTGCGGCAACAAAGTCTTCAGCGGCACCGCCGGGTCGGCCAGCACCCCCGCCTCGGCCCGCACGACCGCGCCGACCAGCCGCCGCGCCGCCAGGAACTCGCCGGGGCTGTTGACCGCGTCGGCCGCGATCACCACGCCCTGCCGCAGGTAAAACACCAGGAAACGCCGCGCCTCGAAACTGCCGCGCAGCACCACCTGGTCGTGCCCATCTGCCAGGCCCACCGCCTGTAGTTTCAGATCGTACTGATCGCTCCAGAACCAAGGCACCGCCGCATACGGCACCAGCTTGCCGACGATCGTGTCCGCCGCCACCCGCGCCTGCTCCAGCGCATTCGGCACCGATTCCAGCCGAACGCGCCGCCCCAGAAACGGACAGGGATGGTTCGCGCAATCGCCGATCGCCAGCACATGCGGGTCCTCGGTCCGGCAATATTCGTCAACCCAGATGCCGTTCTCCACCCGAAGCCCGGCCGCCGCCGCCAGCTCCGTGTGCGGCACCAGCCCGACGCCTGCCACCACCACGTCCGCCGGCAAAACCGCGCCGTTCGCGAGCACTACGCTGCCCACCCGCGCCGGATCATCGTCCCGCGCCGTCAGCGCGGTCACCCCCTGCCCGGTGTGGATCACTACCCCGGCATCGCGATGCGCCTTTTCGTAAAACGCGGAAATCTCGGCGCCGGCCACGCGCGCCAGCACACGCGGCGCCGCCTCGATCAGCGTCACCGCCAATCCCGCCTTCACCGCGACCGCCGCCACCTCCAGCCCGATATAGCCGCCGCCGACGATCACCATGCGCCGCCCGGCCGCCAGCGCGCCGCGCAACGCGCGCGCATCCGCGATGCCGCGCAGCGTGAACACGCCGGCGAGGTCCGCGCCCGGACACGTCAATGTTCGCGCCTGCCCGCCGGTCGCCAGCACCAGCCACTGATATGGCAGCGTGTCGCCATCGCGCAGCGTCACCGTCCGCCCCGCCCGGTCGATCGCCGTCACCCAGTCATTGCTGCGAAACACGACGCCGAACGTTTCGTATGATGCTGACGGCCGCAGCAGCAGACTGTCCTCGTCCACGCCGCCCGCCAGGAACGCCTTCGACAGCGGCGGCCGGTGATACGGCAGATACGCCTCGCCCCCGACCAGCGTGACCGGCCCGCCATACCCGGTCTGATGCAGCTTTGCCGCGAGTTCGCCGCCCGCCGTGCCGGCGCCGACGATCACTACCCCTGGCTCCATGACCCAACCCCAAGAAGAAGACAGGCCAGGGGCTCTGCCCCTGGACCCCGTCACGCTCAGCGTGCATTCGCACGACGGGGACAAGTCCCCAGACCCCATTCTCTTAGGCTTACGGCACGCGATGGGCCAAGCGTCGAACATTGCAGGGTGGGCTTCAGCCCATCTTCTTTGGGCCATCTTCTTTGGGCCAGCGAAAACTAGGCTGTCGGCGCGCTCCGGGCCAAGCCGTCGAACAAATCGAGCATCCGCTCGCGCCACCCATGCACCGGGTCTTCAGCCGCCAGCACCTCGTGCTGGCTCACCAGGCGGGCCCACTGAAAACCACCGAACACCGCGTAATCGGCATAGGTCGGCTCCTCGCCGCCCAGGAACGGCTGCGACCCCACCACCTCCCGCACCGGCGCCAGCACCGCGCGCGCCTCGCCCAGGCGGGTCTCCCGCTGCGCGGCCGCCTCTTCCAAGCTCACGCCCAGCCGCCGCTCCCGCGTCTCGCGGAAATACGCCGCCGCCTCCGGCCGCACCTGAGTCAGCAACTCCGGCGCTACCAGCGGCAACAGTGCCGGATGCAACACCTTGTCCGCCCACGCCGCCACGAAGCGCGCATGCGCCTCCCCGGTTTCCCCGCCGAACAGGCTCGGCGCGTTGGGATACGCCGCCTCCAGATGCTGTGCGATCGCCCAGCTATCGCTGATCACGTCCTCGTCATCCACCAGCACCGGCACCGTGCTGGTGCCCGCCGGCAACGTGTCGCGCTGCTGAAAATGCCAAGGCACCATCTCCGCATCCAAACCCTTGTGGGCCAACGACATGCGGATCCGCCAGCAATACGGGCTGAACCGCACCGCCTCATCCGCCCCTGCGAGTTCGAAAAGTTCGATCATGCCAAATCCTTTGGTGGTTCAATGCGGAACATGCTGTCACGTTCCGCCAAAGCGCCTATGTTGGTCGCGTGAACGTCCTGGCGCCCCAACCTGGCCGCATGGCCATCGAGATCGTGCACGACCTCGTGTGCCCGTGGTGCTACCTGGGGGTGCGGCGGCTCGTGCGCACGCTGGCCCGCCGCCCGGACCTCGCGGTCGAGCTGACCTGGCGCCCGTTCCTGCTGAACCCGGACATGCCGCGCGCCGGCATGCCCCGCGGCGACTACGTGATGCGCAAATTCGGCGGCGAGGAACGCGCCCGCCGCCTGTACGGGTCCATCACCGATATCGGTCAGTCGGAGGGCGCGCGCTTCCGGTTCGACCGCATCCGCCGCATCCCCTCCAGCGTGGACGCGCACCGCCTGGTCCGCTGGTCAGCCCGCTTCGGCCGCGCCGCCGAAACGGTGGAGGCGATCTTCGCCGCACACTTCACCGACGGCCGCGATATCGGCGACCTGTCGGTGCTCGCCGACATCGCCGCCAGTTGCGGCCTGCGCGCCGGCGCCGCGCACGCGTTCCTGACCAGCGACTGCGACACCGACGCGGTGCACGCCGACAATCTGCGCGCGCATCGTCTGGGCATCAACGGCGTGCCATGCTTCGTCATCGCCGGCCGCCACGCCATTGCCGGCGCGCAGGAACCCGAAGTGATCGAACGCCTGCTCGATGTCGCGGCCGTCGAGGCGCAATTTCTTGGGACAGCGGAACGGAAGTAAGGAAGTCTTCTTTTTTGAAAAAAAGAAGCAAAAAACTTTTATCCTGGTAGGGCGGAAGAGCGGAGCGAGATCCGCCTCGCCCCTCCCCGCACCCGCCCCTACTCCGCGTAACTCGTGCCGATCTCCAAATCCCCTGAAACCGCAACCAGCCCGAACGCCGACGCATTCGTCAGATGCACCTCCACCGCCTGCACCTCGAAACTGGTCGGCGCCTTCACCGCCGGCGTATGGGCGCTTTTCACCTGCCGATTCAGATACACGATCACCGAGCCGTCACTGCTTTTATAAAGCACCGTGTTCGCCTTCGGCTTGCCGGAATATTTCAGCGTCGTGCCGCCAAACGCGTTCAGATCGATCACCAGCGACGTGAAGCTCGCGCCCCCCGCCAGGCTCACCGCCCCCGCTGTCGTCCTGGTGAACTTCGCATTCGACGCCAAGCTCTTCGCGCTGATCGACAGCACCTGCCCCAGGATCGAATTGGTCAGCACGGCGTTGCCCGACGTCACCAGCGTGCTCGCGGACGCCGCCACCTGCGTCCCCGCGAGCCCCTTCGACGCGGCGGTTGCAACCACTGCCCCGGATGTCACCACCAGCGACGTATCGTCCGGCAACAACGTCGTTTTCTTGTAGCTCTTCAGCTTCGTCGTCTTGCTATACGCCGGCGGCGCGCTGCCGGACGCCGTAATCTCGTCCTTCAACGTCAGCGGCGACCCGCCGATCACCACGCTGCCCTTCACGATCACCGCCTTGCTCACCGCAACCGGCGTCGCCCGCGCCCCATCCGCCAACACCGCCGCACGCGCGTCACCCCCCATCACGGCCGCCATCGCAACCGCCGCCGCAACCAACCCATGAACACGAATCATATTCGATCCTCCTGCGCGTTATCTACGCGGCGTCATTGCGGTAACCGTAGGGTGGGCCTCTGCCCACCAATTTCGCGCCGCGCGAACCGTGCCAGATCTCTCGCACCGCACTCTGGCGGCGATCACGCTGGTCCGCAAGCCGCCACATAAGCACGCGCGCGTAACCGCCGCGGCATAGGGGTTGGCACAGCAACACGCAACGGATGCCCCGCGCGTCATCGCGAGCGCTTGCGAAGCAATCCAGAAAAACGCGCGAAATCTGGCATATTCCGCTGGATTGCTTCGCAAGGCCTCGCCATGACGCGGAGAGTCGAAGGTCAACTTGGGTTAGTATTGAATCTCATACCGATAATAAAAAAATAATCGTACCGCGAGCACATAAAAAGCGTCACCCGCGCAATTCCGCGTCGCCTTCGTGCCCGTCCTTTGTGACCTTCGTGTTCGTCGTGGTTAAATCTTTACTGCGCCGCCACGGCTGTTGCGGTCCCAAACGTCACGCTGCACGGCCACCAAAAAAGCCCCCGCCTGATCCTCGCCCTAAATCAACCCCTCCACCAACTCCCGCAAATCCGCCTGCGGCCGCGCGCCATAATGCGAAATCACCTCGGCCGCGGCCATGCTCCCCAGCCGCCCGCACACCTCCAAATCAGCCCCTTTCGTATACGCCGCCAAAAAGCCCGCCGCATACGCGTCGCCGGCGCCCGTGCTGTCCACCAGCACCGCCGGCACCGCGCGCACCCGCACGGTTTCGTCGCCACGCACGATCACGCTGCCCGCCTCGCTCTGCGTCAGCGCCGCAACCTTCACATCCGCCCGCGCCGCATCCACCGCAAACCGGAAATCATTCACCTCATACAGCGCGCACACCTCCGCCTCATTGGCGAACAAGATATCCACGTCCTGTAACAATCCGCGAAACGCGTCCCGATGCCGGTTCACGCTGAACGCATCCGAAAGACTCAGCGCCACCTCGCGCCCCGCTGCCCGCGCCGCCCGCGCCGCGGCGCGAAACGCCGCCTGCGCCGCCGGCGGATCGAACAAATATCCCTCCAGATACGTCACCGTGGCCTGCGCCACCAACGCCGCGTCAACATCCGGCTCCCCGAACGAAACGCACGCGCCCAGAAACGTGTTCATCGTCCGTTGCCCATCCGGCGTCACCAGGATCAAGCATCGCGCCGTCGGCGCCCCTTCGGCCAGCGGTGCGGTGGGGAAATGCACGCCCGCCGCGGTAATATCGTGGCGAAAAACCGCGCCCAACTGGTCCGCCGCCACCTTGCCGAAAAACGCCACGCGACTCCCCAACGCCGCCGCCACCGCGCATGTATTCGCTGCCGACCCGCCGCTGGTCTCCGCCCCCGGCGGCATCAAAGCATAGAGCGCCTCCGCCCGGTCCGCATCGATCAGCGTCATGCTGCCGGGCGGCATGTCGTGTTTGCTCAGAAACGACGCCTCGGCCGGGGCCACGACGTCAACAATTGCGTTGCCTATGCCGAGAATGTCGAACATTAAAAATCTCCGTAAAAAGAACCGGGTGGGGCGTGCCGCCCCCCCCCAGACCCCCCGTCACTCTTACGCTCGGATCAACGCCGGTGGTTCGCCGGCGCGAACACGGTCTGCCATCGCCACGAACGCGCGTTCGAGCGCGCACGCATACGCCTTCGCATCGAACAGCGTTGACGTCTCCCTTGCCGCGATCAGCCGGTCCCGCAGCGCCTCGCGGCGCCCGGCATCCCCAGCCAACGCCCGCGCCAAAGCCGCGTAATCCTCCAGCGACTCGCACGCCAATTCCGGGCACCCCGCCGCCCGCACCAAACTCGCCCCCACCCGCGACGCAAAACTTCGCCCCAGCCACGTCACCACCGGCACCCCGGCCCACAACGCATCGGCGGCTGTGGTATGCGCCCCATACGGGCCCGTATCGAGAAACACATCCGCGCACCCATGCCGCGCCAGATGCGCCTCCAGGCTCGCCGGCTTGGCAAATACCAGCCGATCCGCGAGGTCCCCCGCCGCCCGCCGCAACTGCGCGGCGACAAACCCGTTGCCCTCATACAGCCACAACACGCTGCCCGGCACTTCCCGCAGCAGCCCGAGCCACACCGCAAATATCTCCGGCGAGATCTTGAACGCAGCGTTGAAGCAACAAAACACGATCCCCGTCTCCGGCAGGCCCTGCGCCGCCCGGTCGGTATCCGCCGCCGCCGCCGGCCGCCCGCGATCATCGGGATAATAACTTGCCGGCATCAGCGCCGGCGTCTCCGTCCAGTTGCCGTATTCCGCCGCCGGCAGCACCGTCTCGTCGGCGATCACGTAATCGATCCAATCGGCTCCCTGCGTCCCCGCATAGCCCAGGAAACTCACCTGCACCGGCGCCGGCCGCAGCACGAAAATCTCGCTCCGGCTGCGTTCCGTATATCCCTTCAAATCGACCAGCACGTCGATCTCGTCCGCCGCGATCCGCGCCGCCGCAGCCGCCGGCCCGTCCTGCTCGATCGACACGAAATGCTCGAACGCCGTCCGCATCCGCGCCCGCGTGGCCGACCCATCCTCGGGCGAATGATCATACGCGAACAGCTCGAACCGCGACCGGTCATGCGCCTCGATCACCCCGGCCAGCCGCAGGCTGGTCGCGTGCTGGTAGAAATCGCCCGACACATACCCCACGCGCAGCCGCCGCCCGGCGTCGCTCACACCGCGCGCCGCCGGCCGCGCCCTGCCGTCGCTCACCGCGCGCAACGCCCCAGCGAAACGTTCCGCCATCATCCGATGCAGGCCCGGATCATCCACCCCGGCCAGCAGGGCATATGTATCGGTCACGCACGGTTCCGGCCGCGCCATCCGCGCCGCCAGCGACCGCAACAGCGCGTCCCGCTGCGACCAGTCGCACATATGCATCAAGCCCAGCGCGATCTGCGACAGCGGCCGCGTCACATCCACGCCCGTGCGCGCCAGCCGCTCATACGTCGCGCGCGCTTCGGCAAACTTCCGCTGCGCGGCATATACATGGCCGAGCTCATCGAGCGCGCCCTGATGGTCCGGCACCCGGTTCAGCAATGCCACATACGCCGCTTCCGCCTCCGCGAGCCGCCCGGCATCGCGCGTCACCCGCGCATAGCCCAGCCGTGCCAGCACGTGCCGCGGCTCGGCCTTCACCAGCGCGCGGAACCGTGCAGCCGCCTGGTCGAAGCGCCCGTGCAGGGCCTCCCACCGCGCCAGTTCGTACTCCAGCCCTGCCCCGCGGCCGCTGGCCGCGGCCTGTTGCAGCAACGGCGTCGCCTGCTCGGACCGTCCCAGATCCAGCAGGAGGCTCGCCATTTCCAGCGCCGCCGCGCCGCCGCCGCCGGCCCGTTCGGCCTGTTGCAGCATGGCCATGGCACCGCGCGCGTCCGCCGCCTGCCGCCGCACGCGGCTCCACGCGATCAGCAGCCGCGCATCGGGCGCCGCCGGATTATACAGGGTGCGGAATATCGCATCGGCGCCCGCCAGGTCCCCCGCGGCGGCGCGGGCCCGGGCTGCATCGATCGTCGGGGTGTCGGTCATTGTCTGGCTCATAAGCGCGGCGTCCTTACGGGACGCACCGCCCGAACGCCAGCATCTTGCGCATGGCGCCACCCCATGCCCCCATGGCAGCCTACCGCCGGCACTGGACCCTGCCCTGTTCACCCCCGCCCTGCGCGCCATCGCCCAGCTCGACGACCCCGCCTTGCTCGGCGTGCTGCTGCAAACCGTGCTGTTGTCAGCGCTGTGTTTCGCGGGCCTCGCCGGCGGATCGGTGTGGTTCGTCCACCACTGGCTGGCGCACGGCACGCTCGGCTGGCTTGCCGGCGCGCTCAGCGGCCTGCTCGCCCTGGTCGCCGCACTCTGGCTATTCGTCCCGATCTCGCTCGTGATTGCCGGCTTTTTCCTCGAACCGATCTGCCGCGCCGTCGAGCGCCGCTGGTACCCCGACCTGCCGCGCGCGCACCCCGCGAGCCTGTGGGCCGGCCTGTGGGACGGCATCGCGCTCGGCCTGCGCGTGCTGGCGCTGAGCCTGCTGGCGCTGATTTTCTCCTTCACCGGCATCGGCGCCGTGGTCGGCTGGCTGGTCACCGCCTGGGCGATCGGCCGCGGCCTGTTCGTCGCCGTGGCGCTGCGCCGGATGGACCGCCGGGCCGCGTTGGCCGCCTATGCCGGCGTCCGCGTGCCCGTGTTCGTCCACGGCGCGCTGCTGACATTGGCCGGCACGGTGCCCCTGCTGAACCTGCTGGTGCCGATCCTGGGCCCGGCCGCCATGGTCCATCTGCTGGTGCTCGCGAGGGCGGAAAACCGGGCGACTCCCGTGGCCTGGCGATAATCCTTCGCGGTGGGCTGGCCTGCCCGCGCGGGACCGTGCTAGCCAAATCGAACCGCGCACGACTCCGGCGCCCGCCGCCAGCCTCGCTTCCGCAACGGGAAAACCCCGTGTTCAAATTCCTCAAAATGGACGAGGAGACCGCCATGGCCGACCTGACCCAGGCAGCCACCAACACCGCCCCGAAAACGGCGCCGCCGGATAACGGCCTCGATTTGCCGCCGTTCCGGCCGGCCGCCCACCCCGAACAACCCACGCCCGGCGCCTTCGGCCGCGCCGGCGCCCCGCTTGCGAAGGAACCTTTCATGGCCCGCTCCATCTTCGGTGCCGCACCGCCGACCACCACCACCGCGGCGCCGCCGCCGCCCACGATCAACCCGCCGATCCCGGCTGCGCCCACGCCGACGCCGGTGGCGCAGCGCGTGCCGCAGCAGGCGCTGAACCGCGTCGCGCGCGATGCGGTGGCTGAAAAGCGTACGCTGGTCGTTGGCCGCGGCATCAGCGTGCAGGGCTCGGTCACCGACGCCGAGCGCCTGGTGGTTGAAGGCCAGGTCGAGGCGTCGATGATCCACGCCGCCGAGCTGGCGGTGACGCATGGCGGCATTTTCCGCGGCGAAGTGGAGGTGGAGGACGCCGAGATCGCCGGCACGGTGGATGGGACATTGACCGTGAAGGGCAATCTGATCGTGCGCGCGACAGGTGTGCTGCTGGGCACGGCGCGGTGCCGGCGGCTGCAGGTTGAGGATGGCGGGCAGATTACGGGCCGGGTGGAGATGATTTCCGAGGCTAGGCCGCGGGCGCAGATCAGCGGCGAGCCGTAGAGAAGGAAGGCCAGGGGCGTCACGCGAAGCGTGCATTCGCACGACGCCCCTGTACCCCGTCACGCAAGCGTGCTTCGCACGACGGGGACAAGTCCCCAGACCCAATGACTGAACGCGGACACCAAGAGAGTGGGGGTCTGGGGCCTCAGGCCCCAGCGGGGGTCCAGGGGGCGGAGCCCCTTGGCCTTGCCTAAGGTTGCGCACACACCCATAACAGACCCACACGGTCCTGTTTGAGAGCAACCCCCCCCATGTTCATCGAAACCGAAGGCACCCCCAACCCCGCGACGCTCAAATTCCTGCCCGGCCAGACCGTCATCCCGCACGGCACC
>Ga0116226_10007033_pt1 | contig 10142 bp, 3 predicted proteins | sample S1TSphfallax_FD_89692 | JGI IMG/M metagenome (GOLD analysis project Ga0116226, IMG submission 89692) | Host-associated microbial communities from peat moss isolated from Minnesota, USA - S1T2_Fa - Sphagnum fallax MG | ecosystem: Host-associated > Plants > Peat moss > Unclassified | place: USA...
AGTCGCAAAACTTACAGCTAATGGTATAGACAAGGGATTTCATGAAACACTACCCAAATATTGGTAGCTGGGAACAATCGCCAGTCCAATTAACTTCATTGAACACATAAGAACATTGAAGCATAGGACGAGAATCATTCTAACAACACAAATGTCCAAAGCATTTCCTCATTCTGAAGCCCAATTTAAATGAATTCTTGATGTTGTGGGTTTGCAACTTGCACCAAGCATGACCATTGTACTTTTTGTCCGTACCTTGCAATTGTCTATAATGTCCCAACAGATGACGCATAGGAGGAAACTCAAATAATATGTCACCATTGAATTTTGTGGGAAGACAATTCATAACCTCAATTGTGATGGCATCATATTCAAGGGACTTTGATTTAAAACAAGCATGCAAGGTCAAAGACATTGCCTTCAACAAATTAACGACATTGGTGAAAGGAGCTTCTCATGACACATCCAAGGGTGAAAGCACACTATGGTGTAAACAAAAAATTGTCACGATTTGACAACTTTGATACCTATGGAACTTTGATATATCATGGTGGATGTTTGGAAAACATTTTGGAAGTAAAATTTACAATTAATGGTTATTTACATCCCAATATATCATTGTTTAATAAATTGGAGCAAATATGAACAAATTAATTATTAGTTGGAGTACGTTTTCACTTTGCAACAACCTTGTCATAGTGCTGCAATTGTAAAAAAGGAGTATGAAGGACTAGATTTAATGGTAGTTTATCTATGAAATTTTGCACATGTAAAAACAATCATGAAAAAAAATCTTTTATAGTAAAATTCTCAATTTATTTTCAACTTCTGAAATTCATATCAAATGTTTTAAAAACATTTATTAGTTCAATTATGTTATAATAATGATGAAAATTATGATCTTTTTGAGTTGTAAATTTTTGACCATTAAAGATGTAGATGGGCTAAATGTTGGTTTTACCATTTCACATTAAAATATGTGGATTTTCAAAATTAATAAAAATATTTAAATTTTGCTACAAAATAGGGGTTTTAAATCAATGTTTATAAAATTATTGGTGTATTTTTACACAATGATACAACTACCAATCAATTGCATATTAATATGGGTTTAATTACGTATTTTATGTTTAAATTTCAAATTAATTACATGTGATTTTTTTTTTAAAATCAAAGTGAATGAAATTTTACTTTTTATTACTTTTGGTACTATATATAGTCCTAATTTTCCCTAAAATTGTTTACACCATAATTTGCTTTCACCACTAAATGCAAAGGTTGCTTTTAAGTATGTATAGTCAAAAATTCATGAAGACACAGACAACAACATTAGGAAGGGAAAGGCTATCTTTGTTAGAATAATCACAAAGGTTGATAAATGATGACTTTGCCATTAGGATATAGAACTTTGAATCATGGGAAACTAAATTGGGCTCTTCTTTCTTCATGATGTTTTTCGCAATAATGTTTACCACCAATGCATTTGTGCCCAATGTTAAAACAATATCATGAGAATTATTGAACACATGATCGATGATGATCCAATACTTGCCATTGGGGACAATCCAAAACATCCATTTAAAATTCACTATAAGAACTTGATAAACATAACTTAAAACAATGTTGTCTTCAGCATAAAAAACATCCTTATAAACATGCAAAGATCCCCATTGGAATACAAACATTGCATAAAAGACATTTTTGGTCACTTGGACAATTCTAGAATTAGAGACCAAGATGATAAGATCTAGCTTTCCTATAACATGGATAGTAGCCATCAAGATTAAAAAGGAAAGCAAACACTAAGATAAATCTCATAGTAATATCATAGTTAAAAAACAAAAAATGTCATTGCATCATGAATTAAAATTGAAAAATAGATGAGGAACTAGAGCTAAAGAATTCATCATGAAATATAGAAAGGCAAAAACATACTATTAGTAAGATGAAATGATGAGTAACAATAGTACATAAAAGGTTATCTCACATCACAAAGGAAGAATGTGAAAGGATTACAAAAAACTAAATTGGCGAATGGATACAAGTTTCCTTTCACGTAAAATCTCATTGATATTGTTGAAAATGCAACAACAAGAATAGTAATGGCAGCAAAAAGAAAACCAAAAATTACCTAGAAAATGCATTAAAAAATATTGACTACAATCCCAACATTGGACATGGTATGACATTGAAAAGGCATGTAAATGTGCAAGGGAAACAAAAAACCTAACAACAATAGTGGAATTAGATTATTGGGGGTGATGTTCATTTAAGGAAGGACCTAATTCAAGGAATGCAGAGCAAATATTCCGTAGGGTTGCTTTAATAAACCCCAAACAATAACATTTAAATACACCATCATCGTTCAATCCATCTTGGGATACTCCTAATGACTAATTCCCAATTGGAGATATGTGGCAAGAAGTATGATTGGAATAATAATAGGAATGATTGAGAGAAAAGAAAATTATGATGTCCTTACTTGGAAGAATTCAATAGAGTGGGGCCAATTAAAGAGCCAAAGAGATGGTGGTGGACGTTCATTAACACAAAGCAAATGATGGCCACAATAGACCATTATCTCATGAACACTTTCCATTTGAATTGTGCAATCCCATTAGTGAAAGCATTGAAATGGTCCCAAGGGGAAAAAAATTCCAAAGGGATTGGAGGGAACAAAAAAGAAGCACAAAGAAGGTAGCATTGCAAGGCTTGAATATAAGGTTAGAACATTAAGAAACATAATTTAATGCTTATTACAAACTATCGAGCCAAAAAAAAATCATGTGACTGTAAAATCATAAAGAAAATCCTGGTTCAAATGATATGATAGTGTATACGAACACCCAATTACACCAAAAATAATTGATTGTTCATGGCCAAATTTTTATACATCCAATTTTCCCACAAATTAAATAAATATGTTCAATGTGATAGAATGCAAAAAGAAAAATGAAACTTATGAAAAATCCCATTATATGAATCATGTCCAATGACATCCTTAATTCTCCCACCATTTGTAAACAATGACCCCATCTAGGAAGTCCCGGTTTTTAGTAACCCAATGTAAATAAATTTGAACCTAAAAAAATATTGGTGGAAGCCTTAAAAAAATTGTGTGTCATAATCTATTTATTTATTTTAAAACTTGTAAACATTAATGGTACATATTTTTGGGATCAAATCACTAATGGAATGAAAAGAAATGATAAACAAATTTATCATAAAGTAAGAACTGCATGGAGGTGTTTACAGGAAAAATAAAAATTGATATCGCAACATGAATCATAACCCACCCAAACACAGATTTTAAAATGTTATTAGGGTTTAGTTTTTAAAATTAGTTTAAGAAAAATTAATAACATGTTTGCCAAATCTTATAAACATTACAACACTATTAGGTTAGCCTTGATTGCCATTATTTTATAATTACCACGCCACAAAGTGCGTAACATGGTAAAAAATACTTGTAGGGGTGTTAATAGGGTTGATAGTCAATTTCATGCCAGAAGACCAAAACACCATTCACCATCAATTTACATTCTAACAACCATCTAACAATTACAAATTAGTATGCATGTACATAAAAAACAACTAGCAATATTTTGTTAAACTTCAAAAAGTAATAGAATTAGTTACAAATTGGTTAGCGTGAACAAAAATCATAATAACAAACTATCATGGTTTTTTCGAAAACTCTGACCATTCATAGTGCATAGTAATGATACATCATCGAATTTGAACGCTAATAGGTGGCACTATAAGCACAAGTTGTTGAAATAGAACTAAATCTAAACCATACAAAAGTTTGCAAATGCCGAATGAACACACAATAATGGGGTCAAGACCTAAGAAAAGGAGAGGGACACTTTTTCTGTGGACGAATTCAAAGTAGATGGCAAAATTAAGGAAGAAAAGCCTTTAGTTGTGACACTAGGAAGTGATAGAGGAGGAGGTAAGTTTAATATACCCATTTTCTCATGAGGATTGAATGTTTTCCAAGTTTTTCAAACATGCAAGATAGTCTTTCAAGTTGTAAAAATTCATAGATTTGCTTGTTTCAAAGTTTCAAGCAAAGCCATTTCCAACGAGACCAACACAACCCGAGAGGTAAGTTATCATCATGTTTTCATTTTTGATTTCAAGTTCAATTTTGACATTAAAAATACCAAATTGTTTTTTAGATTTTGAAAGAGTTTTCGGATGAATGTTAGCGCAATGGTTGTTAAATGGTAGTGCATGAACTTTAGATGCATTCAAATAAGATTATTGTTCAGAGCTTTCAAGCACTTATTGGAATTCTTCGATGGTACGTAAAACAACTAAGAGCTCAACAAAGTTATTTGGAATATTATCAATTAATAACTTTCTCCGAGAAATGAAGTTTGTAAATGTTTTTTTCTGGATTGATTTTTAAAAGAAATTTAGATTTGAAACCACCTCTAGGTTCACAAGAGATTTCATGGACCAAAAAAACTCTAGGGGTGTTCAATCAGCACCAATTAAAAATTTCCATAATGGAACATGAAGTCTAGTTTCTTTGATTCTAAGCTGAACTTGTGTGCTTTATGGAATGCACTACAAAGCTCAAAAATCCCTAGTTCTAATTATGCGATTTCTTCATAATTCAGGTTTATTTTTTAAGGTTATTAAGTGCATTTAGATAGACATGCAAATGTCAAGTGGTCAATCTCTTGGTGCTCTCCAAATCTCTATTACAACAACGCCAATGTAGGTGTTTAATTGGTACCGACTATGAAGTCCAAACCTAAAATGGATTGAATTATCGGAAATCCATGGAATTGTCATGAGCTAATGATATCGATATCCGCGGGGGGGGGGTTCTCATATGATTTAGGGTTAGGGTTGCATAATTTAACAATTAGGGTTAGGGTTGGAGGATGTAAGGTTTAAAGTTGTAAGATTTAGGGTTTTAGGGGTTCCACAATTTAGGGTTTTGGATTTTATGATTTATGGTTTTAGGGTTCCATGATTTGGGGTTTAGGGCACTTGGATGTACGGATTTGAAGTTCCATGATTTATGGTTTAAGATTATAGGATTTAGGGTTTTAGGGATCAAGGATTTAAGGTTCCACGTTTAGGGTTTAAGATTACATGATTAAGGTTTTGTGATTCCATGATTTAAGGTTTTGGATTCTAGGATTTAGGGTTTTAGGGTTCTAGGATTTAGGGTTATAGGGTTCCAAGATTTAGAGTTTTGGATTTCTCTTGACACCTTTTGATGGCTTGCATATAAATTGGTGTAGAGGGTTTAGAGACATCAAAAGCAAACTTGATGTTGGAAGAGGTACGCATTTCAAGTCTGGTTAATTGTTATGTGTGTAAATGATTTAGTCATGTTGATTTTGTTATCATTTTTTTTCTAAACAAACCAATGAATTGGTTATTATAGAATGTGCATTTTGTTTCTTGCATAACCATCGATTTGTTTTGTTTATATGGAATGACCTTTTAAAACTACTATAAGGGTATCATTCCAATATTCTAGATCCTAAAAAACTCATAGACCAGAGATGGCTTCACATGGTCCAATTCAATGGACATGTATTGCAATAGTGACAACAAAAGTTAGTGTTATATCAAAATTTTCAAGATGAGGAATATATGGAAATGTAAAAACATAATAAGTTTATTTGTTAAGCTTTGTCATTGTTGTGAGGAGCTCCACTAGGCCACTCTTATTATCAAGCACAAAATCATCCGTGCATATGTGCCAATTTGCATCAAATGGATGCATTTTTTCTACATGAAGGGACCAAGCTTAAGGTTCGTGGTTTTTGTCCCAAACATGGAACATTTTCCTAGACATGTTTGGGACAAAAACCACGAACCTTAAGCTTGGTTCCCAGCCTGAGATCTGGGTCTCCCTGCAATAACTCCTCAAATCTATCATTATTTTCCTTCTAGAGAGGCCCCATGATGATTCAACAATTGAAACAATAATCTATTCACCTTGCCAATTTGTGGGGGAAACAAAAAAGACCTTCTCCCCCTGCCTATAACCCATTTAAAAGGCCTATTCCATTTTAAGCATGTCAATTTTTAGAACAAACCTAACAATGGGCATGGCAACAAACTTGCATAATGGAATGCCCATTCATGATTTTTGCTTGGGATAAATCTTGAATTTCTCCGACCTTGTTGGTGTTGAACTTGTTTTGGATTACATTCTCACATGGTGTTGGAACCGATTAGATAAACAATCCATGAAATTTAATTCTTAGATCTTCAATGAAAGTTGATGTTTTTAACTCCTTTATTGAAAACTAAATAATTATGTACTATTCATTAGCAGATTGATGCCATATGTAAACAAAAGAAAGTAGACCAATTACAATGCAATTTTGCAAACGAACCTAGCCATTTAAAGAGGGATGTGTTTGTAGCGTTAATTAATGTCGACTGATTATTACCGAGACATTATCTAAGCACCTCCTAGACAAGAAACACCAAAACAAAAATGATTCCAAGTTTCATGTGAATCGACATTAAGAACTAGTTAATAGAGAACAATAACATTTAAATTGTTAGTCGTCACTAATTGACTATTTATTAGACATTTTTATTGTACTTCCTTGAAAGACAACAACAATTCTCATTTGGTTGGAAATTGTCATCAAAAGCAACCTTTGTAATGATGGAAGTGTTAATCAACATTGATTGATGCTCCATGCACATTCTAACCAAACCTCTTAAAGAGATTTAGACAACAAATTTGGTTATGGTGGTACAACAAAACTTAAAGTCTTACTAAAGATATCATTGAAGCAACAACTATAATAGGTTAGTTTTTTCAAATGTTAGGTGTGTAATTTGTGTTTGAATATACGTGTTGATCAACATAGTTCATTTGTGTTTCTACTTAAACCTTGCCAATTACATGCATATGGTATTGCATTCAAATCAAGAGCTTGAGCTTGCTAACTTCAACCATAGTTTTGAGTTTTTCTTTTTCTTTTTTGCATTATTAATTGTTCGATTTTGAAATAGTATTGGTTGAGAGGAGCATTGCTACATTCTTGGTTTCATAGTTTTTCAAAGTGTTTATTTTTTATTTTTTGTCATTTATGGTAATATATTTGTTTCGGGTTCTTCCAAAGTGTCAAATTTTTGATCTAAACAATGTTCCTTTCAAGAGATCTTATATTATTTTCTTTGTTATAGGTTGTTTGGTGTTGGGAGGATATTATGTCAAAGTTATTATATTAAAGGGAAATTAATTATAATCGAAAGGAGTTCAACATTGCATTACAACATTTATTTTCTCAGTGTTCTAATGACATTTAATCTTAGATTGCAAAGACCTCATGCTCTAGGTTCAATTTGATCATTGTGTGTTGTTTTGTAGAGCTATATTGTTGAGACATGAAAAATCTATAAACCACATCTTAATGTGTAAATATTGTCAAAAAAATTGGATGCTTGCAAACCTTCAAACTTAGTTTTACAAAATCACATCATCAATAGTAAACCAATTATTATTATTTTTAAATCTTAAATAAAATTTAAAATATTTTTTAATTGTACCACGTCTTGTATTTTCCAATTACAAGGACATAGACAATACAAAATGCATGGAAGCGTTGTGAATCTTCCAACAAATGTGAAAATGTATCATTTTTGGTGCCATAAAAATATTTTGTAAGGTTATTTATTTATTTAAATGGAATACAATACAACACATTAATGCAAAACATATTGAATCCTGAATAGATTATTGATGACGATTCGCAATCATTGACAATTACTCCAAGAGAAGGTTTTCAACCACTTGGATTATTCCATCATGCACATTCTAAAGAATATAAATTTTCTATGTTTTTTTTGGCCATACAAGACCATCTTTTGCTTGTTCATACCAAAAAAAAACAAGTTAAACTCACAAGTGTTAATAGAAAAAATTCATATCATATAACAAATATATATTTCCAAACAATTGAAATCTTAATACACTTTATATTATCTTCTATAAGGATCCATATCCAAAAAGAAAATCTATCATATCAAATTCACATAAGTAGCAATGTGTCAAATAATGTAAATTTAGACCAAAAATTGAAATCAAATTTAGGTTATAAAAAACTAGTTTGTATAAAAAAATCCCTATATTAGTTAATTTGTCTTCAAAAAAAATGTTTTTGCAATGATTAGACAATTTGGCTTGTAATTTTATTTGTAACATTTATCACAAGTGTAAATAACTAGCCTATTATTATTATTTAAAAATATATTTTCATATTTTTTGTATGTTATTATGAACATAAAATGAATAGTTTTCAAAAAAAAATAATAACATTTTTTTAATGAAATAAAAGATTTTTTTATTTAAAAAAAAATCAAACAACAAGTTTGGTTCATGACCATGGATAGATATTGTTTATATATGCTATTATTTTTGGAATTTTACAAATAAAAAAATTAATTTTTTTGTACTTCCAATCTTTGTGAAACAACAACTTGAATTTTTTAAGAACTTGTTGGCATGGGATAAAGTGTAGAAATTCAATTTGATGACTTTCTTTCAAATTATTTACAAATAAATTAAGACATTTATTTATTTGCTTTACAATGCACATTTAAAAAACCAAAATTGTATATATATGTATTTAACATACATGTAGGACCTTTATGGAAAGCAAATATAGATGCACAATTTATTTTATATCCATATGCTTTTCCATCTTATTACTTTGTTTATTAAATAAATTAAATAAATTTGTGACACAAAAAATGAAATCCATATTTGACAAATGTAATTGTGACAACATTAAAGCATTTGAGTGAATTAATTTTTTTTGAGATTTGCATTTTTAAATGAACACCAAATGTCAATATAACAAATAATACAATATTGTGTCAATTCCATAATATCATTGCACAATATCATTTCAATATGTAAACATATGTGCAAAACATGATAGAGCTTTTATATTATTATTACAAAAAATAGATTATTTAATTCTAGCTTCAACAAAATTTCACTTTAAATCATTAACTAATAAATACAAAGCATGAAATCAAACATTAAATCACCTTTGTTTACCAAAATTTGTTGCAAATTGTGATATGAAAACATGTAAAAAATGTAAATATAGTAAGATTATTTGTTGGGTTTCATTTTATTTTCAGAAATATCCAAAAAAACCATTATAAAAAGTTATTGCTCTTATTTAAATGTTTCAATATACTAAAATTTGAGTTAAAAAGTCAACATCTTTTCATGGAAAGATGTCTATGTGAATGCAAAAGACGATATTGAAAAAATCTAAAGAATCTTCGTATATAATTTTCATATTTCAAATGAATATGGTGATGAATGCAATAATTTACAATCACAAGAACAACATTACACCAAAATACATGAAATGATCTGTTAAGGAATGTTTTAGATGAAATATTTCTTAATGCAAATAATCCAGAAAACAACAATATGTTTACAAATAACAAAGAAGTTGAACTATATAATTTAGCATATGAAAAAACAATTAATTTAAAAAATTCAGAAAAATAAAACATCAATTCATAATCTTTCCAATTAAAAAAAAAATGTAATATACCATTGTTTAAGAAATTTTGTCAAACATGAAAAAACTTAATGATAAACAAATATTTACTATAGATGATATTATATATGTATAAATTAAATATCCTTTAAAACCTTTAAACATTTTTCGAACAAGAGATGAATGCAAATGAATTTTTTTCACATTAATGTAATATCATACAAACCATGTTTTTTGTTTTTTTACCTTTAAAATTCAAATAATTAATGTAAATCTTAATTTGGTGCATCCATAGCATTTTAGATCGTTGAAAACGAACAAGAAACAAGGAATCTATGATATTTTAAAATAAATGTTTTATTAAAATACATGTTTTGTATTTTTTTCTATGTTGTTCCTTTGCCTCTAGAGTTGAAACAAATAATGTAGAGTGTTTTTCGATATTTAAAATAAATTTTTCTAATTAAAAAATAATTCTATGTGTACATCCAATGGATATTACAATACAATGTATACATTATTTCAATATCACTTTAAAACTACATTTTCACTTTCAATGAATTAAACATTTTGTAAGTAGTACCATAACATGTTAGTTGCAACATAATTGATGATTAA
>Ga0116226_10007034_pt1 | contig 10141 bp, 7 predicted proteins | sample S1TSphfallax_FD_89692 | JGI IMG/M metagenome (GOLD analysis project Ga0116226, IMG submission 89692) | Host-associated microbial communities from peat moss isolated from Minnesota, USA - S1T2_Fa - Sphagnum fallax MG | ecosystem: Host-associated > Plants > Peat moss > Unclassified | place: USA...
AACTCCAGTACACAGAAAACAAAAGGGGGACCAAAACTGGTTTTGTCACCTAAAGCCGTCACTGCACTTCGACCCCTAAAGGATCGCCTGACGGACGGACACAGTTCTTTTATATAGTTAAGATGTGCAACCTTCATTATCCTATGTAAGTTTTCCTTAAAAAAGGGAATGGACGTTTCAAACAACAAAATAATCCTCTAGTTACAAATTCTTCTTATATATGGTGCCTTTAGTAGGTTTTTGCCTCAAATAGGTATTGTGGGAAAAAAACAATTTACCTACCATGCATCATGGGTGATAAAAAAAAAACAAGATTGTCATTTGTTATGATGTGTAATACCCTTGAAAGAGGGCATCCTAATAACAAAGGCCCATCGGTTCCACCTTGGGCATGCATTTACTAAAGAACATTTTCTTCATGTGTTATCTTACAAATAACAAACCATGGAATTTTTTTAGCATGTGTGGGAGGCGCCTTAATTTTAATAAAGAATTATGTTTCACCACAAGATAACACCTTATTTGTAAAGGTCCTCTCCTCCTTTCAAAATGAATAACAACCATTGATTCATAAAAATATTTGTTTATCAATTGTTTATCCTCTAGGCTTTTGATCACAAATATTGGTAGGCCACTTTATTTGTATCCCTTGACATGTGATTGGTTTAAAAATCCATATGAAACTTTGGAGATTTTAATGTGAAAAGAAAATAATAATAATAATAATAATAAATGATGAAAATTGTGCAATTAAATTTTTTTTAAATGAGATTTTTTTGTGTATGGAAAGTTTCAATGCATCTTACTTTAAATTCATCAAATTTCTATTTTTTGACACTATTATGAATTTTTTGAGTTCACATTTTTCAATTGTTTTTGTAAAATAAACATTGTATTATCATTTCAAAAGTTCATTATGAATTCATTATTTTTAAACATTCATCCATACTTTTAAATATGATTCCCACCACAATCTATTACAATATGGATAATTAAAATTTTGATAATGTTAATGTTCAACATGGTTTTACATTTTAAATTCATTTGCAATTCATAAAAACTATAATTATCATATTCCAAATTTTCCATGGATTTAATTGTGTATTTTGACCCTCAAGTTAACATGTCCAAGTTCAAACCACCTACTTTAACCTTTTTAAACACCTACATTGAGTATTGGTCTTTAAAAATTTTATTTAAATATCTGAATGAACTTAACAAAATTTTGATGATTAATAAGTCTTTATTTCAATATTGAATATTGGTTTTTTTAATTTTAATTGAGATGTCTAAATTCATTTTACAAAATATTGATGATTAATAGGTCTTTACTTCAAGTCTTAAAAGAAATAAAGGAGTTACTTTTACTTGAATTTTTCATTTCAAATGTTATCATATTTCAAATTGTAGTAATTCAAACTTGTTTTTAACTCCATTAGAGGCAAAAAAACCCATAGTCATAATTTTTGGACTATGACCTTGGATGTAAAGCAAGCTTTTTCAAATGCAATTTCCTTCCCACCTTTGAGGAGAAAATTTCATTTTTCCATCACATAATTAAAATTTTCATTAAATTTCATCATGAATTTATGACTTGATCACATGTCAATTACAAATTTCATGAATACTTTGAGTGGGTTTTATGTCATGCAACATCCTTGGGTTAAAGCATTTATCAAATAACACGTCTTTGAAACCAAAATGCCTTTACCTTCAAACATTACCTTGCATGTAAAGGCCCACCTTTTTTTTTTTGCATTTCAACTATTGAACGATTTTACACGAGGTAAAGTTGTGACACCAAAAAGAAACAAGGAAAAAAATGTGTTGCCCACTCTCATTAGCATAAGTAATGATAAACAATGAATAGAATATATCCAATAACAAAGTTTTGCAAACTAATTAACCTTGTTGCATTTATTCAAATAGTAACCCAAAATATATTTCCTAAAGCACACATGGGATTAGAATACACCATCATCATGACCTACAATATCCCAAACATTCTCAGTTCCACAATATTGGAAACATATCCAAATTATAAGTCCCCTCAATTGTGACTAATTAAATTTTCCTCAATAACCCATGATCCACACGATTTTAAAACTTTGCTAAGAAGTTGTACAAAAGAAGACAAACCCCATCAAAAACTTTTGCAACAAAATAAATTAGAAATATATGCTCATCATGCAGACATTGGATTCCCCACTTATGGACCCATCTTCCTTCAAAGTTTCCATTTACACATGTCTCAGTTCTTTTTAACACCCAACAACTAGAATCAACATAGCAATTTAGTTCAAATATACCAAACTTGAAAAATGGAATCATTATGGATTAGCTTTCAAAACCCTTAAAGACTTTCATTACATCTTGTGCCTCTAGCCTAAGATTATCAATTACAACAAATTGTTTTAGTCTTCTCCTCATAGTGGAAATCCAAAAAAAAACATAAACCCTACAACTTGTGATCATTTTTTTCATCAACAAAAAAAATTAGAAAACATCAAAGAAGGAAAAAAAAATTAGATCCATCAACTTGGGTTCTTAAATTTCATCTTTGTCTTCCATAAGCTTCCAAATATATAAATTGCATGCAAAGCATTGCATCTCCCAAATCCAAATGCCACAAACAACCCATCAACAATTTTCCTACTCCATAAAAAAGTTAAAAAACAAACAAAACAACAACCAAGCACATCCCAAATTTCTCACACCATCATAAGTAGGTATTGCCTCTATAAGCTTCCCCATGTAACAATAGTCATTGCACCAAAGTTTGTTGAATGATGAAAGACAAAAGGTGGTCAAATGTTTCATCATTACATAAAAAGACAATCCAACTTTATCTATTTACTTGGCAAAAAGACCTAAACTATAATCCCACATCATGAAACCATCAACTGAACATGTTATTAGAATTTGGTGTTGCCATTAACTACCATTTTGAACAAGTCATTTTTAAGCAACATTTAGACCTAATGTTAAGTCTTGTAGTGTTAAGGGGTTTAACTTTAAGATAACATTTTTTTCAAAAACAACGTAATATTAAAATTTATCATCAATTGTTAACTAACTTTTTTGTGTGCATTCACACTTGGGTATTGTTAAGTTAGATTCGGTTTCAAAAAGTGGTGGCAAATGACCTTTGTCATGATGGATTCACACCATCATGACCAATGTGAGAGGTAGTGATGTTCCCTTTCACAATTTTCAATGTTCATGTCATTGCACAGCTATTTTTTTCATCACTTGCCCCACCTCCTCATGATTCTTCACTTGATTGTCCCTCCTCCTACCTTTTCATGATGCTTCATTCGATTTGGTTTTTCATCATTCACCTCAACTCTTCACGATGCTTCTTAGACCTTGTTATTTTTTATGTTGCTTTAGTTGTAGCACCATTGTTCTTCAAACCAATTTTGTTGCATCATTACTTTTGTGCTATTATTCACACTACTTTTCATCATGTTGTTCACATTGTTTTTCATCACTATGGTCACTATGTTCTTCATGTTGCTCATCACATTTGATTTTGTTCTAGCATTTGCCATCATCACATTATTGTTATAACACTCATCATTATTGTGTTCAATTTTACTATTGCAATGTGCATTGTCACTATGTTGGATTCTCTAATTGCATCACTTGGTGTCATTCATAGTTGTGACTTTTGCTTTGTTGCATTGCTCAATATCATCCTTTTTTATTTTCCTACATCACTCACTATCAACGCTTTGGCTCTTGTTCCATGGTTCTTTGACAAAAGGTTGTTTGAATTTGTTATTGTGATTTATTATGACACTCGAATGAAAAATTGGTGGGTTATGGTTTTTATTTATTTCAACTTTTTTGGTGAAAACCTTTCATGACATGACTTTCAAATTTATTTATTTGTTGTCTTTATGTTTGTGCAAGTTATTTATTGGTGATGTAGACAATTTTATTTGCACCATGAAAAAAACCATGAAAATTGAAGGAAAATTGGGTTTTGTTTTGCTTGTTAACTTCAAATTGTTCATCCTCACAATTTGAAAAACCAATGCCAAGGAATTCCATGCTTTCTTGATCAAAGTTTTTTTGTTCTTGAACATAGTTTATGTGTTCTTGAACAAATTTTTTATGTTTTTGAAACATGAACAAGTTGTTTTGTAGGCTTGAAAACTTTGTAGAAAACAAGGGATGGAAAGGTTTTGACTAGAAGGGAACAAGGGTTGGTTTTAAATGTTAACTTACCATTAAAATAAAGGACCCTTTTTTGGGCTACTACACAACATTGATGTTTTAAGTTCTAAATCTTTAGATTTTGAAGATTCAATATTAAATTATCATGTACTTGGCACTAAGCTACCATTGCCTTAAGATTGCCCTAATGTTGCTACCACATAGGATGCCACCTCAATTTTTGTGCAACATAATATTTTTTGTGTGGATTCGAAGATAGATTTGCCATCTTTAACATCGAATTGCCATTAAATCACCTCTAGGTCTAAATGGAGCATTATTATAGTAATGCCCCCATCCATTGGCATTTTTTACCACATATTTTCAACCTAGGTACATACTTGTTTTCAAAGACCTAATTTTTTCTTTTCCGCATAAACTACAAACACAAGAAAACAAAATGCAAAGTTCCAATGTAAGAAGTAGGTGTATGAAATAGAAAGCCCTTGCACATGAAGGTGTAGGCCTTTGTCCTTGCCAACACCCACAATGCAAATCATTCGCAAACAACCTTTACCTAGGCAAATGAATTCCATCGCTCCCCCTCCACCCTATTCGAAATATTCCCCTTTGCCAAAAGTCTTATTGTCATGGTTGTTACCTTTCCTCATTCCTTTTTTTTACTATTGTTATTCAATAGATAAGGGAAAAAATCAACAAATTCAAAAAAATAAAATGACACTTCAACCTTTTAACCTTAAACTAACTTCTTAACTAATAATTATCTTTCTAATTTTCAATTAATTTTTTAATCACCATTTTCATCAAAATTCATCATTCCTTATATATATATATATAATTTCTCATCAATCACCATAGCTTAGATTTCATTGAAACTTTAGCAAAAGCTTCCAAAAACAAAAAATTGCACAATTTTACATTAAATTTCATTGCAACTTGAATAAAAGTTTCCAAAAACAAAATTTTGCACACTTTGACATTATGGAGCACACAAATGAAAGCACATGAGTGAGAGCTTCACCTTAGACTTCACATAAAAGAATCAAGATTCCATATTTGTGACCCAAATGCTTGTGGCCACAAATGCCATTCCTTTTGAGAACACTCAATCAAACTTTAGAAAACACAGAAATAAAATAAAAATCCATATAATAAAAGATAATGGAAATATGCTTCTGTCGTTCAACTCTTTGACCTTTTTGAGGGGAACTGGTTAATGGTCGAATTTTATTTTATTTTTGAAAATGTGATTGGGTGGAAATTGTTGATAAGCTTAATGAAATTTGGCTTTTGATTAAAAAGTGTACGTCCAAACAATGTCGAGACAAAGTTCACAAGATGTGAAAGATGTATAACAAATATTGAAAAACATAAAGTGAAACATGCGCATATGCTTGCAAATGGGTTTAGTATGAAAAAATGCATAACATTTTTACAAGCAGATCAAAAGTTGGCAAAACCCTTGGAGCACATGATGGTGGGAATCAAGTTGCACCTAAGGGTGCAAGTATTTTGGACCATGTTGACATTGATGAAAATGTTATGCATGAAATTTTAAAATATCTTCAAAATCAACAAAATTTCAATGGATCAATTCCTGAAATTTCTAAAGACTGTGATACTCCATTGATTATTGCTTGTAAAAAAGTAGGAATTGATGAAAAACCAAACAAAAAGCATAAAATAATTAACCTTTCATTTTTTCAATGTGAAAAATCTTTTAACAAAATTGAAACAATGAACTTGGAAATTTAGTCACAAATGGCAAAAGAGGTGATGCAAGTGCAAAAATTGATTGTTAAAACAACAATGGAAATGGAAGACATTATATTTGAAATATTTTACAAACTCAACTTTAAATGACAATTTTTTTTGCAAATGTGCTAGAATCTAAACAAACTAAAAATTAATTAAGGGCAAACCTATCTTTTGGCTGGTACCATTAAGAATGTCACACCTTGATTTTCTTGGACCCATCAAAAAAATTTAAATCATACAAAACAATTAAATAAACATTTTCATAAAAAAATTTAATGAATAAATTTATTAATTTTCATAGCTTTTGAAATTTCAATAATATCAATAATATTATATATATTTGATCTTTGTAATAATTGTGTTTATAAAAAGTTTCAAAATACAACATTGGTTCTTTTCATTGAACTTTTTGTTCATGAATACAAATTATACTTACTATAAGGTAATTTTGAAGTCATTTTAATTTTATTTTTAATTAATACATTAATTGAGTAAGTATGATTTAATGATGAATTCTCAAAGTTAAAGCTATTGATTCCTGAAGGGGCCATTTTTTTTACAATATACAATTTTAACCATTCCATTTTTTAATTTTTAAATAAAATTTAAGTCGTATATTAAAGAATGTGATGGATACACATGAGAAAAAAAATTATAGTTGTGAAAACATTTAAAAGAAAGGACCTAGGAAAATGATTTGGCAACTTTTAACCATTCTTTGCAGTGATGTTTACTAATACCACCCAAGGATGGGGTTGCCCTTTGTTAATTGTAAGATGTGTGTAACAAACATTTTGACAACACTACTACAAAATTGGGATGTAATTCAATAGCTTAAATCACCTTGGGCCTTTAAAATGAAATAAGTTCATTGCATTTTAATGATTTCACCTTGGTTAAAGTTATTTCACCATAATATCATTATGTAAACATCATGTTTCATTACTAATTGACATAATTCATTATTTTAATTTAATATGTTAAATAGGTTTATTTTTATGTTGTTGTTTTAAATACCATATGTCAATTTATGATATTCACTATATTATTTTAAGCTACTTTAATTATTCTAATTTATACCTTAAGTTATTATAAGTTATTTTATCTTAAGTATAATAATTTAAAATAATCTAAATAAAATATAATGACATAAGGTAAAATAATTTAGAATAGTCAATAACACCCTATGAAAAATAATTTATAATAACTTACAATAAAATAATTACCAATAGCCTATGATAATTTAACCATTAATAGTCATCAATAGTTCAACCATTAATAAAATATCCACCAATAGCCACCAATAAAAATAACTAATTATAGCCATTAATAAAATATCCACCAATGAAATAACTATTAACAACCACAAATATAATAAATATCGATAGAAGAGTAACCAATAATCACCCATGGAATAACCACCAATAGCCACCAATAGAATAACTAATAATAACCACTAATAAAATAGGCACATATAACTTATGTTAATATAACCTATAATAGCCAATCACAACATAAGGTGAAATAACCTTCACTAACCAAAAGTATCCAACAATAATTTCACATAATCGAAAATAACTTAAAATGAAATAACTTAGAATAACCAAAACTAACTTATAATAACAACAAATAACCTAAAACGAAATAGATTACAATAACCAAAAAATAATAAAGAATAATCAAAATAATTTATAATAGTAAAAACTAACCTAAGGTGAAATAACCTAAAATAGTAAAAATAACATAAAATAACCAAAAACAATTTAAAATAACCGAAAATAACTTAAGATGAAATAACTAAAAATAACTGAAAATAACCTTAAATAGTCGTAAATAATGTACGGGGTGAAACAATTTAGAACAATGAAAAGTAGTTCTAGAATAACTAAAAGTAGCATAACATAAGTAATATTATCATATTAACAAAAATCTTATCCATTTATTAAACATTTTCTCTTTCAAAAAAATGGTCATTGAAATGTTTTTGAATATTGATATTCAAAAAAAATTTGTTGAAATGATTTTACATTTTAAAAAGGAAATAAGTTTAATTATGTACATTATTGAAAAAAATTATAAATTAAACTTTAATCATTTCATTTGGATAAAATTTCAATAAGATACAAAATTTCAAATTATGTTTTTTATAATGTTTAAAATGAAGTATTGATAAATATAATGTAATGTAACACATTATTACAACAAGTGTGTGGGCTTGATGGTAGGGGTGTTTGCGTCCATCCTAAAGGTTAAACGATCAAACTTCAGAGATGATGTGTTTGAAGTCAATAGTGGTAAGTTGACCGAATATTTTCCTATGGAGGTCCTTAAAGTAGGTGCCTATTTAGGTTGAGTAGATGGCCTATGTACCTAGGTTAGGTTATTAACTTAGCATAAGTAGTAACATGTGTCAATAATTCATAGGTTGAAAATCATGAAATTACCAACAATATTAAATATTACATTAAATATTAAATAGTTTAAATTTAATTGATTTTCATGATGTTTAGTTAATTAATTAATAAGTGAAATGGCTTGGTCAATTTGTATTTCATTAGGTATTAATGGACCAATTTTTTATTCGTAGCAATTGGGCATCGTTCACTGGGAGGTTGACTAGTTTCATCTTGGTAAAAATGTCCAAATTCACTTAATATCTAATGAAACCCAAAATGAACTACAACACAATTTGGTGTAGTGCAATGTTTTCAAAATTGCAAAATTAATAAAATGCACATTTTTTTATCTTAACGTCCACATTTTACTTTCAAAATACATGTTTGTTAAATTGTAGGATGACATTTTAAACAAGATGCAAATAATGCAACTTTTAACAATTCACTAATTGTTTTTACTTATTTTCCCTCTTGAGGATGATTCATCCTATCAAAACCAATCAATGGGTCACCTTGCTCTTTAATATCACGAACAATAGGTTCAAGGATGCCATGCAATTCACAAAAGTTGTGCAAAACACAATAGGCCACATGCACCAACATGCATTTTAAAATCCACATTTGATTTTAAGGATGTCAAATGCATTCTTGATCATAATTCGGCTTACATAAACATTGAAACATCAAATCAATTTTTTTCAATTATAGAAGGATTATAGATTTTTCTAATTTTTAATGAAGTATGACCTAATTGGGTAAGTTAAATTGCTCAATATGAATGGTTGAAGTTCTAAACCTTAAATGTTGACCACTAGCTATGGTAAAATCTCATGAGTCTCTAACTATCTATATAAAGTAGAATACCTTAATTGTCCACCATCATGAACACCATAAGGTTGTCCTACATGTACACTCCAAAAAATCTTATTTGTGTTGCAAACATTTTGCACAACCACGTTAAAAGAACATTTGCAATTATAGAAATCTCCTAGGGCACTTATATGTCCTTTTAGTTAGTCGAAATAATAATGGAACATGTGTAACGTCAATGACACCTACAATTTGTTAAATACTAGTCAAATATCTAAGTCTTTTAATGATGGATATTAAACATTGTCTTATAGGAAGGTGAATGTAAATCATGTAAAGTTTATCCTTATTTGCCAAAATGTCATACACAATGTCAATGTATTTACGAACAATGGAAACACCAACATTGTAAAAATTAACCATCAAATTTGGTTGAATTTCATGAACTTATAGAAATTTTTTCACAACCTTATGAATCTTGCACAAAAATAAGTGAGCACCTAATGAAAGGCATAATTTGCTGGACAAGATTTTCAAATGCAAAAAATGATATCCTATAAAATTGAATATATCGTCTATCTAACATTTTAGGACTAGTGAGTGAAAGATCTCATTTTATAACATTCAAATATGTTATTTGTCTAAACTCCTTCCACCACATAAACATCTCCTCCACAAGAATTGAACCCGACCTTGAAAGGTTTTACCCATGCAATAGAGGAGTCATGCACCCACATAAACATCACCAAAAAAATCCCAACATCCAACCCAACATTCATAGAACTTGAAAAGTGGATGGCCCTCATAACCAGATTTGTAACTTTTAACTACATCCACACAATGCACACAAAATTCATACTTGGATTTTTGGAAAAAAACATACAAATACTTCAAAAGAAGCATAAGGCCTCACAACTTACAAAATGCAAGTGGCAACTAAAAGGAAAAATGTTTGATTGTATACAAATCTAAAATTTGCATGATATCAAATG
>Ga0116226_10007035_pt1 | contig 10140 bp, 11 predicted proteins | sample S1TSphfallax_FD_89692 | JGI IMG/M metagenome (GOLD analysis project Ga0116226, IMG submission 89692) | Host-associated microbial communities from peat moss isolated from Minnesota, USA - S1T2_Fa - Sphagnum fallax MG | ecosystem: Host-associated > Plants > Peat moss > Unclassified | place: USA...
ACCCCGTGCGCGGCGATCATCCGGCTCAACAGCAAGCCGCTCAAATATTCCATGGTGAAGAAGGCGAGATCGCCGTCACGGTCGAATTCATGCACCCGCACGATGTTGGGGTGGCTCAGCGATTGCAGATGTTGGAACTCGCGCCGCAGTTCGGCAAACAATCGCGGTCGCTGAATAACCGCCGTGTGCAATACCTTGATGGCCACTTTCTGGTTGCCATTCGCGCCGTCGAGACGAAATTGATCGACCGCCTCGAATACCGTGCCCATGCCGCCCTGGCCCAACATCGCAACCACACGATAGCGGCCGCGCAACACGTCACCGGGGGCCAATGAGCGCTCCACGTGCGGCTCCTCATCCCCCGCAGGTGCGCTCAGCGCTGCCGGCGCCGCCGCTGCAGGGGGTGGGGTGGGCGCGGATGCTGCCGGCTCGGCCCGGGTGTGCCGCAACGGGACGCTGATTTCACCCGTGCCGGTCGGGCCCATGAGCAGGCTTTGCAAATGGGATTTCAGGCTGGTGAATGCCCCGGAGTCGATTTTGCCAAGTCGATAGTATTGATCGAGAAGTGCCAACAGCTCCCAGCCGGCATCCGGCGACCGTCGCAGCAGCTCGCCGACGCCGCGAAGGAAAGTGCCGCGGTCGCACGTACCCGTCGCCAACGAATCCATCCAAGCTTTGGCGGACAGGGGTTCTGGCGCGCTTCGCGGCTGCGCAACCACTGGCTCAGTCAATGAATTCATAGCACCTAACCCTCTTCCGATCTGCGCGCCCCGACGGCCGAAAAGATTAACGGACTTTTCGTTTCTGGGCTCGCTTCAATGCTATCGCCGCGAAGGCATCGGCGACCATCCGCCAGGCGGTCGAGTGTAAGGTGCGATTCAGGCCGCGTGGTAGCGCAGGAACAGCCCGATCGTCAACGCGAGACCCAGTGCCACGATGCACAACCGCATGATTTTCTCGTTCACTCGATTGAGCGCATAGGCGCCTACCTGGCCGCCGGCCAGCGCGGCGATTCCGACCACCACGGCCTGTTTCCACGCCACTTGCGCAGAGATCAAGAAAATCAGTACGGCGGACGAATTCATGACGCCGGCGAGGACGTTCTTGGTGGCTCCCGCATTGCGCAGAGCCAGGCCGGACAGGGTCAATGCCGCGAGCATGAGGATGCCGATGCCGCCGCCGAAATACCCGCCATAGACGGAAATCGACAGCTGCGCTGCGCCGGCGGCAACGGTACCCAGCGGTTTCTGCGTCGTCGATGCGCGGCGAAAGAAGCTACCCCAGGCGAATACCACCGTGGCGAATAACACCAACCAGGGCACCAGGGCGGTGAAGATCGAGACGGGCGTCACCAGTAGGAGTACCGCGCCCAAGGCGCCGCCGATCAAGCTCAAGGCGACGAGGACGCTGAACCGCAACGACGGTGTGCCGGTCGCGTGCCGGCGTCCGGCGAAGCCCGTGGCCATTTGCCCCGGAAACAGCGCGATCGTCGAGGTGATGTTGGCAGCCCGCGGATCGAGGCCGGTCACCAGCAGTGCCGGAAAGACCAAAAACGAGCCGCCACCGGCGAGGGCATTTTGGATGCCGGCAATGAAGGCCGCAAGTGCCAGCACCGCATACAACGCGGCTATGGGTGATCTTCCAGCGGATAGGTCCGCGGCGCATCCGCAGCCGGTGCCGGCTGGGTTTGCACCGGGTTTGCCGGGACCTCGGCTTCGGGTGCCGGCGAGGTTCTGACCGATGTACGAGTCGCCTGCGCCAACCGCTCCAGGAAGCGTTGCGCGGTGGCGGGTGGGGCAGGCGCCTGGCCCGAAAAAATGGCCGTCGCCGTCACGTCATTTTTCCCGTACACCGCCGCATTCGCCGTCTTGTCTATGGCGATCACGCTGCCATCAAGGGCGATACCGCCAAACAAGCCGCGCGTCCGCGCGTATGAATAAATTTCCGCATTGAAGGTCATGTCGGTCGCAGCGGACCCCTGGCGGCCAACAGGTCCGGTCGCCACGGACACATCGGCACCCAGGGTGAGCTTGCCGCCCGCGATGCCCTCGACACCGCTCTTGGTGGTGAACACCAGGATGATGTCGGAGGATTGCGCGCCCGCCTGAAATCCCCAGCTGCCACCGGTCAGTGAGATGAACGCCGGGTTGCTCCAGGGCGCGTTCAGCTTGTCGCGAACCACGAGCACGCCGTTGCCATGTCGGCCGCCGAAAATGAACGCGACCTTGGTTACGTCGGGAATGACCGCAATACCATAGGCACGTGACAGCAAGGCGTCGGGCAGCCGCGAATCGGGCATGGCCTGAACCTCTTCGAGGACTTCGGTGGCGACCAACAAACGTCCTTCTTCGCGGGCGCCGGCTTCTGCCATCCCGACCAAAGCCGGAGTCAAGAGCGCCGCGAGCACCAAGGTGCCGATGATTTTCTTGATGTCGAACATCTCCACTCCTCGTGATTCCGGTGCGAGGCTATGGTAGCGGGTCGCCGCGCGCCACGCGCCCGGGTTGCGCAAGCTTAACCCGTGTCAGGTGCCGGCGAGGACTCGGGTTGCTTCCGCATCGCGGTGGTGAGCACGCAGATATTCGACCAAGCGCGCACTGGCCCACTCCGTCGCCGGATGTGCGCGGCCCACGGTGGCCAGCAGCCGCGCACGCGCCGCCACCAGCATCGGTTCGCCTTCCGCATCGTCGTTGCGCAAGATCAATGCCCATGCGAGGCCCGCCTGGGTGCGAGCGGTGCGCCAACTGTCCGGCCCCGCGAGCGCCGAATTGATGTCGAGGGCTGCGCGCAATTCGACTTCCGCCGCCGCCACCGAATGTCGCTGCAATAATACTTCTCCCAGCAACTGACGGGTCGAGGCGATGTACAGGTGCCGCGCCGGCAGCGAGCGTGCGTACACTTCGAGCGCGGCCCGTGCGCTGGTCTCGGCATTCGGCAGATCATTGGCGGTCTCGTAGAGACTGGCCAGATCCGACAGGTAGTAACCGGTCAGGTAATGGTTCAGACCCAATCGCTGAGTGGCGATCTTCACGGCCGCCTGGGTGGCCTTGATGGCGCGCGCCACGTCGCCCTGCCGTTCGTATAAGGTGCCGAGATTCGATTCGGTTTCGGCAATGTGCTGATCGTCGGGGCCGAACACGTTGCGCTCGATGTCGAGCGCCTCGTTCAACACCCGTTCCGCTTCCGGATATTTGCCCCGCTGGGTCAGGATATAGCCCAAATTGACGAGTCCGGCCGCGTGGTCCGGGTGATTACGACTGACGGTTGCATCGAAGATCTGCATGGCCTGCCGTTGATAATTCTCGGCGACCGCGAGGTTGCCAAGCCACAATTGTGCGATCGACAGGCCGGTCAGAGTTCCGGCGACGGACAGGTGCTGATTGCCGACGGCACTGCGATAAACCGCGAGAGCTTCAGTCATCAATTTGCTGGCGGCGAGTGGATCGCTTTTGGCGTCGAGTTCGAAGTGACCGAATTGCACCAGGATATCGGCGGTTTCCTCCGACGGGGATTCATCTGCGTGCCGCGACAGGGCGAGCGCTTGCTGCAAATAAGCTTCCGCCGAGACTAAATGCCCGCCGTCGGTCAGTGCCCGAGCCAGGTTCGCGAGGGCAGCCGCCGTGCGATGCTCATCGACGGGGCGCTCTTGGCGCCGGATCGCCACCGCCTGTTCGAACAGCGGGATCGCGCGCTCACTCAGTCCCTGGCGCCGGTAAGCGAGGCCGATGCTCTCCAACAGCTGTGCCCGCACTTCCGGCTGCAGGTTGGTGTTGGCAAGGATTCTCTCCGAGCCGCGATCGAGCAGGTCTTTGGCGGTGGGTTCCTTGCCTTGCGCGTTGAACGGATCCGCCTGCGAAAATACGTCGACGAGGAACGCCGACACCTGCTGTGCACGGTCGCGCTCCTGGGCCGTGGCCTGACGCGCCAGCTCGATCCGGTGATTTTGCAACAGCGTCACGCCCGCGATGACGGCGAGGCCGAAGAATGCCGCGGCCACCCCGAGCACCACCAGAAAGTGCCGCCGCAGAAATTTGGAGCTGTTGTAGCGCCAATCGCCCTGCCGCGCCGACACCGGCAAGCCCAGCAAATGCCGGTTCAAATCGTCGGCCAGGCCGTCCACCGATGCATAGCGGCGATCGGGCTCCTTGCGCATGGCTTTGGCGATGATCGCGTCCAAGTCGCCGCTGAGGCGAGCCCGCAACCGCTCCGGTGACAGGCCGCGTCGATCGGAGATTCGGCTGCGATCGGCGTCGGTTTCGCCATTGACCCTGGCCACCACGGTCTGGCTTGCTTTGGGCGGATCGTCCATGCAGATCGCGCGTTCGAGTTGCAATTGACTATAGCCCGACAGCCGGTACGGGGAACGGCCGGTCAACAGTTGAAACAGCAACACACCCAAGCAATAAATGTCGGTCGCGGTGGTGATCGGCCTGCCGAGCACCTGCTCGGGTGCGGCGTTTTCCGGTGTCAGCATGCGTTCTTGCAGCCGGGTAACGGCGACCGTGTGGGACAGCGCCTCCGGAGCCAGCAGCTTGGCGATCCCGAAATCCAGCAGCTTCGGCGCGCCGCTGCTGCTCACGAAGATGTTTGCCGCCTTGATGTCGCGATGGACGACGAGATTGCGATGCGCATATTGCACCGCAGCACACACTTGGATGAACAGTTCCAGGCGCTCGCGCACGAAAAAGGTGCGACTGTCGCAATAGGCGTCGATGGACTCGCCGTCGACGTGTTCCATCACCAGATACGGGGTTCCATCCTCCAAATCGCCGCTGTCTATCAGCCGCGCGATCGCCGGGTGATCGAGCGTGGCCAAGATGTGCCGCTCGCTTTGCAGCCGACTGCGCAGGCGCGGATGCAGGGTCGAGTGATGCATGACCTTGATGGCGACCGTTTGCCGGTATTGCGAGTCTTCGCGCTCGCCCCGGTAGACCGTGCTCATGCCGCCGTGGCCCAAGATGGATACCACGCGGTATTGACCCACCCGAGCGCCGAGCAGCCGATCCTGGTGTTCTTCGAGCAGCGACTCGGCCGCCTCGCCGATCACGTTCAGCAGCGGATCCTCGGCCCGTCGATCGGACGCGAGCAAGGATTCCACCGAGTTGCGTAACTCACTGTCGCCGCCACAATGTTCCGCCAACCGCGCGTCGCGATCCGCGGGCGCCGCATCGACCACTTCCTCGAATACCGATTGAATCTGTTGCCAGCGCGCGCGGGGCATCATACGGAGCGGCCCGTCGCGATTTCAGTGAGCAGCCAGGCGCGCGCGAGCCTGATATCGCGATGCACGGTGGCGGTCGATATGCCGGCGGCGACCGCGATCTGCTCATAGGTCAAACCGCCGAAGTAATGCAATTCGATCACCTGGGCCAGCCGGGGCTCGAGTTGCAGCAGACTTTCGAGTGCATCGTCCAACTCGACGACGTCAAAGTCGGGTGCGGGCGAGGCGTGGGCCTCGGCGGGACCGGGTTCCCGGACTCCCGCATTTCGCTTGACGCGCGAGCGCGATTTGGCATGGTCGACCAGTACACGGCGCATCAAGCGTGAGGCCAGAGCAAAAAAATGGGTCCGATCCTGGAGCGCGACGTTGGCTTGAATGAGCCGCATAAAAGCTTCGTGTACCACCGCGGTGGCTTGCAGAGTATGGCTGCCACGTTCGCCGCGCATGTAGTTGCGCGCGAGCCTGCGAAGTTCGTCGTACACCATGGGCGTCAGTCGGTCCAATGCCTGGGGGTGGCCGGATCGCCAATCGGTCAGCAGCTGAGTGAAGTTCGCAGGAACTTGCGTCGCCGGTTTATCCATCATCTGACTGAAACGTGTCCTTTGATCCTCGTCCCTGATTCGTCGTGAATGCCATTTGCGGCCGGTTGAGGGAATCTTGCCCCGAATGTCGCTTTATCCCGGATGGAGTCGTCATGTTCCTGAAGAGTGTCCTACAGAATCATTTAACTCAATGAAGGGGTGTCATATCATGAAAATCATTCTAATCGGTTTGTTCGCGAGCTGCGCTGTCGCCAGTACCGCTTTTGCGCGGCAGACGCAGCTGCTCGACGTGCCCGGCTCGCACCCGCCGCAGGCTCAAGTGATGGACGTGCCCGGCTCGCACCCGCCGCAGGCTCAAGTGACGGACGTGCCCGGCTCGCACCCGCCGCAGGCCCAGGTGATGGACGTGCCCGGCTCGCACCCACCGCAGCTTTCGGCCCAGCGCTAAAGCGTAACTCATGGATTATTATCGAGGAATTACTATGTACCGTCGGGGAATGATGATAACGGCTATCGCTATATTCGCTCTGGGGGTGGCCTTTGCGGCCCAGCCGACCTCCGAGCATGCCGATCGCGGCGCTTCACGGCCGCAACAACTATCGCCGTGGGTGCCGGGTACCAATATGCTGATGTCTGCGCACGAATCGAGCCTCGGCGCCGCGGCGCCGCCTCCTTGAGACCTCCGTAGGCCACATTGCGGGCCGGGACTTGCTTGCGGCGGTCCCGGCCGCATCGCGACTTGAGCTAGAATGACGGCGTCGCGTCGGGGATTTTCATGGCCAACGTCGTTGTGATTGCGCACCGCGGTGCGAGCGGAGAGCGTCCTGAACATACGCTCGAGAGCTATCGGCTGGCGATCGAGCAGGGCGCGGACTATATAGAACCGGACCTGGTCATGACCCGGGACGGCATGCTCATTGCCCGGCATGAAAACGAAATCAGCGGCACGACGGATGTGGCGGAACATCCGGAATTCGCCTCGCGTCGACGGACTCAGAGCATCGAGGGGGAGCCGGTGGCGGGTTGGTTCACCGAGGATTTCACGTTGGCGGAGATCAAAACGCTGCGTGCCCGCGAACGGCTTGCCGAGTTGCGCCCGCTCAACCGGCGCTTCGATGATGAGTTTACGATTCCCACCTTCGATGAAATTCTGGAACTGGCGACCGTCACCAATGCCCGGCGAGCGGGTATGCCGCGAATCGGCGTGTATCCAGAAACCAAGCATCCGGCCCACTTCGCATCGCTCGGCCTGCCACAGGAGCAGGAGGTATTGCGAGCCTTGGACCGGTTCGATTACGGACGGGAAGGATCGCCGGTTTTCATTCAGTCCTTTGATCCGAATAATCTGCGTCAGCTACGGCGCATGACACATTTACCGCTGGTGCAGCTGCTAGAACACGAACTCGGCGATCTCGCCGCGATCGCGGAATATGCCGATGCCATCGGTATCGCCAAGCCGCTCGCGACGCCTGAGGCCGTCATCGATGCACATGCACGCGGAATTGCGGTGCATGTCTGGACGTTCCGCGCCGAGAATGAGTTCTTACCGGCCGATCTGAAGCTCGGGTCCGACCCGGCGGACCATGGTCGTTTGGATGCCGAGATTGCGCGCTACCTGTCGACAGGGATCGACGGCTTCTTCACCGATTTCCCCGCCATCGGCGTGCGCGTACGCGATGCCCATTGCAGGCAGCTGAGCGTGCCTACATCTCCGCAGTCCAACCAGAACACCACCCGCTGACGGACACCAATTTTGCGGGAAACAGGCTGCAGGGACGATAGTCGTTGCCCGCTTTACCCTGGAGCTGCAGGCAGTTTTCGCAGTTCGAGCCCTGTACGTAAGTCGGATACTTCTTGGCGTCCACCTGGCTCGCATTGAGCACGTAGCCCAAGGCCACCGCCGCGGGGTCTTTCACATCGAGTTTCGGCAGCTCGTCCGCCACCGCGCGGCGGCCGGCAACCGTGGCCGCCGCGCTCGCGAGCAGCACCTTTTCGACGAAGTTCCGGCGTGACAGCTGATGTTTTTTCATGCCGTCAATATGCAGAAAAGCACCGCGCGAGTCACGCGCCATTTGGCGCCGGCGGTTTTGCTATGCTCAGCGTTTTTTGGATGAAACGTGCCCAACATCTTGATCCTCGTCCGACTGGCAAAAATCGGATTCTTTTCGGCCTTGATATTTACGTTCTACAGCGCGGTGATTCCCCCGCAGCAGGCCTTGCAACTCGTTCCCTGGGACAAGGCCGAGCACTTCGTCGCCTTTTACGGATTGACGGGGTTGGCCGCCGCGGCATTCCCCAAATACCATCTGTTGCTGATCGCCGTGTCGTTGTCGATCTTCGGCGCGTTGATCGAATTCGTTCAAGGGTTGCCGATCGTGCATCGTGACCGCGACTTTTGGGATTGGGTGGCCGACAGCCTTGCGATCGCGGCGGCGCTCTCTCCCATGATCCTCGTCTGGTGGCGCCGCGAGGCTAGAAAAACATAGAAAGATAGATTTGGTAGATCGTGGCGTTGAACTGATATAGCGGTTCGCTGCCGGCGGCACCCATGAATCCGGTCGACGGTTGAAAATCACGCGTATCGCGGAAGTCTGAGTATTTGAATTGGATGCGGCTGATGTCGCCCGTGACGGTGCCGCGTTTGAAGATCTTCCAGCCATCGGGCAAGAAGGCGTAGGTGGCCTTGAGGCCCACGGTGATGTTGGTCTGGGCGGCGAGATTTTGATCGCGGGCCTCGAAATTTTGATAGTCGACGGACGGAAACAAGTCGCTATAAAAGGTCGCGTGGTTTTGATCGTAATAGCGCACCCGGCCTTCGAGGATCCACAGGTTCGAGATCGGGTGCGTGTAGCCGAGTTCGGTGGTGTTCGCCCGTATCCCCCACGTGTCCGTGAAATAGCGGTATGACACCGAGGCGGCCGCGCGCCACGGTAGATAGTACCTGGCCCGTGCCTCGACTGCGGTGCTGGTGTGTGTGTTGGGATAAATTTGCGCGCCGTACAACGCGCCGCCCTCGCAGGGGACGGTGGTGTTGGGATCGGCGCAGTAGCGGATCGAGCGATAGGGGTTCGCCAAAAATCCCTGGTCGGTAATCACTTCGAGTGTGGCGCCGGTGATGAGGTTTTTGGTCATGACCTGTGATAAGCCGGCCTCGAAGCTGCGGCTTTCCGCGTGCCCCAGCCAGTTGATGATCGGCTTGAAGGCGGAGCCGGTGTTCTCGCCGACCTTGTCGCGAGTGTCGGTGAAGCCCAGGGTCACGGTGGTCAGATCGCCGAACATGTCCTGGCTCAGCGAGAAATGCGTGGTGTTCGAAATGTAGTCGCGTTCGGCACTGTTGGTATAGGAAAGGTTGTAGGTGGTCTTGTCGTGGATGTACTCGAGCGACAGGCTCTTTTGCTTGCGCTCGTCCTTGATGACACTGGCGGTGCTCAGCACGTCGACCGACGCGCCGCTCACCTTGTCGACAAAATAATTGGCCTCGACCGCAAATTGTTCGGAGAATTTCTTGCGCACCAGCACCGACTCGCCGGTGATGTCCATGCCGCCGCCTTTGTAGTCGCTGTAGAAGATGTCGGCGCGGTCATCCGGCAGCACGGCGGCGCCGGCGACGCCGACCACCGCCAATGCCACCGATGCTGCGATTCGAGCGGCGGAGCGGAACGATGCTTTGCTCATGGTTCTCTACAGGCGCGTCAGTTGCAGCCGCAACCGCCGCCCGCCGTGCCGGTGGCGCCGCGCGAGCCCTCGCGCGAGTCGTACACGTGACCCACGTACTCGGCAGAGATGGCATCACGGTCCCACGACATGATGGGGTCGGCCAGACGGTCGCGCTCGTAGGGCTTGACCCAGGGCTGGATGCTGCAAGCTCCCTCGAGGAGCAGCAGAGTGACCAATGCGGCGCGCAATGAAACTTTCATGGTTACTCTTTTATCAGCTGGCGGATGCGATCCTGGTATTCGTTCTCATCCCCAGGCTTGTAGCCGCGATGGACGTAGCGAATCTCTCCCTTGCGATCGATGATTACCGAACTCGGCATTTCATCGACATGGTAGGCCTTGCTCACCTGGTTGGCCGGATCGAGCAGCACCGGGAAGCTGACGGGTTTGCGGGCCATCAGATCCCTGACCGGCGCGGCGTCCTTGTCGACGCTGACGCCGATCAAGGTAAAGCCCGCCGGTTTGTACTTCTTGTACATCTGGTCGAGCAGGGGCATCTCCTGCTGACAGGGTCCGCACCACGTAGCCCAGAAATTCACCATGATTACCTGACCCTTGTACTGGCTCAACGCTGCTTGTTGACCGGTCAGCGCGGCCAGCGTGAATGGCGGGGCCGGACCGCCGGCGTCAGCCGCATAGGTGGTTGCGCAGAATGCGATGG
>Ga0116226_10007036_pt1 | contig 10138 bp, 7 predicted proteins | sample S1TSphfallax_FD_89692 | JGI IMG/M metagenome (GOLD analysis project Ga0116226, IMG submission 89692) | Host-associated microbial communities from peat moss isolated from Minnesota, USA - S1T2_Fa - Sphagnum fallax MG | ecosystem: Host-associated > Plants > Peat moss > Unclassified | place: USA...
CGGCCGACCCGCGCGCCGACATCGGCTTGCTCATCATGGAGCAGACAGAATATCCGCCCATGTCGGGCTCGAATACGATTTGCGTGGTCACTGTATTGATCGAGACCGGCATGGTTCGCGTGGAAGAACCCGTCACGCGGCTTACCCTCGATACAGCGGCAGGCCTGGTGAAGATATTTGCCGAGGTATCGAACGGCAAAGTGACGCAGGTGACCTTTGAGAATCAGCCAGCCTTTGCGGTCTATCTCGACCGGTGGATCGAAGTCCCCGGGCTCGGCTCAGTCAAGGTCGACGTGGCTTATGGCGGCATGTGGTACGTGATGGCCGAGGCTGCGCAGTTTGCACTGGCGCTCACGCCGGATGAGGGTCGCGCGATTACCCAGATCGGTGAGCGAATCAAAGCCGCAGCGCGGGAGCAATTGCCGGTGGTTCATCCTGAGAACGAACAGATCAAGGGCATCAGCATCAGCCAGCTGTTTGGACCAGCGCATGCACCCGGCGCGCATGGCAGGAATGCGGTCATCGTCTCCAGCAAGCAATTTGACCCGGAGGCGCCGCATACCTGGAGCGCCTCGCTTGACCGCTCGCCATGCGGCACAGGCACCTGCGCGCGGATGGCTGCGCTTTACGCGAAAGGACAGCTGCGCCTGCATGACGATTACGTTCACGAGAGCATCCTCGGCACTCGCTTCACCGGCAGACTCATCGATGAAACCATGACTGGGCCTTGCCGCGCGGTCGTGCCAACGATCAGCGGACGTGGGTGGATTACGGGCTTCGCGAACTACGTGCTCGATCCCAGCGATCCTTTTCCGGAGGGCTTCACGGTGGGCGATATCTGGTGAGCGGCGGCAGGCAGGTTGGCGTCAACCGGCAGTCCGATGTCGCGGCCGGCGCGCATCTATAAACGTCCCGAACGCCGTTGAAATTTCGTCGCACAGGCCCAGATCATTGTCCAGGTGACAGCTTACCAAGCACAATAGATTGAGTGCGATGGTTCCGATCCAGAGGAGGGTATTGATTGTGACGGGGGTGAAAATGAGGAGGATACCGGTACCTACTTTTACATCGTCAATCGGTGCACTAAACCCAGCTTCGGTTCGAATTAGCTACTTCTTTGATTGGAGGCGCCATGCCTATTGCGAGAGTTGCCAGGTTTGGAATGCTGATCATACGCATGGCTGGCTTTGACTTGAAAGGCCAGATGCAGACTAGTAAATACCAAGTTTCCGAACAAAAGTTACCCGACGGTAGAAGACAGGAAGTGCTCACGAACACTTACACTTCTCCGATCGTTGCATTTCACGCTTCTACGCAGTGCCCGCCGACGGATAGCCAACTAGATGTTGACAACCTGCTATACAATCAGCCGGCTTGGCAAGTGAGTCCAGGGCGGTCATACAAGTTCAGAGCGCCGGGAATTCCAGACATCTGCCCGTTCAAGGTGGATGCGGTCCTGTTTGGCGACGGCAGCACGGAAGGCAGCGCGGAAGCGGTAGCGGGAATCTTTGATCACCGGAAGGGTCTCCAGGAGGAACTATCCATGCTGCGTCCTGTGGTGTCACAGGTCTTGAGCGGCAATTCTGGCGACCAGATGCTGCGAGACTACTTAGCAGAGCGGCAGGCTGTCTTGGCCAAGCAACCGCATGCAAACCTCTCCGAGGATCATGGCCGCAGAGCTGTTCTCTCAACCTTCAGGAGGCAAATGAAATACGAGAGTGAGCCCGGAGCCAGTTCGAACTCAGAAACCAGCAGTGTCGAGACGCGTCTACAAGATGGCCTAGCTTTTCTAGACAAGTGGATATCTCAAGTGGAGAGCACCGCGACAGCTGGCGGGCCTGGTCATTAGCGACTTTCGATTACAGTGTGCGTACAGGCTTCATGGTCTGACCCGATCACCGTCCCATCCGGCTCTTGCTGGCCGCGATCGCCGACTTCGCCTCGCGATCGGCCTCTTTCTTCTTCTCCGTCGCCCGCTTGTCCCAGTCCTGCTTGCCCTTGGCGACCGCGAGCTCGCACTTGACCCGCCCGTTGCGGAAGTAAAGCCGGGTCGGGATGAGCGTAAAACCCTTCGACTGCGTCTGGTCTAACAGCTTCCTGATCTCGCCCTGGTGCAGCAGCAGTTTTCTGGTCCGGAGCGATTCGTGGTTGTCGAAGTTGCCATGGGAGTAGGGTCCGATATGCGCGTTCAGCAGAAACGCCTCACCGTCCTTGACCAGTCCGTAGGCGTCGCGCAGGTTGGCCTGGCCCTCGCGGATGCTCTTGACCTCAGACCCGCGCAGGGCGACCCCGGCCTCGTAGCGGTCGAGCAGGAAGTAGTTGTGGCTGGCGGCTCGATTGTAGGCGGCGTCGCGGCTGCCCGCAGCGACCGGATCGCGGGGCTTCGCTTTGACGTCGGGCTTGCCGCCAGAGGGCGGCGTGACCTGATAGGAACTTTGCCTGGACATGACTAAAGATATGATTTCACATTCGGCGCTGCAGGTTTGCCGCCTAAATTAGGTAGGATCACGGTGCTATACTTTGCCAGCAATCGTCTGTATAGCAGGGCGAGGTTCGCCTTGTCCGGTACTAACGGCAGGTCCGGCGTCGCCGGCAGCCCTCGTTCCGGCAGACATTTGTCCGGCAGCCCGACCGCCGGAAGCTCTGTAGCCGCATGCCTCGCGCCGGTCGCGGCTCAAACATGATCTCTCTCGCTTGGAGTTGCATGAACCGCTGTCTCTCGTTGTGGGCTCCCGGCATGCTGATGGCCGCAGTCCTCGCCGCCACCTTCGCCCTGTTTCCAGGTCACGCCTCCGCGCAGTCGGCCAACAAACTCTACAGCATGGGCCGGGCCGCGGAAGCCCGCGACGATGTCGAAGAGGCGTACGAGGACTACGCCAAGGCCTGGCACAAGAAGCCCAAGGACGAGCACTTCAAGATCTCCTATGAGCGCCTGAAGCTCGACGCGGCTGCCGCCCATGTGAAGCGCGGCGAAAAGCTGCGCGACCAGGGCGACGACACCGGCGCCTTGACCGAGTTTCTGCGCGCGCTCGAGATCGATCCCTCGAACGAGCTCGCCTCGCAGGATATCCGAGCCACCCGCCAGAAGATCGACAAGGAAGCGATCGTGGCCTCGCCCGAGGTCATCATGTCTCCGAATGAGCGCAAGGCGCTGGCCGACCTGGGCGGTCCGCCGCAGCTCAAACCCATGTCGAATGAGCCGCTTACCCTGCACATGGTCGAGGATACCAAGGTCGTCTACCAGACGGTCGGCAAGGCCGCCGGCATCAACGTGCTCTTCGACCCCGACTTCCACTCGACCCGCATCCAGGTCGATCTGACCAACGTCTCCATCTTTGACGCGCTGCGTATCCTGGGGACCATCTCGTCGACCTTCTGGCGCCCGATCACCGCGAACACCATCTTCGTCGCCGCCAATACGCGCGGCAAGCGCACCGAACTCGAAGAAGAAGCGGTGCAGACCTTCTATCTGACCAACGTCGCCCAGCAGAACGACCTCAACGACATTCAGACCGCCCTGCGCAACGTCTTCACGACTGCCAAGCTCTACGGCGTGCCCAGCCAGAACGCGATCATCATGCGCGGCACCCCGGACGAGCTGATGCTCGCCGAAAAGCTGATCAACGACCTCGACAAGGCCCGCGCCGAGGTGGTCGTCGACGTGGCCGTGATGGAGGTCAGCCGCGACAAGCTGCGCAACATCGGCATCCAGCTGCCACAGACCGGCGGCGTCAGCTTCCAGCAGTCGAACGCCAACAACAGCAGCACGTCGACCGGTACGACGACCACCAGCACCTCGACGACCACCAGCAGCCTGACTTTGAACAACCTTGCGCACCTCAACTCGACCAACTTCGCGGTCACCATCGGCTCGGCTGCGGTCAACCTGCTGCTCTCCGACACCGACACGAAGATCCTCCAGAACCCACGCCTGCGCGCCTCCGATAACCAGAAGTCCTCGCTGAAGATCGGCGAGAAGCTGCCCGTCGCAACCGGCAGCTACCAGGCCGGCGTCGCGACCGCCGTCACCAGTTCGCTCGTCAACACCCAGTTCCAGTACCTCGATGTCGGCGTGAACATCGACATGACCCCGACCGTGCACTACGACCGCGACGTCTCGCTCAAGATGAAGATCGAGGTCTCGGCGCAGAACGGCACGTCGAACCTCGGCGGCATCTCCGAGCCGATCATCACCCAGCGCACGATCGAGCAGACGATCCGCCTGCGCGAGGGCGAGGCGTCGATCCTCTCCGGCATCCTGCAGCACCAGATCACCAACTCGATCACCGGCACGCCCGGCCTCGGCGAGCTGCCCATCCTCAAGTACCTGTTCAGCTCGCGCTCGCACGAGGTCACCGACGATGAGATCGTCTTCCTGCTCATCCCGCACGTGGTGCGCGCGGCCGACATCAGCCCGCTGAACCTGCGCCAGCTCGACACCGGCACGACCAACTCGATCGAGCTGCGCCACCTGCGCCCGGCAGCCGAGGAGGATATGCCCTCGCCGCAGGGGAACCCCTCGCAGACGCCTACCGCTCCCGGCCCGCAGGCCGGCATCAACACCGGCGCTCCGGGTGCGGCTGCCCAGGCGCTCGCAGGCATGCAGGGGCAGGAGGCAGCGGGAGCGACCCCAGTAGCGCTCCAGCTCTCGCCGGCAAACGCTACGCAGGCCGTCGGCTCGACGTTCAAGGTGCAGGTCATGATGACCGGCGGCGTCGATGCCTACTCGGCCTGGTCGCAGATGCAGTACGACGCAACCAAGCTCAGCCTGATCAATGTGGATGTGGGCGACCTGCTGGGCAAGGACGGCCAGCCGGTGGCGCTCGTGCATCGTGATGATGGTGGCGGCAGTGTGACGATCTCGGCCTCGCGGCCGCCCGGAGTAGCGGGGATCACGGGCGGCGGCACGGTGTGCACGCTCACCTTCCAGAGCAAGGCTGCCGGCGACGCATCGATTGCGACCCTCCGCCCCGTGGTCCGCAACAGCAAGCAGCAGCAGCTGGCCGCAACCGGTTCGCAGGCGGTCGTGCACATCCAGTGATGAGCGTCATGCGAAGGGAGCTGAAGAAGCAAGAGGCGCCGGTCGCATCTCCCGGCAATCGAGGGAACAGAAGCCGGTCTCTATTCCGCGCAGGGTTTCGCTTTCAGGGCAGCGAGGCCGGCGTCACGCTGGTCGAGCTGATCGTCACCGTCGCGATCCTCTCGATCCTGGCTTCGGCGGCCATCCCGATCACCCGCTTTGAGCGCAAGCGGCAGAACGAGCGGGAGCTGCGCTACGACCTCTGGATGATGCGCTCGGCGATCGACAGATATAAGGATGCGGCCGATCGAAACGCGTTCATCACCAAGGTGGACAGCTTCAACTACCCGCCCGACCTGCAGACGCTCGTTGACGGGGTCGATGTGCAGGGCAAGAAGGTCAAGTTCCTGCGCCGGATCCCGATCGACCCGATGACGGGCAAGGATGACTGGGGCATGCGCTCGATGCAGGACGACCCGAAGTCGGACTCCTTCGGCGGGCAGAACCTCTTCGACGTCTACAGCAAATCGACCGGCACCGCGCTCGATGGGACAAAGTATGCAGACTGGTAGAGGCGGGTCGAAAACCGGAGAGCAGGGCTTCACGCTCGTCGAGCTGATGATCGTCATGCTGATCATCGGCATCCTCGCGGCTGTCGCGATCCCCAGATATGTCTCGGCGATCCAGGGCGCGCGCGAAGCCGTGCTTCGTCAAGATCTGCACATTATGCGGGTGGCGATTGACTCCTACACGATGGACAAGGAAAAGGCCCCCGAGTCGCTCGATGATCTGGTCTCCTCCGGTTACCTGAAGGAGATCCCTAAGGATCCGATGACCCAGTCGAACTCGACCTGGGTGACCTCGACGGACGACTCTCTCATGAGCGTGGACCAGACCGCCGGCGGGATCAACGATGTGCACAGCGGGTCAGGCGGTACCGCAACCGACGGCCAGCCCTACAGCAGCTGGTAAGGGGTCAGCATCGCAGCCCCTCGGCCGCGGGGACCCTGCGCCGGCGCATGAATGAGGTGCGTCTTTCCCTGCGGGAGCAGCAGTTCGTTTAGAACGAAAACGAGAGCCCGCCCTCGACACAGCGTTCAGCCTGGGCAAAGTAGAGCGTCGAACCGTCCTGCGAGAAGAATGGGCGATAGCCCTGCGCGAGCAGGTTGCGCACATCGACCATAGCCTGCATCCGGTGCAGACCCATGTAGCGCATATAAATAGGCTGGCGCAGGTGGAAGCTGAGGTAGGCCTCAGGCGCGGAATCGTCGAAGGGGGCGACCTGGGTCAGGGTGTCCGAGGGCTGCCAGCGGTAGGAAGCGCGCCACTCCGTGCCCGGCTTGCCATCCTTGGTATGCGCTGCTCCTCCAACGGAGGCGGCGAGCATGGGCGTGGTGTGCGGACGCATGGAGCGGACCGCCGTGTCGAGTGTCTGCGGGCCCGTGCCGGCGGACTCCATCGAGAGCGCCTGGCCGATCGCGTAGCGCAGCGAGATCCACGCCTCCGGGCTGATCTGGTCGCGGGCGATCGCGAGGATGCCGTTCGCCGAGTAGCCCTGCCCTGAGACCTCGATCAGCTGCGTGGCGGGGTCGTAGAGTACATCGCCGCTGGTCGCGTCTGCGGCAGACAGTGCCGGCTCGCCGTGGGAGATGCCGACTCCGCCGCCCACCAGAGGGTGCTCGACCGCGTCATGGAAGTAGGTCAGCCCGGTCGTCCAGTGGCCGGAGGTCTGCTGCACCTCAAGCGCCTGGTGCAGCCCCTGCTCGAAGCGCAACTCGCCGTCCCGCTCGCTGATCCGGGGGGTCAGGGTCGCATCGCGGTCGAGCTCCGACACCTGCCCGGCATCGGCCGAGGAGGCGATCCGGTAGCGCACCGTCGTCGCGCCGGCGTGCAGGGTGATGCCGGCGAAGGGATGGCTGGCGGTGACGGCCTCGCCCAGCCGCACGGCTTCGATCTCGCTGCCAGCCTCCATTTCGAGACCGGGCCCCAGAGTCTCGGTCATCGCCGAGCGGATCGTCATCGTCTGCAGGCCGCTGTCGCGGCTTGAAATCACATCCGGCTGATCGGAAAACGAAGCGACCGCAATCATCGCGGTTCCGGGTCCGAGCTGGCGCAGGTACGCAGCCGTCGTGCGCACAGTAGCGCCTTCGGTCTGGCCGAGATCGGTACGCAGGATGAGCTGGTGGGCATCATCATGGCCGCGCTCGACCTCCACATCCTGATGCATGCCGCCTTCGCCAAAGCGATTGGAGCCGCTGCGGACCGTCACCAGGCGGCTCGGAGCACTGGCGGCGTCGCCATCGGTGACCAGCACCATCGGGCCGCCGGTTCCGTCCTCGAGAACCCGCAGCAGCGGACGATTGGTCGAGAGCCGCAGCGTCCAGTTCCAGTCATCCTTCGGCTCATCGCCGGAACGCGGCTGCGCCGGCAGCCACTGGAAGGCCTGGTACAGCGTGTTGAGCGTCAGGTTGACGACCAGCCGGCTGGTCGCGAGCAGGCGCAGGTTTTCACGGAGAGTCGGCAGAAAGTAGGAGCCGCTGGCCTTGACCTCGTAGGTGCCCGGGGTGACCTGCGGCAGGGCATAGTGGCCATGATCGTCGGTAAAGGTGCGGGCGACCACGCTCAGGTTCGGTCCCAGCAACTCGACCAGCGCGCCGATCTGCGGTGCGCCGGTCGTATCCCGGACGACGCCCGAGACAGCTGGATGCTCGCCAAACACGCCGCCGAGCGCGTGCGATCCTCGCTGGGCCAAGGCCACTTGCTGCACACCGCAAAGCACGCCTGCGGTGAGAGCCGCTACGGCGACCAGTCTTTGCCCGGTGCAGCGGGGCACGGCGATCCTGTGGGAGCTTGGAGTCAATGCGCTCGGTTTCGTTGCGTAAGCTGGCCGTTCTTCCTGAATCCACCGTACTTAAGGGTCGTGCGGCTCTTTGTCCGCTCACCCAGGCTTAATCAACTGCCACAGCGCCGGGGGCCACAGCAGTTGATCTCTAATTTACTCCACATTAAACGGCACTGTCTGCGCAATCTGCTGTTTCGAGATTGAGTCGTCGATCGAAACCTTGACCTGGTACTTGCCTGGAGGCACGCTGGCGAGCGGCACGCTCTTTGAGAGCGTCAGCTGGTCCGAGGTCGCGCCGATCACCTTCGTGTCCTCATCCTTTTGGAAGATCGGCTTGTTGGTCGCGAGATCAATGATCTGGTAGTGAATCACGGCCGAGTTCTTCTTGCTCGTATCGTCGATGCCCAGATTGTAGACCTGCATCCAGAAGTTCAGGCTCTGGTTCTGCTTGAAAGAGGCGGGCGTGGCCTGCGTCGCCTCAACCGTCGGCAGCAGCTTGGTGTTGCCGATGATGAAATTGCCGGTCCCAATCTCCTTGGACGCGACCTTCTCCATCTTCTTCGCCAGGATCAGCGACGAGGCGGCCAGGCGGTCATCGTCATACTTGGGCACGGTGATTCCCTGGGCCCAGGTGCCGATGTGGTCCGGGTTGTTCACGTCCTTGATGGCGATATCGATGCGGTACCGGCCCGGGCGCAGCGGCAGCGCCTTCCAGTAGAGCTGCGAGTTGTCGAGGGTCTTCGGCAAGAGTTCCGACGGCTCCTCGACCTCGACGGTCTCCTCAAACGACTGCACGATCTTGTCGGTGATCGTCGAGACGCGCCCGATAATGTGCACGTCGCCACGGGAGACCCCGTCCTTGGTCGTGAAGGTGATATTGCGGTTCTTGATCTGCAGCGTGATCGGCACCAGCACCGTATCGTCGGTCACCTTCACGTAGTCCGTGCGTACGTCAAAGGGGAAGAACGGCCCGTTCAACAGCTTGTGGTTGGACAGGAAGCTTTCGAGCTGCAGGTCCTGGAATTTGATCACTGGCGGCGCCTGCAGCTTGGCAAACTGCTCCAGCCGGTCGAACTGCTTGCTCTGCTCCTGACCGCTCATCGGTCCGGTGCCCAGGCTCTCGAGTCCTCCGTGGAAGCGGTCCGCCTGCTTGGCCTGACCCATCTGCTCATAGAGCGTCGCGCCCGCGCCCGGCACGTGCAGCAGCGCATCCTTCTCCGAGCGGTCGAGCGTCATGTGGTAGTCGCCGCACATGCAGGTGTCGACGAACTCGATGTCGATGTTCTCGCCGATGCCTTCGATGTAACGGTAGTGCCAGATCTCAAACGGAAAGGTCGAGGTGGTGCCGCCGCCCTCATCCATCGGCCGGTCGTAGCTGCCGCCGGAGGGGTGCGAGTCGATCGAGTCCGGCTTGCCGTAGGCGATGTACATGTGGCCGCGATCGGTGCGCCAGCCCGGCTTGCCCGCTGCAAAGTGTTCATTCGCATAGGCGATGCGGCGGTAGTGCTCCTCCCGGAACTCGTTCTCAGGCGACTCGGGGTTGGCGTTGCGCCTCTGCCAGAACTGCTCGATGAACGCCTCGCGCTCCTCGTCGTTCGACAGGCTCTTAAACGCCTTCAGCTCCTGGTCGGTGATGATCCAGCGGACGTCCTCGTCGACCCACTTCTTGTAAGGCCCCTTCAACTCCTGGCGGAGCTCCTTCTGCTGCTTGAACCGTTCCTTGTCGCCGATGGGCCGGGTAAGCGGGTTGTCGGCGTCCGGCGTCTGGCTTGCAGGCGCGGGCTGGGCCGCAGGCGCTGCCTGAGTGGCCGGGGTAGCGGTCTGGGCAGAGGAGCGTAGACTGCCGCCGGCGGCGCAGACGAAGGTGAAGGCCAAAACAGCCGTAGCGTGGGGGCGCAGAGAGGGGAACTTAGCCATGTCGCGGGTTACTCCTGGGGGCAATCTCATTCTATGACCCCGTTGCGGCTTCGACAAGCTTTCGCCGCAACCTTCTTACATGCTCAAGCATCGTGTGCTAATCCGGAACAAGGTTCCCGGCGCGCGCTGGTTAGACGCGGAAATGAGCGTTTGGTGAGCGAACTGCGAAGCTTCACCCGAGAGGCAGTCGAAGCTTGCTCTCGTCTTTCCCGGCGGCTAGCGGCGCACGGCGTCCCGCTCCAGAGCCTGCCGCAGCACGACCTCGAGCGACGCCTTGAGCCGCTGGTACTCGTCTTCGCTCATCAGGCCGCTCAGCCGCTCCGTTTCGAGGGCGAAGACGGCCTCCTTGAGCGTGCCCA
>Ga0116226_10007037_pt1 | contig 10137 bp, 6 predicted proteins | sample S1TSphfallax_FD_89692 | JGI IMG/M metagenome (GOLD analysis project Ga0116226, IMG submission 89692) | Host-associated microbial communities from peat moss isolated from Minnesota, USA - S1T2_Fa - Sphagnum fallax MG | ecosystem: Host-associated > Plants > Peat moss > Unclassified | place: USA...
AAGCTGCGCACCATCTGGATGCCGAAAGGGGCGTCAGCCAAATACGATCCTGATAATGCATTCGATTTCCCGGTCGGCACCATCATCTCCAAAACCTTTTACTATCCGCGCGTCGCCAGAACATCACGTGATGCCAAAGCCGTTGCCGTTACGTACGACATGAGTGGTGACTTTTCCGGCGCGGGTTTGAACCTGGACAACGTGCGCTTGATCGAAACACGGCTGCTGGTGCGTCGTACCACTGGTTGGGAAGCATTCCCTTATGTCTGGAATGCCGAGCAGACTGATGCCGAGCTGGCGCGCACGGGTGACCAAATTCCGCTGGAGTTGACGCCTGCCGATGCACCTGTGAAGCCGATCACCTATGTGGTACCGAACGTGAATCAATGTGCTGCCTGCCATGTCAGCGACATCAAGACCAAGCAGTTTCAACCGCTCGGCCCGAAGGCACGTCATCTGAATCGCGATTACGTATATAACGGTGTCGCAGAAAATCAGCTCGCACATTTGACCAAGATCGGCTATCTGACTGGCACGCCTGATCCAACAAGCGCGCCGCGCAATGCAAATTGGCTGGACAAATCGCAAGACTTGAATGCGCGTGCGCGTGCCTATCTCGACATCAATTGCGGTCACTGCCACAACAGCAAGGGCGCGGCGAATACGACGGCATTGCACCTGAATGCAGCGGCACCAGCGGATTTGCATATCGGCTTGTGCAAACCACCTGTGGCAGCGGGGCGCGGCACCGGCAACTTCCAGTTTGACATCCTGCCCGGCAAGCCGGACGAGTCCATCATGATCTATCGCGTCAGCTCATCAGAGACTGGCGTGATGATGCCGGAGCAGGGCAGGAGTTCTGTGCATAGCGAGGGCGTTGCCTTATTGCGGGAATGGATTGCCGCGTGGCCCGGTACATGCTCGCAATAGCAGGTAGTTTGATAGTAATCAGTTTGAGGAGTGCGCTTCAAACAGCATCACGATTCATCACAATTAAAACGAGGGGTGGATATGGAATTGCGGAGAAAATGTCTTGCTTTCAGTATTTCACGTGCAATCCTGAGCGGTGCATTGGCGCTTGGCGGCTTGATCGATCAAGCCTGTGCTGCCGATCCAATCCCTGATACAAAAAGCGCGAGCGATGATGCGTCTATCGGAGTTATCACCGTCACGGCGCAATCACGTAGCCAGCAGGCGCAGGCCGTGCCGATTTCCATGCAACTGATCAACGCCGACCAGATCGACAAGCTTGCCGCCACCAATATCAGTGAGTTGAACGGCTATATTCCTGGCCTCGTCGTCAACGCTGATCAGCCGACCCAACCGAATTACACCTTGCGCGGATTGGGTGCGACCGACTTCGGTATTGGCACCGATGCGCCAGTCGGCATCTATGTCGATGGCGTCTATACGGGCAAGACCGGCGGTGCGCTGATGAACTTCAACGACATCCAGCGCATCGAAGTGTTGAAAGGACCGCAGGGAACGTTGTTTGGACGCAACAGCGCGGCAGGTGCAATTTCCATTGTCACCAAGGAGCCATCGAACGAATTCGAGGCTGATGCCCATGTGCGTGTTGGACAATACGGCGAACGCTATCTGGATAGCCTGCTCAACGTTCCGCTGAATGACAGCATGGCGCTGCGTTTTACGTTTGTCGATGACAAGGCACGTGGCTGGTTGACTGATGCCGCGACGGGGCAGCGCTTAAACTCCACCGGCGATTGGGGTTCGCGCACCACCTTGCTATGGAATGCGCCAGAACGCACCAAGGTGTTGCTTACCTGGGAGCATGAAAGCCTCGATCAAAATGCGACACCTGCTATCGGCATCGTTGCCGCGCCGACTGTACCGGTTAATCCTGCCACCTTCCTGAATCCATTGGATGTGCCGGTCTATAACGACGTGGCAGGTGACATGGAAACGCGTGTGTACGACGGTGTAACCTTGCGCATCGAGCATCCGATGTCATGGGCGACCTTTAATTCGACGACTGCCTATCGTCATTTCACGTCGGGAAACCTTGAGGGCAATAACGGTACCAACCGGATTACAACTTACCTCGATACCAACAACATCGAAAGTAACGGCACGTGGCAGCAGGAATTCAAGCTGTCCGGCAAAAATGACATGGTCGATTGGTTGACTGGTGCGAGCTTCTTTTCCGAAACAGCACACCAGACCAGCCAAATTGATACCTATACCGATACCCTGGACAACCTATTCAATAACGTTGCTGGCATTCCGCTATATAGCCAGTTGCAAGGTGCGATCCAGCAATTCGGTTTGCCGATCAACCTGTTTGGTAACACCTGGCAGGAAAGCATGATCAACAAGGGATCGTACAAATCTTATGCGCTCTATGGCGATGCTATCTGGCACCTGACCGATAGGATAAATTTTACGACCGGGGTACGTTTCACCTACGATTCCAAGGACTTCAGCTGGTTCAATCCGCCACGTGTAGCGGCTGGGCTTGACGCCGATCTGGCGACCTTGAACCAGATCGGCTTCTTCCCAGGTCTGGTGCAAGCGGGTGCATTGACGCAGCAACAAGCAGCACAGGCGCAAGGCTTGCTGACGCAAAATATCGAGTTTAATAATCCGGCGGCAACGACGGCACGTGTATCGATGAGCAATAGCTGGACGAACGTCAGCCCGCGCTTTGTGCTCGACTATAAACTGACGCCGGATATGCTGATCTATGGCTCCGTCACTGAAGGATATCAATCCGGCGGCTTCAATGCGGAAGCGGTGGCAGGTGTTTATCAGCCAGAGAAAATATGGAGTTATGAAGCAGGTATCAAGAGCTATTTCCGCGAAAAGCATCTGCTGGTCAATGCGTCACTATTTGCGTACAAGTTCTCGAATCTGCAAGCCTTGAATCTGGTGGCAAATGGTTCGGCGATTCCGACCTACCAAGTCACCAGCAGCGACCAGACTGCGACGGGGCTGGATTTCGAAGCGCGCTGGCAACCGACGCATGATTTTCGGATGGCTCTGAGTTCCGAATATATCGACCAAATCTATAAAAACTACATCACGCCGGATGGCATCAACCTGAATGAGCAACCAGTGGGAACACCACTCTGGTCGGCAGCCGTGGGTTTCGACTACACCATGCACGGCATCGGTGGTGGCAGTATCAATTACAGCTTGAACGATGCCTATACGGGCGCAACGCGTTGCAATTCCGATCCATTGCAAGGCACTTGCCTGAGTGCGCCGACCTTTACTGTCGGCACCGCAAAGCAGCACACCGATGGCCGCATTGGCTGGGATCGCGATGACCGCAAATTGGGAATCGCGCTTTATGTAAAAAACATTTTCAACAACCGTTACGTCAACGGCATCGGCAATACCTCGGCCAATACCTTGGGTACGCCGTATGCCTCGATTTCACCGCCGCGTATGATTGGTCTTGAGTTACACGCGGCGATGTAAATAAATCGGGGGAAGGTTAAACTTAGAAAGGAAGTACGATGAGTCTCGCAGGAAAAACATTATTTATCTCAGGTGGCAGTCGTGGCATCGGTCTGGCGATTGCGTTGCGTGCTGCACGTGATGGCGCCAATATCGCCATTGCAGCGAAGACTGCCGAGCCTGATCCGCGTCTGGAGGGCACGATCTACACCGCAGCCAAAGCCATCGAAGAGGCGGGTGGCAAGGCGCTGCCCCTGATTGTCGATATCCGTGATGAAGAACGCGTGAAATCAGCGGTCGAGGAAACGGCCACGCAGTTTGGCGGCATTGACATCCTGATCAACAACGCCAGCGCGATTCGGCTTACCGGTACATTGGATACGCCGGTCAAACGGTATGACCTGATGCACGGCGTCAATGGGCGTGGCACCTTTGTCTGTTCGCAAGCCTGTTTGCCGTATCTGCTGAAGGCAGAAAATCCACATATCCTGACCCTGTCACCGCCTCTGGTTGCTGAGGCAAAATGGTTCCGCGCGTGGCCGCCCTATGCGATTGCCAAATATACGATGAGTTTATTTACGCTGGCACACGCCATCGAATTCAAGAAGCAGGGCGTAGCCGTCAATTCGCTATGGCCGCGTACGTCGATTGCAACGGCGGCTGTTGCCAATGAAATCGGTGGGCAGGACATGATGAATGCCTCGCGCAAGCCGGAAATCATGGCGGATGCTGCCCATTGGATCTTGCAACAGTCAGCCAAGCAATGCAGCGGTAATTTCTTCATCGATGACGAGGTCTTGATTGCAGCCGGAGTACGTGACTTGGCGCATTACGATGTTTCTCCTGGTGCAAAATTGCAGGCGGACTTCTTTGTGGAGGCATTGCCCGGCATGTTGCCGTCGGCTTAGCTGCTCACCTGCTTAATTGCGCTCCAACATCCCTGCATGGCGCTCACATAATGTGAGCGCCTACTAGCATGCGTAAACAGCACGTAACGTCAGATACACTTGCTTACAAACTTTAATCCCGCTTTGCCGCACAATCTGACGTTTCCTGCGTCCAATGATTCAGGAGTGCTTGAATGTCTATTATTGTCTTTTAAAGGGAAAGTGATAAATATTAGATAATTCGAGTAGGCGCACAAGGCGTGGAGCTTATCGTGCCTGTCTGCATGCGGTATGATGCTGCTTTCCCGCCGTTTGCAGTTCCCGTCAACCCAACTATTTTGAAAGAACCTGGCTGAATTGGCCGGTGGATAGTTTTATCTTACGTGATTAGCCCGTTGCAAAGTCGTCTAGTTCAATCAGAATCATTCGAGGACAAGTTCACGCCTTGGATGGGGACGCTTGCGCCCTGGATGCGCAAGGATACGAGCTATGACGAGGATAAGGCGCGCAACTGGTTCCTGATCTGCGTCGTCGTCTCCATATTGCTGCATATCGGCGTGATGCTGATACCGGTGGTGCAGAAGATGGGCGCAACTTCGGCTTCCAGCGCTGCCGTGCAAGGCCCATTGACGGTGCATTTGTCCAATCCGTCGCCACGTACGCCACCACCCAAGAGCGAGCCTGCCAAGGAAACGCCGCCCCCGCCGCCGAAAACTCCGGTTCTGGCAACGCATCCGCGTACGCCGACCAAGCCGTCTTTCGTAGTGCCACTGCAGCCCGAGAAACCTGTGCCTCAGCAGCGTCCGGTGCCGCAACAAGCGCAGCCGGACGATATGATGGCTCGCCTGAATGCGCGACGCGAGCAACGTGAGTCCGAGGAAGCGCAAGCTGCACAACAGAATGCCGAGGCTGCGGCAGCCAGTAATGGGCCAACGACCGACCAGATCATCGCAGCGAACCTCAACCGCACCAAACATGCCGCCAATGATGGTACGGGAGGTGTGTTCCAGATCACCTCCGTCGGCGTGCGCGAAGGCTCGTTCCGCTTCAATGGCTGGAATCCTGCAAGGGATAACTGGCACGAGTCTTATACCGTCGATGCTGGCGAGGGCGGTGATGTGAAATTGGCGATCGTTAAGAAAGTCATTGAAGTGATCCGCAAATATAAGAAGGGCGATTTCGAGTTCGAGTCACATCGCCTCGGGCGCATGGTGCCGATGTCAGCCCGCCCGCAAGACAATGACAGGCTGGAGAATTTCCTGCTGATGGAGTTGTTCAACGAAGATGCGCCTGCATCGCGCAAGCGCTCCTAAGCTATCTTTGTCGCGTTGACGTAGGTCAGTGATTCAATTCCAGCGCGGAAGTCCCGTCCGGGTTGCGCATATCAAAACACTTCTCACATAGGTTGCAAAACAGGTGGGCGTGCCGCACGCGTTTTTGCCTGAGCACCAATCTTAAATGTGATACCTTGCAATATGGGCAGTTCTCGCGCATGGCACCGATAGCGAAAACACCGTCCGACTCCAAATCATCATCAAAGTTGATCGTATCCACAACATTGGAACGGTCAACTTCAACCAATCGAAAATCTCCCCAGTTATTGCTGCGATTGTCGCCTTTTGTGTTCGGCGGCAATAGTTCAAGTTCCTGAAATGCGGTTAGCGTCATGTTGTCTCTCCAATAGTAATGCTGTGATGGAATGCGACGACTTGGCGAAATCTCGCGGAGCTGTTTGTTAGAGGTATTGGCGGCGCTGGCGGATCAACTTCACCTAGTAAAGACGTTCAAGATAGTCAAAAACATAAGCAGAAACAATGTGCAAACGCCAAGGTTTTTTAGTTTTTCACTATTTAATCGGCGTATCATTTTTGCTTTGATATGCATGCTTTATGGTAACTATAGCCATCATTTTGCGGGATATTTTTCGCGAAATTCACGCAGAGAATCTTTGGAGATATGGACAAATAAACAAATTAATGTTCGTGCGAAGCCGATTACATTGGACGCTTGGTCTCCCCCTAAAACTCCTCGGAGTCTAGGTTAGCCCGCGGCTTCGTATAGCTGCGGGCTTTTTTTCGTCTGCTTTTTTGATGTCTGGCAGCAGGACTTTGCACATTGCCGTAGCGGGAAAATAATTTTCAATAAAATCAATACCTTAATTGATTTCTCAATAGCTTATCCACAGGCTTACCCACGATTCGTGTGTATAACCGGTCAAGTTGTCCTGGTTGAAATGTATGAGGCTTTTTCCCAGGTTTTGGATGTTGATAAGTGCTATTTTCTGTCCATTGCCGTAGCAGGATAATAATATTTAATAAAATCAATGGCTTGATTGATTTCTCAATAGCTTATCAACAGGCTTACCCACGGTTCATGTGTATAACCGTTGGAGTTATCCCAGTCAAAAATCACTGTGTTTTGTGGATATTCAAGGATCACTGGGGATTGTCATGTTCTTGCACAGTAATAAATATTTCTTACAAATCAATAGCTTGATCAAGTATTCCCAAAGTTATCAACAGATTTAGGCACAGATTTTGTGCATAAGTCCCAGCTTTATGGAGCATGTGGATAGGGCCAAATCATCCTGTTTTTTGCGTTAGGGCAGCCGAAAAGCCCCCAAAACAGCACGTTCGGTCGATTCTTGATCAGGATAAATTAGTTGTTTTTAATCAGTTACTTATCCAGAATTCAACAGACTTATCAACAGGGTTGACCACAGTTATTGTGCATAACTGTGCAAAACTCCATGGGCGCATCTGTCGTCGATTGCCTGTAGTGCTATTCTTGTTATGCGCCGATTGTTCGGGTGCCAAAATTTCCCTTTTTTATCAAGGGATTAGACTTCGTCGCCAAGAGTCGGTAGACTTGAGGGCTTTTTGCAGGGCTATTCTTTATCATGGCCGTCAATCCAGATCTACCTGAGACCACTGAGTCCAACGTCACCGACACAGCCGCCGAACCCAAGGGCGTTTCTGGCGAACAAATTGTGCGTGAAGTCGCTCGCCGCCGTACCTTCGGCATCATTTCCCACCCGGACGCTGGTAAAACCACGCTGACGGAAAAACTCCTGCTGTTTTCAGGCGCGATTCAGCTCGCAGGTACCGTCAAGGCGCGTAAGAGCGGACGCCATGCGACCTCGGACTGGATGGAAATCGAAAAGCAACGTGGCATCTCGGTCGCCAGCTCGGTGATGCAGTTCGAGTACCGAGACCACGTCGTCAACCTGCTTGATACCCCAGGCCACCAGGACTTCTCTGAAGATACCTACCGCGTGTTGACAGCGGTTGACTCAGCGTTGATGGTGATCGATGCTGCCAAGGGGGTGGAAGCACAGACGATCAAGCTGTTGAACGTTTGCCGTATGCGCAACACGCCGATCATCACCTTCATGAACAAGATGGATCGCGAAACGCGTGATCCGCTGGAATTGCTGGATGAGTTGGAATCGGTGCTGGAGATTCAATGCGCGCCGGTGACCTGGCCTATCGGCATGGGCAAGACCTTCCGTGGTGTGTATCACCTGATGAAGGACGAGATCATGCTGTTCGAGGCTGGTAGCGAAAAGGCGGATCAGACCTTCGAGATCATCAAGGGCATCGATAATCCGCGTCTGGCGGAAATGTTCCCGCTCGAAATCGAACAGTTGAAGATGGAAGTGGAGCTGGTGCACGGTGCATCGCATCCGTTCGATCCTGAAGCTTTCCTCGCCGGTAAGCAGACGCCAGTATTCTTCGGGTCCGCGATCAATAACTTTGGTGTGCGTGAAATTCTGGATGCCTTGCTCGACTGGGCGCAGGCACCGCGCGAGCGTGATGCATCCGTACGCGCAGTGCAACCGACTGAAGCACCGTTTTCCGGCTTCGTGTTCAAGATCCAGGCAAACATGGACCCGGCACACCGTGACCGTATCGCTTTCCTGCGCGTGTGCTCCGGCCATTTCGAGCGCGGCATGAAGATCAAGCATTTGCGCCTGGGACGTGAAATCAAGGTGTCCTCCGTCGTCACCTTCATGGCGTCGAGCCGCGAGCAAGTGGAAGAGGCGTATGCTGGTGACATCATCGGCTTGCCTAATCATGGCAACATGCAGATCGGCGATAGTTTCTCCGAAGGCGAGATGTTGCAGTTCACCGGCATCCCATACTTTGCGCCGGACTTCTTCCGCTCGGTTCGCATCCGCAATCCGCTGAAGATCAAGCAATTGCATAAAGGCTTGCAGCAGTTGGGCGAAGAAGGTGCAGTGCAGGTGTTCAAACCGGTGCACGGTAGTGATATCGTCCTCGGCGCGGTTGGCGTGCTGCAGTTTGAAGTGGTTGCGAGCCGCTTGATGAATGAGTACGGTGTCGATGCGGTATTTGAAGGCACCAGCATCAGCAGCGCACGCTGGATTTCGTGCGATGACAAACGCGTGCTGGCAGACTTCGAGAAGTCATCTGCAGGCGGCAATATCGCGTACGATGCAGCAGGTAACATGGCGTACCTGGCGACATCTGGCGTGAACCTGAAATTGACGCAGGAACGCTGGCCGCAATTGACCTTCCACTCCACGCGCGAGCACGCGATCAAGCTGGCTTGATTTAGTTTACATATAAACTATCTGGCGGGCGTTCCAGTCTTCATATGGAATGCCCGCAGCAATTCCCTCGCGATAGCACCATTTTGTGCTGCACCGCACATATATGACAGCCCTGTCATCCACTGTTACATTGCGTAACAGCGCATGCACGATTGCTTGTTTTCTCGTAATCTATTGGAACTCTTCGTTGTATTAGCAATCCATAATGTTCCAACTTGGTTGCGAATGCCGGGTGTTTTATCTGTCTGCTATACAGTACGACCATGAGTCGCTCGCTGCGATTTTTAAAACACCCTGGAACTGATCGCCAGGCATTTGGCACAAATCGTGCACATCATCTGGCGCTCTGCTGTTGAGTTGTTAAATCGCCAGCTCAGTGGTTGTCTCGCAACTGATTTCACACAGGTTTATCGAGGAGAATGCAGGTATGCTAACTGCTACCTATTCTATTGTTGCCATTTCTGCCGAACAGAAAACGGCGCGCAAGCTGCTGCTGAAGCTGCAGCAAACGATCGTCAACGCCTGGAAAAATTTGCAGGAGAGCGACTTTGCAGGTCTCGAAGCCGCCTTGCACAAGATCAGGCTGGTGGATCAGAAATTCCGTGCGCGTAAAATGGAAAAGTATGTGATCCCGGCAGTCAAGAATGCCACCCATGCCGCTGATCCTCTACTGGAGGAGTTGGATGCGTTGAGTACTTATTGCATGCGCATCCTGCAAACCTTGCCGGGGCAGGTACATCAAGCCATCGGCCAGGGCATCGCCAAGCAGAAGGAAGTCAAGAAGGCGATGGAGCTGTATTGCAGCAAGTTGCAGTTGCGTCTTGCCAAGGAAGAGCAGGAATTGCTGCCGCTACTGCCCAGGGTGCTCTCCGGCGATGAAATTTTTGAGCTGGGCGCGCAATTTCTGGCTGAAGATGGCGAGAAATACGAAAGTCAGCTGCAAACGGATGATGACGACTTGTCCATCTCCGAGGCGTTCCTGCAAAACGACTGAGTTATCAATACTTGGCGTTGCACCAAAATTGCACAATACTGAATGCGCTACAAAGATCGCACCAAAATAATTCATTGCAATAAAAATGCATTATTTTGGTGCAATTTAATCTGCGTTGCTTTTCCTCTTAATTCATCTCTAATAGACATTAATTTGTCATAATTTGTCTGCATCATCGAAGTGCAGGGTGCTCCATTTTGATACGAAGCATGGCACGGAATCTGCTTTATCTTTCTACCGAGTTATGGTCGCGCGGT
>Ga0116226_10007038_pt1 | contig 10137 bp, 6 predicted proteins | sample S1TSphfallax_FD_89692 | JGI IMG/M metagenome (GOLD analysis project Ga0116226, IMG submission 89692) | Host-associated microbial communities from peat moss isolated from Minnesota, USA - S1T2_Fa - Sphagnum fallax MG | ecosystem: Host-associated > Plants > Peat moss > Unclassified | place: USA...
CGCGAAGATCGGCTGATAAAAACGCTGCGCGCGGCCTTCGCTGCTGACCAGCGTGCCGCCGGATTCGGCGAAGCTTGCCGCCGGCAGAACCAGGTCGGCGCGCAGCGACGTTTCGCTCTGGCTATGGTCGAGCACGACGAGGCGCGCCGTTTTGAGAGCGGTGTCGAGGGCTTCGCCGCCGGCGCGGCGAAACAGGTCGTTTTCGAGCACGATGGCGAGCGCGGCCGGCGTTGCGAAAGCGGCCTCGACGTCCGACGGGCCGTCCGTCATCAGCGCCAGGCCAAGACTGTTGCATTCGGGAACGTTCAGGAGCAGGGCTGGATTTTTTTGGCGCGCGCGGAGCGCCAGGGCGATGTTGGCGGCGGCTTCGATGACGCTGGGATCGCTTGCCTCGACGCCGGAGACGATCAGCGGATTTTCCGCCGCCAGCAGCGCGTCGGCGATTTTTTGCGCGAGCGCCGCGTCGCCGCTGGAGAGATCCGCAACCGCGGGCGCGGAAAAATCGATGCGGGCGGCGACCGCGAAGCCGAGGCGGGCGATGTCCGCGGGGGCGGCGCGAAAGGCGGTGTGGGCGATGTCGTCGAGCCTGGTGGCGGCCGGTGACGCGACGAATAGCGGGCTGCGCAGCGGGCCGGCGAGCGTGCGCACGCCGGCGTCCTGCCAGTGCGGAATTTTGGCTTTCTCGGCCAGCGCGAAGCCGGCGGCGCGCACCATCTGGCGCAGCGCGAGGGCGGCGAGCGGTGCGGCGTTCGGCACGTCCGAGCCCAGCACTAACGCCGCGTCTGCGCGTTCCACCTCGCGTAGCGACGGGATGCGCGCCGCGCCCGAGCTTTGCACTTGCGCAATGAGGCGCAGAGATGCTGCCTCGCCTGCGCTCACCCCGGCGTAAAAATTCCCCTGCCCGACCAGCACGCGCAAGGAAAAATTGGATTCCAGCGAGGCGCGCGGTGAGCCGATGCCGATGATGCGGCCACCGGCCCGCAGCATGGCGGCGAACGAGGCGATGGCATCCTTGCTGCTGAGCGCTGCCGGTTTGCCGTCGGCGCCGCGCGCCAGCGGGGTGCGGATGCGGCTGGGCGCACCGACAAAACCGTGGCCGAAGCGGCCGCGGTCGCATAAAAAATAGCCGTTCACCGAACCGTTGTAGCGGTTGACGATGCGGCGCACTTCGCCGGCGCGCTCGTTGACCGTGGTGTTGCAGCCCACGCCGCAATGCACGCAGATGGAGGGCGCGCCGCGCATGTCCCATTTGCGCGCGAAACGGGCCGAAAAAGTCTTGTCGGTGAACACGCCGGTCGGGCAGATTTCCGCCAGATTGCCGGCAAATTCGCTCTCGAGTGGGCCGTCGGCGTGGCGGCCGAAATAGACGTGATCGTGCGCGGCGAAGACGTCGAGGTCGCGGCCGCCGGCGTAGTCGCGATAGAACCGCGTGCAGCGGTAGCAGGCGATGCAGCGATTCATTTCGTGCTTGATGAACGGCCCGAGATTCTGGTTGCGGTGGGTGCGCTTGGAAAAACGGTAGCGCCGGTAGGCGTGGCCCGTCATCATCGTCATGTCCTGCAAATGGCACTCGCCGCCTTCCTCGCAGACCGGGCAATCATGCGGGTGGTTGATCATCAGCCACTCGATCACGCTGGCGCGAAACGATACGGCCTGCGGGTCGGCGAGCGAAAACCGCGCGCCTTCGGCGAGCGGCGTCATGCACGCCATCACCATCCACCCGGTTTTGTCATCCGCGTCGGCATATTGCTTGACGGCGCATTGGCGGCAGGCGCCGACCGAGCCGAGTGCGGGATGCCAGCAGAAATACGGCAAATCCAGCCCGGCGCCGATGCAGGCCTGCAGCACATTGTCGTCCGGCTTGGCGGTATAGGTTTTGCCGTCCACCCAAAAATTCGTCATGCCCAGCCGCCCGCGCTCTCGTGCCAGGGGCAGCGCTTTTCGTTGACATGCTGCTCGAACTCGGCCCGGAAATATTTCAGGCCGCTGCCGAGCGGCTGCATGGCGCCCGGCGCCAGATCGCAGAAGGTGAAGTCGGGGCCTAGAAAATCGACATGGCGGGCGAGCGTTTCGATGTCCTCTGGCTCACCCTCGCCGGCCTCGATCGCGGCCAGGATTCGCTCGACCCAGGGCAGGCCGTCGCGGCAGGGGGTGCACCAGCCGCAGGATTCCTGCGCGAAAAAATGCTCCAGGTTGCGCAGCAGGCCGATCGGGCAGCGGCGGTCATCGAGCGCCATGACGTTGCCGGTGCCAAGCCCGCTGCCGACCGTTTTGACCGCGTCATAATCCATCGCGACGTAAAAATCTTCGCGCATGACGAAGGCGGTGGAGGCGCCGCCGGGCAGCACCGCCCGGCATTGGTAGCCGTCCTGCATGCCGGCGGCGTGTTCCTCGAGGATTTCGATGAGCGGGGTGCCGAGGGAAAGTTCGTACAGGCCGGGGCGCTTGACCCGTCCGCTCATGCCGAAAAGTTTGGTGCCGCCGTCGGCGCAGCGGCTGAGGCCGAGAAACCAGCCGGCGCCGCGTTCGACGATGTGCGGCACGCAGCACAGGGTTTCGACGTTGTTGACCACGCTCGGTTTGCCCCACAGGCCGCTTTGCGCCGAGCGCGGCGGGCGGGAGCGGGGCAGCGGGCGGCGGCCTTCCAGCGCCGTGAGAAGGGCGCTGGATTCGCCGCAGATGTAGCGGCCGCCGCTGGCGTGCACGTGGATGGTGAGGGCGAAGCCGGAGCCCAGAATGTCGGCGCCGACATAGCCGCGGGCCTGCGCTTCGGCGAGCGCGCGGGCCAGCGCCGAGAGCGAGCGCACATATTCGGCGCGGACAAAAATGTAGGCGATTTCGGCCTGGATCGCGAACGCGCTGATGATGACCGATTCGATCATCTGGTGCGGCGTCTGTTCGAGCAGCAGCCGGTCCTTGAAACTGCCGGGCTCCATTTCGTCGGCGTTGACGACCAAATAGCGCGGCCGGGGCGCGTCGTGCGGCACCGCCTCCCATTTGCGGCCGGTGGAGAAGCCGCCACCGCCGCGGCCGCGCAGTTTTGAACGCTTGACCTCCGCGGTGATCGCCTCCGGCTGCATCGTGAGCGCTTTGCGCAGCGCCTGGTAGCCGCCGGCGCGTTCATAGCCGGCCATATCAAGCGGCTGGCCGTCGGGCTGCAGCATGGCGGTGAGGGGTTTTTCCGTGATCGTCACGCGTAGCGCTCAAGAATGGCATCGAGCCGTGACGGGTCTAGGTCGCCGTACTGGTCGTCATCGACCATCATCGCCGGCGCGTGGTCGCAATGGCCGAGGCAGACGATGGGCAGCAGCGTGAAACGGCCGTCTGCGGTGGTTTCGCCCGGCAGGATGCCGAGGCGTTCGCGGATTTGCGCGCGCGCGCCGGCTTCGCCCATCACCCAGCAGACATTGCTGTCGCAGAGCAGAATCACGTGGCGGCCGACCGGGCGCCGAAAAATCAGATTGTAGAAGGTGGCCACGCCGTCGAGTTCGGCGGGCGTCATGCCGATGAGTGCGGCGACCTCGTCAAGGTGGCGATCCGAGACGTAGCCGTAACGTTTTTGCACCAGTTTCAGCGCGTCGGTGCAGGCCGCGCGGGAAAATTCGGCGTGCTGCGCCAGAGCCGCGATCTGCGCGCGCAAAGCGGCGTCCAGTGGTTCCGCTTCAGCGGTCAACATCGGCCATCACAAAATCGATGCTGCCGAGAATCGCGATCAGGTCGGCGACGTAGGCGCCGCGGCTGATCAGCGGGATCATTTGCAGATGCGGAAACGAGGGCGTGCGGATGCGGGTGCGGTAGGACTGGCTGTCGCCGTCGGCGGTGAGGTAGTAGCCGTTGATGCCTTTGGTGGCCTCGATGCTGACCATCGCCTCGCCGGGTGGCAGCACCGGGCCCCAGCTGACGCCCAAAAAATGCGTGATCAGGGTTTCGATGTCGCGCATCGTGTTATCCCGCAGCGGCGGCGTCGCGTGGCGGTGCGCCGAGCGGATGGGGCCGGGCGGCATGTTCTCGAGGCACTGGCGGATGATGCGCAGGCTCTGGCGCATCTCCTCGATGTGCACCACCACGCGGTCGTAGCAATCGCCGTTCTGGCAGGTCGGTATTTCGAAATCGAACTGGTCGTAGCCGGAATACGGGCGCTGCTTGCGAAAGTCCCAGGCGAGACCGCAGGCGCGCAGGCCCGGGCCAGTGACGCCCCAGTCATACGCCTCCTCCAGCGTGTAGGCCCCGACACCGACCGTGCGCGCCTTAAAAATGCGGTTCTGCATCACGAGTTTCTGATATTCGTCGAGCCGCTTGGGCTGGTAGTCCAGATAGTCGCGGATCATTTTGTCCCAGCCCTGCGGCAAATCCGCCGCCACGCCGCCGATGCGGAACCAGGCCGGGTGCATGCGAAAGCCGCAGATCGCCTCGATGATGTGGAACACGCGCTCGCGGTCCGCGAACATGTAGAATACCGGCGAGAGCTGGCCGACGTCCTGCGACATGGTGCCGTAAAAAACCAGATGGCTCGCCATGCGGAACAATTCGGCCAGCATGATCCGGATTGTCTGCGCGCGCGGCGGGACGTCTATGCCGGCGAGTTTTTCCACCGCCATCACGTAGGGGAAATTGTTCATGACGCCGCCGAGATAATCGATGCGGTCGGTATAGGGGATGTAGGTGTGCCAGGTCTGGCGCTCGCCCATCTTCTCCGCGGCGCGGTGATGAAAGCCGATTTCGGGCACCGCGTCGATGATTTCCTCGCCCTCGAGCTGCAGGATGATTCTGAAGACGCCGTGCACGCTGGGGTGATTCGGGCCGAGGTTCAAGAACATGAAATCGGCGGTCTCGCTGTGGCGCTGCATGCCCCATTCCTCGGGGTTGAAGCGCAGCGCCTCCTGTTCGGCGAGTTCGCGGTCCTCGGTGAGCACGTAGGCGCCCATTTCGGTGGCGCGCGCGGCGTGGTCCTTTCGGAGCGGATGGCCGGTCCAGGTCGGCGGGGTCAGGATGCGGCGCAGGTTTGGATGGCCGATGAAGGTGATGCCAAAAAGATCCCAGACCTCGCGTTCGTACCAGTTCGCGTTCGGCCAGATTTTTGCGGCACTCGGCAGTTCGAGCGCGCGCTCTTGCAGCGCCACCTTGATGCGGAGGTCTTCGTTCCGCTCGAAGGACATCAGGTGATAGACCACCGTGAAATCGGCCGGCGGCAGGCCGTCGCGGTGCGCGCGCAGGCGCTCATCGACCGCGGTGAGATCGTAGAGCACGCGGAACGGCCGTTCGGCGCCGCGGCGCAGATGCTTTAGCACGTCGTGCGCCGTGTCGCGATCGACCCAAAAGGTCGTGATGTCATCGGCGGTTTTCTGAACCGTGATCGCGATCGGCCCGAATCGCCGGTGCAGGTCGCGCAAAAGAAACTGCTCGGCTGGCGTTTGGGGAATGCTATCGACCGCGCTCAGCATTCCCGCCTCCTTCAGACGTGATCCGGCGAGGGCAGGACGGTCGCGGCCTGGCGTTCGGCGCGCTTGAGGTCCCGAAAGTTTGGCCGCTCGACTTTTTGCACGCCCTGCGGCCCGACCATCCAGCTCAGCGGCCGGCGGTCGGTGCCGATCGAGCGCTGCAGCAGCATCAGGCCTTCGAGCAGCGCATCCGGGCGCGGCGGGCAGCCGGGGACATAGACGTCCACGGGCAGAAAACTGTCCGCGCCCTGCACCACGGCGTAGATGTCGTACATGCCGCCGGAATTGGCGCAGGCGCCCATCGAAATCACCCAGCGTGGCTCCAGCATCTGATCGTAGAGCCACTTGATCACCGGCGCCATTTTCACGAACACCGTGCCGGAGATGACGATCAGGTCGGCCTGGCGCGGGGTGGCGCGCAGCACTTCGGAGCCGAAGCGGGCGATGTCGAACTTGCTGGTGAACGCGGTGGCCATTTCGACATAGCAGCAGGAGAGCCCGAAGTTGAACGGCCAGACCGAGTTTTTCTGGCCCCAGGCGACCATGCCGTTGAGGCTGGCCAGCGCGACGTTGCGGCGCACCGCGTCGGTAAAGGTGCCGCCCTGCGGGTGCGGGCCGGATGGCGTGCCGGCGCGGAGCAGCGGCGCGGTGGTGGAAATTTTCTGTCCTCCGGACGTGGCCTTCGTGAGGGTGAAGCGCATCCCCTCAGCCGGCCTTTTGCGCGGGTAGCGTGCGGGCCAGCTTGCGGGGCCGCGGCCCCCATTCGAGCGCGCCGGCGCGCCAGAGATAGACCAGCGCCGCGATCAGTGTGGCGATGAAAATGGCGATGACGATGTAGCCGCTCCACCCCGCGGCGCGCACCGCGGTGGCCCAGGCGTAAAGGAACGCGGCTTCGAGATCGAAGATCACGAAAAACATCGCGATCAGGTAGAACTGGACCGGCAGCCGGAAGCGCCCGTAGCCGACGGATACGATGCCGGATTCGAACGGCTGGATGGTGGCCGGGCGCAGATGGCGTTGGCCGAGCGCATATGACACGCCGACCATGCCGGCGACCAGAACGATCACGGCGGCGGCATAGACCAGCAATACCCAATAATCGGCAGTTCCTTCCATGGTCCGGCCCCGTCTCCTGTCTGTTTGACAGGTTATTTTTAAATCCACGCCTGTGGCCGCGGCCGCAAACGCTCAGTCTTCTGCAACTATCTGACGCCCATGTGCACGCGCCTGTCAAGCAGGCGGCGGCACGGCGGAGATTGGCCGCGGGGCTAACGGCCGGGGCGGAACATGATGATGACCGGTCCGCGCTGTCTGCCACGCCGGCTTTGTTTTGCATTCGTACCTGACTGGCGTGCGCCGTAACACTTGACCCGGATCGCGAACGGCACGCGCGGGGTCGAGCGGGCCGGCGCGGCGGGGACTTTTGGGGCGTTGGCTGCTTTGCTCGGGGCAAAACGGGAGAGAAACCATGCCGGTGTTCGGCGACTATCAGTTGGAAATTTATCTCAAGGCGCTGGCCGGCGTGCTGCCGGCATGGCCGGTTGATTTCGCCACGCTGGAGCAACGCGCCGGCGCGGCGCTTGCCCCGGATGTGCTGAGTTACCTGCAGGGCGGCTGCGGGGATGAGTTCACGCAGCGCCGCAACGCCGAGGCGTTTCAGAGCTGGGGGATGGTGCCGCGCATGATGGTGGATTGCGCGAATACCGACCTGTCGGTCTCGCTGCTGGGCATGACCTGGCGGTCGCCGCTGTTCATGTGTCCGGTCGGGATCAACGGGATTTGCACGCAGGACGGGCACGGCGATCTGGCGGCGGCGCGGGCGGCGGCGCTGACCGGCGTGCCGCTTTGCCAGTCCACGCTCGCCAACGACATGTTGGAGGTGGTGCGGCCGGCGCTGGGGGATACGCCGGGGATGTTTCAGCTTTATACGCCGAAAAACCAGGAACTGGCGGAGAGTCTTGTGCGGCGCGCGGAGGCCGCCGGGTTCAAGGCGCTGGTGGTGACGCTGGATACCTGGGTGACCGGCTGGCGGCCGCGCGATTTGAACGCCGGCAATTTTCCGCAGCTGCGCGGGCACGTGCTGATGAATTACTTTGGCGACCCGGTGTTTCGGGGGATGCTGGCAAAACCGCCGGAGGAAGACGGCGCCGCGGCGGTGCGGCAATGGGCGGCGACGTTCGGCAAGGTGCTGACCTGGGATGATATGCCGTGGCTGCGGTCGCTGACGAAATTGCCGCTGATTCTGAAAGGCATTTGCCATCCGGATGACGCGCGGCGGGGCATCGATCTCGGCGCGGATGCGATTTATTGCTCGACCCATGGCGGGCGGCAGGCGAATGGGGGAATCGCCGCGATCGACATGCTGCCGGATGTGGTGGCGGCGTGCGGCGATGTGCCGGTGCTGTTCGATTCCGGAGTGCGGTCCGGGAGCGATATTGTGAAGGCGCTGGCGCTGGGTGCGGCGGCTGTGGGCGTGGGGCGGCCGTATTGCTACGGGCTGGCGCTGGGCGGCGCGGCGGGGGCGGCGCATGTGCTGAAAAGTCTGCTGGCGGAGGCGGATTTGCTGATGGCGGTGAATGGGTATCCGACGGTGGGGGCGGTTCGGGCGGCGGGGGCGAGGAAGCGGTCGCTTTTTTGAAAAAAAGCTCCGCAAAAAACTTTTGATTCCCCCGGCGTTTGAGCGGCCACCTGATGGCCGCGCAAAAGCCGGGAGTCGTAGACGTTTTTTGCGGAGCTTTTTTTCAAAAAAGCGACCGCTTGCTTGCTTTTCAAGCGGCGGCGACGGCTTTGCGGAGCGCCTCAGGGTTGGCTTTGATCGCGCGCAACAGCGTGCGGGCGGGGCCACTGGGTCCTTTTGGCGCCGCGTTCCCGTGAGCCGTTAGTACGGCTGGCCGGGCTTTTTTTCGTGCTGGGGCGGTGGCGGCGGCGGGGGTTCGGGGTGGGGCGGCGGCGGGTTGAAGTGGGGTTGCTTCATCGGCGGGGGGTTGTAGCGGGGCTGTTGCATTTCGGGCGGGTGGTATGGCTGAGGCGGAGAAAAGTGTTGCTCGGGCGGGCGTTGTGACTGGGGCTGATAAGGCGGTGGGGCGTAGCTGGGCGGGTTTACGCGGGGCAGGTTTTCGTGCGGCGGTTGCAGCGGCTGGTATTGGTCGCCAGGCGTGCCGGGATGGTAAACCTCGGGCAGCCTGTTGTTCGGCGGCGGGCGATTGAAATCACCGTTGGGGGTATAGACCTGCGGCTCCTGCCGCGGCGGGGGCGGCGCGGCGAAAGGGGAGGAAAAATGGTGCTCGTCTGGCGGTGGCGGGGGCGGGCGATAGCCGGGATTGGCGCCGAAGGCCGGGCGCTGCGGGCTGGCGAAGCCGGGATTCTGCCGCGGGAAGGCGGCGGGGGGCGGGGTGGGGCGCTCGGCGAAGGCGGTGGGGTGCGGTGCCTCAGCCGGGTGCAGGCGGGCGGCGGGCTCGCCCTGCGGGAGACGGAACGCGCTGGCGGCGCCGGTGGCGCGCGGGTCGTACGGGCGGGCGTTGGCGAAAGTGTTTTGGCCGGCGGCGTGGCCCTCGCGGGAGACGGGGTCGCCGCGGCGCATCTGGTCGGCGCCGATATAGGTGGCGGCGGCGCGGTTGCGGAACTGGTCGAAATTGCCGGGGCTGCGGAAGTCGATGGCGCGGGGGTCGCGAACGTCAAAGCGGTTCAGGCGGTAGGCGTAGGCATCGGGCACGCGGTAGTAGGGGCGGAAGGGCTCGCCGGGGCCGAGCGGGACCCAGCCGATGGAGTGGTCCGAGAACCCGCCGATGCTGATGCCGGCGGCCAGGCCGAGGCCGAAGAAGGTGACCAAAGCGGGGGCGTAGAGCGGGCGGTCCCGGGAATCGTCGTAGGCGGCGTCGGCGGGGATCCAGCCCCATCGGCCGCCATTGTCGAACCAGCGGCCGTAATGGAAGGGGGCGAAGCCCCAGGGTTCGGCGTCCACCCAGGTCCAGCCCCAGGGCTGCACGTTGGCCCAATGGCCGTCGCGGTAGGGCGCCCAGCCGGGATCAACGTGGGGGTACCAGATGTCGCCGTATTGCGGGTCGGGCGCCCAGTCGCCGTAGCGGGCGAGTTCGGTGCCGCCGGTCATCTGGTAGAGCACCGCGGGCTGGTATTGCGCCGGGGCGGATTGCTGGTCCGCGAGCTGCAATTGGGCATTGGCAAACGCGTCTGGCTGCGGCTGCAAAAGCTGCGCGCTGGTCACATCCGTGCCCGACAATTCGGCGGCCTGGCCGGCGGCGACGGGCAGGGTGGCGCCGGGGGCGGTGACGGTGGCGCCGCCGGAGAAGACCGTGACCAGGGTGGGCGTGTTGGGATCGCCGGCGGCGATGTCGTATTGGCCGTCCTGGATGATGTTCACGGTGCCGCGGGGGGTGGCGAGGGCGAAGGATTCCCCGGGTTGCAGGTCGGAGAGGGTGAGAAATACCTCGCCTTGGGCCTGGGTGGCGCCGAAATCGGTGTCGGAGAGGCCGGTCATCTGCAGCTCGGTGCCGCCGGCCAGGGCGATGCGGCTGGCGTCCAGCGCGATGGCGGCCTGGCCGTTTGGCTGGGTGTAGAGGGCATCGCCGGCGGAGATGGGGTAGTTGAGCTGCGCGGCGGCCCAGCCGCCGGAGCCGGAGCCCTCGAATGAGACGCCGCCGGAGAGCTGCGCGATCTGGCCGGCGCGGGTGGGCGGGGCGGA
>Ga0116226_10007039_pt1 | contig 10136 bp, 8 predicted proteins | sample S1TSphfallax_FD_89692 | JGI IMG/M metagenome (GOLD analysis project Ga0116226, IMG submission 89692) | Host-associated microbial communities from peat moss isolated from Minnesota, USA - S1T2_Fa - Sphagnum fallax MG | ecosystem: Host-associated > Plants > Peat moss > Unclassified | place: USA...
CGGCGCTTTTCGGCATCCGGCATCTGGGCCCTCAGGATGGCGTCGAATTTGGCCTCGGTCATACCCGGGCGGCTCAAGACCCTTTCGCGCTGAGCGTCCGGCGGGGCGCTGACCACCACGGTGAAATCCACATATCGCTCGCCTCCGGTCTCAAAGAGGAGCGGTATGTCCAGGACCGCGAAAGGCGCCCCCGCGTCAGCCGCGGCGGCCAGAAACGCCGTTCGCGCGGCGCTCATGAGAGGCCAGACGAGGCCATTAAGGCGGCCCAGGGCCTCGGAATCTCCCAGGACGCGCGCGCCCAAACGATCACGGTCGATTCCGCCGTCCACAATGACGCCTGGAAAGGCGGCCTCGACAGGGGCGACGGCCGAGCCGCCGGGAGCATAGATACGGCGCACCTCGGCATCCGCGTCATAAACCTGGGCCCCGGCCTCCGCGAAGAGCCCGGCGGTCGTGGATTTACCCATGCCGATCGAACCGGTGAGGCCGATGGTTATCATGCTCCCAACGCCGCGGCGCGGATGTCCAGGGTCGGAGGCTCGCGTCCGAAAAAGGCGGCAAAGCTCGGCCGCGCCTGGCCGATCAGCATTTCCAATCCGTCAACGACGCCAAGGCCTCGGTGTGCCGCCGCTTCGAGAAATGCCGTGCGGAGCGGTCGATAAACCATATCCATGGCCACGGCGTGTGGCGGCAAGTCTGACAGGTTGATCCCCAGCAACGCCGCCGCGTCGAGACCGGCGGGCGTGGCGTTGATGACCGCGCCGAAAGTGCGGACGATGTCCGCTTTGGGGAAGGGCATAAGGGCTTCAACCCGGGAACCCAGCGCGCTGACAAGGGCCGATCCGCGCGCGGGATCCCTGTTGGCGACGTAGATTCGAGGCGCGCCCGCCTCCAGGAACGCGGCGGCGGCGCCCCGCGCCGCGCCACCCGCGCCGAGGATCAGCACAGGATGGGCGGAGGGGATGAAGCTGGGGGCCTGCGTCTTGAAAGCCTCCAACAGGCCTTCGCCGTCCGTGTTGTCCGCGGCCGCGGTTCCGTCTTCGTGGAAAACAAGGAGGTTCGCGGCGCCTGCGGCCAGGGCTCGAGGCGTCGCCCGATCGGCCAGAGCCAAGGCGCGCTCCTTATAGGGCGCCGTGATGTTGAGGCCGAGGAGGCAGCCGCCCCTCATGCCCGTAATAAAAGCCGCGAATCGCGCGGGGGGAACAGCGAAGGGAACGTAGACCGCGTCGAGCTGCGCCGCGACGATCCACGTGTTCTGCAGCCGGGGACTTAGAGTATGGTCGATGGGCCAGCCCACCACCCCCGCCAGGCGCGTGGACCCGGCGATCATCGGCGCCATCGGCTTGTCACAGCGGCGCGCCTCCCGCCTGCCGCAGCCAACTGAGAAGGGGTAGGAGCGGTAAGCCGAGAATGGCGAAGTAATCGCCGTCGGCCCGCTCCAGAAGCTGCGCGCCTTCGCTCTCGAGTTCGAAGCCCCCAAGGCTGACGCGAAGAGCGCTCGCGTTCCTTTGCAGATAATCTTCGAGATAGGTCTCGCTAAAATCCCGAAACGCGAGGCGGGCCGTCTCGCTGTGAGACCAGACGACCGCGCCCTCGGTTGCGCCCGCCACGGCGCAATGCAGGCGAAAGTCGCGGCCGCGCAACGCCCTAAGACGCTCTCGCGTTTCCGAAAGGCAGGTTGTCTTGTCGAGCAGACGCCCGTCGAACTCGAGCGTCTGGTCGGCGCCGATGACAAGCGTTTCGGGCTCTGAAGCCCGATCAAGCGCTTTGGCTGCGGCGAGCCGTTCGGCGATCAGGGCCACGCTGGCGCCCTCAGCGAGCCATCGGGTCTTCAAGGCGCCCTCGTCAACGGCCGAGGGTTCGATGCTGAACTTCAGACCCACGGAGCGCAGGATGCCCGCCCGCGCGTGGCTGGACGACGCAAGCACAAGAGACCTCACCCAAGAACTTCCACCTGAGCATGGCCGCCGGAGAGGATATTGATCACGGCGGCGGCCGTTTCCTCCACGGAACGTCGGGTGACGTCGATGACGGGCCATCCCTGCCGTTCAAACAGCCGCCGCGCGGCGACGACTTCGCCGCGGACCACGTCGGTGTCCACATAGGCGCTGTCGCGGCGCTCATTGAGGCTTCGCAGTCGGTTGCGGCGAATCTGTATGAGTCGATCAGGTGAGATCGTCAGCCCAACGATCGGAATTCCCTCGATGGTCGAGAGCGCCGCCGGCGGCTCCGAGGGCGAAATGAGAGGGACATTGGCGGCGCGCACCCCACGGTGGGCAAGGTAAATGCAGGTTGGGGTCTTGGACGTTCGCGACACGCCCACCAAGACAACGTCCGCCGCTTGTAGATCCTGGCCGCCCTGGCCATCGTCATGGCCCAGTGCATAGGAGAGCGCATCCATCCGGTTGAAATAGTCGGTGTCGAGCGCGTACTGGGCCCCCACCCGTGTCGACAGCGGGGCGCCCAAGTACCAGGAGAGCGCTGAAACGAGCGGATCGAGGGCGCCGAAACAGGGCATGTCAAGTTTCTGACATCCCGCCTCCAGAGCGCCGCGAAGATCCTCATCGACGATGGTGTGGACGATGACGCCCGGGGCGTCGGCGATCTCCGCAAGCACCCGATCAATCTGCGCACGCGAACGGATCAAGGAATAAATGTGTTCGATCTCGAGGACATTATTGAAGCGAGCGCAGACCGCGCGGCTCATGGCGTAAAGGGTCTCCCCCGTAGAATCCGACACCAGGTGCAGATGGAAGTAGGTGGCGAGGCGAGCGTCGGAGGGCATGGGAACTTCTGACGGCGCTCCGAATGGTGTGGAAAAGTCTGTGCGCAGGTGATTAGCGCTTCAGTGAATAACGGGAAAGCGCGGGGGATGATTTTTAGCGGCGCGCGCGCCGTGCTCGACGCGGTGGGGAACCGCCGAGATTGACCCCTATCTGTTCGCCGCAAATCCCCATGTGCATAGCAGGCCATGGAGGTGGCGACCGGTGTTGACGTCTCGAACGGCGCCGAGGTCATACCCAATTGAGAATTCGAAAACCGTTGTCTAAATAATTGCCTAGGCCATCCGTGCGCGGCCTGTGGATGGTTTTTGGGGGACCATGCGCAGACGGATAACCCATAGGAGGAGATGTGCGTTCGTCCAAAATTGCGCGCTTATCCTCGTAAGGGCCAAGCCAACTACCATCTCCAAAATTCCTTAAGATCTTCTTAAGAGAGGAGAGAGGGCGTCCGGTGGGTTCGTGAGAAACGGACAGCAGGGCTGACAAGACGCTTGACGCCACGGAGCTTGGCGAGAATGACGTGAGCGTCCTCCCGGTCAACACGGGGTAGAGCCGGGAAAGGGCTTGTCACGACTGTGCGAACCAAGGTGTCGAAGGTCGCGGTCGTTCTCTTCAATCTTGGTGGTCCGGACGGGCCAGCCGCGGTTCGACCGTTTTTGGAAAACCTGTTTTCAGACCCCGCGATTATTTCCTTACCCTGGATCGCGCGAAGACCCCTCGCCGCATTGATAGCTAGGTTGCGGCGGAAATCAGCCACGGCGAACTACGCGATAATGGGTGGGGCCTCACCGCTTTTGGCGGAGACGCAAGCCCAGGCGGAGGCTTTGCAGGCGGCTTTGGCCGAGCTGGCGCCCGACCGCGAGATGAGGGTATTCATTGCCATGAGGTATTGGCGGCCGATGACTCGCCAAGCGGCGGAGGAAGTGGCGCGGTTTGATCCCGACCAAATCGTCCTCATGCCACTTTATCCTCAGTTTTCCACAACGACCACGGGGTCGTCCCTCAAGGCGTGGCGCCAGGCTTATCGTGGCCGCGGCGAAATTCGAACCGTCTGTTGCTGGCACGACAACAGAGGCCTGATCGAAGCCCATGCCGCGAGGATACTCGCCGTTTGGCGGTCCGCGGGCTCTCCGAAGGTTCGGCTTCTATTTTCCGCCCATGGTTTGCCGGAGCGCATTGTCGAACGAGGGGATCCTTATCAGTGGCAGATCGAGAGGACATGCGAAAAGGTAGCGGCGCGGCTGGGAGGCGGTTGGGATTGGCAGGTTTGTTATCAAAGCCGGGTTGGACCACTTCAATGGCTTGGACCCTCGACGCCCGAAGCGATCGCGGCGGCGGCCGCCGACGGGGTGGGCGTCATTGTGGACCCGATCGCCTTTGTGTCTGACCACATCGAAACCCTCGTTGAGTTGGACCGGGAATACGCGGAAATGGCCCACCGATTGGGCGTTCCGATCTATTTGAGAGCGCCCGTGGTGGGCGTGACGCAAGAGTTTATCTCGGGGTTGTCGAGCGTTGTGCTCGGGGCGCTTTCCCGAGCGGGCGTGGCTCCGGATGGCGTGGGATGCCCGGCCTCTTTTGTCTGTTGCCCTCAGCGGGCGGGAGGGAAGGCCTGATGCTGATCGGGATTGTGAAGGGGCTGCATATATTGGCCGTTATCGCGTGGATGGCCGGACTTCTCTATCTGCCGCGCCTTTACGCCTATCACTCGAAATCGGCGCCGGGGTCCGAGATGGACCTGATGTTTAAGAAGATGGAACGCGGCCTGCTTAACATCATTATGACGCCAGCGGCTGTGTTCGTGGTTCTCCTGGGTGGAACTTTGGTGTTCTTGGAGGGTGTGGGTATTCTAGCCATGCCCTGGATGATGCTGAAGCTTTTGGGCGTCGCTTTTCTTGTTGGCTGGCATGTGTATTTGATAAGGGCGCGCCTCGCGTTCGTGGGAGGGCGTCGCGTTCACACGGAGAAATTCTGGCGGATGATGAATGAAACGCCTTTCATCGCCGCGATTGTCATTGTGCTGTCGGTCACCACCAAATTCGTACTCTGACTCCCGAGCGGACCGTGGCGCCCTTGACGAGCCAGCGCCGCCGTCTAGGATAGAAGGGTATCAAGGCTCGATGTGGGGCTTTGGTCGACCCTCACCTTCTTCCATCTTCGCCAGCCCGTTGTTCGGCGCGCCGTTTCGCGAAATCCCGTGGCCCGTTCTCGGATTGTCGTATTCCTAGATGGATGCGGAAGACCTAAGGGCTGATCCAGTCCTGGGGGCGCGATGGGTCTAAATCAACCCTTAAGAGTTCATCATTTATGTCAGACATTCTCGACATCCAGGCGGGTGAAGCTGGTCAGGATACCGCGACACTAGGCTCCGATGCGGACGAAGACGGCGACACGGGCGGCGCGGATAGCGGCCTGGGGGTCAGCCGGATGTCCCTTCAGGAGTTGAAGGAGAAATCGCCCGCGGAGCTACTCGCCTTCGCTGAACAGTTCGACATCGAAAACGCGAACGCCATGCGCAAGCAGGACATGATGTTCGCGATCTTGAAGGCTTCCGCGGAGGAGGGGCTGGATGTCTTCGGATCCGGGACCCTGGAGGTGGTGCAGGATGGCTTCGGGTTCCTCAGGAGCCCGGAGGCGAACTACTTACCCGGTCCCGATGACATTTACGTGAGTCCGTCACAGATCAGAAGGTTTGGTCTGCGTACGGGCGATACGGTCGATGGCGGGATTCGCGCGCCGCGGGAAGGGGAGCGCTATTTCGCGTTGACGAAGGTCGACAAGGTCAACTTCGAAAATCCGGAGAATGTCCGCCACAAGGTCCATTTCGATAATCTGACACCCCTCTATCCAGAGGAGCGGATGACCATGGAGATGGACGACCCGACACTGAAGGATCGTTCAGGGCGAGTCATCGATATCGTGGCCCCGCTTGGCAAGGGGCAGAGGTGTTTGATCGTCGCGCCCCCTCGGGTCGGCAAGACGGTCATGTTGCAGAACATCGCCAAGTCGATCGCCGCGAATTACCCCGATTCATACCTCATCGTACTTCTCATCGATGAACGGCCCGAAGAAGTCACCGACATGCAGCGCACCGTGCGCGGCGAGGTTATCTCCTCCACGTTTGACGAGCCGGCGATCAGACACGTCCAGGTTGCCGAGATGGTGATTGAAAAGGCGAAACGACTTGTTGAGCATAAGCGGGATGTCGTGATCCTGCTCGACTCCGTGACCCGGCTCGGGCGCGCTTACAACACCACCGTCCCGTCTTCAGGGAAGGTGCTTACGGGGGGCGTGGACGCCAACGCCCTGCAGAAGCCTAAGCGCTTTTTCGGCGCGGCGCGGAACATTGAAGAGGGGGGTTCGCTCACCATCATTGCCACCGCCCTGATCGACACGGGCAGTCGCATGGATGAGGTGATCTTCGAGGAGTTCAAAGGCACCGGAAACTCCGAGATTATCCTTGATCGGAAGGTAGCGGATAAACGTATTTATCCCGCTATCGATGTTCTGAAGTCCGGCACACGAAAAGAAGAACTCATCACACCTAAGGATCAGTTGCAGAAGACATTTGTGCTGCGGAGAATACTGAACCCGATGGGGCCGCAGGACGCTATCGAATTCTTGCTGGATAAGCTGAGGTCGTCGAAGAATAACGCCGATTTCTTCCAATCTATGAATACCTGATCACGACGGAGACGAGGCCTTCTGGGTTGCCAACATGACGGGTGAGGCCGCCGTCGGGGCTGAGCTCATGGAGACAATGGCTGCTTTGGCGACAGCCCCCGGCAAAGCCGCGGTGGCCGTGGTGAGACTTTCCGGGCCCGGAACAAAAGACGCTCTAAGGTCCCTCGGCGTAAGAGCGGGAGCGCCACGGCGGGCCTGCCTGCGCACGTTGCGCGACCGAGACGGCGATGCGCTCGACCGGGCGATCGTGATCTGGTTTCCGGCCCCTCATAGTTATACCGGCGACGACTGCGCCGAGCTGCATCTGCATGGAGGCAGATTCGTCGTGGAGTCGGTTCTTGAGGCCTTGGCTAAAGCGGGTGTCCGGCTCGCGGCGCCTGGGGAGTTCAGCCGCCGCGCGTTTGCCAACGGGAAGATGGATTTGGCGCAGGCCGAGGCCATTGCCGACCTTGTCGAGGCTGAGAGCGAAGCCCAGGCTCGTCAGGCCATCGATCAACTTCGAGGCGCCTTAGGCGCGCGATATGAGGCGTGGCGGGAGGTGCTTGTCGAGGCTCTGGCGCGGCTCGAAGTTCTCGTGGATTTCCCAGAGGAGGAGGTGGGGGACGCGGCTTCTGGACTGGGGCTGACGCTTGCGGGTCTGGCTGAAGAGCTGGGAGCGGCCATCCGTGACGGGCCTCGTGGGGAATATGTTCGCGACGGTTATCGGATCGCTATTGTCGGGCCGACCAACGCGGGGAAAAGCAGCCTCTTCAACCGGCTGGTCATGCGGGAGGCAGCGATCGTCGCGGACGTGCCCGGAACCACACGCGACGTAATTGAGGCCGGGATCGATATCGGCGGCTATCGGGTGGTGCTCGCCGACACCGCAGGTTTTAGGCAAGCGGAGAGCGCGGTAGAGGCGGAAGGCGTCCGCCGTGCGCGGGCGTGGGCGGAGGGCGCGGCGCGCCGGCTTTGGGTTTTTGACGGGTCGTCGGATGAGGAGACGTGGCGGGACGTCCAGGGCCTTTGGCGGCCAGGCGACCTTTGCGCCATTAACAAGGCCGACAGGCCTAGGTCCTCTCATGCGCAGGGCCTTGTCGTGGAAGCTGAGCAGCGCGGGCTCGACGTTATGTCTGTATCCGCTCTTGAAGACGGGGCGGAGCCTGTGCGGGCGTGGATTTGCCGGGATGTGGCCATGGCGATGGACGGGGCCGATTTTCCCGCGGTCACTCGCCGCAGGCACGGGCTGGCCTTGGCCGAGGCGGCAGCCGGCGTAGCGCGGGCCTCGGGCAGTCTGGCCCAGCCAGAGTTGGCGGCGGAAGACCTGCGGTTGGCCGCGCGGGCCCTGGCGAGCGTGACGGGCGCGATCGCCACGGAGGAGATTCTCGAAGCGGTGTTCGCCACGTTTTGCATCGGGAAATGATCTGTTTCACGTGAAACAGACTATGGCGAAATGCTCGACCTCGTCAGGCCGGTCATCTATTTAACGGAAGGCGCATTTGAGCCACCGTGTGCCGCCGAGAGGCCAGGATCCGAACGTGACGCAAATCTGGGATGTCGTGGTTGTAGGGGGGGGCCACGCGGGGTGCGAAGCCGCCGCTGCGTCGGCTCGGGCAGGAGCCCAGACGCTCCTATTGACTCATGATCTGGGCACAATCGGGGAAATGTCCTGCAACCCGGCTATCGGTGGCGTGGGGAAAGGTCACCTTGTTCGCGAGATCGACGCCCTGGATGGCGTGATGGGGCGCGTGGCCGACGCCTCGGGGATTCAGTTTCGTGTGCTCAACGCGTCGCGTGGCGCGGCCGTGCGTGGCCCGCGGGCTCAGATCGATCGATCCCTCTATCGAAAAGTGATGCGGCGAGAGATGGAAACCACGCCCAACCTCACTTTGGCGGGCGGGGCCGTGGAGGATTTGGTGATCCATGCGGGCCGGGTGGGGGGTGTGCGCACCAGAGACGGCGTGAACCACTTAGCGGCCGCCGTTGTCCTGACGGCTGGCACGTTCCTGAAAGGGATGATCTTCAGGGGCTCCGAGCGGACACCGGCGGGCCGGATCGGAGAAGCGCCAGCGGTGGGGCTGTCAGAGCGGCTTCATGCCCTCGGTTTGAGCATGGGTCGCCTAAAGACGGGCACGCCAGCGCGGCTGGATGGCCGGACGATCAACTGGGCGGGGATCGGTTTGCAACCCGGCGACGATCCGCCGACCGCCTTCTCGTTCCTGACCAGCGTTATTCCTAATCGCCAGATCGCCTGCGGAGTCACCAGCACGACGGCTGAGACACACCGCATCATCGCGGAGCATCTATCTGAGTCCGCCACTTATGGGGGCGCGGCGACGGGTCGAGGTCCGCGCTACTGTCCGTCGATTGAGGATAAGGTCGTGCGTTTCGGAGATCGCGAAGGTCACCAGATTTTTCTGGAGCCCGAGGGCCTCGATGACCACATCGTCTACCCAAACGGGATTTCCACGTCGCTTAGCGCCGCGACCCAGGATCGTTTTCTGCGGACGATTCCAGGCCTCGAGGAGGTGAAGGTCGTCCGTTACGGCTATGCCATCGAGTATGATTATATCGATCCGCGGGAATTGGCGGCGGATCTGGCCGTGAAGCGGTTGCCGGGGCTGTTCCTCGCCGGCCAGATCAATGGCACGACTGGATATGAAGAAGCGGCGGCCCAGGGCCTGATGGCTGGGCTCAACGCGGCCCGCCTCGCGGGCGGCGGGCCTCCGGCGGTGCTTCGCCGGGATCAAGCCTATATCGGGGTGCTGATCGACGATCTGGTGACATTGGGGGTCAGCGAGCCCTACCGGATGTTCACGAGCAGGGCCGAGTACAGGCTTCGCTTGCGGGCTGATAATGCCGATGAGAGGCTGACGCCGACCGGCTTGGCTTGGGGTCTTGTCGGCGAACTTAGGGCCTCGGCGTACGGCGCGAAAGCGGCTTGTATGTCGAGAGTGCGTGCGGAAGCGGCAGGGTTAAGCATGTCGGCGTCGGAAGCGAGCCGCCTTGGTTTTCAAGTGACGCCCGACGGACAACCCCGCTCTTTGACTCAGCTCCTGGGCACAAGGGGCGCCGGCTGGCCCGCTCTGGAATCCGTCTGGCCTGCCCTTCGAGAATGGCCTCTCTTCGCGCGCCAACAGCTTGAGATCGAGGCGGCCTACCATGGCTATGTCGAGCGCCAAGACGCCGACATTTCAAGATTTCGTCGCGATGAGAACCTCACCTTGCCCGCGGACCTCGACTATGAGTCCTTGGGCGGTCTGTCTCATGAGGCGCGTGAGAAATTGGCGGCGGTGCGTCCCGCGACCCTCGGCCAGGCGGGGCGGATTGAGGGCGTCACGCCCGGGGCCCTGATGGCTCTGCTGGCCCATGTCCATCGACGCGCCGCCTAAGCTCCCGGCGCTGCCGGCGGCGTTCTACGATGTCGTGCATTGGACCGACGAGGCTGATCGGGCTTTCCGCCAGCTTGAGGGCCGTCTCAGCGAGGCGAATGGGCAGATGAACCTCGTGGGGTCATCCACAATGGCCGAATTCTGGATGCGCCATGTGGTCGATAGCGCGCAGTTGCTGTGGTTTGCCCCCACAACACGCGTTTGGGCGGACATTGGGTCTGGAGCGGGCTTTCCAGGCCTTGTCCTTGGCATTTTGCTGAAGGGGCGCGCCGGCGGCCATGTCCATCTTATTGAAAGC
>Ga0116226_10007040_pt1 | contig 10136 bp, 5 predicted proteins | sample S1TSphfallax_FD_89692 | JGI IMG/M metagenome (GOLD analysis project Ga0116226, IMG submission 89692) | Host-associated microbial communities from peat moss isolated from Minnesota, USA - S1T2_Fa - Sphagnum fallax MG | ecosystem: Host-associated > Plants > Peat moss > Unclassified | place: USA...
AGACTGCGCCGCGCGATGGAAGACGGGAACTTGAGTGCCGCGGCCCCGCAGGTCAAGGTGGGTCTGGTGCTGGAGGACGGAAGCCGCTATCCCCTGGAAGGAACGCTGCAGTTCTCCGACGTGACCGTGGACCAGAGCACCGGTGCCGTCACCGTGCGCGCCGTGTTTCCCAATCCCAAGGCGGAATTGCTGCCGGGGATGTACGTCAGAGCCACCGTCACCGAGGCGGTGGAGGATCATGCGTTGCTCGTGCCGCAGCAGGCCGTGACGCGGGATTCGACCGGCAAGGCGCTTGCTTATGTCGTCGGACGCGATGACAAGCTGGAAGTGCGCTCGCTGACGCTTGGCCGGGCGATCGGCGATCAATGGCTGGTCCATCAGGGTCTTGCTTCCGGCGAACGCCTCATCGTGGACGGTGCGCAGAAGGCGACACCCGGGGCGCTCGTCGTTGCCATTCCCATCATCGCGCCGGACACCGTGCCGCGCTCGGCGGTCGCGCAAGTCTCGGCCGTGAGCGCGCCCGTCGGCGCGCTGCCGTCGAACTAGGTTTCTCGCATGTCAAAATTTTTCATCCAGCGTCCGATTTTTGCCTGGGTCCTTGCGATCGTCGTCATGCTGGGCGGCGCGCTGTCGATCGCGAATCTGCCGATCGCGCAGTACCCGAGCATCGCCGCGCCCCAGGTCTCGATCACGGCGACCTATCCCGGCGCTTCCGCGCAAACGCTCGATGACACGGTCACGCAGGTCATCGAACAGAAGATGAAAGGACTCGACCACCTGAGCTACATCGCCTCGACCAGCGAATCGGACGGTCAATCGACGGTCACGCTGACATTCGAGAACGGCACCAATCCCGACACGGCCCAGGTGCAGGTGCAAAACAAACTGGCACTCGCCACGCCGCTGCTGCCGCAACCGGTACAGCAGCAGGGCGTGCAAGTCGCAAAATCGGTGAAGAACTTTCTGATCGTGCTCGCCTTCATCTCCACCGACGGTCGCATGAGCGCCGGGGATCTCTCGGATTACCTGTCGAGCGACATCGCCGACTCCATCAGCCGCGTCGAGGGAGTCGGCGATACGCAGATATTCGGATCGCAGTACTCGATGCGGATCTGGCTCGATCCGCACAAGCTCGACGAGTTCCAGCTCACACCGCTCGATGTGCAGAACGCCGTGCAGGCGCAGAACACCCAGATTGCCGCCGGTCAGATCGGTGCGCTGCCATCGGCGCCGGGACAAGAGCTGAATGCCACCATTCGCTCGCAAACGCGGCTGCGCAACGCGGACGAATTCGAGAACATCATTCTACGCACGCTCGCGAATGGCGCGGGGGTGCGGCTGCGGGACGTCGCCCGGATCGAGCTCGGCAGCGAGAGCTACGATACGAGCGCACGCTACAACGGCAAGCCCGCAACGGCCATGGCAATCAAGCTCGCCACCGGTGCCAATGCCCTCGACACCGTCAAACGCGTGAATGCCCGCCTCGCCGAGCTGCAGCGCTTCTATCCGGCCGGCATGAAAAGCGTCATCCCCTATGACACCACGCCGTTCGTGCGGATCTCCATCGAGGAGGTCGCCAGGACCCTCCTCGAAGCGATCGTGCTGGTGTTCTGTGTGATGTACGTGTTCCTGCAGAACTTTCGCGCGACATTGATCCCCACCATCGCGGTGCCCGTGGTGCTCCTCGGCACCTTCGGCGTGCTCGCGGCATTTGGCTTCTCGATCAATACGCTGACCATGTTCGCGATGGTGCTTGCCATCGGACTGCTGGTGGATGACGCCATCGTCGTGGTGGAGAACGTCGAACGGGTGATGCGGGAGGATGGCCTCGCGCCGCGTGAGGCCACGATCAAGTCGATGGGACAGATCAGCGGTGCGCTGGTCGGCGTCGCGCTGGTGTTGTCGGCCGTTTTCGTGCCGATGTGTTTCATCGGCGGCTCGAGCGGGGTCATCTACCGCCAGTTCTCGATCACCATCGTCTCCGCGATGGTGCTGTCGGTGTTGGTCGCCATCACCCTCACGCCGGCACTTTGCGCGACGCTCCTCAAGCGCATTCCGGCGGGAGCCACGCATGAGCGGGGCGGCGCATTCGGCTTGTTCAACCGTCTATTCGACCGCGGCAATGCCCGCTATGTGGGTGTGGTAAGACACCTCATCAATTCTCCGCGCCGCTACATGCTGATCTACGCCGCGATCGTGGCGCTGGTCGTCATGGCATTCCTGAAGATTCCCATCGGATTCCTGCCGGACGAGGACCAAGGATTGTTGTTTTCGTTGATTCAGCTGCCACCCGGCGCGACGCAGGAGCGCACGCAGCGCGTGGTCGAACAGGTTGAGCACTATTTCCTCGAGGACGAGAAGCGATCGGTTGCCTCCATTTTCATCATCAGCGGTTTCAGTTTTGCCGGCAGCGGTCAGAATATGGCCATGGCCTTCATCTCGCTCAAACCCTGGAGCGAGCGGCCAGGAGCCGCCCTCAAGGACTCCGCCGTGGCGGACCGGGCCTTGCTGCACTTTACCAAGCTGCGCGATGCGCAGGTGTTCACGTTCGCGCCTCCTGCGGTTTCGGAACTCGGCAATGCGTCGGGTTTTGACCTGATGCTCGAGGATCGCGCCAATCTCGGCCATGCGGCGCTGCTCAAGGCGCGTAATGATTTGATTGCCATGGCGAAGAAGGAGAATGGCCTCGTCGCCGTGCGGGCCAACGGCGAGGACGATGCACCGGAATTCCGCGTCGATGTGGACCAGGCGAAGGCGGGGGCCCTCGGCCTCTCGCTCAGCGACATCAACCAGACCTTCTCCACCGCCTGGGGCAGCAACTATGTGAATGACTTCATCGACCGGGGCCGGGTCAAGAGAGTGTTCCTCCAGGCAGATGCGCCGTTCCGGATGCTGCCGGGCGACATCGGTGATTGGTATGTACGCAATGCCGGCGGCACCATGGTGCCCTTCGAGTCGTTCGCGAGCGCGAATTGGAGCACGGCCTCGCCGCGTCTCGAACGCTACAACGGGGTGCCGTCGATGGAAATCCTCGGCATGGCCAAACCCGGCACCGCGTCGAGCGGGCAGGCGATGAGCATCATGGAAAGCCTGGCGGCGCATCTGCCGGCCGGCATCGGCTACGAATGGACCGGGCTCTCGCTGCAAGAGCGCCAGTCCGGCAGTCAAACCACGGTCCTTTATGCCGTCTCGATCCTCGTGGTGTTCCTGAGCCTTGCCGCGCTGTACGAGAGTTGGGCGATACCGCTGGCAGTGATCCTGGTGGTGCCGCTCGGCGTGCTCGGCACGATCATCGCGGCGATCCTCACCTGGAAAATGAACGACGTGTATTTCCAGGTGGGGTTGCTCACCACCATCGGACTCTCCGCCAAGAATGCAATTCTCATCGTCGAATTTGCGCGTGATCTGCAGGTCTCAGGCAAGGGGCTGGTCGAAGCGACCGTCGAGGCCGTGCATCTGCGGCTGCGCCCCATCCTCATGACCTCGCTCGCATTCATGCTCGGCGTGCTGCCTCTGCTCCTGGCGGACGGCGCCGGCTCCGGCGCCGAGAATGCGCTCGGGTGCGCGGTATTCGGAGGCATGGCGTCGGCTACGGTACTCGCCATCCTATTCGTGCCGCTCTTCTTCTTCGCCGTCATGCGGCTCTTTCCGATTGGGAACGCGCCATCAGCGGTTGGGGCGATCGGGGCGCCCGAGTTGCTCGTGTCGCCCTCGGCGCCCTCGCGAGACCATTGAAATGCGCATCGTCCGTCGGATTCATGTTGGATCGTTCCGCGTCGTCTGCGCCGCAGCGCTCATGGAGTTGCTGGCTGCGTGCACGCTGATTCCACACTACCAGCGGCCGGCGCTACCGGTGCCGGAGACCTATCCGACCACTGCGCATACCGTGGCGCCCGAGCCGCAGAGCATCGCCCCGGCAGCGGTCGCTGCTGACATTGGATGGCGTGATTTCTTCACGGACGACAAGCTGCGAGATGTCATTGCACTGGCACTCGAGCATAACCGCGACCTGCGCGTCGCCGTGCTCGATATCGAACAGTCGCGTGCGCAGTATCGACTGCAACGCGCCGCGCTTCTGCCGGAAGTCACGGCGAGCGCCGCCGCAGACAGCGTACGCACGCCGCAATCGGTGGCCTCGCCCGGCTTACCCGCCGTGACCCGCGACTACAGCGCAAACATCGGAATTTCGGCCTACGAGATCGATCTTTTCGGCCGTCTGCGCAGCCTCACGGCGCAGGCACGGGAGACCTTGCTGGCCACCGAGGAGGCGCGGCGCAACGTGCAGATCAGTCTGGTTGCGGAGGTTGCCGACGACTACCTCACGCTGGCCACCGATCGGCGGCGGCTGGCGCTCGCCGAGCAGACGTTGCGCAGCCAGAGCGAGTCCTATGAACTCACACGGCGCGAGGCGGAAATCGGTTCCGCCTCCGATCTGACGCTGCGCGAGGCGGCGACTACCGTGGAGAGTGCGCGGGTCGACGTGGCGCGTTATTCCGGGCAGATCGCGGCGGACGTCAACGCGCTCAATCTCGTCGTCGGCACGACCGTCCCCGCCGCGCTGCTACCGCCGGGTAATGACGATGGCGTGGCTGCGCTCGACGCGGGTGTCGAGGCGCCCGCGGGTCTGCCCTCGGATCTGCTCGAACGACGTCCGGATGTGCTCGAGGCGGAGCGCACTTTGCGGGCGGCGAATGCCAATATCGGCGCGGCGCGTGCGGCTTTTTTCCCCAGCATCACGCTGACCGCGTCCCAAGGGACGGCCAGCAATGCGCTCTCCGGCCTGTTCGCCGCCGGCTCTGGTGCCTGGACCTTCGCTCCCCAAGTAACGCTGCCGATCTTCACCGGCGGCCGTAATCTGGCGAATCTCGCGAACGCCCGGGTCGCGCGCGACATCGATGTGGCGAAGTATGAGGGCACGGTCCAGACCGCCTTCCGCGAGGTTGCCGACGGACTCGCGCGTCGCGAGTCGCTCAAGCAGGAGCTCATGGCGCAGCAGGCACTCGTTGCGGCATCGAGCGATGCCTATCGGCTGTCGGACGCGCGTTTCCGGCGGGGCGTGGACAGCTACCTGAATTCCTTGGACGCGCAGCGTTCGCTGTACTCGGCACAGCAGACTCTCATCGACATCGAGCTGTCGCGAATGTCGAACTTGGTCGCGCTGTACCAGGCGCTCGGCGGCGGTTGGCGGGAGCACAGCGCCGTGGCGAGCGTGGCTAAGACGGCGCAATGATGGATTGGCTCACGCTCCTGATTGCGTTGCTGCACTGGGCCAATGCCCATGTTCACCCCTGCAAGCGAACATGAACACGTAGCCTTGTTCGACGAAGTGACACGTACGTGTGTGCGTTACCGTACGGAACCCTTGGATCGCTGCGGCTTAGGATCCGGCCCGGACCAACATCAATAGGGGAAAGATCGCGTGGTTCAATTGGGTTGGAGAGCCGCAATCACCGCCATGTGGGTGTTGCTGATCGTCGTCGGCGCGCTGGCGGTCGCTCAGTCGCAACCCGCGCAAGATCACCCGACCTCGCTTCCCGCAACCAATTTTTCCTCAGCGGATTTCAATCGTGCCGCGCTGCCGAGAGCGGCGCCGGGATTTGCACATGCCACGGTCGCTGCAAATCCGCTGGCTCCGGATGCACGCGCCGTCGGCGAGAAAACCTGCATCGCGTGTCATAGGCTCGAGGCGGATCATTTCACCCACACGCTGCATTCGTTGGGATTGCATGTCGCGAACCGCTCCGATCCGACGATCCCGGTATGCGAGGCCTGTCATGGGCCGGGTTCCGCGCATGCCGCCAATCCGCAGATGAAGGGGCTCATCATCGGCTACACCAAGGACTCGGGCACGCCGATCGCGACGCAGACCAAGACATGCCTCACGTGTCATGCGGGCGGCCCCCGCGATCACTGGGCGGGTTCGGTGCATCAGCGCAACGACCTCTCGTGCAGCGATTGCCACAACCCGATGGCGAAGTTTTCGGTGGAAGGATTGATGGCCAAGGCGTCCATCAACGATACCTGCGCGCAGTGCCACAAGGACATCCGCCTGCAGTTCAATCGCCGCTCGCACATGCCCCTGCCTGAGGGCCAGATGAGCTGCGATGACTGTCACAATCCGCACGGCGCTCTGACCAATCCGCTGTTGAAGACCAACACCGTGAACGAGACCTGCTATCAGTGTCACGCTGAGAAGCGCGGTCCGTTTTTGTTCGAGCATGCGCCGGTGCGCGAGAACTGCCTCAATTGCCACACGCCGCATGGGTCCAATCAGAACACGCTGTTATTGGCGCCGATACCGTTCCTGTGTGAGCAATGCCACACCAACGTCTTGCACCCGAACGACTTGCAGACCAAGCAGGCGCTCGGCAGCGGCCTGCATCCCGACGTGCGCGTGATGGGCCGCGGATGCCTCACCTGTCACGCCAACATCCACGGCTCCAATGCGCCCTCGGGCGCGCGGTTCCACGAGTAGGGAGCGACCGCAATGACCATTTCAAAGTTCGGGCGGATCCTGATGCTTTGGCCCATCGTGGGATCGCTGGCAGCGCCGCTCTCGAGCCTGGCCGACAGCGGTGTCGGTGTGGACACGTGGCGCGCCAACAAGCTCGACCCGACCGGCGGTCAGTTGTTGGAACCGCTCGATCCCAATGGCACCAGTTGGCTCGTGCCCGGCGTGCATCGCTCGCCCACGGGGAACCTGTACGGCGATCCGCCTGCCGACCCACCCACCGAGCACGTGAGCGTGTGGCTCGTGTACGGTAATTTCGACGTGGGATATCTGCATACCTCGGGTGAGAAGACCGCGCTGTTCGATCGCTATACGCGCTGGCCGACGAATGGTCCGGCGCTCGATTTCGACGTGAATGCCGAGCGTGCGTCCGATGGCAGCTATGCGGAACTGCGCGGCAGCTACATCAGCGAGGAGGATCAGTACTATCAGGCCGTCTATGGCAAGGCGGGCGCGTACAAGGCGGAGGTTTTCCTGCGCGACATGCCCAACGTTTTATCCACCGATGCAAAGTCCGCTTTCAATGGCGTGGGCAGCAATAACCTCACCCTCGCCGGCGGTTTGGTGCCGGGCGCCAGCAGCTCCGCACAGGTCGCCGCCGTCTCTGCCGCAGCCCCCGTCACCTCGCTCGGAACCGAACGCAAGAAGCAGGGCATCGGCCTCTCCGCGTTCGTGACGCCTGAATGGTCGGTCTATCTCAACCTCAGCGATGAGGAGCGCAGCGGCGATCGGCCGTACGGCGGACCGTTCTTCTTCACCTTCTCTGGCATAGGCGGTGCCGCCTTGGAAACGGTCAAGCCGATCGACGATCACACGATCAACCTGACCACGGGTGCCCGATATGTCGGTTCCGAGTGGCGCTTCGATCTTGGCTACTCGGGCTCGTTCTATCGCGACCGTTACAAGTCGTACAGCTTCGAGCAGCCCTTCACCTTGGGACCGGCGCTCGGGCCGCCCGGTGCCACGGCGCCGATCACCCAAGGGCAGATGTCGATGGAACCGGATAACGACTATCACAATCTGCACCTCACTGCGACCCGCGGCATTTTTTTGAACGGCGAGGCGTCGCTGACTGCGGGGGTGGGTGACATGCGGCAGAACGCATCGCTGATTGCGCCCACCAACTGCCAGGGCGTATTCGGCATCGCCACCGACGGCAACTTCAATATCGGTCCCGGGAATCCCGTTCTCTATCCGTGCGATCAATGGAATACGACGGCGGCGCTCTCGCAGAAGACCGCGAACATGCAGATCGTCACGAACCTGTTGCAGGAATCGATCGTACTGCAACCCACGAGCGACGTGAGCTTGCGCACCGGGGCGAAGTACTATCGCGAGGACTATCGAAATCAGTATGTCGAGTACAACCCGGAGAACGGCGACTATGGTTACGTGGCCGCGAACGGCGGCGAGGCGGGCATCGTAGCCGGTTCGGGCTTCTGGAATCCCGTCACGGCGCCGTATGGCTCGGACATCCAGGTCGAGAGCATTCCCTACAGCTGGCGCAACATCGAAGCCTATGGCGGCGCCGACTGGAAGTTCTCCAAGCACGACACGCTCGGCCTCACCTACACCTTCGATCACTATGATCCCGCCCACCGGGAGGTGAGCTTTGCCGATGACAACAGCATCAAGCTCAACTGGACCGACAAGAGCCTCTCATGGCTCACGTTTCGGGCCAACTATACGTTCCTGAAGCAAACAGGCAGCGTCTACAACTCCGATCCTTATGCCTTTGCATTCTTTCAAAATCTGCCTGGCTTCGTGCCCGCGGACGGCATACCGGCCGCCTGGACCGTCAATGCGCAGCGCAAGTATGACGTCGCCGACCGCACCGAGAACAAGATCGATCTGATGGCGACCGTGATGCCGCGGCCGGACATGACAATCACGGCTTCCGTGCGCGGCGACTGGAATCAGTACCCGACCGTGATCGGCCGCCAGGGCTACAACACGACCGCCGCCACCGTGAACTGGGAATGGCGGTTCCAGGCGCTCTCCACCCTCAACGTATGGGCGGGCCTCGATCGTTCCAGCCTGCACCTCGCGGATGTCAACGACGCCGCCGTCGACACGCCAAATGACGCATTGGGCGGCCCCACCTATCCACTCGCCAACCGCTGGTGGGCGAGCGACAAGCAGCGCAACTGGTCCGGGGGCGCAACCTTGAATCACTACATCGGGCCCGTACGCCTGGATCTCGGCTGGAACTACATCTCGACGCGGGGAATCACCGCGTACAACGACGCGTCGCCGAGCGCGACCACGTATGACTATACCAACGCCCAGATAGGCAGCCAATTTCCGGCGATGACCTACATCGTGAATTCCCTGACGTTGAATGTCGTCGTGCCGCTGAGCGAACGTACCTCATTGCGTCTGTTCGACTACTGGGAGCATGGGCAGATCTATGATTGGCATTACCAGGGATTCAACAATTCCCTGGTGTATGGCAACAACCTCTACACCGACGGCGGCCCGCAGGGCTACAACACCAACGTCGTCGGGCTGTTCGTGAACGTCAAGCTATGAGCGGCCTTGTACCTGACCTGTGGCAGCGGACGCGCAGGCGCTTGGGCACGGCACATCGTCTGGTCGCAGGCTTTGCGGCCGGCGCCGTGCTCGTGACGAGCGGGTATGGCGGCGCACGCTACACCGACCTTCGCAGCATCCAGCCAATCCACGGCGATGCAAAGGCCGGTGCGCAAAAGGCGGCGGTGTGTCTTGCCTGCCACGGCGCCAACGGCGTGTCCGTTGCGCCGACGTTTCCGCGGTTGGCGGGACAGCGCGCGGATTATTTATACCATCGGCTCCGTTCGTTCAAGCAAGCGGGCCCGAAGGATCCCTACTACTCGATATCTCCGATGACGGCGATGGCCGCAGCCTTGAGCGATGACGACATGCGCAACGTAGCCACCTATTTTTCTGAGCAGGTGCCGCAACTCACGGATGTACCGAGCGCCGTCGCTTCCGCTGCAAAAGGCGCGGCACTTTTCTACGCCGGCGATCCGTCACGCGGCGTACCCCCCTGTCAGGGGTGCCACGGCGCGGACGCAAGCGGTATAACGAGTCGCGAAAAACAATATTTGGCCTATCCATCGTTGCGTGGACAATACGGGCCTTACGTCATTGCCAGACTCACGAACTACCGCGCAGGTTTGCCGCACGACACCAGCAATGATTTCATCATGGCAGGTGTTGCCCAAACGCTCGATGATGATTCCATTCAGTCGCTCGCCGCGTGGATCAGCTCGCTGACGCCCACGAAGGGCTTGTGATGGAGTGGCTTGACTTCAAGCCGGCTCGGCGCGTTGGCGAGATACGCGTAAAGCTCAAGGCGCTCAATGCGGCGAACGCGTCCGGCGCGCTGACATTGGAGCAATACATCGCCCAGCGGCAGGCACTCGGCGATGCATTGCTGAGTTACAGTGACACCGAACCGAAGCATATTGGATCAATGGGCTATACCGCGATTGCCCTCGCCGTGTTGCTGCCACTCGCGGCGTTTGGCCTTTATCGATGGAGCGGCACGCCGCCGGCCCTTCAATCGCATGCTGCGATGACAGGTGCTGCCGCGCCACTTCAAGACCATGGCGCGGACATCCAGGCGGCCATCTCCAAGCTC
>Ga0116226_10007041_pt1 | contig 10133 bp, 8 predicted proteins | sample S1TSphfallax_FD_89692 | JGI IMG/M metagenome (GOLD analysis project Ga0116226, IMG submission 89692) | Host-associated microbial communities from peat moss isolated from Minnesota, USA - S1T2_Fa - Sphagnum fallax MG | ecosystem: Host-associated > Plants > Peat moss > Unclassified | place: USA...
CGGCGACCGCTTTGCGAGGGTTTGGGATGGATGTGCCGGCGGGGGATGTGGCGGGGTAAGGAAACGTCCCAGGTAGGAGACTCACAAAAGTTTTTTGTCGCGCTTTTTTTCAAAAAAGCGCGTACTTGCATTTGCCGTTTAAACTAACGTTCCGTCATGCAGCGTGACGGTGCGGTCCATGCGGGTGGCAAGGTCCGGGTTGTGGGTCGCGATGAGTGCCGCGGTGTTTTCCGTACGGGTGAGGCGCAGCAATTCGTCGAACACGATGTTGGCCGTATGGACATCCAGGTTACCCGTCGGCTCGTCCGCTAATAGGAGGGCGGGGTTGTTGGCGAGCGCGCGGGCGATGGCGACGCGTTGCTGCTCTCCGCCGGAGAGTTTGCCAGGCAGGTGATTTTTCCGTACGGCGAGACCGAGCTTTGTGAGAAGGTCGAGCGCGCGGGATTCCGCGGCGGCTTTGGATTTGCCGGCGATCATCTGCGGCAGGGCAATGTTTTCCAGCGCCGTGAATTCCGGCAGCAGATGATGGAATTGATAGACGATGCCGATGGTGCGCAGGCGTATATCCGTGCGGGCCTTGTCGGCGAGCTTCCCGGAATCCTGCCCGTTGATGAAGACCGCGCCGGAATCGGGTTTTTCCAGCAGGCCGGCGAGGTGCAACAGGGTGGATTTGCCGGAGCCGGAGGGGGCGACGAGGGCGACGATCTCGCCGGCGGCGAGCGTGAGATTGACGCCCTTGAGAACTTCTAGGGATTCATCGCCCGTCTTGTAGGTACGGCCGAGGTTTTCGAGGCGCAGGATATTACTCACGGCGGAGCGCCTCGATCGGGTCGATGCGGGCGGCGCGCCAACTTGGGTAGATCGTCGCGAGAATGGAGAGCGCGAAGGACATGATGAGCACCTCGGTCACCTGGTGCCAGTCCAGCTTCGCGGGCAGGGATTCCAGGTAGTACACGGTTGGATCGAAAAGCGGCGTGCCGGTGATGCGCGAGACGAATTCCTTGATCTGCTCAATATACGCACAAAACACGACACCCAGCCCAAACCCGATGAGCGTGCCGAGAATGCCGACCGAAGCACCGCACATGAGGAAAATGCGCAGAATGGCGCCGGAGGAAGCGCCCATGGTGCGCAGAATCGCAATGTCGCGCGCCTTGTCCTTCACCATCATGATCAGCGAGGAAATCACGTTGAAGGCGGCAACAACAATAATGAGCGTGAGGATGAGGAACATGACATTGCCCTCGACGACGACCGCCGCGAAGAAGGAATTATTATCCTGCCGCCAGTCCTGAATGTTGAGCTGGGTGCCGAGAAAAGCGTTGGCGATGGCGTCTTTCACAGCGTCGTCATGGTCAGGGTCCGTGACAAAAACCTGTATCTGCGTCGCGGAACTGGGTTGCTGGAAAAGGGTCTGCGCGGAGTCCAAGGGTAGGAAGACGAAGCTCGAATCATATTGCTGCATGCCGGTCTGGAAAATCGCGGCGACGCGGAAGGATTCCACGCTGGGAATCGTGCCGATAATGGTCGCCTTGCCCTGCGGTAGAATGAGGGTGATGCTCTGGCCAACAGAGATGTTGAACTGGCTGGCGAGCCCGCCGCCAATGGCGATGGTGCCATCGGTAAGGTTGTTCAGGCTGCCGGCAACGACGTGGTTGGCAACCGTGGGGAGTGCCGCGAGGCCCTGCGGCGTGATGCCGCGCGCAATGCCGCCAGCGGTGCCACCCTGCGGCCCGGAAAACAGCACCTCGCCCTGAACAATGGGAAAGGCCGCGGTGACGCCGGGAATGGCGCGGATTTTCGTGGCCATATCATCGTAATTCGTAAGTGGCGCGCCGGCGCCGTAGACGCCAATATCGCCATTAAGCCCAAGGATTTGGGACAGCAACTCGGCCCGGAAGCCGTTCATCACGCTCATGACGATGATGAGGGTGGCAACGCCCAAGGCGATGCCGACGAGCGAGAAGATGGCAATGACGGAGACGAAACGCTCGCCCCGGCGGGCGCGCAGATAGCGCGCGGCGATTTTACGCTCAAAAGGGGAGAACATCAGAGGAAGGCTTTAAGGGAAGAAAGAAGTTCTTTTTTGAAAAAAAGAACCAAAAAACTTTTGTTAATTTGCCACCGAGCGCGTTTCACCACCTGAGGTCCAGACTCGCAAAAGTTTTTTGCGGAGCTTTTTTTCAAAAAAGCGACCTCTTGCTTACTCACGCGCCAACTACCTTGAGGGCATCGGGCAGCGAAAGCTCCAGACGCTCGCCCGTCGCGCGGCGCTTCAGTTCCACCATCCCGCTCGCGGCACCACGCGGGCCGACGATGAGCTGCCAGGGGTGCCCCATGAGATCGGCCTCGGCGAACTTCACCCCTGCCCGCTCGGTGCGATCATCGTAGAGCGCCTCGGCGCCCAGGTTTTCATGCAACACGTCGCAAATATGGTCGGTGGCGGAATCGCCCTGGCGCAGGTTGAGAATGGCGGCGCGGAAGGGCGCGATAGCGTCCGGCCAGATGATGCCGGCATCGTCGTGCCGTGCCTCGATAATCGCGCCCACCAGGCGAGAAACGCCGATGCCGTAGCTGCCCATTTCCGGGAAGATTTTGCTGCCATCGGCGCCAGTGACGGCGAAGTTCATCGCCTCGGAGTATTTTTTGCCGAAGTAGAAAATCTGCCCGACTTCAATCCCCCTACCTTCCCGCCGGCGGTCCTCGGGGATTTTCTCCCAGGCGGCAATATCGTGTTTTTCGTCCGTCGCGGCGTAGATCGTGGTCATCTGCTCGTAGAAGGCGTCAAGGTCCGTGGCGCCGGCGGCATCGCCAGCCTCGAAGGCGGCATCGTAGAACACGCCACTCTCGCCGGTGGGGGCGAGGATGTGGAATTCATGGCTGAGATCGCCACCGATCTGGCCGGTATCCGCGCGCATGGGGATGGCGGTGATGCCAATGCGCTGGAAGGTGCGCATATAGGCGAGCATCATTTTTTTATAGGCGATAAGCGCGCCGGCATAGTCGAGATCGAAACTATAGGCGTCCTTCATGAGGAATTCGCGGCCGCGCAGCACGCCAAAGCGCGGGCGGAGCTCGTCGCGGAACTTCCATTGGATGTGGTAGAGCAGTTGCGGCAGGTCGCGGTAGGATTTGGCGGAGTCCCGCAGAATGGCGGTGATCATCTCCTCATTGGTGGGGCCGAAGAGCAGCTCGCGCTCATGGCGGTCCGCGATGCGCAGCATTTCCTTGCCGTAGGCTTCGTAGCGGCCGGATTCCCGCCAGAGATCGGCGCTTTGGATGGTGGGCATCAGCAGTTCCTGGGCGCCGGCGGCGTCCTGCTCCTCCCGCACGATATTGGCGATTTTGGTGAGGACTTTGAGGCCGGCCGGCAGCCAGGCATAAATTCCCGAGGCCATCTGGCGCACCAGGCCGGCGCGCAGCATGAGCCGGTGCGAGGCAATCTGCGCCTCGGCCGGCGTTTCCTTCAAAGTGGGGATCAAGCTTTGGGACAGTCGCATCAGGGGACCTTCACAGGAGACGCGAGCTGTTTAGGGCCTGGGACGGATGATGAAAAGCGCGGCGGAATTTTTGAACATTAGATCGCGCTCAGCGAATCGAGCCAGCGGTCGGCACCGCGGCGGCAGGGTACTTCGACGCAAACGTGAAGGACCCACGCAACCAGGAAGGTGATGAGGAGCATGGAGCCCGAAAAGATCAGGCCATGGCTTGCTGGTGCCCAGCCCTGGTGGCGGAACCATTGCGTCGTGAGAAGTTCGGCAAAGGCAAAGCTCATATAGAACGCGTAGGAGAGCTGGCCAAACCAGCGCAGGGCGGGTGCGCGGAACCAAGGCGGGCAATGCGCGTCCGCCTGCATCAGGCAGGCAGTTAGGAGGAGCCAAATGCCGAAGACCGCCGGCAGATCAACGCCCGCCGCGGTGAAAATTAACGTAAGGCCGATGCCACCGGCGAATGCCACGCGGCGCAGAGCAAGCGAATCGGCGACGTAGACGATCGATCTCGTCGTTGACATGCCAATAATGAACTCTGGGAAAAACCGGATCAGACCCTGCGCAAACGTGAGGTTCAAACCATGATGCCAATTCATGATGAACCCGATCACGACAAAGCCAACGAGGATGATTTGCGGCGCGACATATTGCTCAAGATAGGTGAGACCAAACCAGAGCAATGGGAACAGGAGATAGCCTGCCCATTCCGTGCTGACGGACCAGGAAGGGTAATTCCAGGCGCCCTGGTTCGTGAAACCCCAGCCTTGCACGAGCAAGAGATTTTGCCAAAGCCCGGATACGGAAAAACGCGCGGGATCGCGCGGCACCAAACCCTGGGCGGTTCCGGCCGTGAAAGCCAAGCCTAAAATCAGGAGGACGGCGAGATGGACGGGATAAATCCGGGCTAGGCGCCGGGCCCAGAAAATGAGCGCATCGCGGCCACGCAGCGGCCCAACCTGGGTTCCGACTTGCACACTCACGATTCGGACTCTTGCCGTAAGTTCCGGATGAACCTGGGCCAAAATCATGCCGGACAGTATGAAAAATCCGTCAACGCCGAGATAGCCGCGCCGGATCAGCCCGCTGAATGGCCCCAACCAATCGGAAAACCGCACGTATAGGTCGACATGGTAGGTGAAAACCCAGGCGGCGAAGAAGGCGCGGCAAATTGTGAGGTCGGTGATTTCGGATTTTTGGTTCATAGGCGTGTCACGGTCCTAAACAAATAGAAAGAAGCCCGCCAGCCCATGGGGCGGCGGGCCAAGTTCAGGGAGGAAACGCCAGTCACACGGCAGAATGAAGAACCAAACTTCATCCTGTTTAGATCATGCACGGCGCAAAACCTTCCGTCCAGAGAAAAAACGTGTAATGCAGCATGATTTTTAGGCGATTATTCACGTGCGGCTTGTTTTTTCGGCTTTTGATTAAATTTTATGCAAATTTTGCTTAGGAACGAGTCGGCATCCTAATCAGATGAACGTCAACGATAGGCCGCTTCGCGAACCGCTTGCCGATCATGCGCCGTAGACCGGCACGGGCCGCATCGGCCAAGGCTGCATCATCACCCCGCAATGCAGCCGGGAGATGATTCAGCAGGTCGAGAAATTCCGTCTCCGCCTCCCGCTGAAAACGGGCATCCCCTTCGTCCAGAAGGCCAGGGGCGGAGATTTTTACATCACCGGCCACGTAACCTGAAGCATCAACCGCAAAACTTCCGATGACGACCCCATTGAACAACATGCGGCGGCGCGCCGAGAGGATGCCCCCCTTCAGCGGTACGATGCGGTCGCCATCCACCGCCAGGCGGCCAGTCGGCACGGAATCGACCACCCCAGGTTTGCCCGGCGCGAATTGTAGAACATCACCATTCTCCAGGATCAGCGGCGTAATCCCTTCCTCCTGCGCGAGGGCGGCCTGGGCCGAAAGATGACGCCATTCGCCATGCGTGGGGACGAGGTATTGCGGGCGGACGAGGCGGTAGAGTTTCTTCAACTCCTCGCGCTGCGGATGGCCGGAAACATGGGTAAACTCATCATCATCCGTGATGACGTCCACACCACGGCGGACCAAAGCGTCCTGCACCGCGGTGATGGCGCGCTCGTTGCCGGGAATCATGCGGGAAGAAAAGATGGCGGTATCGCCCTCGCCCAAAACGGCGTGCCGATGCGTGTCCGCCGCAATGCGCGCCATGGCTGAACGGGGCTCGCCTTGGCTACCAGTCACCAGAAGCAAAAGATGATCGTCCGGAATGGAGCCAATATCTTCCTCAGGGATGAAATCCGGAACATGCTGGAGATAGCCAGCCTCCTGCGCGGCGGCGACATAGTTGGAGAGCGACCGGCCAACCAGGGCGACATGCCGGCCGGCGGCCTCACCGGCGGCGATCACGCTGGCAACGCGCGCGACATTGCTGGCAAAACACGTCACGGCGATGCGCCCAGGGATGTCCGCAACCAGCGCCTTGAGGCTTTTGCGCACCTCCGCCTCCGAGCCGGAATGGCCCTCGACCATCGCGTTGGTCGAATCCGACACCATCGCCAGCACCCCGGCATCGCCAAGCGCTTTGAGCGCGGCTTCGTCCGACAAGCTTCCAACCACCGGCGAGGGGTCGAACTTCCAGTCACCCGTGTGCAACACCGTGCCGTAGCTGGTGCCGATGGCAAGCGCCTGCATCTCCGGTGTGGAATGCGTCATGGGAATGTAGCGTAGGCTGAAAGGCGGGAGGTGAATGGCGCCGCCGGGTTTGACGATATGAAGCTTAACCTCCCGGCCAAGGCCGGCTTCCGCCAGCTTGCGGCGCAACACCGCCGCGGCAAAGGGAGTCGCGTAAACCGGGCAGCGCAACTGCGGCCAGAGCCGGGCGACGCCCCCGATATGATCCTCATGCGCATGCGTGATGACCAGCCCGAGCAACGCGTCACGCTGGCCGGCGATGAAGGCGGGGTCGGGTAGCAGGATTTCAGCTTCCGGGGTTTCCGGGCCGGAGAAACCCATGCCGCAATCCACCGCCAGCCACGCGCCATCGCAGCCATAGAGGTTGAAGTTCATGCCGATTTCGCCCGTGCCGCCAAGCGGCACGAAGATGAACCCGCCTTGGGCATCGCCCCGGAGTGGCGCCGGGGATTTGCCGGTGGATTTTTTCATAAGGAAGATGGCTCCAAGAAAGAAAGGGGAAGAAAGAACTTCTTTTTTGAAAAAAAGAAGCAAAAAACTTTTGCTCCTTTAGACCGTGGCCGTTTCAACACCTGTAACCCAAGGTCAAAAGTTTTCTGCGGAGCTTTTTTTCAAAAAAGCGACCGCTTTCTTTATTCTGGTTCGATAAATCTTGCACGGTCCCTCGGCAGAGGGGGAGGGTTGTTGCGCAGGGATAGGAGACGCAGACCGTCCAAGGTAAGGTCCGGGTCGATCGCGGTGAATTTCGTGGTGCCTTCGGCGAAGAGCGGTGCGAGGCCGCCGGTCGCAATGGCTTTCAGGGATTCGCCGTATTCACCCTCGATGCGCGATAGCAGGCCCTCGATGAGGCCGATATAGCCCCAATACGTGCCTGAACGCATGGCAGGGATGGTCGAGCGGCCGATGACCGATTGCGGCCGACCGATGCCGATGCGCGGCAGGCGCGCGGCGGCCTGGTGCAGGGCTTCAATCGAAAGGTTGATACCAGGAGAGATCACGCCGCCGAGATAGGCGCCGTTGCGATCCACGACGTCGAAGGTCGTGGCCGTGCCAAAGTCCACGACCACGAGCGGGCCGCGGTAATGGTTGTGGGCGGCGAGGGCGTTGAGCAGGCGGTCGGCCCCGACTTCGTCGGGATTGTCGATCCGGATATCAAAGCCCCAATCAAGGGAGGCTTGCGCGACGAGGGGCTCGACGTCGAACCATTCGCGGCAGAGCCGGCGCAGGTGGTAGAGGGCCGCGGGCACAACGGTACCGATGACGGCGCTGCCGACCTGCGCGGGTTTGATGCCGGCGCGGGTGAGCAGGGCTTCCAGCCAGACGCCATATTCATCGGAGGTGCGCTGGGAGGAGGTCGCCAGGCGCCAGGTGCCGCGCCACTCAGAACCATCGTGCACGGCAAACACGATATTGGTGTTGCCGGCGTCGATCACCAAAAGCATGATGCTGCCTCCCTCTCCTCAGCCGAGCCCAAGCAGAACGTCACCCGTGCTGATCGGTTCGATACGCGTTTCGGTCTGAAGCAGCAATTCGCCGGCGACGGAGAGACCGGCGAAGCTGCCGCTTCGGGTATCGCGCGCGGTTTGGATTTGGAGTGCGGTGCCAATGGGGTGGGCGCGGGCGAGCCATGCCGCCCGGATGGCGGCGGCATCGGCTTCAAGCCATGGGGATAAACGCGCGAGAATGGCTCGCGCCGCTTCGGCTGGGGCGAGGTCGACGCCATGCGCGGCCAGGGACGTCGTGATACGGCCGGGGATTTCAGGCGCGCTGCGCAGGTTCATACCGATGCCTATGACGAGCCAATCCAATTTCTGGTTGACCGGCGCGGCGTCGATAAGAATGCCGGCGAGTTTGGCGCCGCCGAGGAGGATGTCGTTCGGCCATTTCAGCATGGCCGGGGGTGAGAAAAACCCTTCCAGCGCCTCGGTCACGGCGATGCCGGCGAGGAGCGAGAACATCCCCGCTTCGGCGGCGGGGCGCGCGGGGCGGAGGAGGACGGAGAGGTTCAAATTGCCCAGCGGCGCCTGCCAGGAGCGGCCGCGGCTGCCGCGGCCCGCACTCTGCCTCGACGCTAAAACAGCGAGCCCCTCCGGCTCACCCGCCTTGGCGCGCGCGACGCAGAAATCCGATGTCGAGCCGAGTTCCTCAAAGACCCCCAGACGCCAGGCGATCAACCCATCAGGGCCTTCGCGGCGGCATCGGCGGCGCTGACCAGCGGGCCGGGGATGAAGACGAAGAGGCAGGTGGCGATGGCGCCGATGGCCATGACGAAGTTCACGCCGGCGGCGGTCTTGTCGAATTCCGGCTTGCCGGCATCGAAATACATGATTTTGATCACGCGCAGATAGTAATAGGCGCCGATGATGCTGGTGAGCACGCCGATGACGGCAAGCGCGGTCAGACCGGCATTGATGGCGGCGGAAAAGACATAGAGCTTGCCGAAAAAGCCGGAGAGCGGCGGAATGCCGGCCATGGCCCACATGAAGATCGCCAGCGCCAGAGCAAAGCCCGGTTTTTCCGAGGCGAGGCCGGCGAGGTCAGCGATGGTTTCAACCGCCTGGCCGCGCCGGCGCATGGCGATGATGCAGGCGAAGCTGCCGAAGGACATCACGACGTAAATGCCAAGATAGATCAGCGTGGCCTGCACGCCGGCTTGGGTGCCGGCGGCGAGACCCATGAGCGCGTAGCCCATATTGGCGATCGAGGAATAGGCCATGAGGCGTTTGATGCTGGTCTGACCAATGGCGGCGAGCGAGCCCAGCGCCATGGAGATGACGCTGAGAATTTCGATAAGCATCTGCCATTGCGCAAGCAGGTGACCGAATGGCCCGAGCATGACGGCGAGCAGCAGCGCCATGGTGGCGGCCTTCGGCGCCGTGCCGAACAATGCGGTCACGGGCGTGGGCGAGCCCTCGTACACATCGGGCGTCCACATATGAAAGGGTGCGGCGGAAATTTTGAACGCGAGCCCAACCAGCACGAAGACGATGCCAATGACGGTGCCATAGCCAGCACCGTTGGTGAGAACACCGGCGAGGGCGGCAAAGTTTGTGGTGCCCGCAAAGCCGTAGACGAGCGAGATGCCGTAGATCAGCAGACCGGAAGCCAGCGCGCCGAGGACGAAATATTTGAGGCCAGCCTCGGTGGAGCGCAGCGAATCCCGCGCGGTGGCGGCGCAGATATAGAGGGCGAGGGATTGCAGCTCAAACCCGACATAGAGCGCCATGAGGTCGGCGGCCGAGATCAGGACGATCATACCCAGGACCGCGAAAATGACGAGGATGGGGTATTCGAAGCGGGAAATGGCCTCGCGGCGGTTATAGTCGAGCGAGAGAATCAGCGCGGCGGCGGCCGAAAGCAGCACCAGCATGTCGGCATAGCGCGTGAACATGCTGATTTTCAGCAAGCCGCTGAAAATCAACCCGTCCGGCACGGTGAAGGAGAAGATCGCGGCCAGGATAAACAACAGAATGGCGCCAAACGTGCAGGCGGTGGATGGGTCGCGTTTGGAGAGCACGCCGAACATCAGCAGCGCCATGCCGCCGAAGCCAAGCAGCAGTCCCGGGAGGACGCTAAGGAAAAGCGGGCTCATTTGGAGGTCACCATGGCCAGGACGGTGTGCGGCGTAAGTGCCGCGACATGCGCCTGCACCATCGCGTTCACCGGCGCGTCAAAAATATGCGTGAAGCTCGTGGGGTAGATGCCGAGCCAGAGCACCATGGCGGCAAGCGGGACCAGCATGGCGTATTCCGTGAGCTTGAGATCCTTGAGCGCGGCGAGATCGGGCCGGGTGATCTTGTCGAACAACACCGCGCGCAACAGCACCAGCATATAGGCAGCACCCAGGACCATGCCGGAAGCACCCAGGAGCGAGACCCAGAAATTGACCTTCATGGCACCGACGATGACGAGGATTTCGCCGACAAAGCCGGAAGTGCCGGGTAGCCCCATATTGGCGAGCGAAAACAG
>Ga0116226_10007042_pt1 | contig 10133 bp, 10 predicted proteins | sample S1TSphfallax_FD_89692 | JGI IMG/M metagenome (GOLD analysis project Ga0116226, IMG submission 89692) | Host-associated microbial communities from peat moss isolated from Minnesota, USA - S1T2_Fa - Sphagnum fallax MG | ecosystem: Host-associated > Plants > Peat moss > Unclassified | place: USA...
CACAAGACCACAGGGGGGCAGGGGGCAAGGGAGAGGGTTTGCAGCTTTTATTACCCTGAAAATAGTGCAATTTAAAGGACGATTAGCTTAACAGACTTGTACTGAGCGTAGTCGAAGTACAAGTCTGTTACCACTTCCCTACGGGACGCTACGCGAACGCGGAAGCAAGCTACGCTATATTTAATGTGAGTGTCCGTTGGACACTCACGTTAATTTATGTAAATTACGCATAGTTTCATCCCAAATGCAATAGTTAGGGAAAAACACCCTGATAGCATTTGTCAGAAGTTAGTGGGTTTAAGTTGAAGCGATCGCTTCAACATGAGCATTTGGGATACTGGGCTACCAGAGCTACTATCTGTAGGGTAACTAAATGTACAGCGACACAGAGAAAATATGGCGCATAATACAGCAGTATAGAACATATTTATAGTAACTATGGCGTAAACTTTTTCAACATAGATACACCACACTGGTTATAATTTCCTATAAGTTGAAAAAACTCTTAAGATTTAGCGTAATAGTTACGCTTTTCTCAGACCGACTAGCTGACAACCACATTAGGAGGACTATCTATGGCGCTTGTACCACTGCGGCTGCTGTTGGATCATGCAGCTGAAAACGGTTACGGCATCCCAGCTTTCAACGTTAACAATTTGGAGCAGATTCAGGCAATCCTGAAGGCTGCTGTCGAGACAGATAGCCCCGTAATTTTGCAAGCTTCTCGTGGCGCTCGTGCCTATGCAGGAGAAAACTTCCTCCGCCACCTGATTTTGGCGGCGGTAGAAACCTATCCTCATATTCCCATTGTCATGCACCAAGATCATGGGAATGCGCCTGCTACCTGCTACTCAGCAATTAAGAACAACTTCACCAGCGTCATGATGGATGGTTCTTTAGAAGCTGATGCTAAAACTCCCGCTAGCTTCGAGTACAACGTCAATGTTACCCGCGAAGTTGTAAACGTAGCTCATGCTTTGGGTGTCAGTGTTGAAGGTGAACTCGGTTGTTTGGGTTCTCTAGAAACTGGTGCCGGTGAAGCTGAAGATGGTCACGGGTTTGAAGGTACACTCGACCACTCACAATTACTAACCGACCCCGATGAAGCTGTTGACTTCGTAGAAGCAACCCAAGTAGATGCTTTGGCTGTTGCCATTGGCACAAGCCACGGTGCTTACAAGTTTACCCGCAAGCCGACTGGTGAAATTTTGGCCATCAGCCGCATTGAAGAAATTCACCGCCGTTTGCCCAACACCCACTTGGTAATGCACGGTTCCTCTTCTGTACCAGAAGATTTACTTGCACTGATTAACCAGTATGGTGGTGCAATTCCTGAAACCTACGGTGTACCTGTAGAAGAAATTCAAAAAGGTATTAAGAGTGGTGTACGCAAAGTAAACATCGATACCGACAATCGTTTGGCTATTACTGCTGCTGTACGCGAAGCTTTAGCTAAAAAACCAGAGGAGTTTGACCCCCGTCACTTCCTCAAGCCTTCTATTACATATATGCAGAAGGTTTGTGCTGAACGCTATCAGCAATTTGGCACAGCTGGTAATGCAAGCAAGATTAAGCAAATTTCTTTGGAAGATTTTGCTGCTAAGTATGCTAAAGGTGAACTCAACGTTGTTACTAAAGCTGCTGCTAAAGTTTAATTTTGACAAATAATAAATAGGGGCACAGTGTTGCTATGCTCCTAAAAGACTGAGGATTCTAAATATTGGCATAAACCGGGTAGTTACCCGGTTTTTTATTTTATTCTGTTAATGGGAATTGGGCATTTGACTGGAGTTGCTGATTGGGTCAGAGTTTCCCAATTGTTCACTGTCAACTGTTCACTGTTCACGGGCATTGGGAAGATTTTTACTTTGTCTTTCTATTCCCCAATCCCCAGTCCCTAGTTCCCAATTCCTAACCCCTAGAATACCCGATGTTGTAAAGAGGGCATTTGACGGCGGACTTGTTCGAGTCTAGTGGGCTTGATTTCTGCGATCGCAATTCCCGGTTTTTCCCCAGCATCGGCTAAAATTACACCCCAAGGGTCAATAATAACGGCGTGTCCGTGGGTTAGACGGCGGGCGTAGTTATTGCCTGTTTGGGCAGGAGCAATGACGTAGGCGGTATTTTCTATGGCTCTGGCTTGTAGTAGTACTTGCCAATGGTCTTTGCCAGTAAAGGCGGTAAAGGCGGCGGGAATAAAGATAACATCGGCTCCCTTATCTGCCAAATGACGGTACAGTTCGGGGAAGCGGACATCATAACAAATAGAAAGCCCTAGATTACCAAATTTTTCTGATAAATAGACAGGGGGTAGTTGCGTACCAGCCACAACAGTACTGGATTCCCGATAGGTGTTGCCATCGGGGACATCAACATCAAATAGATGTACTTTGTAGTAGCGGGCAAGTTCTTGACCGCTGGGATCGATAAGTAGAGTGGTGTTATAAACTTTGCCTGTATTATCTACGGGAAGTGGAAAGCTGCCGCCCAAGATCGTAACTTGAAAGCGTTGAGCCATTTTTTTGAGAAATTTTTCACTTTCAATAGCGATCGCATCCCCTTGTGCGAGTTTGTCTTTTTCTTCTCCCATATAGGAAAAGTTTTCTGGCAAACCTACTAATTCGGCACCTTGACCCACGGCAAGCTCTATTAATTCTTCTGCCTGAGCCAAATTTTTGTGTAGATCGGGCACACTTGTCAATTGAATAGCGGCGGCTAAATAAGACTTCATAGATAGATTCAACAACGAACAGTTGATTTATGGAAGATAGATTATCAAAATATATCGCTACTTCAACATCTATGGAAGTCAGGAATTATAGCGGTTCTCGGCCCTTGTGAGGTACAAAAACTGCAAGCGAGGAGGAGACTATGATATACCTCATGTGATTATAAAACCCTATCAAGAGTTGTTTTTGAGCTAGAAAACTCCTAAGAATATTCCGAATCGGAAACTGTATACAAATGTAAACAAGTTCGGGAGACGAGAAATTTGCGCCTCTCAAACTTGTTTATAAAAATTAACCTAAAGTTACAAAAAAATCGATAACTCAAGAGGATTTTATTGCCGATTGAGTTTCAAAGATACTTTTCGAGAGTGGAAGCTAATGTACTTTTAGGCACAGCACCTACCACCATATCGACTTTTTGTCCATCCTTAAAAATCATTAATGTAGGAATACTGCGGATGGCGTACTGACTAGCAATATTGGGATTCTCATCAGTGTTGACTTTCACGACTTTTATTTGACCTTCGTACTGAACTGCGATTTCATCGACAACAGGAGCTACCATACGGCATGGTCCACACCAGGGTGCCCAAAAGTCAACTAAAACGGGTACATCGCTGTCGAGTACTTCTTGCTTGAAACTAGAATCGGTAACTTGTGCAGCTGCTGACATGCCTAAAACCTTCGCCAATAATATCTGAGCTTGGTGAAAATTCTACCATAGCAAAAACCTCAGCCTGGAAGTGCGAGGATGTACATTTGCAAAGAAGCTCTAGAATTTATTTACAAACATAAGGAACCGCCCGAACAGTAGTCCGGGCGGAGTGTGGTGTGAGGAGTGAACGGAAACATGCGTCTCCGCTATCTCTATTGTAGGCGACATATAGAATTTTTCCAGCAATTGTTTGGGGGCTGGAAAAATTTATTGAATAATTGGAATTGGGAATTGGGAATTGGGAATTGGGTAGATGAGGGGGATGAGGGGGATGAGGGGGATGAGGAAGAATAACTAATGCTCCATGCCCCATGCCCTATGCCCAAATTTTATTTCCCCATACCTAATTGTTGAGCTTTTTGGTAAACTTTGCCCTCGGTTAACAGGGAAGGGGCAATCACAACTTCCACTTGCTGCATTTCTTTAATATTTTTGGCTCCTAAAGTGCCCATGCTTGTCTTTAAGGCTCCTAAAAGATTGTGAGTGCCATCATCTAGTCCTGCTGGGCCAATGAGTATTTGCTCTAAGCTACCGGTAGTGGCAACGCGAATACGGGTGCCACGGGGCAAGACTGGGCTAGGAGTCGCCATACCCCAATGATAACCTCGTCCTGGGGCTTCTGCGGCTCTAGCAAAGGGAGAACCAATCATTACACCATCGGCACCGCAGGCGATGCATTTACAAATGTCGCCACCGGTGATTAAACCGCCATCAGCAATGATGGGGATATAGTTGCCAGTTTCCTTGTAGTAATCATCTCGTGCTGCTGCACAATCTGCGATCGCAGTTGCCTGTGGTACACCCACACCCAATACCCCACGGGACGTACAAGCAGCACCAGGGCCGATTCCCACTAGTACCCCAGCTGCACCAGCTTTCAACAAATTCAAAGTGACTTCATAAGTCACGCAATTCCCCAATACCACGGGGATGGGCATGGAACGACAAAATTCTGCTAAATCAAGTGGTACTACAGACTCTGGTGACAAATGTGCAGTAGAAACTACCGTAGCCTGCACAAAAAATAAATCTGCCCCAGCTTTTGCCACCGCCTCACCATATTTACTTGCACCCGCTGGAGTTGCACTCACCGCCGCAATGCCACCTTGTTGTTTAATTTCCTGAATACGTTTTTCAATTAATTCCGGCTTTATTGGTTCGGCATAGAGTTCTTGCATCAGGGCAACAAATTCATCTTTCCCCACAGAGGCAATCCGATCTAATATTGGCTCTGGGTCAGCATAGCGAGTGTGAATACCCTCTAAATTGAGGACACCTAATGCTCCTAACTGTGACAAACGTACAGCCATACGAACATCTACTACGCCATCCATCGCACTAGCAATTATCGGGATTTCTCGCTCAATATTGCCAATCCGCCATTTAGTATCTGGCAAACTGGGGTCTATTGTTCTGTTACCGGGGACTAGAGCAATTTCATCTATTCCGTAGGCTCTGCGAGCTGTTTTTCCCCGCCCAAGTTGAATTTCCACGCTTTAACTTTTCTCAAATCTGTTTAAGCTAGGGTATCAAATTGTGGAGGGAATTGGTGCGTTTTTTTTTCCGAACTACACAGATAAATTTGAGTTACCCAAGCCGCCGCTCGAAATTTTTGTGGACGCAAAGTATTTACCAATCAACCAAATGAGCCAAAATCGTTAATTGGTTTTTGTCTTGTGTTGTGTGAGGGTTGTTGTTGCGCTAGTTTTTCGATAATTATAGTTCCATGTGTCTATTACTACCTTAGTTAGTATCACGATTATTGGCATTAATTGTCTAAATTTGCCTATATTGAGTTCCGTCAAGATCAAGCAAATTCCCACTGATGATTTACCGTTTATTTTTAGCTGCATCCACACCAGTGTAACCAGTTGCTAACCAAATTATTGCTCTAGCTCCATCGCGGATAGATTTTTCGATAGATTCAGGGGGGTTTTTTGAAGGGACTGGCACTGGTTTTAAATAAATACCTCGACTACCCAAAATAATTTCGCCGATGACACAAGCCCGGCGCATGTGGAAGTCTGAAGTAATCAAATAAACGCTCTTGATGCCGCGAGCTTGCAAATCATCCACTAACGTAGTAAAATTAGTAACTGTATCCACAGCTTCATAGTCCAAGTGTAAACGTTTGGGATCAACACCAGCTTTAGTAAACACTCTTTGGGTGAATGTAGGTGGACTACCCCCAGTAATCCAAATTGGTATATTTGGATGCTGGCGGACAAATTCAGCTGTAAACTTTTCTCGCTCTAAACGTCTCGTTGAACCACCCAACACTACAACTGCTTGCGGCTGTACAAACTGGTTTTGTACTTCTTTGTATCCCCACCAGATGATTAGTGGTAGGACAAAAGCCATAAAACGAAAAGATTTACCTGTAAAGAGTAGCTTATTCAAGGGTCGATAACTTTATTTACTGAGTCAAAAATTTCCTCTAGCTAGAAGAAAAACAACAATTGATAGTAGAGTAGCAAACTCCTCTCAAAACTGCCCAGATATCAATTTGGGTGATTTCCGTGTTTTAACGCGATTAGGTGTTCTTGAGGTTTTTCCTCTATCTAAACTAATTGATGGATTATCCTAACCTGTATTGAGGAATCCATCAAAGGGGTCTGATATCATGTCCGTTTAAGGACTGATCATAAAGACCGCAGTTCTTGCTGGGGGAAAGAGGGTTTTCCGGTTTTTGCACAGATGTGGGAATCATTACTAATTAACCGGACATGATATAACATCTTCTCGGAGAACCCCATTTAGATTTGGGTGTACCTCAGTTGCTTAGGAAACGCCATAAAGAAAATATGATAAAAATGCTAGCTGAAAACTTGATTGGAATTGAGGCAACATTACAAATTAATTGGGTGTGGCTAAATGCCAGCTTACAGTTTGCTAGTTGGGGACTTTTTTCACTTTTACTTGCTGAGGTCTTGAGAGACAGTTACCATGCTTTGTGTCACCAAGTCAATTGGCTTGCTAAATGGCATAACAAGCACCACATGGCTTATCGTCGGGATTTATCGATAGTTTCCCTGAAAGTTTATCAAGAATCCCAACTCTATCACGACATTTTAGAATCGAGTCTACTGCTGGTAATCTTATTAGTTATTACCTTAATTGTCCAGCATAAGGGGTTATGGCTGGGAGTAGTTTATGCTTGCACCTTTTTGTATGGTGCGTCTGGGCGGTATTTTCAGGGAAAAATTGATACAGACTACAACCACCTACCCGGCCCTTTAGAGACAATTCCATCCATTTGGTGGGTGAATCGGTCTTACCATTGGCGGCATCATTTTGATGATGTCAACGCTTACTATAGTGGTGTCTTTCCTTTAGTGGATAAAATTCTTGGTACAGGACTGTCTCTCAAGGGGAAAACCATCGCTTTAACCGGAGCATCAGGAGCATTAGGACAAGCGCTGGCGGCTGAACTTGTAAAGAATAATGCTAAAGTCGTGGCATTAACCACTAATCCAGAAAAATTAGTAGAGCAAGTTGGGGTGAAGGTGGTTCCTTGGCAGTTAGGTAATGAAGCTAATTTGAGGGATAGTTTAGAGAAAGTAGATATTTTAATTATCAACCACGGAGTCAATGTCTACACCAGCCGCACATCGCAGGACATCAACTCCTCATACGAGGTGAATACTTTTTCAGCATTACGGCTGATGGATATATTTTTGACAACTGTAACAGGCCCACAAGCAAAAGCAACAAAGGAAATTTGGGTAAACACTTCTGAGGCTGAGGTTTCTCCAGCGCTGAGTCCGCTTTATGAACTTAGCAAACGAGCGCTAGGAGATATTGTTACCCTCAAGCGATTGGACGGGAATTGTGTAATTCGCAAGTTAATTCTTGGCCCGTTTAAAAGTCAACTCAATCCTTATGGAGTCATGTCTGCACAGCAAGTTGCTCGTGCTATTTTGTTTTTGGCACGGCGAGACTTCCGAAATATTATTGTGACAATAAACCCACTCACCTATCTGCTCTTTCCCTTGAAGGAAACCAGTACGTCGCTATACTATCGAGTCTTCAGCCGGACTTCAAGCTAATTCTCCCGAAGCATTTGCTTCTTCAGTAAGTGCTGCTTCCTTCATATAGGACTCATATTTGATTTTTGAAATATACGTAAGGTGCGTTAGCTATAGGCTAACGCACATCATTTGGCTTGGGTGCCGGACTCTCGGCGATTACACAACGCCAGTTGCTACAACGAAGGGAACCTCCGCAACGCACTGGCTCCTCTACACATACTTAGATTTTTCTCCAAATCAAACCGGATTCCTATATTCTGAATTATGACTCTTGGTTTATGTAAAATGGTCAGCGTATCAAGCTTTGCTCCAGGCGATCGCACATGGCCATTACAAAACGGCGACTACCCACATTTTTACAGTTTGGCATAAGTCCCAATCTTTCCCAAAAACTCATGCTCATCGGGTTAGCCATTACCCTATTTTTCATCTTCCTAGCATTCTTCGCTCCCCTATTCCAGGCTTGGGGATGGTTGCAAAACCCGAAAGATTTTCTTTCTAATCCAATTCACGAGCCACCCTCAGCTAAACATTGGTTTGGTACTAGTCGCTTGGGCTATGATGTGTTCTCCCGGACATTGTTCGGCGCTCAAGCTGCTTTGCTGGTGGTGATTTTGGCAACAGCGTTAAGTATGATTATCGGTGTACCTTTGGGGATGCTGAGTGGTTATCTCGGCGGTAAATTGGATAAAGTGTTGCTGTTTATTATGGATAGCATCTACACTCTACCGGGGCTACTCCTGTCTGTGACGTTGGCGTTTGTAGTGGGGCGTGGCATATTAAATGCAGCGATCGCGATTAGCATTGCCTACATCCCCCAATATTACCGCGTTGTTCGTAACCACACCGTCAGCGTGAAAACGGAAGTGTTCATCGAAGCGGCTCAAGCAATGGGTGCTTCCACTTGGGTTGTACTCTCTCGTTATCTGTTTTTCAACGTCATTCAAAGCGTACCCGTCCTCTTCACCCTCAACGCGGCTGATGCAATTTTGGTGTTGGGCGGTTTGGGTTTTTTGGGGCTAGGACTTCCCGAAGAAGTGCCAGAATGGGGACATGATTTAAAACAAGCCTTAGAAGCTCTCCCTACTGGTATTTGGTGGACTACACTTTTCCCTGGTTTAACTATGACCTGCATGGTGGTAGGGTTATCACTACTTGGTGAAGGGTTAAACGAATTTGTCAATCCCCGATTACGGAGAGAAAATAGAATCCGAAAATAGCAGTTAACAGTGGACAGTTATCAGTCAATGGGCTGATTATTGATCACTAATAACTAAGTAATTAATAACTGGAGAGATTTGTGTGAAAGATAACCTGACGTTAATTGCCGCCGCGACTGGCGGGTTTATCCTTTCTGTTGCCCTGGCTGGCATTTTAAGAGGTGCGCCAGTTACAGCTTGGCAGGAGCAATCGAATTTCCGCACCACGACTTTTGCTAATTTACAGAAATCGGAGTTGAAAGCTGCACGTCTTCTGCCCTTGGGAGAAGATGCGCGAACAGAACGGGGATGAATCAATGCTTTTGAAACCGAAAATTTGCGGCTTGGTCTGAGGATTGTAAAGTGGTGAGTTCTCAAGTAATTGGTATTGATGTAGGGGGAACAGCGATTAAACTGGGGCGGTTTACAGCTGATGGTACTTGTGTGCAATCCTTGACTGTGGCGGCTCCCCAACCCACAACCCCAGAGGCCGTGTTGGCGGTGATAGTAGATGCGATCGCGCAAATTGATCCAAATAATCAAACTGTTGCTATTGGTGTTGGTACTCCTGGCCCGGCCGATGCAGCAGGACGCATCGCCAAAATCGCCATCAATTTACCTGGATGGCGCGATGTGCCTTTAGCAGATTGGTTAGAAGCCAAAACTGACAAACCGACTGCGATCGCTAACGATGCCAACTGCGCTCTTTTGGGAGAAGCTTGGCTGGGAGCCGGTCGCCACTTTCAAAATCTGATTCTGCTAACTTTAGGAACTGGGGTTGGTGGCGCAATTATCCTAGATGGCAAACTATTTGTTGGACATCAGGGAACTGCTGGGGAATTGGGTTTAATTTCATTCAACCCAGATGGGCCAATTTGTAATAGTGGCAATCAAGGCTCTTTAGAACAACATACCTCTGCTACTGCCATTCGCCGCCGCACTCTCAAGGAACCTATCGAATTGGGTCTTCTTGCCCAACAAGGAGATCCCACAGCATTGACTTTTTGGCAAGAATATGGTAAGAATTTGGGAATTGGTTTGACAAGTTTGATTTATGTACTGACACCGCAAGCGATCGTCATTGGTGGCGGGATAAGTGGCAGCTTTGAGTTTTTCTTACCAGCAGCGAAGGCAGAAATTGAGAAGCGAGTGCAGCCTTTATCACGAGCGGATTTACAGATTTTGCCAGCAGAGTTAGGCAATTTTGCGGGGATAGTGGGTGCTGCAAAGTTAGCATGGCAACACTATTCGAGTAGCTAGAAATATTGCTTGGCGATCGCTTTATTAGACTTGGATATAGTTTTGGTAACTTTAGCAATTTTCGACTAAGTACAGCTTTGCGTAAAATCGTGGCGAATTGAGGCTGGAAATTTAAACGCAGAGGGACCACTGGTAAGCGCAGAGGTACGCCAAGAATTCGCTACGAATTAATGAAATGCTGTACTAAGCAGTTTATTAA
>Ga0116226_10007043_pt1 | contig 10132 bp, 3 predicted proteins | sample S1TSphfallax_FD_89692 | JGI IMG/M metagenome (GOLD analysis project Ga0116226, IMG submission 89692) | Host-associated microbial communities from peat moss isolated from Minnesota, USA - S1T2_Fa - Sphagnum fallax MG | ecosystem: Host-associated > Plants > Peat moss > Unclassified | place: USA...
AGCGGGTCGCCCACGCCTTGGCGCAGGAAGCCGTTGAAGTCAAACAGTGCGGGCTCGCTTGATGGGTTCAGGTTGTTGACGTTATTGAAGGCGTTGAAGATCTCGACCCTTGGCTCAAGCGCATACTTGCCTTCGCCGAAGTGGAACGGCCGTGCAAGGCCGAGGTCGGTGACGAAGAACGCGTTGTCCTTGCGCAGGTGGTTGCGTCCGCAGTCGATGCCATCCACCCAGCGCGTGGCCGAGTTCTGGTAGCTACACGGAGCCCCTGTGCCATTGCCTTCAGTGTTGTCCGTCTCTGGCTCAGCCGAGTGCTGCTGGATCCGCACATTCGCCTTGAAGCCAAACGGCAGCTCGCCCAGCCCAAACGCGTTGAACTTGTTCGGCTCATCGCGGTCGGAGACCGAGTACTCCGCGCCAAGATTGAAGAGGTTCGCGTAGCGGAACGTGAACGGATCGCGCTCATTCGAGTCTGTGTCCTTGTCCACCGAGTAGGTGTACTGGGCTTCAAACTGGAAGTGGTGCGACATGCGCTTCTTCAACCCGACCGTCAGTCCGCGATACAGGCTCTTCGCGTCGCTGATGGTGTTGGTGATGGTACCGAGGTTGGCGTAGGGCGTTGGTCCGCAGTAGGTCACCGTATCCGAGTTGCCCGAAGTCAATGTAGCCGAGCCCGGGCAAGCCTGACCCGGCAGCGCCACTGGGCCACTCACGTTGGGGTTTTCGAAGCGCGTCAGCCGCACGCCCTTCGCATCGGTGAAGTCCACAAACGCCACAAACGCTGAGCCGAACTGCTGGTCGAACCCGACGTTGAACTGCACGATCCGTGGATTGTGATAGTTCTTGTCGAACACCTGCACACTCGCCCCAATCGGCGAGTAGGTCGTCGGCACCGGGCAATCGTTGGGGTAGCTCAGACCAGCGCAACCGCCGATGGTCTGCTGCTGCACGCCGTTGGTCGTGATGGAACCAACTTCGGTCAGCATGTTCTGCCGTGGGTTGAAGATGCCCGCGCTCCCCCGGAAGCTGCTCTTGCCGGTTCCAAGCACGTCATAGTTGAAGCCGAACCGCGGCTGAAACTCCTTCGTCTGGTCGGGCAGCGTGCCCGCCGTCGGGAAGTTCGGGTACAGCGGATTGTTGATGTACGAGCCGTAGGCCGTCTGGCTCGGCGGCGTCACGTCCTTGGGGAAGAACTGCGCCTCCCAGCGCAACCCGTAGTTCAGCGTCAGACGCTTCGTCGCACGCCAGGTATCCTGAAAGTAGACCGCAGGCTCCTGGTTGTAGATGCTCGAATACCCTGCCTGCTGGACGGTTTCGCCATTGTGGGTGCCAAGATCCTGCAGGTAGAGATAGAGCGGGCTACCGCCCGTGCAGGCCGTCGACCATGAACCATTCGGGCAATTCTGGACGCCCGGTCCATACGCCGAACCCTGACTTGCCGGGCTGGCGAAGTGGAGAAAGCCCACCGTATCGCCAAAGATGTAGCGCCCGAGCGCAAAGCCATCGAAGATTTGCGTGTTGTGGCTGATCAAAGCCTCCACGCCAACCTTGAACGCGTGCTTGCCCTTGACGAGCGAGACGCTATCTTTGAAGTCGAAGTGCCAGAACGCTTCGCTCAGGCCCGGGCCTTCGAAGAACGGCTGCCCAAAGCGAAACGCCCCGCCCTGGAAGCCAATCGCGGTATCCGGCACAGCACTGGAGTTGATGGGCGAGCGTGGCCGCGTCTCGTGGCCAAACGTGACATGCGCCTCGTTCAGCGCGGTCGCGCTCAGCGTCGTCACCAGATTCAGGTTCGATGTCTGGATATGCGACGGGCCTTCGGTGCCGTTCGCCGTGGTTCCATAGGTGGCAACATCGAAGGTCTGGTTGGGGTTCTTCGACCAGTCAAAGTTGTAGGTCGTATAGAGCAGGTTCTTCGGGGTGATCTGGTAGTCCAAACGTCCGAAGACGGCAGCATTATGCACCTGATGGTCCACCGGCAATCCATCATTCTCGCCGTAGCTCTTCTGGAAAAAGTTGATCAGCACCAACCGCTGACAATCGCCATTGGCGTCGATCGCAGCGTCCGAGATGTTGCTACCAAACACCGGGTTAGCAACCGGACAAGGAATCGCCGGCGTTCCGGGTGCCCCCAGCGAATTCGCATTGAAGGCGCTCAGGTTCTGCCGCAGCAGGTTCTCGTTGATCCCCTCAGCCGCGCCAAAGTAGAACAGCTTGTCCTTGATGATCGCTCCGCCGACGCTTCCCCCAAACTGCTCCCTGTGGAAGTTTGTCAGCGGTGTCCCATCGCTGGCGTTCGCGGTGAGTGCCTGCAGCCGCTGGTACTCGAACAAACTGCCATGGAAGCTATTTGAACCGGACTTGGTGATCACGTTCACCACGCCGCCGCCCGTCCTCCCGAACTCCGCGTTCGCACCGCTCGCTACCACCTGAAACTCGCGCACCGCCTCCAGCGTGATGTCCACCGCGGAGCGCTGACCGCCCGTCGTATCGCCGAACATTCCGTTGTTGTAGTCCCCGCCGTCCAGCGAGATGTTGTTGTAGATGCCCTTCTGCCCATTGATGTTGATCTCATCGCCATCCGGCCCCTGCACGATGTCCACACCCGGGGTGAGCGTCAAAAGATCCTCGAACTTGCGCCCGAGGACCGGCGTCGTGGCAATGGTCGCCTCGCCCAGCGTCGTCGTCGCCGAATCCGACACCAAATCCACCAGTGGCGAGGATGACACCTCAACGATCTCCGCAGTGCCAGCAACCGCCAAGGACAACTTCAGTGTGCTGGTCAAACCCACCGTCAAGTTCAGGTCCTTCTGGATCGTCGTGGCGAAGCCAGCCTTGGTGATCTTCACCGTGTACTGCCCCGGACTCAGCGTCGGGAAAGAAAAGTGACCATCGCTGCTGGTGGTCGTCGTGTGCTTCGTGCCGGTTTCCAGCTCGGTCGCTTCAACCGAGGCCCCCGCAACCAAAGCACCCTTGGGATCGGCGACATCTCCCTGAATACTGCCGCTCGCCGACTGCACCTGGCCGCTCAGCGCGACCGTACCGGTCCCGAACGTCAGGACCACCATCCCCATCCATCTCGTAAACTTCGTCATCAATGACTCCCCTAAAGAAAAATTTCAAGCAAATAAGTCCTATCCTCGCCCATTGCCACCCAGAAAAAATGGAGATGCTCCAAACTGCCAAACTTCAGAAGTTGGGAAGTGAAAACATTAAAGTACGGTGAATCGTAGGGCTGTGAGAAAGACAGTATCACGCAATGGGCAGAATGTATTGTATTTTTTCGCAAGAAGTGGCTGGGAAGTGATTTCATTGCGATTTGATGCGAAATTGAGGGGTTTTGAGGGCGTTTTGCAGGGGATGAAATCGAGTAAGTTATTGATTATACGGTGTTTATGCCGATTGTCCTGAAAAGTGGTCTGTTGGGCCAATTCTTTTAGCTAATGGATTGATTCCATGTGGGATAGGTTGAATATGGTTGGGTGCAGAAGGGCGTTTTGACGGGATTTGAGGGCGGGGAAGGCACGTTTGAAGGGTTGGGTGGATTGGGCGAGGTTAGGGGTCAACCCGCCAACTGAGGATGGTACTGCGCAGGGCGCTTGCGCTGAGATTTGTATTTTCGAGCAGCACCTCAAAGTGAGGGATGGTTCCATCCCGGCGACGGATGGTGCTGAGAAATGGCCGAAGCTGGGCGTCGTCTGAGGCGAAATCCCAGGCTGCTTCGGTGCCCGCCATGGATGTTCCTTCGAGGATCAGGGCGTTCCCTTGCCCGCTGAGGTTGGGCAGGTAGGCGACGACGCCGTAGACGTGGTGGTCGGGGTCGTTTGGTGCGGAGTGCCACCACTTTTTGGTGGTCTGGTCGTAGACGGAGAAGATGTGGTGTTCAAAGTCATCATGAAATCGGTAGTTCATGTTGCGTTCGAAGAGTTCGACCCATGGGTTGGCTTCAGCGGCTCCGAGGAGGATGATGTTTCCTGTCTTGAGGTCGTTGGGTCGGATGTCTCTGGCGTAGCGGATGGGGATGGTGGCATGGCTCTCCGTGGCCATTTGGGTAAGGCTTGCAGCGATTTCGAGATCGACGACGGAGGTATAGCGGAGACGCCCGTACTGCTGGTCGGTGATGAGGGCCTGGGGGTCCTGTTGTGGCTGGTTGGACTGTGAGTCTCGGCTGTAGTCGCCGCGCAGGTATCCGTCCAGATTGACCGGCTTGCCGAGTCTTTGCTGATAGAGGACGAGGCCACTATCGGCGGCGATCAGGGTTGTCGGCTGGCCTGGAATGAGAATCTGCCCCCACAGTGGGTGGGCGGCGGGTCCACCCTTTGCTGAGATGGTGATGATGCCCTGCTGAACGAGGATTGCGAAGATGAGGCCAGCGGCGAGAGCTGCACTGAGAGCCCACGGAAGCAGTCGCCACGCGAGGGGGCGGGCTGGCGGCCGGGGTGGTTGCGGCTCAAGAGGCTCAGGTTCCGGGACGGAGGCGGCGTCCGGTTGCGGCACGGCTCGGGGTTCAAATACGGGGACGTAGCCACCGCGCGGAATGACAATCCGGACGGGCTCGAAGGATCCCTCATGTTCAAAGTACTGCTCCAGGCGCTGGCGGACACGGCTGGCCTGGGTGCGGACGATGCCGTCTACGGTGGAGTCGTAGTCGCGGGAGCGACCGAAGACCGCCTGACCAATCTTCTGTTCATTGATCTCGCGCTCGCGGCCCTTGAGGGTCATCTCGCAGACGAAGGTGAGGAACCTGGCGAGCTTTTCGCTCTTGGCGAACGACGGTGACTGCACCACGCGCTGCAGCAGCGCACGGTTCGCCAGTGTACTGGGCGGTGCATACTGCCACTCGGTTGGCTCAGCCATACTGTGCTCCTGTACGTTGGAACTTTTGGCCGGGGGTGCAACGGGTTCGAGGGTAAGTTGCGCCATGGGGAGTATCCAGAGTGAAACAGAGTTTTGTAAACGGCATATGAATGGGGCTTATTAACGGCATATTCACTGTATCGGGATACATAAATGGCGTGTAAATTGCTGATTCATAGAAACTTACGGCCTGTGTCCGCAACGTCGCTGTGAATTGTCTCGATTGGCGTCGCCAGCCCTGCTATCTCTATACAGGCTGCTGCGGACGCCCGGGTGCCACCTGCGCCGCAGATCCAGCTGCACACAAACTTCCCCTCAACCACTCTAAGGAGCAGATGCAATGAGTTTCCTACGTACTATCAGCGAATCCACACGAGGTCTGCGGCTAACGGCCGTCCTTGTCCTGTGTCTCGCATCGACCTTCGGTTCCGTGAGCACGGCGCATGGTCAGTTTGACTCTGCAGCCGTCCTCGGCACCATCAAGGATGCCACCGGTGCCATCGTCCCCGGCGCAACCATCACTCTCACCGACCTCGCCAAAGGAATCTCCGTCACCGCAACCGCCGACGCCAACGGCGACTACCAGTTTCCGCTCGTCCAGGTCGGCAAGTATCAGGTTACGGTCGCCAAAACAGGCTTCGCCTCCGTAGCCTCCGCCGCCTTCGACGTCCAAATCGGAGCCCGTCAGCGCGTTGACCTCGCCCTGCTGAACGGCAGCACCACCGATACGGTGACCGTCAACGGCGCGGCTGACGTGCTGGAAACCGAAACCAGCGACCGCGGCGAGACGATTCAGGGGCAGCAGTCGGTTGAACTGCCGCTGAATGGTCGCGCTTATGCCGATCTGGCTGCGCTTGTACCGGGCGTTCACAAGGCGATTATTGGCTACTACTCGTTCCCGGCGCGTGACGGCTCTTACGACGTCAACGGGCTGAACTCGATGGATAACAACTTCCAACTTGACGGTATCGACAACAATGCGTATCAGGAAGCGAATCAGGGATACTCGAACCAGGCTGTGATTGCTTCGCCGGATGCACTGGCTGAGTTCAAGGTGCAGACGGACAACTTCTCGGCCGAATACGGACGTGCTGGCGGAGCCATCATCAATGCCACGACCAAGTCTGGCTCCGCGACCTTCCACGGCGGGGTATACGATTATCTCCGCAACACGGTTCTGAACGCCTACGGCCCCTTCCTTGGCCTTGGCACCAAGCCCACGCTGGTGCAGAACCAGTTTGGCGCAACCTTCGGTGGTCCGATTCCGGGCGTACACTTCCTGAAGGATCGTTTCTTCTTCTTTACAGACTACGAGGGCCTTCGCTCGTATGCTCACGTGCTGACGCAAGCGATTTTGCCCACTCCGACCCAGGCGACCGGACTGTTCACCTCGACGGGTGTCGCTGGTGGCACACCGATTCCGCTCCAGAACCCCTACACAGGCGTCCAGTACCCCAACGGTCAGATTCCTTTGAGCGACCCGAACATCAATGCACTGGCTGTGAAAGTGTTGTCGTTGCTACCGCCCCCTAACATTCCGGGCGCTCCGCTGACCGCCAACAACTACCAGTATCTGGCCCCGAATACCGTCATCGACGACAAAGGCGATGGTCGTGCGGACTTTATCGTCAGCCCAAAGCAGAACGGCTTCTTCCGCTACAGCCAGCGCGCTGCTTCGGAGTTCCTTGCTCCGCCATTCCCCGGTCTTGCTGGCGGTAACAGCAACGGGCTCCTGTATGCCAAGACGCGACAGCTTGCGTTTGGCTACAACTGGACCCCCACCTCGAACTCAATCCTCGAGTTCCGCTATGGCCAGACCTGGACCCAGAGCGGAAAGCAGCCCGTGAATTTGGGTGCAGACAACCTGCTGCAGGACTTCAATATCCCGAACGCAGTGACCGACCCAGCTTACGCGGGCGGCTTGAACTCGCAGATTGTCAGCGGTTTCACGCAGTTCGGCGAGCAAACCACCAACCCCCAGTTCACCAACCCCACCACCTGGGACCCCAAGGTGAACTATAGCTGGATTCACGGACGCCACACGCTGAAGGTTGGCTATGAGTTCACCTGGATGGATCAGGCGATCCAGGACTTCCACCCGAAGTTCGGCTCGGACAGCTACGGTTCGTACTTCTCGCTGGGCACAGGTGTGGCCCAGACGGCTGTGACGAAGCAGGCTGCGGCGCTGGCCGACTTCCTGTTCGGTGCGCGGAACACCTACTCGATCAATAACATCGTAACCGTCGACTACCAGCGCTTCTGGCATATGCTCTACATTCAGGACGACTGGAAGCCACTGCCGAAATTGACCGTCAACGCTGGTCTGCGGTACGAGTTCTTCTCGCCGAATTTTGAGCAGAACAACCACATCCTCAACTACGATCCAGTCAACCAGCGCATCCTGCACGCGGGCACTGGAACCGACGTCAACACGATTGGCAGCGGCGGAACCTCTGCCTACAACCTGCACTATGTGGGCGGCTCTGGGCTGGCAAATCGCGCTCTGGTGAACCCTGACTACAAGGACTTCGCTCCACGGTTCGGTGTCGCTTACCAGATCAATGACAAGACAGTGATCCGGTCGGCGTTTGCCCTGAGCTACTCGCCCCTGTTCCGCTTCGGCGGTGAAGGGCTGCTGGCGTACAACGGTCCGGACATCATCGACGCAACGGTCGGTCAGCAGACGCCCCCGGGCGTGAAGGGTGGCGAAGCGCTTTGCACCTCGCTGACGGCGAATCCGTTCACCTGCTTCCGTCGTATGCAGGATGGCTACCAGACCGGGTTTGACACCGCGCAGAACTACCAGAGCATCGGTGCCCAGACCCGCTACATCCCGGCGAACTTCGCTACACCCTACATTGAGACCTACCACCTGTCGATTCAGCGTGAGCTGCCCTATGGAACAACCCTCGAAGTCGCGTATGTTGGCGACCACGGCGTGAAGCTCCCGGCGCTCGAAGACTTCAATCAGGCCCGCACCTGCACCACGGCCGAGGTTGCGGCCAACAACTGCGCTTCGCTGCAGACGCGTCGTCCGATTGCGACCTTCACCAACATCCTGACGGAATCGAACGCTGGGTTCCTGAGCTACAACTCACTGCAGACGAAGCTGGAACACCGCTTCGGTCACGGCGTCTTCCTGCTGGATTCGTTTACCTGGTCGCGCGGCATCAACAATACCTCGGCTGACCTTGAAGCGCCTCCGGGAGACGGTGCCGTGGTGAACATCGCCAATGTCGCTGGGGACCGTGGTCCTTCGGCGTATAACCAGCCCTACAACAATACGCTTTCGCTGACGGCGGATCTTCCCTTTGGTCGCGGTCACGACTTCCTCAACCACGTCCCGCTGTGGGAGGACGAGATCATCGGCGGATGGCAACTGACCGCCATCAACACGGATACGAGCGGCCTTCCGATCAACGTGGGCTACGCCGCGTCATCGAAGTACGTTGTTTCGACCACCAGCTCGGCCTACCCAACCCGTCCTAACCAGCTTGGACCAAACTCCGCTGGCTATGGCACGACGTTTACCAAGACCAACTCCGGCTACTACGGCTACCTAAACGGCGCGAACTACTCGATTCCAACCGGTGATGTGCTGTTCGGAAACACAACGCGCAACTCCCTGCGTGGGCCAGCGTTTGGTCAGCTTGACCTGAGCGCCCACAAGAACTTCAACCTCGGTGCAGAACGCCGCGTGCTGCAGTTCCGCATTGAAGCCTTCAACGTCTTCAACGCGACCAATTACCTGATTCCCGACACAACCGTGACCGATGGAGCGAACTTCGGCTTCTTCGGCAGCGGCCTGAACTACGAGACGCCATCCCGCCAGGTACAAGGTGCACTTCGCCTCAACTTCTAACCGATCAACCCCAACCGGCGGCGACAGGCAACCCCTGTCGCCGCCGCTTCTTTTTCGGAGCCCCCATGAACCCACGCACCATTCCCTTCGCAGCTATTTCGCTGCTGTTCGCATCCACCCTCGCTACCCCCATCCTGCACGCGCAGGAGACCGTCCTCGTCACCCTGAAGCTGATCAAATCGTCCGGTGCGGCTGCGAGTGTTCCGGTGGCGCTGCACTTCCCGGCAACCTGCGCCGCCTGCTCTGTAATCGACGACCCAGCGTACGCCCGGCAGAACACCCGCGAGGTCATCCTCGCCATGCGCGTGTCAAAATCCACCGCGCTGCCGCTGGAAATCACCACTCCCGCCGGTTCGTTCCGCCGCGTCCTGCTCGAAACCGTTGATCTCCCCTTCAGCGCAACCGCCACCGGCATGGTGGTCACGCTTCCCGCGCAAATCGCCGACCGGCCCGACTCGGGCGAGCTGCAAACCCACCTCTACTGGCCCGGAATCGAGCTGCGCTTCGAACACGCCGACCCAGCCCGCCGCGCCGGGGACTACGCCACCGGAACCTTCCCGCTGACGGAGCGCCGCGCCGCGCAAAACCTCGAATTCGGCCTCCTCGAAGCGATCCGCCGCCTCGGCCTGGACCACTACGTTGACGACGACAATCTGGGGCGGCTCTTCCTGATGGGGTTCGACACGAACTACCCGCACGGGCATCTGGATTCGCCGCCGCACTTCCACCTCTCGTTCTGGCTCCCCACCTTCCACGGCACCGGAACCATAACCCCGCATCTCTACCTGACTCCGCAAGGTCTCATCTCACACTCGATCACCGGCCCCTACCGGGTTCCGACCGTGCAAAATGAGGACTATCTCCCAGGAATCCCCTTCCACGTCGTCGATTCGCTCGGTCACCCCATCTACACCCTCACCATCACCCACGCTGGCGCCCTGACCTTCGCCCGCTTCGACGGCCCCACCTGCACCTTGACCCCCATCCCCAACGGCCCCCAACCCGGCTTCGCCAGCGGAACCACCGTCACCTGCCCCAACTTCCCCCCGCTCACCGTCCAGGTGGAAGACGACCTGACCCAAGGCGAAATCCACGAAATCATCAACAACCACCCAGCCGCCACCTACCACTACGACCCCGACTCCGGCCTGCAAACCTACCCCTAAACGCAGCCCGCCTATCCCTAATTTTCGTGCATCACTCCAGGGGTCCACTCCAGACCAGAATCTTACTTTGAGCACCCCACCGAGTACCCAACTCTTGTCCGTTCTGTCCCTCTCGTCCGAGTTCCGTTCTACGCCCTCAGTAACAATCACCCCCCCATTAAAAAGTCGTAAAGTTCTGTCGTTTCGATGTCCGATAACGCGCTAGAAACCCTATCCTCCATTTGTATACAAGTCCTTCAGAATGAAGAAT
>Ga0116226_10007044_pt1 | contig 10128 bp, 2 predicted proteins | sample S1TSphfallax_FD_89692 | JGI IMG/M metagenome (GOLD analysis project Ga0116226, IMG submission 89692) | Host-associated microbial communities from peat moss isolated from Minnesota, USA - S1T2_Fa - Sphagnum fallax MG | ecosystem: Host-associated > Plants > Peat moss > Unclassified | place: USA...
TCCTTTTGGTCTACTTCCATAGGTTACAAGGGAATAACTTTAAGCAAAGGATATGGGATAAAATGTGGTCTTCTTGGGAACAATTTGGGGAACACATGAGAACTTGATGAACACAATTTGGTAGTGTCATTGGGTATTTTGAATTCTCTCAATGCCGATATGAAGTTTTTCTTCTTAAAATTGTTCATCACCATTTTTGGCTTGGTCTAACATTCCTTAAAAGCTTGGGTACCTATTGATCTAGCCATTGGGTTCTAATTATTGGTCCAAAGCTTGTGTTTGTATTGAGAGTTATGAACTTCTTGGAAATGACTATTGTGATTGTTTTCTTGTTATTTAAGAAAATGGGTGTATCAAAAGATTTTTAATGGGTTTTATTGATAAATTTCCTATCATGACCAAATTACTTATCAAACACATCAATTCCTTGGCTTTCTTTAGGAAACATATATTTTGGAATTTTGCTTTCTTTTTGCCTTTGCATGTATAATCATCAATGATTCATGAAATATTTCAAACTCATGAAGCACCACTTCTCCTATAGATTGCATGTTGAGAAAGTTTTGTTGATTGATGGTTTGATCATAAATTGACTTATTGAAAACAATGTTTTTCCTCCAAGTTATGGAAACATATTTGAACTTAAGAGAATGGGTGCTAGGGTTCAAAATTGTTCAAGTTGAGAGAAAATTCACTTCTTTTGTTATCATATTATAATTGAAGAATTCATAACACTAAAACATCCTCAATTAGTTTCAAATTTGTTGTGAACTTCAAAAATTGTCATACAAGCAACATATTGAGTGGTGGCTACATTACTTTCACACAAGGACTCGTGTTCCAACTCATAACACTTCCAATGAGTTAGATGGTGGAATATGTTGAACAAACAAGGAAGTTTCATAAATCTCCCCAACATTAAAAACACCTAGTATAAGCAAAAGGATTGGAAAGTTTATGAATTGGCATTATTATGGGAGAATAAATTATTATGCCCCTTTTATTGTCTAGGGGTGGTCTTGAAAATAGAAAGACCATGGAACCTGTAGAATGGAATGAGGAGCAAAGGTTGAAGATGGAAGTCAATAATGCAATAGCTAAAACCGTGAGAAGCCAAGTAAGGATTGTGAATATAGATTGGCACACCCTCACTTCAAGGATGTGTAGCAAGGAACCCATTGAATGCAATTGGCAACAATTTCTTAGTAGTGGAGAACATCTCTACATGAGTTAGGCAATCAAGCAAAAGTAGAAGCATATGTTGGTTGCCAAATTCCCTCCATGTTTCATCATCTTCACCCACAACCTCTAGTTTATTAAAAAAACATGTTATTGATTGTGCTTGGATAATGCATGATCATACTACTAATGCAAAGAGGGAATTTTTAATTTTAGTTCTACTTAGAAGGATTTTTTATTGAATAATTTCTTGTTGGATTTGTTAATAATATTAAATTTTGATAGTAGAATGCTTTCAATGTTATATTTAAAAATCCTCCTAGTGTGGATTCTATCATTGGCCCAAGTGTGAATGTGACTATGTAGTTGCTCTAAATGTGAACAAGACCATGACAATAGAACCTATTTGTGAAAGAAATTGTTTAATTGTTTAATTAGTTTCCATTGCCAAAAAGTACTCAAAATTCAATACCTTCCCCACCTTAGGTCTATACTTTATTAAATAACCTTTCAAAGATCTTACTTGTCAAGTGTTGTCCAATGGTACCAATTACATAGTATATGATAAGGTACTTTCTAACATATGTGGAGTCCATACCAAGGCTAGAAATGGCCAAAGTTACATGATACAAATACATTGTAAGTAAGATTCATTGTATTGCAAACCATATGATAGGGCTAAACAAGTGTTGTCTTTGTTTTTAGACTTTAGTCAATAAGGGTTAACATATGGGAATCTCATGTTTAAAAGATGATTGTGTTTAGGTTATTAATTTCAACGAACATCTAACAATTTATGAAAAGAATATATAACTCAAGCTACATCACAATATTTTGATCATGATCAACATTTTCAAAATTGTCCTTTTTTGTATCAATGTCATCACATCATATTCCATGTCAAAAAAATCCATCAATATGGGCATTCTACCAATCATTTTGAGTTCACATTCATATATTTAGGGATTGTGATTGGGTATTTGAATTTTCTTTTTCAAAATTGTTCAAATATTAAATAACTTTTGCATTGTAACCCCAAACATTATAGAACCACCTTGGTGCATCCCTACTCATTGATGGCTTTTCATTGGTATTTATAATAGCACAATGGGGTCCACCATGGTTTGGGAGATCTCAACATGACAAACAAAACAAACAAACAACCTTCTTTAATACATAAAAAATTGAAAAATAATGTCACTTAGACAACCTAACATTTTGTGGGGTTTGGATTAATATTTTGTGAGTTCAACACATGTATGTACTTGTTGCAAACTTATGTGGTTAAGATAATTTAATTTAATTTAATAATATCTTCAACGAAATTATGATGAAGATACATTTTAATAAAAAAAAAGGTCATAATAGGTCCAATTTTTCTAAGGTGTACCAAAATTCTACCATAGAATCACCCTTTTTGTACTCCTTTATTTAGTCTTATTTTATTGTACCTAAGACATGAAGTGGATGATATTGATGGAATTTAGAATTGTGATGGTTTAAAATATTGTATTGTAAAATATTTGACACTTTTTGATTCATTACTATTGGCAAGGATCAAAATATAAGGAAAAATGGACTTTGTTAAGAAGTAAGTACAACGTAAAGGATTTTCACCTTAATACATTCAATCATCACACTAGGGAAAAAACCATACATTTGCAACTACGATTTTAGTTGGAAACAACATTTAGAATTGTAAAATAGCTTTTGGAATTACAAAATGTTTTTTGCAACTACCTACTAAAAAAGTTGACAATAACAGTTGTAAACAACATCCACATTTCAATTTGTGGGCAAATACAAATTTAGTTTAAAACAACATTATTTTAATCAACAAATGTTTTCAACTATAAAATGTTAACTAGACCTTTAGGATTCCACATTAGCAAATTAGTAAATGAACTTCATCCACTTTTGTGTCATGTTGTTAGGGAACATGGAGATGATTTTTTCAACTATGTTGTAATACTTAGAAATGATTGTAACCAATAATTTGGTGACATCACAAGAAGAAAAGTGGAAATTTTTGATTGGTCCTTGCAACTAGTTTTTAATTGCAAGCAACATTTACAAATAAAATCCTATTAGTTGCGTATGACACTAATAGTAAACCATAATGAAATTTGGATGAAAGAAAAAGTCAATGAAATACACCTTCATCCTTTGATTGGCCATATATGTATTGTCATTTGTAATTAAGATGCAACTATTTTGGTGGACAATGACAACAAATGATGTGTTGCCATGTGTTCCATCATTTTGTTATTTAAAATATTTAAAATATAATTTTGAAATAATCTAAGACATTCAAATTATATGTTTGGATGGTTTTAGATTGTGACACATAGCATAATGAAAATGTGCCACATGGCATATTAGTTAATTTGTCCAAAATCAATTTAGGTAAGTAAGTATGTAAGTACTTAATTCAAATTAAGTAGGCGGGTAGGAAGGATGTACCTACCTATTCATTTAGACTATATAACTATCTACTTATCTACCTACCTACTTTCCTATCTAGGCTAAATATCTATTTATGTAGGTAAATAGGTAAATAGTAGGTTGGTTAGGGAGGTAGGGTAGTTAAAGGTTAGGTACAAAACCTTTTTTTGGGTTAAGCCTTTTTACTTGGCTCATTCCATATGGCCCATGTTTTTTTATATGAAAATGTAAGACAAAAGACTTTCGTTATATACTTTTCAAAATGAGAATCAACCACAAAACTTATGGCATAAATTTTGGAGTTGGAATTTAGTTGCAAACTATGTTATGACTAGAAAGTTTAGTTGCAAACTATGTAATGACTAGAAAGTTTAGTTGCAAATTACATACAACTAGAAAGCATATTCCATATTTTTTATCCTTATTTTTATTTTGAATTACATAATTAAGTGGGTAAGTGACTAACTAATAAGTTACTTAATTAACTAACGAAAAAAATTAGCTTTTCATTAATTAAATCCCTAATTAAATAGTTAAGCAATCAATTAAAATATTACCAGTTTTTTAAAATATTAAATTAAAAATTTATTATAAAATAATTAATTAATATAAAATATTCATCATAAATATTAAAAATAATTATATAGATGTTACTTATTTAAATAATAATGATAGTGAATGAATAATAAGTTCAATCATAAATTATGGAACTATTGTACTTAATGTATAACAATTATTTTACAATAATTATACATTAATTATAGAAATTAATTTTTAATATGGTAAAGTGATTAATTATTACTGTAAAAATCTATGTAAATAGGTAATTATAAATAATAGATACAAAAATTACATTGATTTCTTTGATCATTTAAAGATGATTGTTTTTTGAAATAAAGTTTCTAATTACAAGTCAGAAGTTCTAAACCATGGATATCAAGTTAACTTATAAATTATAAACTTAGTATGTAATTACTCTAATTAATATATAATTTCTCTTATTAAAATAATAAAATTTTACTGCAACTCAAAAGATTAAATATTAGTGTAAACTTTTAGGTATAATATTTTCTAATTAATGTTTTGTATGTGTATAAGAAATAATCTTATTTCAATTACTCTTATTAAAATAAAATTATTGCTGGTATTTTAAATATATAATGAAAACTTTAGTTTATTGTAATATTACCCTTGATTTATATTTGTTATGTTAATTATGTTAATTCCATTGAAATTAGTATATATATTTTTTAAAAAGTTCATAAACTAAATATTATAACTTATAACTTATGAATAATTAAGTTAAAGTATAAATGATGCCAATTCTATTATTAATTTATTTATAAAATAATTAAAATGACTTTAAAGTAATTAAATTCAACTACTGAGAATAAATAAATAAAAATAAATTATATATATATAGTGAAAAAATTTATGTTATAATAATAATTTTATTTTGAATAAGTGATTTCAAATAATAAATACATTAACTTATTTTAATTAAATTATTTTAATTATGTTAATTACATCAAATAATGTAGTTACAATAAAATATCATAAATATTTTAAATATAAAATAAAATAAAATATCAATAATTTTGAACACTAATTTTGATTATAAATTATATAGTTACTACAATAAAGGCCTACATAGTATAATGATAGTATTTAGAAATAATTATATGCTATTTTTAGTAATTAAATTTATTTTAATTATTGGAATCTTTTCTATGACAAGGAAATAATAATAAAATGTTTTTAAAAATACAACCATTATACACAAGCTATGATATACACATGTACATTTTAATATTCACACATATATTGATTAGTCGAATACATTTAATACACCATTATAAACCCATACACCTTAAAATACACATAATTCAATTTGAATACACATAGGCTTGCAATTCATTTGACCACATTTTCAACTAATGGGACATATATGGGTCTTCTTGAATGAAAACAATGTTAAAAGTTATGTAAATGGAAGAATGAAGAAAACATTAGTCACAAGTTAGTTGCAATGTAATTGCAAGTATCACCAAATGCCAAAAATAGTTGCAAAAATAACCAACGATAGTCGCAAATGACAAATATTCACAAGTAGTTGTAAATTGATTGGTTGCAAAAACATAGTTTCCTTCTAATGCATGTGGTTGAATGAAATTTTAGTGTATAATCAATGATCTAATGGGGCTTTGACATTTGTCACATATACAATGTTGGTTTGCTATTAAATTTAATTAAATGGTGTGTGATGTGTATCTTGTGTGATTTACAAAATTATTTGAATAATTTAAATTTGAATATTACATGAATTAACTTATGCCATTTGGTGTCTAATGGGTGCGCATGGATGTGTCATGTGTGTCAAAGTTGTCAAATAGTTGCAAGATAGTTGGCATGTAGTTATAAGATAATTGACATTTAATTATAAAATAGTTGACATTTAGTTATAAGATAGGTGATTGCATGTATTTATAATGGTTGACATGTAGTCATCACAACTTTTTAACATGGTCGGACAAGATAATTTTGAGATATTCATAATGAGCTACTAGTTAAACTTAGTCATAACACATTTTACAATTGTGACAAAATTAATAAAAACACATTTTTAATGAACATCTTAAATACAAATGGCATTTGAGCCATGTAAGAATTTAGACACAAAATTGTGTGTAAATAAAATCAACAAGGTGTGGAAAAAAAACTCATTTGGTCAGCATCACATATACAAATAATATATAAATCAATATAAAATTCACACACAATTGTAACAAACCCCATTGCCAATTTGCTTGCATTAGATGCAACAAAGTTAGATGTGTCCACTCTTTTCCTCTTCATTTGTAATCACTTGCACATGCCAATGAACAATAAGAAACCTTAGAGAATAGTTTTGAAAGATTTTGGAAAAGTTTTTAAAAAGGAAGAAATTTGAGCAAGGAAGGAACTCAAATGAGAAAATGAAACATGAATTTGTTATTTCAAATTTTTGATTGTCATAAGGTGGGTGCAAATTGATCCAAGGTCACATTCTTTTAATTGAGATGTTGACTAATTTATAATTATGCAAGTTCACACAATTTTGGTTGGTTTTTTAAAATCAACAAATGTAATTCAAAATTGAATATCCCACCTACACATAGTTGCAAATGTTATATTTCATTCATCCAATATGGATGGCTATAGGTTAGGTAGGAAAGTACTTTATAGCTTAGCTAGTTAAGTAATAGGTTGTAAGTAAGGTTAGCTATGTAGATTGTATGTATGGTAGGTTGAAAGGCAAGTAATAGAAAAGTAGGTAGGTAATATGTATATAAATAACATGTATGTAGGGTGTAGATAATTGTACATTACCTAATTAGACTATTTACCCACACATTTACATATCATTACACGCCTATTATTTGTTTACCTAATGGCAAATAGGATAATAAAAACCACACTTGGGTGAATGTTTATTTGCAATATCCCCAAAATATTTTGGAAAATAAAATTTGATGACTTAAAAAAAATGTTATATTATATTATTTAGTAAAAAGATGTTTATAAAATCTTCCCAGAAATATGGTTTAAAGAAAAATTCCAAAAGTAGGAATCTCTATAGTGCTTAATGAGTGTTTTTGAATATTCTATTTTCATTGGAGGCATTCTAATCATATCACATGTTTTCATAATATAATAAGCCAATGTTGAATGGCTTGCAACATTACTACAATTGTTCACCCAAAAATGTGAAAGCCAAAACAATTGTTATACTTAGTTTGGCTACTATTACTTTGATTATGCCCTAATTACTTGGGCAATTTACATGCCTAGTTAGCATAATTAAATAGGTTGTATAAGCTAGCTAAGTAGGTTGCACATTACCTAGGTAGGTAAGTATTAAAATAGGTTGTAGGTCATGTAGTCCTAGATTTTAGGTTAGGAGGAAGCTAAATTGTAGGTTACATTAGGTAGGTAGGTTGTAATAGAATAATTTTTGGGTTGTTGTAATAGTATCCAATATGACGTGCTTTTAATCAAAATTGTTTTCATGTTCTTTCACAATATGTCTTATGGGTTGCAACCTAGTTAAAACAGACCAAATCAAATTCTTGACAAAATTGGAACAAAGTTGCAATAAAGTTATGAAAACCACACAACAAAGTTAATTTAAAGTTGGAAAGATACTTAACTTTTCATCCATTTAGTTTGACATTTTTTCATCCATCCATAAACTTAGACTATCAAAATAGTTAGATGGACGATTTTGTGCTACAACCATGTCATCACATATGGATGTCATGGATTATGGTAGCAACATGATGTGGAATGATGTCATTTCCTAGTTGATGTTTTGATTATAGGTCAATTGGAAAGTTTTTCAAAATAAAGAATATTTTGGAGGTGAACTTTAGTTGATGGTCAATGTTGTACATTTATTAAATATGTAGATGGTTTGATTTATTTGGTAACCATAGATCCACATGGAATTGATGTATATATATATAAATATGTAGTTGTAACATAATTGAAAATAACATGTAATTGAAATCTTATTAGTAGAAAAGGTTGTTTTCTCCTAGTGTTATGGCCTAAACATATGGGAAATAAATAGCATGTGGGTGTGTAAACAAGATGAAGTAAACAATTGGATTGTTATTTCAAAGCTAGATGCAATTGAATATAAAGTAATAAGAAAACCCATTACAAAATTATGGAATATTGAATCTTTTTGTTTTGAAAGATCAAAGAGAAGATAAACCTTCACTAATTGAAAAAAACTTCCTTGAAACATATTTTGTATGTTTTCAATAGTTTTTGTGTAGTTTAAAAAAAAATATTATACTTGCGAACTTTATTTTTATGATGCACACTTTTGTTTCAAATAGGTGTTAAATGTGTTCTAACAAAGAGGAAATACAATTTTTTTTTTATGATGCCCTTAAATATATGATGATTTTCATATTTTAACTTAGCACATATCTATTCCAATAAGATTTCAAATGTAATAGTACCTTTGAACACATATTAACCAATTAGTTTCAAATGTATCATTTATTTATTTTTAAGGTTAATTTGTTTTTTCTTTTTGAAAATAAATTCTTATAAACTTAATAGAGAGCATGGATAGAATTCAACATACACTTACATCCAATTAGATTTTATTTTATTAGAAATATATGAATCATTTAAGTGGAGACCTTATAAAGATGTTATTTTGGGGGTGTATTTTATTTTGCTTTCACCCATTCAAAGATGAGGCATTATTGACGATAATGATTGTATATATACATCAAAGTACACACACACACATGATACCATTTTCAAGTGTTAAATAATGAATGAAATAATTATTGCTAAATTTTGAGGAAGTAAAGTTGCAATCCCCTTTCCAAAATACTACTACCAAATATTTTTAAAGCTTTTATACTCAAAATTACATAAATATCTGAAATAGCTGAAATTGAAGTGTCCAAACCCTATTTGTTTTAGCAATTAATGTTTTTAAGTGTGGTATGCTCAACATTAGACAAACAAAAAGGTCTTGAAAAAAGTCCTAATGCATTTCAAACATCATGGCCTAAGCGCATGGAGATGGAATTGCCCCCAAAAATGTGATTGTAGTGATCAATTGACCCACAAGAGGAAACACAAACGTTGATGATAAATGAACACAATTTTAAAAAAATAAAAAAATCATATTGTGAATTCTACCATTCCAAAATATAATACTTGGCACTGTTTTTTAATTAGTTTTTTTAGGTTTGCAAAACTTACAAAAATGTTTCATATTTTCCAATAACATCCCTAGTAGAGTTGAGAGGCCGGTCATAATACATTTTAAGGTAGGGTTTCTTGCCGTTGCAAAAGGGCCCATTGTTTATGGTGTCCAGAAAGTAGATGGAGCTCTCCTCTTTGCACATCTATCACACTAAAAATGAGAAAAAACTGATTTTCTTTGTTTTATTTTTTTTTACCACTCCTTTGGCTTTGCATTTCGAAGATGATTTGTACAGCTTGAGAAGGTGCTCCTATAACATTTTAAATCACTCAAAATGGAGAACAATTGAAAAAAATCTACCAAAGTGTTTGGTGATAAGCTAGTGTTCGATGATGAGCCAATTTACCCTACCTACTTAGAGTCTTACAACAAAAGTGTCCTTTGGCAACATCAACACTAAATCTTCTTATTAAACCAATTAATAATACAAAACATGAGTCACCTTAAAAAGATTATACAAAGGTGATTATGATCAAATGAACGACCAAGTATGATTTAAAGCCCTTAGAAAGATAATGTTCAAATTCCAAAAATTAAAAATGATGCATATAGATTTCTAAAGGAAAGCTTTAGATGTTTTAGTCAACAAGCAGCTCATTGCATAATGGCCTCACCCAAGTTCAAACAAAATCACAAGAATTGGTTGTGAACTGTGTAACAAGGGAAGCAATTTGAATGCAAGATGAATTTGACCTTGGTCCCATGTAGTGGATGGAAACTCCCAA
>Ga0116226_10007045_pt1 | contig 10127 bp, 8 predicted proteins | sample S1TSphfallax_FD_89692 | JGI IMG/M metagenome (GOLD analysis project Ga0116226, IMG submission 89692) | Host-associated microbial communities from peat moss isolated from Minnesota, USA - S1T2_Fa - Sphagnum fallax MG | ecosystem: Host-associated > Plants > Peat moss > Unclassified | place: USA...
CGACGTGCTCGGCATCATCGGGATCATTCTGTTGATCGGCATCGTCAAGAAGAACGCGATCATGATGATCGACTTCGCGCTCGATGCCGAGCGCAACGGGGGGCTGAGCCCTGAGGAAGCCATTTATCAGGCCTGCTTGCTGCGGTTCAGGCCGATCCTGATGACGACGTTGGCGGCCTTGCTCGGCGCGCTGCCCCTGATGCTCGGCAGCGGCGCGGGCTCGGAGCTGCGCCGACCCTTGGGGATTGCAATCGTCGGCGGCCTGATCGTGAGTCAGTTGCTGACATTGTTCACGACGCCGGTGATCTATCTCGCCTTCGACCGCGTCTCGCTGCGTTTGCGCGGCAAGCCGTCGGATCCGCCCCCGAACGAGGTGAGGGCGTGAACCTTTCCGCGCCGTTCATCGAGCGCCCCGTGGCAACCGCCCTGTTGACGATCGGCCTGCTGCTCGCCGGTGCGCTAGCCTACACGCGTCTGGCCGTGGCGCCGCTGCCGCAGGTCGACTACCCGACGATCTCCGTCTCCGCGTCCCTGCCGGGCGCGGATCCGGATACGGTCGCGACCAGCGTCGCCGAACCGCTGGAGCGCTACCTCGGCCAGATCGCCGACGTCACGGAGATCACCTCGCAGAGCAGCAGCGGCCAGACCCGTATCACGCTGCAATTCGATCTCGATCGCGACATCAACGGGGCGGCGCGCGACGTCCAGGCGGCGATCAGTGCCGCGGCCGCCGACGTCTCGACGAGTCTCAGCAGCAATCCGAGCTATCGCAAGGTGAACCCCGCCGACGCGCCGCTGATGATACTTGCGCTGACCTCGAGGACCCTGACGCGCGGCCAGCTCTACGATGCGGCCAGCAACGTGCTGCAGCAGCGCCTCTCGCAGCTCGACGGAATCGGCCAGGTGTCGATCGGCGGCGCGACGCTGCCGGCCGTGCGCGTCGAGCTCAACCCCACGGCCATGTTCAAGTACGGCATCGGGCTCGAGGACGTGCGCGCCGCGCTGGCCTCGGCCAATGCCAACAGCCCCAAGGGTACGATCGATGCCGACGGTCATCGCTATCAGCTGTACACCAACGATCAGGCGCGCACCGCCGCCGAGTACAGTCCACTGGTCATCGCCTATCGCAAGGGCGCCGCGGTTCGCTTGAGCGACGTCGCCGACGTCGAGGACTCGGTGCAGGATTTGCGCAACGACGGTCAGGCGAACGGCGAGCCTTCGGTGCTCGTGATCCTCTCGCGCCAGCCGGGCGCGAACATCATCGACACGGTGGATCAGGTCAAGTCCGAACTGCCGCAGCTGCAGGCCTCGCTGCCCAACGACGTCAACGTCACGATCGTCTCGGATCGCAGCGAGACGATCCGTGCCTCCCTCACGGATACGAAATGGACGCTCATCATCGCGGTGCTGCTCGTGACCATCGTGGTGTTTGCGGCGCTCGGTGACGTGCGCGCCGCCGTCGTGCCCGCGGTCGTCGTGCCGGTCTCGATCGTGGGGACCTTCGGCGGCATGTATCTGCTGGGGTTCACCCTCGACAACCTCTCGCTGATGGCGCTCACGATCGCGACGGGCTTCGTCGTCGATGACGCCATCGTCGTTCTCGAGAACATCTCGCGCCACGTGGAGGAAGGCATGCCGCGGCGCGAGGCGGCCCTCGTGGGCGCCAAGGAGGTCGGGTTCACCGTCGTTTCGATCAGCATCTCCCTGATCGCCGTGTTCATCCCGATTCTGCTCATGGGCGGAATCGTCGGGCGCTTGTTCCGGGAATTCACGGCGACGCTGTCCATCGCGATCCTGATCTCGATGCTGATCTCCTTGACCACGACGCCGATGCTGTGCGCCGTGTTCCTGCGCAAACCGAAGCCGCGCAGAGGGCCGACGCGCCGCAGTGTTCAGGCGCGCATGCTGGCCGCCTATGAAAACTCGCTGGCCTGGTCGCTGCGCCATGGGGGGATCGTCATGCTGGCCCTGCTCGTGACCATTGCGCTCAACGCGCTGCTGTTCACCCTGATCCCCAAGGGTTTCTTCCCGCAGGAGGACACGGGCCTGCTCACGGGCGGTATCCAGTGCGATCAGAGCATCTCGTTCCAGTTGATGAAGGGCAAGCTGGCGGAATTCATGAACATCGTGCGCGCGGATCCTGCCGTGCAGAGCGTCGCGGGCTACACGGGCGCCGGCAGCGGCGGCGGCAGTTCGCAGACGAACACCGGCTCGGTCTACGTACTGCTGAAGCCCTTGTCGGAACGCAAGATCTCCTCGGACGAGGTGATCGCGCGCCTGCGGCCGAAGCTCGCCGAGGTGGCCGGCGGGCGCTTGTTCCTGCAGACCGTGCAGGATATTCGCATCGGCGCGCGCCAGGCGAATGCGCAGTATCAGTTCACGCTGCAGGCCGACAAGACCGAGGATCTGAGCGAGTGGGGTCCGAAGCTCGAGGCGGCGCTCGCCAAGAGCCCCGAGATTGCCGACGTGAACTCCGATCGACAACCGAAAGGCCTGGAGACGGATCTGAGCTTCGATCGGGCGACGGCCGCGCGTCTCGGCCTGAGCCTGAGCCAGATGGACAGCACCTTGTACGACGCTTTCGGTCAACGGCAGGTGTCGACGATATTCAATGCCCTCAATCAGTACCATGTCGTCATGGAAGTGGCGCCCCGGTATTGGCAGAGTCCCGAGACCCTGAAGGACATCTACATCAGCACCGCCGCGGGCAATCCCGGGGGCGCCTCGACGACGCAGTCCAGTTCGCCGACCACGACCCAGGTCGTGGGTCTCCCCCGGGTCGGCGCCGCCGCGGCCGTGGTCGCAGGCGCCAGCAACTCCGTGCAAAATCAATTGACCAATGCGATCGCCAACACGGGGCGTGGCTCGGCCTCGAACGGCGCCGCGGTCAGCGCGAGTCAGGAGACGATGGTGCCGTTTCCGGAGGTCAGTCATTACACGATGGGCACGACCCGACTGGCGGTCAATCACCAGGGTCTGTTCGCCGCGACGACGATCTCCTTCAATCTCCAGCCGGGCGTCGCGCTCAGCGACGCCACGACGATCGTCACGCAGGCGATGCAGGACATCCATATGCCGACCAGCGTCCATGGGGTGTTCGCCGGCACCGCCGCGACGTTTCAGACCTCGCTCGCCGGTGAGCCTGTGCTGATCGCCGCCGCGCTGCTCGCGGTTTATATCGTGCTCGGTGTGCTCTACGAGAGCACGATCCATCCGATCACCATCCTCTCGACGCTGCCGTCGGCCGGCGTTGGCGCCGTGCTCGCCTTGATGGTAACGCACACGGAATTCACGATCATCGCCCTGATCGGCGTGATTCTCCTGATCGGCATCGTCAAGAAGAACGCGATCATGATGATCGACTTCGCAATCCAGGCCGAGCGGTCCCAGGGGATAGCGCCGCGCGAGGCGATCTTCCAGGCCTGTCTGTTGCGGTTCCGCCCGATCATGATGACCACGCTCGCCGCGCTGCTCGGCGCGCTGCCGCTCGCGTTCAGCTACGGCAACGGCGGTGAGTTGCGCCGTCCGCTCGGGATCTCCATCGTCGGCGGGCTGATCCTGAGCCAGGTGTTGACGCTCTACACGACCCCGGTGCTGTACGTCTATCTCGACCGGTTCCAGAGCGTCTTGTGGCGCCGCGGCGCCGAGGAGGCCCTCTCATGAACAAACTGAAACAGGCGCCGGCGCTTGCCCTGGGCGCTCTCGCGCTGGTCTTGAGCGCCTGCAAAGTCGGACCCGACTACCACCGACCCGATGCGCCTGTGCCGACGGCCTACCAGGAGGCCGACGTCGGCGGCGTCACCTGGAAGCCGAGCGCACCGCAGGACGCGCAGGACCGCGGTCCCTGGTGGAAAGTCTATGCCGACCCGGAACTCGACGCGCTCGAAGCACAGGTCAACGTCTCCAACCAGACCGTCAAGGAATACGAGGCGTCGTATCGTCAATCCCTCGCCTTGCTCAAGGAGGCGCAAGCCGCGTTGTTCCCGACCTTGTCGGTCTCCGCGGGGGCGCAACGCGGCGGAGGCGGCGGGGGAACCGCCAGCGTCTCCTCGACCGTCGGCAGCGGCGCCGGCGGCACGACGCATACGGAATTCACGCTCGAGCCCTCGCTCTCCTGGAGCCCCGACCTCTGGGGCACGATCCGCCGCGAAGTCGAGAGCCGCAAGGCCGGGGTCCAGGTGGGCAAGGCGCAACTCGTGGCCGCGCAACTGTCGGCGCAAGGGACGCTGGCGGCGGATTACTTCGATCTGCGGGCGACCGATTCCTTGCGCGGGATCTTGGTGCAGGCGGTCGATCTCGAAAGCAAGGTCGTCGAGATTACCCAAAATCAGGTCAAGTCGGGCACCGCCGATGCGGGGGATCTGGCCTCGGCACAATCCCAGCTGCTCTCCGCGCAGGCCAATCTCGTCGCCGTCGAACAGCAGCGCGGCACCTACGAGCACGCGATCGCGATGCTGACGGGTCATCTGCCCTCGGAGTTGAGCGTGCCGCCCGCCCCGCTGACCAGCGTCGTACCGGTGGTCCCGGTCGGCATTCCGTCCACCTTGCTCGAACGCAACCCCACGGTGGCCGCGGCGGAACGCCAGATGCAGCAGGAGAACGCCTTGATCGGCGTGGCGACCGGCGCGTACTTTCCGTCGCTCAGTCTGACCGCGCTCGGCGGTTATGCCGGCAATCCGATCTCCAAGCTCTTCAACATTGGCAACCGCATCTGGTCGCTCGGCGCCTCGGCGGACGACACGCTGTTCCAAGGCGGTGAGCAAGTCGCCGCGGTCAAGAGCGCCCGCGCCGTCTACGATCAGTACGTCGCCGCTTATCGGCAGACCGTGCTCACGACTTTTCAATCGGTCGAGGACCAGTTGCTCGCGCTGCGGGTTCTGCAGCAGCAGGCGGAACTGCAGGGCCACGCGGTGCAGGCCGCGCAAAAAGCGGCGGACATCGCCTTGAACGAATTCAAGGCCGGCACCGCCCCCTATACCACCGTGCTCTCCGACCTGCAGAATCTCCTCTCCGCTCAGGAGTCGGCGCTGACGATCGAACAGAACCGGCTCGTTGCCACGGTCACGCTGATCGGAGATCTCGGCGGCGGCTGGGATGCGTCGGCACTGTAGCGCACAGCGCCGACCCGCTCAGCGCTTCCGATCGAAGGCTTCGTTGAGGACTTGGCCCAGGCGGATGCCGGCCCGTTCGAGTTGTACGCGTTCGATCGCGATCGCATCCGCGACGTACTGGGGACTCAGGTCGTAGCGTCCGGCCGCATCGGGCGGCGGCAATTCTCCGTAGACGCGTCGCCGCGCGATCGCATAGGACTCCCAGGCCCAGTCGCGGGCAGTTCCCTCGCGCCAGCGGCGGATATCGGCGGGCGAGATCTCCGCGAGGAGCCGGTCCGCGACCGCCTGGCTGTCCGTGCCGAGCGCGGCCACGAAGACCGTGTCCCAATAGTGGTGCAGCGAGCCTTGCGCCTGGCCGCGCGACTGGACACGTTCCTCGTTGCCGCCGCGGTCGTGCTCGTCGGCCGCATGCAGGGGTTGGTGCAGATCGCCCACGAGGTGTAGCAGGAATTGCAAGGCACGCAGCCGTTCGGGCGTGGGCGACAGCGGATCGGCGAGCGTTGCGCGGAACTCGTCGATTTTCGTGACGACGCAGCTCTGCGCGCCCGCACAGGCGGCGTCGAGATCGGGATCCTGCAGTTCCAGGTCCACGTAATGCCAGGGGCCCGTCGTCGCATCCCGCGCCCGGTCGGCCCAGGTCGTTTCCGCCTCGATCGAGGTGTCGGCCGTGTGTCCGCTGCGATCGGTGGCGAGCAGGGCGAGAACCGCGGCGCGGGCGCTGCTCGTGAGTTGCCGGTCGGCAATCGCGCCGACGATCTCATGACCCTCGTCGCCGAAGGCCAGCGCCAGCGAGGCCGGAAGCGAGAGCAGGAGCGCGAGCAGGGCGCAGCCCGCGCGGCCGCTCAGGGGAAGTTCTCCGTGTCGATTTCCAGCTGTGTGGCGGCGTTATAGCGCGACCCGGCAAGCGCGTCAGGGGCGAACAAGGCGTCCAACCGGGCGAGTGTCGGTGCATCGAGTGCGACGAAAGCGGCTGCGTAGTCCTCGTCCAAATGCGACCGGCTGGTCGTGCCGGGAATCGCCAGCACGTGCTCGCCGCGCGCGAGCACCCAGGCGAGTGCCAGCTGGCCCGGCGTGCAGCCGACACCGCGAGCGAGTTCCGTGTAGGCGTCGAGCAGCCGCAAGTTGCGCTCCCAGTTGTCCCCCGCGAAGCGGGGCATGGAGCGACGCAGGTCCTTCGCCGTGAGCGTCGACACGTCATGCAGCGCACCGGTCAGAAACCCGCGGCCCACGGGACTGAACGCGACGAAGGTCGTGCCCAGCGTCCTGCAGGTCTCGAGGACCGCAATCTCCGGATTACGCGTGCATAGCGAGTATTCGCTTTGAACCGCGGCGATAGGATGGACCCGATGGGCCCGTTGCAGCGTCGCCGCCGACACTTCGGACAGCCCGATCGAACGTATCTTGCCGTCGCGCACGAGATCGGCCAGCGCCCCGACGCTGTCCTCGATCGGCACGCTCTTGTCCCAGCGATGCAGGTAATAGAGGTCGATGACGTCGGTGCGCAGGCGGCGCAGGCTGTCTTCGCAATTTTGTTTCAGCGATGCGGGTCGACCATCGATGACGCGTTTGAACTGGCCGTCGACCGGTATGCCGTAGATGCCGCCTTTGCTCGCGAGCGTGAATTCTGCGCGATGCGGGCCCAGTACGCGGCCGACGAGTTCCTCGTTCGCCCCGAAGCCATAGAGAGTCGCGGTGTCGAAATGCGTGATGCCGATCTCCAGCGCATGCAGCAGCAGCGCCGCGGCGGCCTCCGGGGGTGGCGGCACGCCATAGGCGTGACTGACGTTCATACACCCGAGACCGATCGCAGAAACGGAACAGGGGCCCAGCGACCGAACGGGGGCAGGTCGATGACCCGTGCTCATGGTGTCCATCGATAGACCGCGCCCGGAAAGGGCGGCTTGAACTGCTCGAAGGAGCCGGTGATGTAGACCGTGCCGACCCCATCGGGGCCGAAGCTCATGTTCGTGACGTAGGGCGTGGGCACTTCGATGCTGCGGACGAGCTGCTTCGCCTCGTTGACGACCAGCACGCGACCCGAACCGTTTTGCGCGATGTAGTAATTCCCATCCGGCCCGAGTTTGAAGCCGTCGGGTCCGTTGTAGGCGTCGGTATTCGGCGTCGGGGGGCTGAGATCCTGGAGGCGCGCCCACACGCTGCGTGGTCCCAGGCTCCCATCCGCTTCGATTGGAAAGGACAGGATCCTGCCGGCAAGGCCTTCGGCGACCAACAAGTGCTCTCCGTCCTCCGCGAGCGTCAAGCCGTTCGAATAATCAATCGTGTTGGCCACTTCGACGATGCTCTTGCCGTCGGGCGAGATGTGCAGAACGGCGCCGGTGATCGGGGCCGCCAGATCATAAACACCAGAGGCCGAAAAATAGACGCCGCCCTTGCCATCGGGTGCGAAGTCATTGGGTCCGATAAAGGGCTTGCCGCGGCTGTCGCGATCGATCGTGCGCAGCTCGTGCCCGAGGGCATCGAGCTCGACCAGAGAATTCGAGTCGTAACAAGCGACGAGCAGATGACGATCGCCGAAGGCGATCAAGCCCGAGGCGCCACAGTGCGGCTTGCTCCAGTACGTCGCGACCGTCTTGCCGTTCCAGACCTTGATACCGGGTCCCGCGTACTCGACGTAGAACAACTTGCCGTCGACCCACAGAGGCCCTTCGGGGTATGCCGCTTTTGCGTCGATCACCTCGACAGCGCCGAAGGCCGACGCCGCGCACAAGAGCCAGGGCACAAGTGCACCACCGATCATCCATCCCATCGTCCGAGTCATCGTGTATCTCCGCGCTGTTCGCGCGGCGATCATAGCTCAATCGCCGGGCCGCCTAGCGAGTGTCGCTCTCTAGTGATGCTCGCGATCGTCGGGATGGGGTGCCTCGTGCTGCGGCGGTGGTGGTCGTTGTTCGCGCGGTTCGCGCTGCGGCGGCGCCGCGCGCTGCGCCGGGGGCTCACGTTGTTCCGGTACGGCGCGCTGCGCCGGGGCCTCACGCTGCGCCGGGGCGGCGCGCGGCGTCGGGGTCTCGCGCTGTTCCGGGGCGGCGCGTGGGGTCGGTGCCTCACGCTGTTCCGGAGCGCCACGTCGCTCCGGGGCCGCGCGCGTGGTCTGCGGCACTCGCTGTGCCGGCTCGTCGCGCTTCGCCGGCATTTCCGCGCGCGCCGATGCCTCGCGCTGTTCCGGCGCCTGGCCGTGGGCCGCAGGTCGCTCCGCCCCGGCGCTCCTGGCCGCCACGTGAGCACCGCTGAAATCGCCCGCGCGTGCGGTGGCCGCGATGGCCGGCCGCCCATGGTTCTCGTTGTAATGCAGCGCGGGATCGGTCCGTGCCATTTCGACATGGCTCCGCTGCGTTGCGGTCGCTTCAACGTGCGGACCGCGCGCTGCGGCGAGCTGTGCGGCGCTGGGGCGTGACCGTATCCCGCCGGCTCCGCCGTTGTAACTCACATGCGTCGAAACGTTCGTGATCTGTCGGTTGTAAACGTTGGTGATGTGGACGCCGCCGAAGTTGTTCACTGAGCGGTTGTAAAACAGGTGTCCGCCGCGCCAATAGCCGCCTTGGAAACCGGCGCCGCCGTAACCGAACCCATAATTGATCCCACCGTAGAAACCGACGGTCGGTCCCCAATAGCCTTCGTGCCAGACGAAAGCTTCGCCATCGGCACCCCAGTAGCCAGGCGTCCACAGATATCCCGGCGTCGGCGGCAGTATCCAGGTGCCCGGCACCCAGTAATATCCTCCGTCGTCGGCCCAGGCCCAATAGCCGGGCGTCCACAAATAGCCGACATCCGGCAGTGCGGGTTGCTCGTACACCGGCAGCGCGGGCGGTGCGAGATTGACGGAAATGTTCAAGGAGACCTGTGCCGAGCCCAAGATGGGCGCGGCCAACAACAGGGCGGCCAATACTGTGCGAATGTACGATTTCATACCGGGAATGGTAATGGCACAGGCCAGGTACGAACCATCGGTGGCACCGCACAACGTTGCGTAGGAAAGCACCGATAGTGCGGGAGGGCCGGGGGTATGATGAGACATAGAGCACCCGGCGGGTGCGCGAGGTTAGCGTTAGATGAAAAAGGCAGTCCTGGGTGTCGTACGCAGTCCCGCTGGACATTGGGTCGGTGATGGCTTTCCGGTCCGAACCCTGTTCTCGTACACCGGCTTGGCGAAAGAGCTCAGTCCGTTCCTGATGCTCGATTACGCGGGACCGGCCGAATTTCCACCGGCTGAGCGCCCGCGCGGCGTGGGCGAGCACCCGCATCGCGGCTTCGAGACCGTCACGATCGTTTATGAAGGTGAGGTCGCTCACCGGGATTCGGCCGGGAATCAGGGTGTGATCCGTGCCGGCGACGTCCAATGGATGACCGCCGCCTCTGGCGTCGTGCACGACGAGTTTCACTCCCCCGAATTCAGCCGCCGCGGCGGCAGACTGGAAATGGTCCAGCTTTGGGTGAATTTGCCGGCCGCGCACAAGATGTCCGCTCCGCGCTATCAGGCAATCTTGTCCGGCGACATTCCCGACCTCGCGCTGCCCGAGGACGCAGGACGGCTGCGGCTCATTGCCGGCGCGCATGCGGGATCCGTGGGGCCCGCCCACACGGTCACGCCCATGAATGTCTGGGATATCCGCTTGAATGCGGGGCGTAATTTGCGGCTCGATCTGACCGAGTCGCACACGGCTGCGCTCGTGGTGTTGCGGGGCGCGGTCAGGGCGGGCGCGGCGCGGGCCGAAGCCGCGCAGATGCTGCATTTTTCCCCCTCGGGAACCGAACTCGACGTGCAGGCCGAGACCGACAGCGTCCTGCTGCTGTTGTCCGGCGCCCCGATCGCCGAGCCCATCGTCGGTTGGGGACCTTTCGTGATGAACAGCCACGCGGAAATCGAAACAGCGGTCAAAGACTATCAGGCCGGGCGCTTCGGGGCGCTGCCTGGCGAAGAGCAGCGGAAGATCGCCCGGAACTGAAGGCGGCGCAAGAAGAGGCCGAGCGAAGGTTCAGGCAAACAGTGCTGCGTACTCA
>Ga0116226_10007046_pt1 | contig 10127 bp, 10 predicted proteins | sample S1TSphfallax_FD_89692 | JGI IMG/M metagenome (GOLD analysis project Ga0116226, IMG submission 89692) | Host-associated microbial communities from peat moss isolated from Minnesota, USA - S1T2_Fa - Sphagnum fallax MG | ecosystem: Host-associated > Plants > Peat moss > Unclassified | place: USA...
CGTAGTACGTGTCGATTCCATCGACGCGGAGCAGCGTGTCGGTGCCGGCAGCGACCGCGCTCATAGGTGCCCCTCGGTGTGGCCGCCGAGATACGCTTCCTGCACGCGTTCGCTCGCGCGAATCTCGGCAGGCGTTCCCTCGGCGAGAATTTTGCCTTGATGCAGAACGGTGATCGAATCCGAGATGCCCATGATCATCGCCATGTCGTGCTCGATCAGCAAGACCGTCATGCGTTTGGTCAAGCCGCGAATCAACCGGTCCGTCTTTTGAACTTCTTCGATCGACATGCCGGCCACCGGTTCGTCGAGGAGGAGGATCTGCGGCTTCGTCGCGATCGCGATCGCGATATCGAGACGCTTCTTGTCACCGTGCGAGAGATCGCCCGCGCGCGTTTCGGCGAAGGCTTGCAGGTCGACGAGTTCGAGCGACTCTTCCGCGAGGCGATCGACCGCCGAGAGCCGTGTCGAACGGCGGAAGAGCTCGAGCGAGAAGAGCCCTTGCGTATGCGCGAGGGCCGCGAGACGACAATTCTGCAGGACCGTTTCATCCGGATAGATGTTCGCCGTCTGGAACGCCTTCGCGATTCCGCGCGCCACGCGCTTCGGTCCGCCGAGCTTCGTGATGCGCTCGCCCTTGAAATAGATCTCGCCTTCGGATGCGTCGGTAAAGCCGGAGAGGAGATTGAAAAACGTCGTCTTGCCCGCGCCGTTCGGGCCGATCACCGCGCGCAGTTCGCCGGGCCGAACGCTGAAATCGATTCCGCTGTTGGCGGCGAACGCGCCGAAGCTCTTGCCGAGGCCGGTCGTGCGAAGGATCGCGTCGTCGGACATCAGTTCTGCGTCTCGCTGGCGATGGGTGTTGCGTCCGCAGGTGCGGTGCGGAGCGAACCGGCGAGGATCTCGCGAGATGCTTTCGGTTTGCGCTTGAACGTGCCGAGGATGCCGCCTGGTAAGAACACGATCACGGCGACGAAGAGGATGCCCTCGATCAGGCGCCAGTAGTCGGTCTTCCCGCTCACGACGTTTTGGAGGTACATGATGATCCCGGTTCCGAGCAGCGGTCCGAAGATCGTGCGCACGCCGCCGACGACCGTGTAGATCACGAAGTTGCCGCTCGCGTCGACCGTCAAGGAGTCCGGAGCGATCGACGTTTCGTAGAGCGCGCGAAGTGCGCCCGAGAGGCCCGTTAGCGCGCCCGCGATCACGAATGCCGCGAGCTTGTACCGCGAGATGTCGAAACCGACGAACGTGCTCCGTTCCTCGTTCTCCCGGATGGCACCGAGGATCTCACCGAACTGCGAACGCACGAGCGTTCGAAAGAAGACGATCGTCGCGAACGTGACGATCGCGGCGAACGCATACCAATAGTGCACGTCGCTCAGATTTCCGAACGGACCGAGATCGACGGCCGGAAAGGGTGTCGTGAGGTCGATCGAACCGAATCCGAGCGGGACCGCGGGCGCGGTGACGCCCTGCAAGCCGTCGTCGCCACCCGTGAGATCGGTCCACTTGAAGACGACGAAATAGAACATCTGCGCGAACGCGACCGTCAGGAGTGCGAAGTAGATGCCGTAGAGGCGCACGACTAGCGCGCCCACCACGATCGCCACGAGCGTTGCGAACGCCACCGCGACGATCAATGCCACCCAGAAATTCGCGTGGTCGGGAAAGAAGCGCGAGATTGCGAGAAGTGCGACGTAGCCGGCGAGTCCGTAGAACATCGCTTGTCCGTAGGAGAGGATGCCCGTGTATCCGAGCAACAGATTGAAGCCCATCGACGCGATGCTCGTGATGAGAATCTGCGTCGCGAGCCCCGCGTAGCCGCCGATCGGATGGATCGCGAACGGGAAGAGCACGAGCCCGAGAATCGTGAGTCCGTAGAAGCGGAGATCCTTCACCCGCGAATGACCTCGCTCTCGCCGAAGAGCCCCTGTGGACGCACGAGCAGAACCACGGCCATCACGACGTAGATCACGACGTCGCTCGCGGCGGGGAAGAAGAGCGTCGTGAGGCTGCCGAGTTCGCCCACGATGAGGCCACCGAGTACCGCGCCCCAAAAGCTCCCGAGACCGCCGATGACGACGACCACGAACGAGGGCACGAGAAACGAAAAGCCGGTATTCGGGTCGACGCTGTAGATCGGACTCGCGGCCGCACCGACGAGCCCGGCGAGCCCCGCGCCGAGTGCGAAGATCACGGTCGAGGCGAGGCGCACGTTGCCGCCGAGCAATTGCACCATCGTTCGGTCGCGAACGCCGGCACGCACGAGCAGACCGAAGTCCGTGCGCTCGATGAACGCCCAGACGGCGACGATCAAGACGATGATGCCGCCCGCGAGCAAGAGGCGGTACGTCGGGTACGACGTGAAGCCGAGATTCGTCGAGCCGCTAAGCGCGTCGGGCAACGGAAACTGACGCGTCGTTCCGCCGAAGATCGCGCGCAGGCTCTCCTCGACGACGATCGCGACCCCGAAGGTCACGAGGATCTGCGCCGTCGTCTCCTTATCGTAAAACAAGCGCAGGAGCACGCGATCGAAGATGATGGCGAAGATCACGACGGCGATCGGTGCCGCGATCAGACCGGCCACGAGCCCGTACTGTTGCGCGACGATAAGTCCGACGTACGCGCCGATCGCATAGAACGCGCCGTGCGCGAAATTAACGAGTCGCAGCATTCCGAAGACGATCGTCAAGCCGAGCGCGATCGCGACGTAGACGAGGCCGCGGATGAAACCGTCGAGCAGCTGCCCGGGCAGCTGAGAGAGGATGACGTCGATGAGTGTAACGCTCCGCTATGAAAAGGACCGACTCCCACGATGGGGGAGCCGGTCCTCGTAACGACGATCGGCTAGCTAGTTAGGCGTTCTCGATCTTACACTTGGAGGTGGATTCCGGAATCGAAATCGCCTCGCCGTCGTGCTCCTCGAGAACCTTCGCGAACGCGAACGGGCTTTCGCGCTGGGCGGTCGGTACGCCCTCCATCACGAGGCAGCTACCCACGCCCTGGTGATCGAACGCGCGCCAGTATTCCGGGCCCTTGGTGTCCGACCAGTGGTAGCCTTCCATCTTGCCGATGAACTTGACGGGGTCGAGCGAACCGGCACGCTCGATGCCACCCTTCCACTGATACATGTCGACGTAGGCGCACTCCGCACCGTTGCTCGGCGGCGTCCCGTACTTCGCGACGAAGGCATCCACGAATTTCTTCGCGCCCGGATACTTCGCGCTATTGAACTGCCAGTAGAACGGAGCGGTGGTCACGACGCCGTCGATGTTGTCGCCCACGCCCTTCGCCATGTACTCGTCCGCGAGCGGAACGAGGATCTTGGTCGATTTCGTCAGGCCGAATCCCGCCGCTTGGTTGAGGCAGGCGATCATGTCCTTGCCGAACTGCGTGATCACGAGAACGTCCGGCTTCGCGGCCTGCGCTTGCGCGAGCGCCGAGCTGAAGTCGGTCGTCGTCAGCGGCGTGAGCACGTTCCCGATCGTCTTCGCGCCCTTGGCTTCCACGACCGCGGTCAAGTTGTCGTAGACGCTGTGGCCCCACGAATAGTCGGCGGTGATGTGGAACCACTTCCCCGTGCCGTACTTCGTCATCAGCGTCTTCGCGAGTGCGTGCGCCGACATGTGGGCGTTGTTGTAACGGCGGAACGTGTGGTAATGGCAGTCGACGTCGGTCGGCTCGTCGCCGTGCGTGAGCGCCGCCATGAAGATCACTTTCTTTTCTTGGCAGAGCGACGCGACTTGAATCGCGGTTCCCGTGCTCGAGCCGCCCGTGATCATCACCGCGCCGTCGCGCTCGATCATGCGTTGCGCGTTGTCGCGAGCGACCGGTGCCTTCGTCTGATCGTCGCCGACGCTCTCGACGATTTGCATCCCCATCACGCCGCCCTTGGCGTTGATCTCGGCGATCGCGAGGCGGTACGCGCGCAGTTGATCGGTGCCTTGATCCGAGTAGGGGCCCGTTTGTGGGACGTTCAGGCCGACGACGACCGTCTTCTGCGGCGCGGCGATCACGTTGATGCTCGCGAACGTGGCCGCGGCTGCGGCGACGCTTCCTGCGATGAATCGCCCGCGACTGGGGGCGAGATCGAAACTGCTCATCCGGGTCTCCTCGACATGGACGATAAAATGCGTGACTCAATACTTCGTACGTACGAGTGCGTAAAGGAAGTTTCTTACGGCGCGCGCGCCTTTCCCTGCCGTCCGGGCGTCGCACGAAGAGGTCCTGGGAGTGGCGAACGCGATACGCTTGCGTTATGCGCTCCTCTCTTCGGCTGCGTTCGCTGCGCATTTCCGTGCCGCTCATCGCTACGCTCGTTGTCTCGTTCTCGTTGCCCGCGCTCGCCGCATCGACGCTCAACGCCGTCCGCGTCGATGCGAACCCGACGGGCGGTGCGCTCGTGTCGGTTACCTTTGCCGGCGGCGCGCCGAGCTTCCACGTGATCGGCGCGGGAACGTCGGAGACGTCGATCCTCCTCGACAACACGACGCTCGGCTCCCAAGCACCGCCGTCGGTTGCGGGCGCCGGACCGGTGACGAGTATCTCGGTCGCGACCAGCGGTCCGTCGGCAAGCATCGCGCTGCACCTCACCGGGCCCTCGCACGTGAGCGTCCGCACCGGAAATAACTTCTTGTTCATCGACGTCGCGCCGCCCGTCGGAGCGTTGCCGCTCAATCCGTTCGCGCCGCCGGCGGCCGCGACGTTCACGGGAGGTGCCGGCACGATCACGACGGTCGTCGAGCTCAAGTACGCGGATATCAGCGAGATCGCGGGCGTCCTCGCGCCGAACTCGACGATCGCATCGAACGACAACTTCTCTCCGCTTCAGACGAACATCGGAACGTCGTCGGTGAGCGGCAGCTTCGGCGGCGTCGGCGGCGGGGGTGGCTTCTCGACGCCCGCCACACCGCAGACGTTCGGCGGTGCTTTCGGGTCGGCAAGTGGCCTCGCGCAGCGCGTGAACGATAACATCGCCGTCGACCGGCGCCTCAACGCGATCGTGTTGACGGGGACGCCCGACGTCGTCGCCGCGCTCAAGGACACGATCGAGAAACTCGACGTGCCGGTCGCGAGCGTGATTCTCGAAACGCAGGTCGTCGAATTGAGCGACACCGCAGCGCGGAATATCGGGCTCGACTTGCAACCCGATGGGAGTGGCGTCGTCGCCAATGCGTCGGCCGGCGGCGTCGGTTACACGTCGCGCAGCCTCAATACCGCTCAGGGCCAAGTCACGTTTCAAGCGAATCTCTACGCGGCCGTGAGCGAAGGCAGCGCGCGCATCATCGCGAAGCCGCGTATCCTCGCCGAGAGCGGACAAGCGGCGTCGATCCTCACGGGCGACGCGATTCCGATTCTTACCTCCGTCGTGATCACGGGCTCGAGCGCGACCGTCTCGAATCAGGTAAGCTACGTGAACGTCGGCGTGAACTTGCAGATCCAGCCGCGCGTGAGTTCGGATGGCTTCGTCACGTCGCATATCTACTCCGAGGTCTCGAGCGTCACGCAGATGACGCAAGGCTATCCGCAGATCAGCCAACGCACCGCGAGCACGGTCGCGACCGTGAAGGACGGCGAAGCCTTCGTGATCGGCGGACTGCTTCAGGACAACGAGATCAAGAATCTCACGAAACTCCCGTTCGTCGGCGATCTCCCGTTGATCGGACAGTTCTTCCAACACGTGACGACCTCGCACACGCAAGATAACCTGTACATCGTCGTCACACCGCATATCGTCGGCCGGTCGGGGCTCACGCCGCCCGTGGAGCCGCTCACGGTCCCATCGGCATTGCCGCAGATCGCGCCACCGTCGTCCTCGCTTACGCCGTCGCCGAACGCGCCGCCGCTCGTCGCGCCGACGAGCGGACCTGCAACGTCGAACGGCTCGAACTCGTCTCAATAATCGTGTCCCGTCCGTTCGTTACGCTGGCTCCGCTCGTGGGGCTCGCGCTTCTCTCAGCGTGCGCGCCGAAGGTGCCGCCGCTGCATTCGCCCGCGAGCATCGACGCATATTGCGGATCGAAAGAAGCGCGCAACACGGGCATCGCGAGCGTCGTCAGTTCGACGGACGATCGCTTGCTCGACGAACGCGTGACGGACGATGAGGTGCGCAAAGCCGTGACCTCGGGCGACGGCGTGATCGCGCACTGGGCCGATCAGCCGCTCGCCGCGCCGCGCGTGGCGAGCGCGCTCGGCGAGACCGACGGCTACGTGCACATGCATGCCGCGGCGATTCCGCCGGCGATCGACGGCGCGCAAGTGCGGCACATCTATCTCTACGTTCGCGACCACGGCAGCGAGCGCTGGATCGTGATGAACGCCTACGACGTGCAGAACGTCTGCGTCGAAGGGAAGCCCGAAAGCTAGGGGCGCGCGGCGAGGCCGCGGATGTCGTTTCCGATCAAGCGGTCGAGGCCGAGCGCGATGAGGAACGTCGCGAGTTCGACCGGCATGAAGTCGCGGTCGGGATCGTCGATCGCGGGTTGCAGTAGGATCGTCGCGGCGGCGACGAACACGAGACCGATCGCGAGCGCGACGATACCGGCGAAGAGTCCGCGACCCGTTCGTACCGCGCGATAGGCATCGCGGGCCACGTCGAGCGGCGAACGCGAACCGACGTTCCACACGACGAACGCGAGCGTCTCGAGGACGATGGCACCCGCGATGCGCGAGAACGCGTCGGCAAATGCGGGGGAGAGCACGGGGAGGCTAGCGTTCCTCGTCCGGCCAGTGAGCGATCTCGCCGAGCGCGGCCGACTTCGCAACCTTGAGGCCCAGCATCGCGCACTTCATACGCGCGGGGCTGATGCCGATGCCGACGTTCTCGAGAACCCGTTCTTGCGAGAAGCGGGCGACGTCTTCGAGTTTCTCGCCCTTGAGCGATTCGGAGAGCATCGATGCCGAGGCTTGGCTGATCGCGCAGCCCTTGCCCGAGAATCGAACGTCGCTCACGCGACCGTCCGCATCGACCTGGAGTTCGAAACGGATCTTGTCGCCGCAAAGCGGGTTGAGATCTTCCGCGACCGCGGTCGGTGCCTCGAGGTGCCCGAAATTTCGCGGGTTGCGATAGTGATCGAGGATGTATTCTTTGTAAAAGTCGTCCATCGTTATCCGAGCTTGAACAGCAGCGCGGCCTTTTCGAGTGCGTCGACGAGTTGGTCGACGTCCCGCTCCGTGTTGTAGAGATAGAACGACGCACGCGCGGTTGCGGGCCAGCCCATCTTTTCCATGAGCGGCATCGTACAGTGGTGCCCCGCGCGAACGCACACGCCTTCGGTATCGAGGATCGACGCGAGATCGTGCGCGTGGATGTCCGCGAAGTTAAACGAGATCACGCCGGAGCGGTGCGCGATGTTCTTCGGACCGTAGATCTGCAGACCGCGATCGACGAACGGTTGCAGTCGCTCGAGGGCGTAGCCGGTGATCGCACGCTCGTGCGCGGCGATCCAGTCCATGCCGACGCGATCGAGATAGTCGACCGCCGCACCGAGTGCGATCGCGTCCGCGATATTGCTCGTGCCGGCTTCGAATTTCCACGGAAGTTCGTTGAACGTCGTATGCTCGTATCCGACTTCACGAATCATGTCGCCGCCCGTGAGGAACGGCGGCATCGCGTCGAGCAACGCGCGCTTCCCGTACAGAAAGCCGATACCGGTCGGTCCGCACATCTTGTGGCCGCTCGCGACGAAGAAGTCGACGTCGAGCGCGCGTACGTCGACCGGGAAATGTGGCGCGGATTGCGCCCCGTCCACCAAGACGACCGCTCCGGCAGCGTGCGCGCGCGGGACGATATCCGCAAGTGGCGCGATCGTCCCGAGCGTGTTGGAAACGTGCGAGAGTGCGACGAGTTTGACGCCGCGTAATTTCTCATCGAGGTCCCCGAGGACGTGCAGCCCTTCGGCATCGATCTCGATGAACCGCAGCTCCGCACCGGTCTTGGCCGCAAGCAACTGCCACGGCACGAGATTCGAATGATGCTCGAGTTGCGTCGTGAGGATCGCGTCGCCGGGGCCGAGATTCGCGAGGCCCCACGAGAAGCTCACGAGGTTGATCGCTTCGGTCGTGTTCCGCGTCCAAATGATTTCGGCCGGTTCCGCCGCGTTGACGAAGCGTGCGACCTTTTCGCGGGCACGTTCGAAGGCTTCCGTCGCGCGCTCTGCGAGCTCGTAGACGCCGCGATGGATATTCGCGTTGTCGTGCGTGTAGTAGTGCACGAGCGAATCGATGACTTCTTGCGGCTTCTGCGACGTGGCCGCCGAATCGAGATACGCGAGACGCTTTCCGCGCGACGTCGGCTGTGCGAGCAGCGGGAAGTCGGCGGCAATTTTGGCGGCGCGAGCGTCGCGTTCGGCGATCATACCTTTGGTTCGACCGCCTGAGGAACGATTTTGTTTTCGAGGACGGACCGGATCTCGTCGCGGAGCGATTCCGTCGGGAAACGCGAGACGGCCGGCTCGAAGAAGCCGAGCGCGATCATGCGTTCCGCTTCCGACCGTTCGATGCCACGGCTCTCGGCGTAGAAGATCTCTTCGTCGGAGATGGCGCCGACGGTCGCGCCGTGGAACGCCTTCACGTCGTTCGCCGCGATTTCGAGCGCGGGGACCGAGTCGATGTGCGCGCCCTCGGAGAGCAGCAACGCATCGTCGCGAAGCGACGCTTCCGCACCGTGCGCGTCGGCGAGGATCTTGATGTTCCCAACGTAGCGGCCCTGGCCGCGATCCGTACCGGCGCTCCGCACGATCGTCTCGGAGCTCGTGTTGCCCGCGGCGTGCACGGTTTCGGTTTCGATATCCACGTGCTGGTCGCCATCGGAGAAGAAGACGGCGACGACTTCCGTATGCGCGCCGGGCGCGGCTTCCACCGAGCGAAAGCGCGAGACCGTATGGCGCGCGCCGAGTTCCGCGAACCCGATCGAGAGGTGCGCGCCGCTCGCAAGCAACGCACGGCGCGTCGCGATCACGCGCGACGCGGACGATGCGCGCTGATCGACGGCGTACGCGAGGCGCGCGCCTTCGGCGAGCACGATCTCCGTCGCCGCGCAGACGAACGCATCGGCCGCGATCGATGCGAGACGCTCGACGATCGTGACGCTCGCGCCCGCGCCCACCGAAACGAGCGTATACGGAAAGAGCGCTTCGCCGCGTGCTTCGTAGCCGATCACGATCGGCTCGTCGATCGCGATGCCCGCCGGCACGTCGATGAACGTGCCGTGATTTTGAAACGCGAGCGCGAGCGAGGCGAACTTATCGTCGCGCGTATCGAGCGCCGCGCCGAACGCACGATCGAATGCGGCGCGATGCCGCTCGCGCGCGCGAGAGAACCGCTCGATCGTGACGCCGGCGCGGCGCGCCGCGGGCGAGAGCGATTCGAGGTCGAGTTCGGCATCGAGCGTCGTCGCGAATGGTGTCACGTTCGAGAGATCGAGCTTCGCGAGGTCGTGCTTCCAGCCGCGGCTTCCGCGCACGGCCGAACGAACCGGAAGCTCTTCGTAACGCGCGAGCGCGTCGAAACGGACGGCCGCGTCGATGGAACCCTCGCCGAGGTGCGCGAGCAGCGCGTCGAGCGCGTCCTTCGAGACGCCGCGGATCGCGACTCCCGAGCTAGACGGCACCGGCGGCAACCTCCTCGCGGATCTTGTCGTAGCCTTCGCGCTCGATGAGATTCGCGAGTTCGGGACCGCCGGATTTCACGATGCGGCCATCCATCATGATGTGGACGTGGTCGGCCGCGATGTGTTGAAGGATGCGCGGGTAGTGCGTGATGATCAGGAAGCCGATATCCTTGCCGCTCTCGCTCTCGCGCAGGGCGTTCACGGACTTACCGACCGCCTTGAGCGCATCGACGTCGAGGCCCGAGTCGGTTTCGTCGAGGACCGCGTACTTCGGCGCGAGCATCGCGAGCTGCAGCATCTCGAGGCGCTTCTTTTCGCCGCCGGAGAAGCCGTCGTTCACGTACCGTGAGAGGAAGGCCGCGTCCATGTCGAGCGTGTCGAGCTTCTCGAAGATGAGCGCGCGGAATTTCGCGGGGGTCAGGTCGTCGGGCTTCACCGCTTGCCGAGCCGTACGGATGAAGTTCGCAACGGATACGCCCGGGATTGCGGCCGGATATTGGGATGAGAGGAAGAGGCC
>Ga0116226_10007048_pt1 | contig 10125 bp, 6 predicted proteins | sample S1TSphfallax_FD_89692 | JGI IMG/M metagenome (GOLD analysis project Ga0116226, IMG submission 89692) | Host-associated microbial communities from peat moss isolated from Minnesota, USA - S1T2_Fa - Sphagnum fallax MG | ecosystem: Host-associated > Plants > Peat moss > Unclassified | place: USA...
GTAGTCTCAATCATGGCGGGTGTGGCCTCCTGAAGCGGCGCAAGATGGTTTCAGCAACCAAATCTTACACCAATTCAATGAGTTAAGCTACATCCGCCAGCCCAGCTGCATAATTCGGGTTAGGACGACTTGCCCGACGTTGTTTAACACGATGCTCGTATCGACCTCGGTACCCTGCACCCGGACGATGCATCCTTTGGCGCCTGAAGCCTTGTCCACCAGCTTCCAGTCTCCAGCGTCGGGTATTGTAAGAAGCGATTGTGCCTGCCGCGCGGCGTGGTCAGGCATTCCTGCGCACCAGGACACAGAATCAATCGCATAGGCCGCATTCGGAAGGCGGAACTCGTACAGTTGGCCGTCAACGGCTGCTCGGAGAATTTTCGCCGGACGGAGTTCATTCTCTATCACTAGAATTAGAGGGATGCTCAAGACCGAGCCATTGTTCAAGATCTGGTAGGTAAAAGGCGGATTGTCATCGATGGTGAGGGTAACTTGGTGAGTCGCTTTCGTGCTAGAAATGGTCTTGGAGTCGAACAAGAGTTGCATTTGCTGACCCGACGTCCCGATTGTCAGGGACATCGAGCCTGCGGTCGGACCCTCCGCAATACAAGAGTCAGCACCATCAACTGTCGACTTCACATGACGGATGGTCCATCTGTCGACAGAAGTTTGTTGAGCAGCACCCCCAACAATACCGAAGAGGCACAATCCCAAAGAGGTCAACAGGATCCGTAAGACATTGAGGCTCAAGGGATGCTTCCTATTTAGATTCCGCGGGCAGTTTGCCGCACGTCAAGATGCGGGTGCCGGGGACGTGTCAGGTCGTCTCATCCGTGCCGCGTCCAAACATTTTCCGGATTTTGGACATAATCCTGCTCCCGGCACGAGGCGCCCGCCGATTCTTGGGTGTGCATAACCACATGCATAAATAATCTTATTTTGCAGACACCATAAATGGAATTGCGCTCTCGGGTAGTTGCTCGGACACGCAACATGCGTGCCTGATTTGTCGACGATCTGTCCAATGGACGTAATCGAGTCTAGCCGCTTACCCCTTACGCCCATTGGATTTTGCCAGCGTAAGAGCCGGCATGCTAATCTGCTCGTCGCGCGACTTGCCGAGCCGCGGCGGGTTCGGTTGATGGGACAGGAGTTCGGGATGGAGTTCGCCGATAATATTGCGGATCGGCTCGCCCGGTTTTCCGGCTGCACGATCCTGATCGTCGGCGATCTGATGCTGGACCGCTATGTCGAGGGCGAGGTCAGGCGGATTTCGCCGGAGGCGCCGATCCCGGTTTTGCGGGCTGGGCAGCGGCGCGCCGTGCTGGGCGGAGCGGCCAATGTCGCGCGCAATGTTACTTCGCTGGGAGCTCGGGCGATCCTGGCTGGCGTGGTTGGGAATGATCCAGCAGGGACCGAGATCGCAGCACTGCTGGCGGCGAGCGACCGTCTGACGGATTATCTTATTGTCGATGTGGAGCGCCTGACGACGGTGAAGACCCGTTTCATGTCTGGCGCGCATCAAATGCTGCGGCTCGACGAGGAAACTGACGAGCCGATCAGTGAAACTGTGACCCAGGCGCTGCTGCGGGTCGTTGGGGACGCGCTTCCATCGGCGGATGTCGTTATCCTGTCCGACTATGCGAAAGGCGTGCTGACGGACCAAGTCCTCGCTGCCGTCATCGCGCTCGCGCGGGAGGCCGGGCGGCCGGTGATCGCGGATCCGAAGCGCGCCCAGTTTGCGGCGTATCGTGGCGTCAGTCTGTTGACCCCGAACGAGTCGGAAGTGATGCGGGCGACCGGCATCGTCACGACCGACGATGCCGCGATTGAAGAGGCGGGGCGGCGGGCGATGGCGCAGGCCGGGGCAGAGTCGGTGCTGGTGACTCGATCGGAAAAGGGCATGACGCTCCTGCGGCACGACGCGCCAGCGCTCCATCTGCCGACACATGCCAAGAGCGTTGCGGATGTCTCGGGGGCGGGGGATACGGTTGTTGCCGCACTGGCCATAATGCTCGCCTGTCGTGCGTCTTTGCCCGAGGCCGCGGGCCTCGCAAACGTCGCCGCCGGCATTTCGGTGGGCAAGCTGGGCACGGCCAGTGTGACCTTCGCCGAGCTTTCGGCGTCATTGCATCAGCGCGACCTGTTGGCGCTGGATCACAAGGTGGCACCCCTTGCTGTCGCGCTTGAGCGGATCAAGGACTGGCGCAGCGCGGGGCTGCGCATCGGCTTTACCAATGGCTGCTTCGATCTCATTCATCCGGGGCATGTGCATCTGCTGCACAAGGCGCGGGCCGCCTGCGACCGTTTGGTGGTCGGGTTGAATTCGGATGCGTCGGTGAAGCGGCTGAAGGGGCCGACGCGGCCCGTACAAAGCGAGATGGCGCGCGCCACGGTCATGGCATCGCTGGCCTCGACGGATCTCGTGATCCTGTTCGAGGAAGACACGCCGATGCAGTTGATCGAGGCGATTATCCCCGATGTGTTGTGCAAGGGCGCGGATTACACGATCGATCAGGTTGTGGGGGGCGAATTCGTCCAACGAAACGGCGGCCGCGTCGCACTCATTGATCTTGAAGTCGGTCACAGCACCACCGGCACGATCGGCCGTATCGCCGCTGCCAACGATGTCCGGGTCGATCATCCCTCGGCTGAAACGCGGTGACATTGGCGATGTCCGTGAGTGCCGACCCGGTCGATCCCCTGTTGGACCGGTTCCTACCGCTCGTGCGAGACCGATTTTTCGACCCGCACACGGGTGGCTTCCATGAGCAGCTCGATCAAGATGGACGGCCGGAAGCAGTACCGGGGCGCCGGGTATTGGCGCAGTGCCGCCTTCTCTATGTCTTAGCTCAGGCGGCTGTGCTGGGCGACCAAAGCGGCACCAATGCGGCTGAGGCCGGGTATTGTTACCTTCGGAAGGCCTATGCGGATCCGGCTCATGGCGGGTGGTATTTCCGGGTGGACGAGACCGATCGGCATAAGGATTTCTACGCTCACGCTTTCGTCCTGTTCGCCCTCGGGTGGCTGCATCGGGCGTTTCGGGCGCCGGACGCACTGGAACTGGCAGCTACAACCTACCAGACGATGCAAGAAAGGCTGGCGGCCCCGCACGGGGGCTTTTGGGAAAGTGCCACGGAAGATTGGCGGCCGCTGCCGGCTGTGCGGCGGCAGAATCCCCATATGCATCTGCTCGAGGCTTTCCATGCTCTCTATGAGGCCAGCGGTAATCTTTTTTGGTTGGATGAGGCGGATCGGATCATTGAATTGTTCCGCGACTCTTTCTTTGATCGCAACTCCGCGACGCTCAGCGAATTTCTTACCGATGATCTGCGGCCCCACGCACTTCAGGGCCATATCGTTGAGCCCGGTCACCATTTCGAGTGGGTCTGGCTGCTGCATCGCCATGCCGCGCTTACTGGCAAGACGTTGGAGCCCGCGGCCAATGCGCTGTTCGAAACCGCCTGCCGCCATGGTTTTGATCCGCGTTCTGGCGGGATTTATGATCAGATCGACCGTCGTGGCAATCCCCTCATTCAGACGCGACGACTCTGGCCTGTTACGGAGGCGATTAAGGCGTGTACCGCCCGCCAAAGCGCTGGGTTGACCGTGCCGGAGGGTCAACCGCACGGCCTGGTCGAGCAACTAGAAAACTGCTTCATTCGTCCAGCTCAGGTGGGCTGGATCGAGCGGTTAGATCCATCGGGAGCCCCACTGCAGACCTCGCTGCCGGGCACCACGCCCTATCATGTGGTCCTGGCTCTGGCGGCGATGAAGCGGGCGGGAAGGGGCAAATCTGGGTAAAGGAACCAGTTAAGAATTTAATAGTAGTTTTTTTATACAATTATATCTAGTGTGCTAAATAGAACAGAAGAAAAAAGCACGGTGCTGCACCCGGTAACGCGGTATCCTGATCAGATTTCCGCTGGGTCATCGCTAAAGGACACTGCCGAACGATTGACGTAATAGGCATCGTCTGTTAACGACATTTGACCGTTCAAATGCTCTTAGCCTCCTTATCAACGTTTGCATTTCTTGCAGGAGGTCCATCGGTGATGAAATCACGCGTTGCCCCTGCTCACGACAAGGTGGATCCGGCTTTGACCCGGCTGCTGCAGACGATCAACCGTTCCTACCTGGCGGCATGTGTCATTTTTCTGTGTGCATTGTTGGGTCATGCGTGGCTCAAATCCTATGTCCCGAGCCTGCCGCCCTTCATCATCCTGTTCCCGGCAATCGTCATCACCGGCGTGTTTTGCGGCACGAAGCCGGCGCTGATTGCAACGCTTGGGGCGGTATTTGCAGCCGACTATTTCTGGATCCCACCGGTCGGCGCTTTTGGACCGTTGGCCCCATCCGACCAAATCACGTTGATGGTATTCCTCGTTGCAAGTTGCTGCATCTTGTGTGCGACCCACGCGCTGCGCAACTCCACCGAGCGGGCGGCGAGATCGCGGCGCGTCCTTGACGTTGCCCTTAATGTCGGCAAGATCGGCATCTGGGAGGTCGATCTGCAAACCGGTCGCGTCCGTGCCTCGGCCGGCGCTCGCTGGCTGCACGGGTTTGCCGGCGACGGACCGGATATAGCCCTCGAAGACTGGATGAAGCGCGTCCATCCTGAGGATGTCGATCGCCTACGGCGCAGCCTGACCGAGGGTTTGAGCCAGACTGGCGATTTTTCGAAGGATTATCGTGTGATTGCGCCGGATGGCGCGATCCACTCAATTTCCTGCCGCAATTCAGTGATCACGAACAGCGGGCCGCCGCAGCTCTTCGGCGCCTTAATCGACACGACGGATCGGCTCGCCGCCGAGCGGGCGCTCCAGGCCGAGCGCGACCGGCGACAGGCCTATTTTGACATTGCCGGCGCGCTCCTGGTGGTGATTGAAGCCACCGGCATGGTTCGCGAAATTAATCGCTGTGCGCTCAATGTCCTGCACCACGACGATGCCGGGACATTGCTGGGCCAGGATTTCGTGACCAACTGCATTGCCGAACCCGATCGTATCGCTGTTCGGGCGGCAATCGATGAAGCTGCCAGCTCTGGGCTCACACTGCCTATCGAAGCCTGGGCCCAGAGCCAAGACGGGTCGTTGCGCCTGATCGCGTGGCAGGTCACGGATTTGCGTCATATCGAACAAGCGCCCGCTACGATCCTGTCCGGCAGCGATGTCACGGATCAGCGCCGTATCGAAAGCGAGCTGCGCGGCAAGGAGGCCCGGCTGCGTGCCGTGTTCCAGCAGGTTCCGGCGGCTGTTGCGATCGTCGAACCACCGGATGGCCGTGTGACGCTAAAAAGCGATCGCTCGGATGACGTGCTGGGTGGGGATCGTGACGCGGAAACGATCGATGATTTAGCGTCCTATGGCGGTCATCATTGCGATGGTCGACCCTATGCGGCTGAGGATTACCCCATATCCCGCGCGCTGCTGAAGCATGAGGTGGTTGAGGCTGAACCGCTTCGCTATCGCTGGCGCGATGGCACGGAAGTCGATCTCTCGGTCTACGCTGCCCCGATCCGTGACGATGATGGCGCTGTCATTGCGGCCATGGGTATCGCGTTTAACGTCACGGAGCATAAGCGAGCACAAGATGCGCTAAAGCGCAGTGAGGAGCGGTTCCGGACCTTCGCGGACACGATGCCGGGCTTTCTGTTCACAACAGATCAAGCGGGCAACCTGACCTATCTCAATCAGCAGCTTCAGACCGCGCTCGGCCTGCCTGAGGGGCAGGGCCTTGGGTTACGGTTTCTTGATCTCGTCCGCGACGAGGATCGCGAACCTGTGGAACGTGTCTGGACCGATCGTGATGCCGACCAGCGTCTGTTTGAAACGGAATATTGCCTGCAATATCCCGACGGAACCACGCGCTGGGTCTTGTGCCGGATTGTACCGGTCAAGGACGAACTGGGCGCTATTGCCTATCGACTTGGAATTGCGATCGATATCGAGGACCGTCGCCACGCCGAGGCTGCTTTGCTCGAGAGCGAGAATCGTCTTCGCCTCGCGCTTGAGGCAGGCGGGCTGGGTACCTGGTCGGTCGATATCGCCGCAGGGACCGTTCAGTGGGACGCACGGTGCTGCGCGATGTTCGGCCTGTCGCCGGAGCCCCGTCAGTTGAGCCTGGATAAAATCGCGGAGCTTATCCATCCTGACGATCATGCCATCGTTATTCAGAATTACATGGCGGCGACCGATGTCGGCGGCCGTTATCGTACCGAGTTCCGCTCGTTATCGCCGGACCAGGATGTTCGCTGGGTTGTCAGTCAAGGGCTGGTGCAACTTGAAGAAGGTCGCATCATTGGGATCAACCGCGATGTGACCGAGCGGCGGAAACGGGAAGATGCGCTAAATCAGTCGCTTCAGCATCGTGAACTGCTGGCGCGCGAGGCAGATCATCGTATCAAGAACTCACTCCAGTTGGTCGCTAGCTTGCTGGCGCTGCAGCGGCAGGCGCTGGACAACCCGACGGCGCTCCACGCGATCGATAGCGCCATCGCGCGCGTTGGCGCGATTGCCGAGACTCATCTGGCGCTCCAGCACAGCCAGGATTTCCGCACGATCCTGTTCGACCAACTCGTCAAGCAGCTATGTAGCGGCCTCGCCAAATTAAATCCGGCCGTCCCGATTGCGATTGTGGCGCTGGATCCGCTGGAACTCCTGGCGGAACAGGCGATTCCCCTGGGGCTGGTGCTGAACGAATTGCTGACCAACGCGCTTCGGCATGCTTATCCCGAGGGAGAAACCGGCCAAATCAGGGTGAGTGCGACACATTCGGACGGGCTACTCACGTTGTTCGTGGCGGATGATGGTATCGGTATGCCGACCAGCACCGATCGGCGAGGCCTCGGGACGCGGGTAATCCGCTCGCTCATTGCCCAATTGAAGGCGGAGCTTTCGGTTGAGCGGCCACCCAGCGGCGGTACGGAGGTTACGGTCACGCTGCAGGATGTTGGTGTTGTTGAGACGGAATGAGCGGGCTTCGACGCTTGGCGTGAAGCCCGCCCCCGCTTAGAGCAGATCGCGATCAGACGGAATCGTCTGATCGCGTGAAGATGCTCGTCAAATCAAAGACCTAGAGCAGATCGCGATCAGACGGAATCGTCTGATCGCGTGAAGATGCTCGTCAAATCAAAGATCTAGAGCGATTTGGGTGAGCCCTTGCGAACGCAGATCGCTTTAGACCCAATACGGCGGATAGCCGTAATTATCGTGCAGCCGCATCTCCCATTGCCGGTCCGCCCAGCTATCCGGCGTGAGCGCCGGCGCGGTTTTGACACGCTCGTCTGGAATGTCGAGCTCATAGGCGTCGAGCCGCGGATTATAGTGAAGCGCATTCCAGGGCAGCGCATGGTGCTCCTCGCCGAGGCCGAGAAACCCGCCAAAGCTCATCACCGCGTAGGCGACATGGCCGCTACGCTTATCGATCATCAAATGCTCGACCGTGCCGATCTTTTCGCCATCGCTGCGACGCACCGGGGTGCCACGAACTTTTTCACTCGAGATCAGCGAGGGTGTTTCGCTGCTATCGGGGTCGGCCGGCATGTTGGATGGGGTCGGACTCATGCTCATCATGGTTTCCTTCCGATGTATCGTTGCCTGCCTATATAATCAGGCATCATCCGGTTCGGTTCCCTGATCGCCGACAGAGGCCGGCTCCATCTGAGCATCGGGCGCCACGCCGAGTGCTACCCCTTCGGCGGCAGCCAGTAATTCCGGCGGCAAGGGCGCCACAGCGGAGTCTTCGTCGGCGCTTTCGTACGACATCGTGGCGACAGCGGACGGGTTTGCCGCCTCGATGAACACGGCGACCGATCGAGCCCTCAGCAAGAACACACCGCCGCTAGCAATTGCGTCCGACTTATCGGCAAGGCCGGTTTCCGTCGCAGTATCGATCAGCGCGGTCCAATGCATCACCGTGGGCAATTCCGGAATCCGGAATGACAGATCCTCGTGATGCGCGTTCATCATGACCAGGAAACTTTGATCGATATCGCGCTGACCGCCCGGTGTGTAGAACTCGCCGGCGGCACCGCTGAGCACAAAGCCGAAGCAGCGAGCAAATCCGTCGGTCCAGTTCTCCTCGGTTTGCTCGATGCCCTCCGGGCTGAGCCATAGAATATCTTTCAGCCCGTCTTCCGTAACCACGCCGCCGGTGAAAAAACGCGGCCGTGAAAACACCCGGTGCTCTCGGCGCAGGCGGATCAGGTAGGAGACAAAATCGCGCAGGCGCTGCGCCTCCGGGCGCAAATCGGTCCAGGCCAGCCAGCTCGTGTCATTGTCCTGGCAATAGGCGTTGTTATTGCCGCCTTGGCTATGGCCGATCTCATCGCCGGCCAGCAGCATCGGCACGCCTTGGCTGAGCAGCATGGTCGCGAAGAAATTCCGGGTCTGCCGCTCGCGCAGCGCCAAAATGTCGGGGTCGTCGGTCTCGCCCTCGGCACCACAATCCCATGAGAAATTGGCGTTGTGGCCGTCACGGTTGTCCTCGCCGTTGGCCTCGTTATGCTTGTCGTTATAGGAGACCAGATCGCGGATATTGAACCCGTCATGGGCGGTGACGAAATTGATCGAGGCCCAGGGCCGACGCCCCTGATGGCCGAAAATATCTGACGAGCCCGAGACCCGATTAGCGAGTTCTGGCAGAATGCCGGGATCGCCTTTCCAGAAACGCCGCACGGTATCGCGGAATGCCGCATTCCATTCGGCCCAGCCAGGCGGAAAACCACCCAGTTGATAGCCATACGGCCCGACATCCCATGGCTCTGCGATGAGCTTGACCCGCGATAGGACGGGATCCTGCCGCATCGTATCGAGGAACGCGCTACCGCGATCGAAATTGCCATGTTCGCGGGCAAGCGTCGAACAGAGATCGAACCGGAACCCATCGACATGCATCTCTTCGACCCAATAGCGCAGTGAGTCGGTGACCATCTGCAGCACGCGCGGATGATCCATATTGAGCGAATTGCCGGTGCCGGTGAAATCGACGTAATAACGTGGATCTTCGGCGAGGCGGTAATAGCTGGCATTATCGATGCCGCGGAACGACAGGGTCGGCCCCATCTGATTGCCTTCGCCGGTGTGGTTATAGACCACGTCCAGAATCACTTCGATGCCGGCATGGTGCAGCCGCTTCACCATGGTTTTGAATTCGCCGATATCGCCCGAAGTTAAATAGCGCGGGTCCGGGGCGAAGAAGCCTAGCGTGTTGTAGCCCCAGTAATTGGTAAGATCGCGCTGGATCAGATGCCGATCATTGAGAAAGGACTGCACCGGCAGGAGTTCGATCGCGGTGATGCCAAGCTCGACCAGATAATCGATCACCGGGGGCGCGGCGAGACCGCCGAACCGGCCGCGTTTATGCGGTTCGACGCCGGGATGGCGCTTGGTCATGCCTTTGACATGCGCCTCGAGGATTATCGTTTCTTCCCAGGGTGTGCGCGGCCGCCGATCGTCGGTCCAGCTAAAGGCGGTCTCAACGACCTGACATTTCGGCATCTGCCGGGCATTATCCCGCCGGTCAAAGCTGAGATCATCGCGCGGGCTGCCGACGCGATAGCCGAAATGTGCATCTGTCCAGCGCAGATCGCCGACCAGCGCCAACGCATAGGGATCGATCAGCAATTTGTTCGGGTTGAAGCGATGGCCCTTTTGCGGCTCGTAAGGGCCATGCACCCGATAACCATAAAGCTGGCCCGGTCGCGCGTCAGGCAAATAGACGTGCCAGACCTGATCGGTATATTCCGGCATCCGGACACGGCTGACTTCCTGCGTGCCGGAGGGATCGAACAGGCATAGATCAACCGCCTCGGCATTCGCCGAGAAGATCGCAAAATTGACGCCTTCGCCATCCCATGTGGCGCCAAGCGGGTAGGGGCTTCCGGGCCAAATTTGGGCCCGTTGCCGCGATTGGTCGATACCGTCCATCGGTCAGTTCCCCTGATAATTATATAGTACGCGGCGTTTGTTGCGTTTGGTCCGATGCCTTGCCCAGCAAGGCGAGCGCACCTTGCAGCGGAATCGACAGCCAAAGCGGACGGTTCGCCAGCTCATAGCCGATCTCGTAAAACACTTTTTGCAGCATCGCGAGGTCCAGCAAATGCTCCGCCTCTGTCGGATCGGA
>Ga0116226_10007049_pt1 | contig 10125 bp, 9 predicted proteins | sample S1TSphfallax_FD_89692 | JGI IMG/M metagenome (GOLD analysis project Ga0116226, IMG submission 89692) | Host-associated microbial communities from peat moss isolated from Minnesota, USA - S1T2_Fa - Sphagnum fallax MG | ecosystem: Host-associated > Plants > Peat moss > Unclassified | place: USA...
AAGCGCTCGATCTGCCCCGGCCCGAATACCGCCCAGTCGCCGGCCGCGTACGGATCGCGCGCCCAGGAGTGGATCACGCCGTTTTCGAGCGCCCCTTTGGCCGCGGGCCGCAGGCGCTCGATCTCGGTTTGGATGAGCCGCACCGCCTCGGCCGGCGGCAGCCGATCCACCCAGCTCGCCATGTTGCCGCGGGGGTTCGCGACGATGGTGGTGACCTCGTCGTCCTCCTTGCCGAATCGCTGCCCCATGACCGTGCCCGCAACCCCGTCAGTCCACATCGTGGGGCTGAGCCCGTCGCTGTCCCAGAACCGGCGCTTCGGAGTGAAGAACACGAGGGTGTTGGTCATGTAGGGGAGGGTGTTGACGGCTTCGGCCTGAGCCCCTGAGAGGCCTGGTTCGAAGTGCACGCTACGCAGCACGCTGAACGGCAGAGAGCACACCACGGTCTTCGCTCGATATCGCGAACCGTCCCGGCAGACGACCTCCGTCTCCGCGCCGAGGTCGCGAATCGCCGCGACGTCCTTGCCGAAGTGCACCTCTCGCTTGAGCTTCGCAGCCATGGCGAGTGGTAGTTTCTGGTTACCACCTTCGACCGAGGGGGACGCTCGGGAGCCGAGACTCACGGTGCGAGTCCACAGGTCGTTATAGAGGCACTGCAACGCCGACACGTCGTAGGCCGAAGATCCGAAGTAGGGACTCGCAGACCAGCAAAGATTGATGGTCGCGTCATCGAGACCCTGCGCGGCGAGCCAGTCGTGCAGCGAGACATCGAGCGCTGCGCTCGAGTCGGCGAGCCAGTCATCGACGGCCTTGAGCGGATTATGACCGTAGACGAAACCGCCCGCGAACTCCCACGGCATTTTCGCGCGCGAGTCCGCCGGCAGCGGGTTCTGGGGTGACGCCGCCCAGGCCTCGCGCTGCAGGAGCTGCGAGCCGAGCACGAGCTCGAGCTTCGGGTACTTGGTCCGCCGCGGCGTCGAGTCGAACAGGCTGAGCTTCAGGTCGTGGACCCGGGCGAGGACGCGTCCGTACCCCGCGGCGAAGCCGTTGCCCCCCACCTCGGGGAAGCCCGGCCGGTCGAACAGGGTGTAGACCCGGCCGCCGACGCGATGGCGCGCTTCGATGACCTGGACTCGCGCGCCTTGTTCCTCGAGCAGCAGCGCCGACTCGAGTCCGGAAAGCCCGGCACCGATCACCAGCACATCGAGCGGCGCGGCGCTGGATGCCCGGGAGGCGCCGGGCAGGCCGCTGGCGGAGAGCGCGATACCGGATGCCAGACGATGGGTAAATTGGCGGCGAGTCAACATGCGCGGCGTCTCCCGGGGGGGAGGTGAGCCTACTCCAGGTCGAGCTGCCCACGCTAACCGGCCGGCAGCGCCCGCTATCCGGCCGGCAGCGCCCGCTAACCGGCAAGAGTTTGCAGTTCCGCTGCCCGCGGTTGGCGCCAGCGTCTATCATTCGGGCCATGGGCCGCCGCAGCATGGACCGTCGTGAGTACTGTGAGGGTCCGTTCGGACAGGTGCATTTCCGCGCCTGCGGCGAGGGGCGGCCACTCGTCCTGTGTCACCAATCGCCGAGTTCTCACCGCCAGTTCGACGCCGCGTATGAACGGCTCGCCGCCCGTGGAATACTCGCGGTCGGTGTCGATACGCCGGGCTTCGGGCAATCGGACGTGCCGGGGTCGCCGCCCACGATCGAGGACTATGCGGATTCCCTGATCGCCGTGCTCGACCATCTGGGGCTAGCGTCGGTCGACATCCTCGGGCAGCACACCGGGTCGATGATCGCTATGGAAGCGACCTTGCGTCATCCGCGGCGCTTTCGCCGCCTGGTACTGAATAGTCCCACCCCCTTCACCGCCGAGGCGCGGCGCGAGTGGATCGACACCTTGGTGGCGCGGCAGCGGGCGTGGGCGCCGAAGCCAGATGGCTCGCATCTCAAGGAGATGTGGGAGCGACGGATACGGGTAACGCCGGGCTGGACGGCTCTCGCGGCCCTGCACCGCAACGTGATCGACATGCTGGTCGCCGGGGCCACCCTTTGGTACGGTCACCATGCTTCGCTCGTGTACGATCAGCGCGCGCGGATGGCCGAGATCCGGCATCCGACCTTGATCCTCACGAACACCGGCGACGCTCAGTTCGAGCTATGCCGCAGCGCACGCGCTCTGCGGCCGGACTTCGCCTACCGGGAGCTGCCCGGTGGCACCCACGACATCGTCGACGAGCAGCCAGACGCCTGGTGCGATGCCGTCGCCGCATTCATCACCCAAGGAGACATTCCATGACCGACTCACCCAGAACTGTGACTTTGCGCGTCGAGCGGGCGACCCCGGAGGCGCTCGAAGGCTACGGCTACGTGATCGGTCGGCCCGACGCAGAAGTTTGGGGGCGCATCGATTACTACGGCAATGACGTCCAGGTTCGCACCCCGGTGAAATTCGTCTCCAACGATGACATGACGCTCAATCTCGTGACCTTCAACCGTCGCGAGCCGCTCATCCGCTGGATGGAGTATCACAGCAAGCATACTCAGACCTTCATCCCGCTCTCCGGCAAGCCTTTCATCATGGTGCTCGGCAAGCCGACGCGCCGTCGCCCGGACCAGAGCATGGATGAGTCGTTTCCGGACCTGCCGGATCTCGATAACGTCCGCGCGTTTTACTTCGATGGCAGCTGTGGCATCTGCATGCACGTCGGCACCTGGCACGAGGTGCCGTTCCCCATCCAGGACGCGACGCACTTCGTGGCGATCGTGACCAACGAGACCAACCGCAATCTCGAGGAACACGACAAGGCGTTCTTCGAGGCCAATGGCGGCGATCTCCTGAAGCGAAATCTCCTGCATCGCTTTGGCGCCCAGGTGCGTATCGACCTCGCGACGCTTCCGAGCGCCCTGCCGCCGATGCCGGTCGCGGCGCCGGTCGCAGTTCCGGCCTGATCTTCGGCAGGGAGCGTAATTCGATGAAACAGAAAGTGGTCCTGACCTGCGCCGTGACGGGCGCCGGCGACACGGCGGGCAAGAGTCCTCATGTGCCGGTGACGCCGGCTGAGATTGCAGCGTCCTGCATTGAAGCGGCGGCCGCCGGCGCTTCGGTCGTGCACGTGCACGTGCGCGACCCAAAGACCGGTCGCGGCGGCCGCGACCCCGCGCATTTTCGCGAGGTCGTCGCGCGCGTGCGCGACAGCGGTACGGATATCGTGATCAACCTCACCGCCGGCATGGGGGGTAACCTCATGCTCGATGAGGAGGATCCGTCGCAGATGGTGGCGGGGACGGACCTCGCGAGCGCGCGCGAGCGCATGCAGCACGTCGAAGAACTACTGCCCGAGATCTGTACCCTCGATTGCGGCAGTATGAATTTCGGCGATGCGGTGGTGGTCAACCGCGTCCGCGATCTCGAGCGGATGGCGCGGATCGCGCAGCGCGCCGGCGTCAAGCCTGAGCTCGAGGTGTTCGACCTGGGGCAGGTCCAGATCGCGCGCCACCTCATCGATACCGGGCTGGTCGACGGTCAGCCGCTGTTCCAGCTTTGCCTCGGCATCTCATGGGGCGCGCCGGCGACCACCGAGGGCATGCTGGCGCTGCGCAATGCGCTGCCGCCGGGGGCGGAATGGGCCGCCTTTGCCATCTCACGCAACGAATTCCCGATGGTGGCGCAGGCCGCGCTCCTCGGCGGGAATTGCCGCGTGGGGCTCGAGGACAACCTTTACCTCGGCAAGGGTCAGCTCGCCACCAACGGCACGCTGGTCGAGCGCGCGCGGCGGATCCTGGAATCGATCGGTGTCGGCGTCATGACTCCCGCCGAAACTCGAGCTCACCTCGGCCTCGTGCATCGCGGCGCATGATCGATCTCTACAGCTGGGGCACTCCCAACGGACACAAGGTCTCGATCGCACTCGAGGAGCTTGGGTTGCCGTACACGCTGCATCCGATCAACCTGAAGGAGCAGATGCAGAAGCGGCCGGAGTTCCTGCGCATCAATCCCAACGGCCGCATCCCGGCGATCGTCGATCGCGAGCCGGCGGATGGGAACCCGGAGGGGTGCGCCGTATTCGAGTCCGGGGCGATCCTCGTCTATCTCGCGGAGAAGACCGGGCGGCTGATGCCACAGGAGCTGCGCGGTCGATCGCAGGTGATGCAGTGGCTGATGTTCCAGATGGGCGGCGTGGGCCCGATGCAGGGGCAGGCCAATGTCTTCTTCCGCTACTTCCCGGACAAACTTCCCGTCGTCATCGACCGTTACCAGAATGAGACCCGACGCCTCTACGGCGTGCTCGAGGGACAACTCGCGACACGTGAATTCATCGCCGGGGATTACTCGATTGCGGACATTGCCCTGTACCCTTGGGTGCACCAGCACGACTGGTCAGGGGTCTCGCTCGAGCCGTTTCCGAATCTGGCCCGCTGGCACGAGGTGGTCGGAACGCGGCCGGCGGTGATTCGGGGGATGGCGGTTCCCCAACCGTCCGGCCAGAATGGTCGTCTGGATACGGCGCGGCAAATCGTGACGCGCTGAAGGTAGGCGCACATCATGACCACTCGAATGGGCTACATGGATGGACTCCATGGGCAGATCCATTATCGTTCCTACGGCGAGGGTGACCCGCTGGTGCTGCTCGGCTGGTCGCCCTCCGGCGGCCGGATGTACGAGCACCTGTTCCCCCTGTTCGCGGCGCGCGGCTTCAGGCTCATCGCCCCGGACCTGCCGGGATACGGCCGTTCGCATAAGAACGCCGAAGGCTGGAGCATTGCACAGACGGCGGAGGATCTGGCTCACGGCCTGAAGAACCTCGGCCTCGAGTCGGCGTTCGCAGTTGGGGGGCACATCTCCGCGGCCGTGGTCGCCGAGCTCTCGATCGCGAATCCGGAGCGCTGGCGGCGGATCGTGCTCGATGGCTCGCCGACGCTGAACGCCGAGCAGACGAAGGAGCTCATGAGCCACTTCGTCGGCTTGAGTCCCGTATTCAGCGAGGACGGCTCCCACAAGACCTTCGTGTGGGACTCGACCGAGCGATTCCTCCGCGAATGGGATCCGGACTACCGCGCGTGTCCGGAGACGATCGTGACTCAATACGCCTACATGAGTGACTACCTGCTCATGGGTTACGGCGCCATCAAGGGCTACCTCGAGCCCGCTAACACCAAGCCGGGCGGACTCAGCACTTACGACGGCATCGCCCGCTGGCCGCTCGTCACCGTGCCGACGCTTGCGCTCACCGCCGAGCGCGAGGCGCTGCGCGCCGGGCATGGCACCGCGATGTCGTTGCTGCCGAACGCCCGTGATCATCGCTTCCCCGGTTCGCATCCGCTGCTCGACCCGAAGCGCGGCGCGGAGTACGTGGGCGTCATCGCCGACTTTCTGCGCGGCTAGCCGCGAGGCCCGCTTGGCTCGACCAGCCTGGCTTGACCAGCCTGGCTCGACCAGACCGGCGCCGAAGCGCTCCCCGACCCCGACCCCGACCCCGACCCCGAGCAATCCGGGATCGTTAGCCAACATATTGTTGCGTACAAGAGTGGCCGTTTCTCGGTCGATTTCGGATGGCAGGTGCCGCTGCGCCGAATCTCGGTTAAAACTGAGACCGTGGATTCACGTCAGCTCATCCGGACAACCCGTAAGGTCTTAGCCACCATCGAGGCACTGAACCAACACCAAGCTCTGCGGGTGGCCGAGATGTCCCGCATTCTGGGACTGCCGCGCACCACCACCTTCCGGTTACTGGAAACCCTCCGCGATCTCGGCTATATCGCGCGTCGGGACGACGACCTCCGCTACCACCTCACGTCCCGTATCCTGGCCCTCTCGGGGGGCTTCGACCGGCCGCTCGCGATTGCCGAGGTATCCCGGGCCATCATGGACCGGCTCTGTACCGAGGTGCGCTGGCCGGTCTCGATCGCCGCCCTGCACGGGACGGCCATGCGCGTGCTCTACACCACCGACTCGCGCACCCCGCACAAGATCTTTACCTCGACCGCTGGCATCGATATGCCGCTGCTTGCCACGGCCTCGGGGCTCGTGCATCTCGCGTACTGCGACGCGACCTCGCGCGGCATGCTGCTCGAAGCGCTGCCGAAGGCGGAGCGGACCGAAGCCGGTACGGCCTTCGAGGAGCTGCTTGGTTCGGTGCGCGAGCGCGGCTATCATTTCGTGGATCGATCGTATGTCGAGCATCCGGACTTCAAGGGCTTCCAATCGAAAGAGTGCATCGCTGCGGTTCCGGTGATCGCCGCCGGCGAGGCGGTGGCTGTACTCTCGAGCCGCATGGTGTCCAAGGCCGTGTCGCGCGACTGGATCGTGAAAGTTCTCGTGCCTCGCCTCGTCGACTCCGCCGCCGAGATCGCGCGGGCCTATACGACGACGACGGGCGCGCAGCACTAAGCGGCCAGGAGGAGGGCGGCATGTCGAGTCTGTGGGCGTGGCGCGCCGCGCCCGCCACCCTGGCCTTGTTGATCGCCGCGTTAGTGGTCGCTTGCGGCCGCGCGCCCTCCAGCACCCCCGCCGCGGGTTCGAGTACTCCCGCTTTGGGGGCCACCGACTCCGAGAAGGTGCTGAACGTCTACAACTGGTCCGATTACATCGACCCCTCGGTGATCCCGGAATTCGAGAAGGAGTACGGGATCAAGGTCAATTACGACGTCTTTGATTCGAACGAAGTGCTCGAGACCAAGCTGTTAGCGGGCCATACGGGCTATGACGTCGTGGTTCCCTCGGCGTCCTTCCTCGAGCGCCAGCTGAAGGCGGGCGTGTTCCAGAAGCTCGACAAGACCCGGCTCGCGAACCTGAAGAACCTCGATCCGGCGCTCGAAGCCCGCGTGGCCGTGCACGATCCGGGCAATGCGTACTCCGCGATCTATCTTTGGGGTACCTCGGGCAACGGCTACAACGAGGGCAAGATCAAGGCCGCCTACCCGGACGCCCCCGTCGATAGCTTCCGGATGCTCTACGACCCGGCCGTCGTCTCCCGGTTCAAGGACTGCGGGGTGTCGATTCTCGATGCGCCGGATGAGGTCGTCGGCACGGTGCTCGTGTTCCTCGGCCGCGATCCGAACAGCGAGTCGCCCGAGGATCTGAAGGCGGCCATCGACGTGCTGATGTCGATCAGGCCGTACATCCGCTACGTCAATTCTTCGCGCTACATCGACGATCTCGCGAACGGCGAGATCTGTCTCGCACTCGGCTGGAGCGGCGACGTGCTCCAGGCTCGGGATCGGGCTCGCGAAGCCGGCAAGAACGTCGTCATCCGCTATCAGATTCCGCGCGAGGGAACGATCATGTTCTTCGACATGCTCGCGATTCCCGCCGATGCGCCGCACCCGGTTAACGCGCACCTGTTCATCGATTTCCTCGAGCGGCCACAGATCGCGGCGCGCAATACGAATTTCGTCCGTTATGCGAATGGCAACGCCGCGGCGTTGCCCGAGGTGCGCCCGGACGTGCGCGACGACCCGGGCATCTACCCGCCGCCCGAGGTTGCCGCCCGACTGCATCCGAATCGCGCCCACACGCCGGAGTACACGCGCCTGCTCACGCGGGCGTGGACTCGTTTCAAGACCGGTCAGTGACTGAAGCGGCCGCCCATTCCCCGAGCGAGCGCGAGTACGTTCGCATCGAAGGCGTCAGCAAACGCTTCGGTGACGTGGCGGCCGTCGATGCGGTGTCGCTGTCGGTGCTGAAGGGCGAGATTTTCTGTCTCCTCGGGGGCTCCGGTTGTGGCAAGACCACGCTGCTGCGGATGCTCGCGGGTTTCGAGAGCCCCACCGCCGGCCGTATCCTGCTCGACGGCGAGGACATGACGGGCGTGCCGCCGTACGACCGGCCGGTGAACATGATGTTCCAGTCCTACGCGCTCTTCCCCCACTTGAGCGTCGAGCGCAACGTCGCCTTTGGTCTCGAGGCCGAGAAGCTCCCGCGTGGCGAGATCACGCGTCGGGTGGGCGAGATGTTGGAGTTGGTGAAGCTCACGGGACTCGGCGCGCGTAAGCCGCACCAGCTCTCGGGTGGCCAACGGCAGCGCGTCGCCCTCGCGCGCGCGCTCGTGAAGCGGCCGAAACTACTGCTGCTCGATGAGCCCCTCGGTGCGCTCGATCGGAAGCTGCGCGAATATACCCAGTTCGAGCTCCTCAATATCCAGAAGGAACTGGGAGTGACGTTCATCGTCGTCACCCACGATCAGGAGGAGGCGATGACGCTCGCCTCGCGGATCGGCGTCATGGACCGCGGCGTCTTGGTCCAGGTCGGTACGCCCCGCGAGGTCTACGAGTCGCCAGTCTCGCGTTTCGTCGCCGATTTCGTGGGTACCGTCAACCTCTTCGAGGGCGAGCTCGTGGCGCAATCCGAGGGGCGGGCACGCATCCGCTGTGCCGAGCTCGAGCGCTCGATCCATGTCGAGCGCGCCCCGAATGTCGCGCTCGGCAGCCGGGTATGGGCGGCGATCCGGCCGGAGAAGATCGAGATCGATGCCGACCTCGACGAGCCGCCTCCGTCCGACAATTCGGTCGAAGGCATCGTGCGCGAAATCGCCTATCTCGGCGGCGCCTCCACCTACCTCATCGAGATCGGCTCCGGCAGAACGCTGCGCGTCTCGCGGCAGAACCTCGCCCACGACGCGGCTTTGAAGCTGCGCCGTAGCGATGCGGTACGGCTGCACTGGCACGCGGCGAGCCCGGTCGTCCTGACGCAATGACGGCGCTCCCCACGCGACGTCGACTTCCCCTCGGCCGAAGGTTCGTGGTGGGTCTTCCCTCGGTCTGGCTGCTGCTGTTCTTCCTCGTCCCCTTCGTGATCGTGTTCAAGATCTCGTTTTCCGAGATCCGCATGGCGATCCCGCCCTACGCGCCACTTTGGGAATGGGTCGCCGGCCAGGGCCTGAAGCTCACGCTGAGCGTCGCTAACTACGCTTACCTCTTGCATGACGCGCTCTATGCGAGCGCCTATCTCTATTCGATCCGGGTGGCTGCGATCTCGACCCTGCTGTGCCTCCTGATCGGCTATCCCATGGCGCTCGCCATTTCCCGCTCGGAGCGAGCCGCGCGCAGCGTCTGGCTGCTGCTCGTCATCCTGCCGTTCTGGACCTCGTTTCTGCTGCGAGTGTATGCCTGGATCGGGCTTCTGAAGAGCGATGGGGTGATCAATAACCTGCTGCTCGCGGTCGGTCTGATCCAAACGCCCGTCACGCTGTTGCAGACCAATTTCGCTCTCTATGTGGGTATCGTCTATTCGTATCTGCCGTTCATGATCCTGCCGCTCTATTCGAACCTCGAGAAGCACGACGCGGCGCTGCTCGAGGCGGCGGCCGACCTCGGCGCCCGGCCACTGCGGGCCTTCGTGCGCGTGACACTGCCGCTGTCGATGCCGGGGATCATCGCGGGGAGTCTGCTGGTGTTCATTCCGGCGGTCGGCGAATACGTGATCCCGACGCTCCTCGGTCGCACCGACCAGCTGATGATCGGGCGCGTACTCTCCGACGAGTTCTTCGAGAATCGGGACTGGCCGGTCGCGAGCGCGGTCGCGATCGTCATGCTGGTCGTGCTGGTCGTGCCGATCATGTTCTTCCAGCGCAGCGAGCGGCGCGAGGTGGCCGCATGAAGCGGCCCGGGCGGCTGCTCGATCCGCTGGCGCTGCTGCTCGGGTTCTCGTTCCTCTATCTCCCGATCATTTCGCTGGTGGTCTTTTCGTTCAACAACTCGCGCCTGGTGACGGTTTGGGATGCGGCCCGCTCCCCCACCCTGAAGTGGTACCGGGAACTGCTGCAGAACGCGCAGATCCTCGAGGCGGCGGGACTCTCGATCCGTATCGGCGCCATGTCGGCGACCGGGGCGGTGATCTTGGGGACCGTAGCCGGGCTCGCACTGGCGCGATTCGGGCTGTTTCGCGGCCGTGGGCTGCTCGTCGGGATGGCGACCGCCCCGCTCGTGATGCCGGAGGTCATCTCGGGTCTGGCGCTACTGCTTTTGTTCGTCGCACTCGAGCAGGGTCTAGGCTGGCCGCGGGGTCGCGGCATCGCCACCATCACCATCGCGCACATCACCTTTGCGCTTTCCTATGTCACGGTCATCGTGCAATCGCGGCTCGCAGGCTTCGACGACTCGCTCGAGGAGGCGGCGATGGACTTGGGCGCACGGCCC
>Ga0116226_10007050_pt1 | contig 10125 bp, 7 predicted proteins | sample S1TSphfallax_FD_89692 | JGI IMG/M metagenome (GOLD analysis project Ga0116226, IMG submission 89692) | Host-associated microbial communities from peat moss isolated from Minnesota, USA - S1T2_Fa - Sphagnum fallax MG | ecosystem: Host-associated > Plants > Peat moss > Unclassified | place: USA...
GCATATTTCTGGTCCGTATCCGACCAGACATAGTAATCCCGCGCGGCCGAGCCGGGCTTGGCCAGGCGCGCGCGCTGGAACCAGGGGTGCTGGTCCGACGTGTGGTTGACCACGAGTTCCGTGATGACTCGGATATTGCGCTTATGGGCTTCATGAATGAAGCGGCGGATATCGGACATGGTGCCGTATTCAGGATGGACGTTGCGGTAATCGGCAATGTCGTAGCCGTCATCCCGGCGCGGGGAGGGGTAGAAGGGCAGGAGCCAGATCGCGTTGACGCCGAGTTCCTCGATATAGTCGAGCTTCTGGATGAGACCGGGAAAATCGCCCACGCCGTCATTATTGGAATCGAAGAAGGATTTGATATGGACCTGATAGATTACCGCGTCCTTGTACCAGAGCGGGTCCGAATGGGTGCCGGCGATGAAATTGATATTGTCCATTTGGTTTTTGCTCAGCGCGGAAATTGAAGGAGGTTTTTGATCATTTCGACACCAGCCAGATGCAGAAAGGTTGCTCGAACGGGTTGAGGCGCACGTTCTGGTATTTGCCGTGCCAGGTGAAACGATGATCGCGCATCAGGTCATGCGCGGCAAGCGCGCCGTCATCGGCCAGGCCGAAGCGCCAAAGCGGAACCTCGATCGTGGTCTCCTGGGTGTTGCGCGGGTCCAGGCTGATGGCGATGAGCAGCGTGTTGCCGTCCGGCGCGAATTTGCGGAAATACAGCACATTGGGATTGTCGCAGGGCAGAAACTCCACATTCAGATGCGAGTGTAGCGCGGCATTCTCCCGGCGGATGCGATTAAGCGCCGTGATCTCCACCACGATATTGCCAGGGCGGTCATAATCCCAGGCCTTGATTTCGTATTTCTCGGAGTTGAAAAACTCCTCCTTGCCCGGAATGGCCTGCGCCTCGCATAGCTCGAAACCGTTATACACGCCCCATAGGCCGGAGAGCGTGGCGGCGAGCGCGGCGCGGATGAGGAAGCCCGCACGGCCGGAGGCGTGGAGAAAATACGGGTTGATATCCGGCGTGTTGACGAAGAAATGCGGGCGGAAGAAATCCTTCGGCGCGCTCGTGGTCAGCTCGTTCAGATATTCCTCCAGCTCGGGCTTGGTGTTTCGCCACGTGAAATAGGTGTAGGATTGCGAAAAACCGATTTTCGCGAGGCGGTACATCAGCTTGGGCCGAGTGAAGGCTTCGGCGAGGAAAATCGCTTCCGGGTGGCGCGAACGGATATCGGCGATCATCCATTCCCAGAAGGGGAAGGGCTTGGTGTGGGGGTTGTCCACTCGGAAGATTTTAACGCCCTGATGGACCCAGAATTGCACAACATCGCGCAGCGCCAGCCAAAGCGCCGGTTTGGCGCCTTGGGTGTAGAAATCCACATTGACGATGTCTTCATATTTTTTCGGCGGGTTTTCGGCGTAGCGGATTGACCCGTCCGGGCGCCAGTCGAACCAGTCCTTATGCTCACGCAGCCACGGATGGTCCGGGGCGCATTGAATGGCGAAGTCCAGCGCGATTTCGATGTTGAAGCTCGCGGCGGCAGAGATGAGGGCGCGGAAATCCTCGAAGCTGCCAAGCTCGGGGTGTAGCGCATCATGCCCGCCATGGGCGCTGCCGATGGCATAGGGGCTGCCGGGATCGTTCGGCCCGGCTTGCAGCGAGTTGTTGCGGCCTTTGCGGTTTTTCTCGCCGATCGGGTGGATCGGCGGGAAATACAGCACGTCGAATCCCATCGCCGCGATGCGGGGCAACTGGCCGATGACGTCCCCGAAATTGCCGTGACGATTTACATCGCCGCTCTGGCTGCGCGGAAAGATTTCATACCAGCTGGCAAAGGACGCGCTGGGGCGTTCCGCGTCTAACGTGATGTTATGGGACCGGCTGAGAAATTTTCGCGGTGCCGCATGGCGCATGATCGCCGCCATGTGTTCGCTGAGCAGCGTTTGGCGGAGCGCTTCTTCATCTGCGGAATCGAGCTGTTGCAGGATGGGGGCAAGCTTTTGGTCGGTGGCGCAGGCTTCGCGCACCAAGGCAAGGCCTTCCTGCAACTCCAGAGATGTTGAAATCCCCGCGGCGTGTTTTTTGGTCACCTCATCGACGAAGCTCGCGAACGCATCTTTCCAGGCGGCGATCGCGAAGACATGGCGGCCGAGACGCTCCAGCGGAATGGCGCCGGTCCAACGGTCGTTATTGATGAGCGACATGGGGTAAGCGCGGAAATGCGCTTCATCTGCGGCGCGGACGAGGATGTCGGCGGCAAGCTTGTCATGCCCGTCCGCCAGGATATCCGCTTCGATGGTGACAAGCTCGCCAAGCGTGCGCCGGACGGGGAATTTTCCATCATCGACCTGCGGGGTAATCGCTTCGATGGCGAGGCGCGGGGCCTCGCAATCCAGCGCCGGGGCAATCGGTAAAAAGACAGGCCGCGCCTTGGCTGTTTCGAAATAGCTGACCCCGCCCGGCGGCAGAGTGAGGGTGGCGGCGGGGGTAAGGGTGGGGCTAGCACCGTCCAGCGGGCGCAACGCCGCCTCGCCCAAAACGGGAAGAATGGCGGCGGCCTGCTGGGAGGATTCAGAGTCCAGTGCGGGGTTTATGGCAGAAATGAAGTTTCCCCTTGACAGAATGGCGAGGTTGTTGCCGGGCGAGGAACGCAGCTCGCCAGTTTGCGGGAGGCGCAGATTAGGGTTCTCCCGCCGCATCGCGTTGAGGGCGCGGATTTCCTCCAGCAATGCGGGATAATCCGGCAGCGTTGCGGCATCGACGAGCCAGGCGGGGGCAAAGGCGGCGGAGAATTTCAACGCTCGGTGCAGGGATCGCTCGCCCATCGCTGCGTTCGGCGGCGAGGCCAGGGCAATCAGCGGCGCAATACGGCCAAGCCGCATGCTGTCCGCGTTCAGCCAGGCTGCGGAGAAATCCCAGTAGCAGGAAGACGATGTCGCAAAGCTGAAGCCGGCGCCGGCAAGGGATTCCATCTGCGTGGCGTTGGCCCCCAGCGTTTCGGCGATGAACAATGTCTCCGGGTTGCGCGCCTGCGCGTCGGCGATGAGGCGGGTGAAGATCGCCGCAGGAATGCCGGCGGCGTTGGAAAGATAAAATCCCGCGAAACCCGATTGCTGGAATTGGGCAATCTGCGTGTCCCACCAATCGACCGTTTCATCCTGGTCCGACAGGAAGCGGAAGGCCGGGCCGGTTGGGCCGTGGACGAACCAATCGGGATGATCGTGCAGAACGCGATTGTTCCGGGGCGGGGTTTCGAGCGCCAGGTCCAACAGCGCGGCGAGCCCGGATTGGTGCGCCAGTGCGAGATGATCCGGCGTCGTGATGAGGACGAAGTTGAAGCCCAGCCCGACGGCATTCTCGATTTGCACCGCGGTGTGGGCGCGCAATATCGCAGGCGTCGCACGGTCATCGGCGTGGATGCGCGGGGTATCGGCGCGCGCCATATTGGGTGCGGCGCTGGCGGGGGAAATCTTGTCGATTGCGTCCGGCATCTATGCGCGCGGGGCGCGGAGATAGCCGAGGAATTGTTCGCAGAACCGCTGCGCCGTGGTGCTGCGAACTTTCGCAAGCAGGCTGGCATGGCGCTCCCTGCGTTCCTTCAGGCTCATGATGAGGCCCTGATGCATGGCGGTTGCCACCTCGTCGGCATCGAACGGGTTGACGATCAGCGCCTCGGTGAGTTCATCCGCCGCACCCGCGAATTTTGAGAGTACCAGCACGCCGGGATTGGACTCATCCTGGGCGGCGACATATTCCTTGGCGACCAGATTCATGCCATCGCGCAACGGGGTGACGAGGCCGATATTCGCGCGGCGGTAAAATCCGGCGATGGCGTTGCGCTTTACGGGATGCGTCATGTAGCGCAACGGCACCCAGTCGAAATCCGAGAATTCGCCGTTTATATCACCGGCGCGGCGGTCCAGCTCGCGGCGGAGCGTCTGGTAGGAGCCGACTTCCTGGCGGGAGCGCGCAGCGATCTGCAAAAAATTCACCGCGCGGCGGTGCTGCGGATAGGCATAGAGGAGCCGCCCAAACGCATCGAAGCGTTGCGGCAGGCCCTTGGAATAATCCAGCCGGTCCACGCCCAGCACCAGGGCACGGTCGCCCAGGCTCTCATGCAACCTCGCGGCTTCAGGCGTGAGTTCGGCACGCTCGGCCAGCTTGGCGAATTTTTTCGCGTCGATACCGATGGGCGTGAGGACGACCCGAACCTGCCGGCCATCGTAGCTATAGCAGTTGTTCTGATCCGGGGTGACGCCGAGGGACGCCACCGCATTCTCCAGAAACGCCGCGACATCTCCCGCCGTCTGGAAGCCGATGACATCGCAGGCGGAGAGTGCTGCCATCAGCTGCGTGGCGGGCGGGAGCACCTGCAGCAGCGAGGGTGGAACGAAAGGCACATGCAGAAAAAAACCGATGCGGTTTTTTACACCCAACGCGCGCAGCTCGGCGGCCATGGTCATCAGCTGATAATCGTGAATCCAGATAAGATCGCCCGGTTTCAGCAAGGGCACCAATGCCTGAGCGAAGGAGCGGTTGACGGCGAGATAGGCTTCGTAATCCGGCCGGTTGAAGCGCAGCAGCCCGGTGCGGTAATGCAGCAGGGGCCAGAGCGCGCCATTGGCGAACCCGTTATAGAATTTCTGGTATTCGCGCTCGGCGATATCGATGGTGGCGAAGGTCACACCCTCGTCGGACAACGCAATGGCGGCCTCGTTCGAGGTCTCATCCGCCCGCCTTCCGCTCCAGCCGAACCAGAGGGAACCCTCCGTCGCCGCATCGGCAAGCGCCACGGCCAAACCGCCCGCGGTGGCGGCTTTTTCGGTGGGCGATGGCACGCGGTTGGAAACGATGACGGTGCGATTTGTAACCATGGCGCGGGTACTCTGTTTGGCCGGGCTGCTCGCGAGGATGCTGGAGGCGAGCGGGCCTTTTTCTACCGCGGGAGGTTGTGCCATCACCAATGTCATACCGTCTAAATTGGCCCCGCCAGGGCGGGTTCAACTTTTATTACAGATTTTCAATAAGGGGTTTGAAAGCGGCGACATGTTTTTTGTCTTCAAATCATCGCGGACAAGCTACGGACAATTTGCTATGGCGAGCCCAAATCAGAGAGGTTGTACATGAAGTTCACCCGCCGCCAATTCGTCTCGACCACCGCCACGCTGACCGCCGGGGCGGCATTACCGGCCGCCGCCCAAGCCGATACGAAGGCGCTGCCCTTTATCCTGGTGGGGGATTGGGGGCGTGGCGGCCATGACGAGCAGCGCGCCGTGGCGTTGCAGATGGGCAAAACAGCTTCAGCGATGAACAGCCGCTTCACGGTTTCCGTCGGCGATAATTTCTATGAAAACGGGGTGACCGGGCTGGACGATCCGCAATGGGAAAGCTCGTTCGAGCAGATCTACACCGCGCCCTCGCTCCAGAGCCCTTGGAAGGTGATTCTGGGCAATCATGATTATCGCGGCAATGTGCAGGCGCAGCTGGATTACAGCGCGAAGAGCAAGCGCTGGCAATTGCCCGCGCGCTATTACACGGCAAGCGAAAATCTGCCGGATGGCGGGACAGCGGATTTTTTCTATGTCGATACGTCGCCTTTCATTAAAAAATATGTCGGCACCAAGACGGATATTTCCGGGCAGGATACGGATGCGCAACTCGCCTGGCTGGACAAGGCGCTGGGCGGTTCCACGGCGACCTGGAAAATCGTGATCGGGCATCATCCGGTCTATACGGCGCTGGATGATTCCGATGGCGAAGACCACGACCAGCCGGATCTGATTGCGCGGTTGAACCCGGTGCTGCTCAAGCACGGGGTGCGGATTTATATTTGCGGGCATGACCATTGCCTGCAATCGGTCAAAATGGCCGGCGTGACCTATGTGGTGACCGGCGCCGGCTCGCAGACCTATGCGCCGAAGCCGGCCATTCGCGACGGCTTCGCCTCCGGGGCGCATGGCTTCATGACCGTGAGGCTGGATAGCGAAAACTTGCAGTACGGGCTCGTCGACATGAACGGCAAAACGCTTTACGCCGAAACGATAACGCGCGCCTGAATGCATGGGCGCGCCCGCAAGGGAGGCGCCCATGATTACTGTGCATCATCTGAACAACTCACGCTCGCAGCGCGTGTTATGGCTGCTGGAGGAGCTTGGGGTGGAATATGCGGTAAAGCGCTACGAGCGCGACGCCGCGACCATGCTCGCACCGCCGGAATTGCGCGCGGTGCATCCGCTGGGCAAATCACCGGTGATCACGGATGGGGATAAAACGATCGCTGAAACCGGGGCGATCGTGGAATATATCATCGAGACCTATGGCAACGGGCGGATGATTCCCGCCTCCGGCACGCCGGAGCGGCTGCGTTACGTCTACTGGATGCATTATGCCGAGGGCTCGGCCATGCCGCCTCTGGTGATGAAGCTGATTTTCAACGAAGTCCCGAAATCCAAACAGATGCCGTTTTTCATGAAGCCCATAGCGCGGGGGCTGTTTGGCGCCATCGGCAAGAGCTATCTGGACCCGAATCTCGCGGCGCATGTGGCGTTTTGGGCGGCGGAGCTGGGCAAATCCCCCTATTTCGCAGGGGCGGAGCTGACCGGGGCGGATGTAATGATGAGCTTTCCACTGGAAGCAGCGGCGACACGGGCGGGTTTACCGCCGGTGGTGACGCAGTATCTGGCGGGGATTCATGCGAGGCCGGCCTATAAACGGGCGTTGGCGCGGGGCGGGCCTTATGATTTCGTGCAGGAATAGGCGGGGTCTTGAGGGTTCGCGGGTACCCGCGAAGATGGATTGCTTCGCTGGCGCTCGCAATGACGTTGTGTGATGCGCGGCGCAGGCTAGAGCCGGATGACATTAAATCGAATCGCTTTGCGATCCGATTTAATGTCTGAATCCACCTCTGATCAAAAACTTAGAGCGTGTTCAGCTTGGCACGGATGCGTCAACCTGAACGCGCTCTAAGTTTTAAGCGACAACCGCGAAGACGATGATGACAAACAGCACCGTCGGGACTTCGTTGGCGATGCGGTAGAATTTCTCGGGCTTCACATTCGCGTCGTTAAGGAAATTGCGGCGCCATTTGGAACAGGCGCCGTGGAAGCCGCTCATCAGGATGACCGAGATGAGCTTCGTCCACCACCAGGCGGCGTGCCAGTCCACCGCCCCTGGCGTGAGGACGAGGAGGATTCCGAAAATCCAGGTGGCAATCATCGCCGGCGTGGTGATCTGTTTGAGCAGACGGCGTTCCATGACCTTGAACCGCGCAGACTCCGCCGAGCCAGGGGCGACCTGGCAGTGATACACGTAGAGCCGTGGCAGGTAGAACAAGCCCGCCATCCAGGCGGTGAAGCTGACGACGTGGAAAGCGAGTTCCACATGGTAGAAAGGCACCAAAGCCGCGATGGTCATGCGAGGACTCCGAACAGGTCTTGCAGGTGATGAAGGACGGATTTGGCCCCCGCCGCGAGCAGATTCGCGCCATCCCCATGCGGGGCGAAGCCATAACAGGTCATGCCGGCAGCGACCGCACCCGTCACGCCGAGCGCGCTGTCTTCCAGCACGATGCAGTTTTGCGGCTTGGTGTGGGCGGAAGCAGCGGCGGCGAGAAAAATATCCGGTGCCGGTTTTGGCCGCCCACCTTTGGCGATGACACTGGCGGCTGCATGGGTGCGGCCATTTGTGAGATCGCTCAGGCCCGTGCGCGCAAATTTCACCTCCATCTCCTCATCGGACGAGTTAGAGGCAACACGCCAGGGGATGCCGAGCGCGTTTACCCGTTCCAGCATTTCCCGCGCGCCGGGGATGAGTTTGGAATGTTCGCCGAGGGCGATGACGAGTTTGTCCGCGAGTTCCGCCCGCCAATGCGGAGGCAGTTTGCGGCCAAGCCGGGTTTCGATGATCGGCTCCATGTCGATGATCGACATGCCGATAAAGGTTTTCATGCTCTGCGCCTCGGTCATCGGCCAGCCCAGCGCAGTCAGGTCCTGCGCGATAATGCCGGAGGCGATGCCCTCGCTGTCGATCAGCACGCCGTCGCAATCAAAAATAATCAATTCAGGCGGCATTCCGCGATTCATCCGGGAGGTTAAGGTATTTGGACCAGGGGCAATCCTTATGTTCCACCCCGCACGCGCGGCCGCCGCGATGGGTGCACAGCCCGTCCCCCTGCGCGATGGCGCGGCGCGCGAGGCCCGCCAGCGCGGCGATGAAGCGCGGGTCGTCATTCGGGACTTTCGCCCGGAAATAGCCGGGCACGTTGTTCGCATGGGCGAGTTCGCGGTTCTCGATATCGAGCTCGACCAGCGTTTCGATATGGTCCGAGACAAAGGCGATGGGAACGAGCAGCACCGCAATCTGGTCAGCGCCCGCCTGGATGATGGCATCGATGGTGCTGGGGGCGAGCCATTTTTGCGGCGTGGCACGCGACTGATAGCACACCTGATATTCGACGTCTTGATCGGCGAGCGCCGCCATGACAGCTTGCGTCGTCGCTTCGATTTCAGCCTGGTAAGGATCGCCCGAGGTGACGATGCTCTCCGGCAGACCATGTGCGGAGAAAAGCAGGCGGAGTTTTGCCCCTGACGGCAATGCAGCTTTGGCGTCGGCAATGCCTTCATCGACCAAAGCGGCGATGGCGGAGATATAAGCCTCGTCCTCGAAATAGCAGCAAAGCGTGGTGGTGGGCTTGATCAGCCCGGCCGCACTGGCCGCTTCGTGCCAATCCGTGAGGGAGGATCCGGTCGTGGTGGTCGAGAAATGCGGGTAGAGCGGCAGGAGCAGAATGCGGTCCGGATCGTAGGCTTTCACCGCCTTGGCCGCTTCGGCGGCAAACGGGTGCCAGTAGCGCATGGCGATGAAGACTTTCGCCTCCCCGCCCAGCGCCGCTTCCAGCGCGTTGGCCTGTTGCGTGGTGAATTCCAGAAGCGGGGATTTACCGCCCATGAAGGCGTAATTCTCCTCCGCCGCCTTGGCCGAGCGTGCGGCAATATAGCGCGCCAGAGGCAGGCGGATGAAGACCGGGGCACGGATGATCGCCCGGTCTGAGAACAGGTTGATGCGGAACGGCTTTACGGATTCGGGGCCGTCGGGACCGCCGAGGTTGAACAGAACGATGGCGGTTTTCATGAGGCCTTATGTGCGCCCTGAATCACATCCATCAACTGCGCGACATGCTCGGGCGGCACATCCGGCGTAATGCCATGGCCGAGGTTGAAAATATGCGGCGTGTCCTGGAATTGCCGCAGCAATGTTTGCACGCCCTCGGTGAGCGCTGCGCCGCCGGATTTCAGCAATAGCGGGTCCAGATTGCCTTGAAAGACCGTGCCGGGCGGGCAGGCGGCGATGGCGGCTTCGGGGTCCGTCACGGAGTCCAGCCCGACCGCATCTACCCCCGTTTCGCGCACATATTCGCCGAGCAGCAGGCCGCAAAGCCGCGGGAAGCCGATGATTTTAAGACCGGGATTGGATGCTTTCAGCTGCGCCACGATTTTCTTCGTCGGCGCGATGACGAATTTGCGGAATTGCGCCGGCGGAAAAATGCCGGACCAGCTCTCGAACAGCATGACGCAATTCGCCCCGGCGGAGATCTGCGCCTGCAGATATGCAATGGTGCCGGTGACCAGCATATCCACCACGCCCTCGACGAGTGCCGGGTTTTCATAAGCAAGCCAGCTGGTGCGCGGGAAATGGCCGCCCCCGCCTTTACCGTCCAGCATGTAGCACGCCACTGTTGCCGGACTGCCGGCGAAGCCGATGAGCGCGGTCTCGGTCGGCAGGGCGGCACGGACCCGCCGGACGGTCTCTATGACCGGGGCGTAGATCTCGGGTGCGGTGTTCAGGTTCAGCCCGTCCAGGCTCTGCAGGGGCGGCAGGAGCGGGCCCTCGCCCTCTGCGAAACGCAATCCCTGACCCAGAGCCATGGGCAGGATCAGAATATCCGAAAACAGAATCGCAGCGTCGAACCCGTACCGCCGGATGGGTTGCAGCGTGATTTCCGCGGCCAGCTCGGGGTTGAGGCAAAGATTGAGGAAATTTCCCGCCTCCGCACGCAGCGCACGGTACTCCGGAAGGTACCGCCCGGCCTGGCGCATGAGCCAGACGGGCGGGGGAAA
>Ga0116226_10007051_pt1 | contig 10124 bp, 9 predicted proteins | sample S1TSphfallax_FD_89692 | JGI IMG/M metagenome (GOLD analysis project Ga0116226, IMG submission 89692) | Host-associated microbial communities from peat moss isolated from Minnesota, USA - S1T2_Fa - Sphagnum fallax MG | ecosystem: Host-associated > Plants > Peat moss > Unclassified | place: USA...
CGAACACGCGGACAAAGCCGTTCGGGCCATAGACCCATAGTTCGTAGGCACCGGAATCGTCGCTGATCGCATCCCAGCTATCGGTGAGCGTCATACCGGCCTCGACGGTATACCGCCGCGGAATTCGATCGAGGTGCAGCATGTCGTAAACATGGAATACAGCGCCCTGCTCGCCGCTATTGCTGAACAGCAGGGAAACTGTTCCGTCCGTGCCGACACGGGCGCTCGTGTGGATTTCGTAGGGTAAGGGTCGTGAGTAACGGGTGCCAAGTTCCTGCACCAGACTCTGCGGAGTCGCGGGTGGCAGGGCCTGCGGCAGAGTCTCCTGCTGGGCCGCGACGCTGGCGTAATTGCTGACGCTTGGAAGGCTGGGAAAGGCCTGATCGTTGGGGTTCGCAAAATTGAACGCCGTGGTCAGGTCGCCGCAAACCGCACGATGCCAGGGGCTGATGCTGTCGACCGTGATACCGAAGCGCTGCTCGAGAAACCGACCGATCGAGGTGTGATCGAAGACCTGGCTGTTGACCCAACCGCCCCGGCTCCAGGGCGAGATCACGTACATCGGCACGCGCGGGCCCAAGCCCCAGGGGCGGACGTTGCCGCTGATCGTGTCTCTTGGGTCGAGATACTTGTGCTCGGGGTCGGAGAAGTAATGACCCGCGAGGGGCACGGTAGATTTACCGGCCAAGGAACCATCCGCATTGTATGACGGCACGGCTGGCGCGGGTACGTGATCGAAGAATCCATCGTTTTCGTCGTAAGTCAGAAAAAAGGCGGTCTTGCTCCAGGTGTTGGGGTCGGCCGTGATGGCCTCGAGCACGCGGGCGGTAAAATCGCCGCCTTGGAAGGGACTCGACTGCGCGCCCGGGTGCTCGGATTCGAGACGAGAAGGCAGGATCCAGGACACGGAGGGCAAAGTGCCGGTGACGACATCGTTGCGCAAATCAGCGAGCGAGAAATGCTGCATCCCATTGGTGTAGATCGGCGATCCGGAACTAGCGGTCGCATTGCGAAAGCTTTCGAACGCAAGGCCGCCGTGCATCGCGCCGGTCCAGTTGTCGTTGGGGTCCTGGTAGATTCGCCAGCTGACACCGGCTCGTTGGAGCAGATCCGGCAGCGTCGGCCATTGGAAGGCCGACCCCTGGTACCTGTAGCCCGGCACGGGCATCGAGCCGCTAATCCAGCATCGCAGGTTGTTCACTTCCGCGTCGGCGTCTGTGCAATTGATACCCGCCTCGCGTAACTTTGGGTTGGCATTCGATCCCGAGAAAAACATGATGCGATTCGGATCCGTGCCCGTGGTCAGCGAACAATGGTAGGCATCGCAAATCGTGAATGCGTCGGCAAGCGCGAACTGGAAAGGAATGTCCGCACGCGTGTAGTACCCCATCGAGAATTCGCTCTTATAGAGCGGCCACTGACCGTATTTCCCCTGATTCCAGGCGGCCTGCATGTCCGCAAACCTATGGGGGTTGTCCGGCACCAACAGGGCATTCATCTTGCTCGAGTCAAGATGGTAAGGCGGTATTTCACGGGTGCCATTCGATTGATGCCAGACCGACTTGCCACTTTCGAGCGTGATCGGAAATCGATCGCCAAAGCCGCGCACGCCCCGCAGGGTTCCGAAGTAGTGATTGAACGAACGATTTTCCAGCATCAAGATCACGATGTGCTTGACGTCCTTGATCGTGCCGGTCTCGACGCTCGCTGGCACGGCGAAGGCGCGGCGCAGACCGGGTGAGAACAACGACAGGGCGGACGCTGCGCCCAAGGCGCCGACCGACTGACGCAGGAATTCCCTGCGCGGTAATTTATTCATGGTTGCGTCTCCGCGATTTCCGTGTGCGGCTCGGTCAGGGCGCGCAATGCAGGCCCGGACTACACGGCCCGGTCACTGCGATATTTTCTGCCAGTGAGCCATTGGCTGCAACGAGGGTGGTATTGGACTGCACCGCTGTTTGCGTGGAAGTGCTCGTGGTGTTGGGGCTACCGGTCGCGGCCGCGCCGACGACAGCCGACCCGCTCTGATCCACGATCCCAACGCCCGACCCGCAGCCGCCGAGGCTCAGCAACGAAGCGAGCCCCAGCAATCCCGCCAACCCCGCATTCTTCGTCGTCTTTGTCATGGAGTCTCTTCGTTCCGCTGAAGACTCCTGAGTCGGCTATGGGAAGGGAACCTTGACGCAATGCGCGCGGCACGCGCGAGAACCGCGAGCGGGTTCTCAGATAGTCATTTGATGAGCGGTCATCAGGACGCTGCGCGGCCGCGCAGACGCTGGAGGACCTGGGCAGACCGCGCCTTCGGGGGCCTGCTTCGGTGGGCCCAGCCTTGGTGGCCTCAGCCCTGCTGTTTTTGCGCCACCGCGGCCTCGCCCGCACCCTCGGTGCCGGGCATGGCTCGGTCGTTGGCCGCCGACGCGCCTTCGGGGAACGATTCTTGCTCCGCAGCCGCCTCATCTTCGCCACCCCGGCCGCGCACCCGGTTCCAGATGAGCTTGGCCGTCCGGATGGGGTGACGCACGTAGAACAGGGCAGCGCCCAGCAGCGTGAACAGTGCCTGGACCATGTAGGCACCGTTGCCTGGGTCGATATAGGCCATGGCGACGCTCGGGGATGCGGCCAGGAAGGCAACGGTGAGAATTCCGCGGGGGCTCATGAAACGCTTCAACATGGGTCGATACTCCAACTCAGCGGCTCCAGTGGTACATGACGCGCGCCGCGCTCGGCAGCGGTGTTTTGGCAATCAAATGAAACTTGCGGGCGAGGTGACGCTCCATCTGCGCGACGTCGAGATCGCGATACAGACCGGCATTGAGTCCGGCGAGCTGGCGAAACTTCGGATCCTGCGGAGCCACCCATTCGAGGATGATCCGCTGCGGCTCGAGTCTCGCGAGCAAGTCCATGAGCATCGACAGACTCGCGCGCTCGCTGACCAGCAGGTGATGCAGCAATCCCAAAACCAGTATGCAATCGAAATGGCCGGTGGCGCGCTCCAGGAAGCTCTGCACCTCGCGGTTTTCCCAGCCGATCGCCGGCGTCGGCCGCGCGATGTTGAGGACTAGCGGGGTCACAGCGGGCGCAGCGGCCCCCGAATCACCCCGCAGACGGGCGTACAGACGCACGAGCGCTGCATGGTCGGCATCGGCCGCGATGACTTCGGCGCCGCCCTCGGCGGCCAAGAGGCTGAACTCGCCGGCATTGGCGCCGAGATCGAGCACCGTGGCGCTTTGCCCCAGATGCGCGCGCACGAAATCGCGCTTGGCAACGAGATCGGGCTCCGAGTAATGCGCCCGCTCCTCTTCGTAGGACGCCCAGGTCGAACGCAGTCCGGACGTGGCGGGTTTCAGGCGATCGAGCAAGCCCTCGAGCCGGCGTAGCGTGCGCAGCAGGATGGACTTCGCGACATCGGGCGCGAAGCGTCGGGTGTTGCCCGTGCTCTGGCCCGCGCCCTGGGCGGCGCTCTGGTCGGCGATCAGGCGACTGCCGGAACCGGACAGCCATTTCGGCAGCAGCACGAGTTCCAAGCCGATCGGCGACAACAAACTGGATCGCGAAAGGAGTTCGGCAGCCCGCTCCGGCGGGATCCCGTCACGATTTGTGAGGAATAGTTCGGCCGGTGTCAGCCCCAAATGGCGGTAGAGCAGCAAGGGCAGCAGAAAATGCCTTACGAACTGTCCGTACGCGATCCAGGTGCCGCTCGGCGCCTGGGCGTCGAACGATAAAAAGTCAACGAAAACAGGCTTGCCGCGGCTGTACAGCACGTTCCAAGCCGAAGCGTCTTTGAGGATCCAGCCGTGTTCCGCCGCCTCGATCGCGAGTCGCAGGGTCAGCCTTCCCGCATCGTAGAGCTGCAGTGCCGTGATTTCGTGGGCGAAACACGGAAAAGGAACTTCTTCGTGCTCGAGCCACAGCCAGTCTTGCGACGTTTCGAGCGAGGGCGGGGACCCCAGCAGTTCGGCGGTGGGCGGCACGTGGCCCGCGGCGATGAGCCGGTTCATCCAGGGCGCCGCGAGCAGCGCGCGGGTTTGTGCCGCCTTGGCCCTCGCGACCGCGCGCAGGATGCGACCTTGATCTTTGACGACGAAACCGTCGGGATCCCGCCAGGACAGGGGCTCGGCGTGGATCAAGGCATCCATCAGGCCCGGATTCCGTCCGCGCAGGCAACGCGTGGCACAACGTACGGTAGCGTCGATAAGCGTTGTTGGACGTTATTCACTAGCCACTCCCAAGCAAGCGATTCACCGGCCGTGATCGCGAAACAACGCGAGCAGTGCGCTTCAGTTGACGTCCTTTTCGCTTGCGAACCCGGTCATCGCGCCATCGCGACTGTCCAAGGCATCCCTGGCCGTCTATGTGACAGCTTCGTTACGGTCCGAGTATGCCCGAAGTTCCAGGGATTTCGGAACTACTTCACGGTTCTTTTCGCTGCATACTGTTAAGAGCGTGCCCGCCGCGCGGCCGGACGGTCGGGGGAGCGAAGCGAGGCGCGGCGGCGTTCAACGACTGTAGTTTTTCTCGACCCAGGCGGCGTAGTCGCGTCCCAACAACGGCTGCCACCAGCGGGTATTGTCCAGAAACCAGGCCAGGGTCTCACTTAACCCCCCGGCGAGGTCCCGGGACGGGGCATAGCCCAGTTCCCGGGCCGCCTTGCGATAGTCGATCGCATAGCGCCGGTCATGGCCGGGCCGGTCCCGGACGTGGGTGATCAGGTCGGTGGCCGGCTTGCCGTTCGCGGCCGGCGAGGACGGGAACGCCTTACGCAGATCCTCACGCGCACCCAACACCTCATCCAAGAGCGCGCAGAGCGTGCGCACGATCGTGATGTTCGTCGTCTCGGCGTTGCCGCCGACGTTGTAGACCTCGCCGGGCTTGCCGCGCGTCAGCGCGAGCGCGATCGCCTCGCAGTGATCGGCGACGTGCAGCCAATCCCGCACCTGCAGGCCATCGCCATAAACCGGCAGCGGATCGCCGGACAAGATGTTCATGATGATCAGCGGAATGAGCTTTTCCGGGAACTGATAGGGGCCGTAATTGTTCGAGCAATTCGTGATCGTGGTCGCGAGTCCGAAGGTCTCGTGATAGGCCCGGACCAGGTGATCGGAACCCGCCTTACTCGCCGAGTACGGGGAGTTCGGGGCATAGGGGGTGCGCTCGTGGAAGGCGGGGTCCTGCGGCCCCAGCGAACCATAGACCTCGTCGGTCGAGACATGGTGGAAGCGATGGCCGCGCGCCAGCTTCGTGTCGATCCAGGCGGACTTCGCCGCCTTGAGCAAGGCATGCGTGCCGACGACGTTCGTGCGGATGAAATCGTCGGGCCCGAGGATCGAGCGATCGACGTGGGACTCGGCGGCAAAATGCACGATGGTGTCGATCTGATGCTCGGCGAGCAGCGCGCGCACGGTCGGCTCGTCGCAGATGTCGCCGTGCACGAAGGCGTAACGCGGATCCGTCTCGAGTCCGGCGAGGTTCTCGAGATGTCCGGCATAGGTCAGGGCGTCGAGCACGACCACCCGCCCCTCGCCGCCTCGGGCCAGCCAGTGGCGCACGAAATTCGTGCCGATGAAGCCGGCGCCGCCGGTGATCAAGACGTTATGCGGTGCAAAGTTCATCTAACATATTCCGTAAGTTGTGCCGCCAATGCTGCGCCGGAACCCCTAGCAAGGTCCGCGTCGCTGCCGAATCGAGTACGCTGAATTTCGGGCGTTCAGCCGGCGTCGGATAGGCCGCGGTCGCGATCGGCACGATGGGCACGGCCTGCGTCAGCAGGCCTCGCGCGAGCGCCTCCTCTTGGATTGCGACGGCGAAATCATACCAACTCGCGACGCCGGCATCCGTCCAGTGCAAGAGGCCGGCCGGCGCATTCGCCGTGATCAAACCCCAGATGACGCGCGCGATCCCCGTCGCCCAGGTCGGCGCGCCGATCTGGTCCGCGACCACCCGCACTTCGGGTCGTTCGCGCATAAGCCGCAGCATCGTCAGGACGAAGTTGCGCCCCGAGGCGTCGTAGACCCAGGCGGTGCGCAAGACGAGGGACTGCGCACCTTGACCCAAGGCTGCTTGCTCGCCGGCGAGCTTCGTGGCCCCGTAGACGCTCAGCGGATGGGTGGCGTCGTCCGGCCGGTAGGCACGATTCGAGCGCCCGTCGAAAACGAAATCGGTCGACAGGTGCACCAATCTTGCCCCGCTGCGTCCCGCCGCCCGCGCAAGCACGCCCACCGCCGTGCCATTGATCGCCTGGGCTTGCGCATGTTCGCTCTCGGCCCGATCGACGGCTGTATAGGCCGCACCATTGACGATCCAGTCGACCGGCATCTCACCGAGAAACCGCGTGACCGCCGCCTCGTCGCCGATGTCGAGTTCGGCGCGCGTGCGCGTGAGGACGTCGAGACCCGCGGGCGCGGCCTGCGTGACGGCGCGTCCCACCTGCCCGCCGGCGCCGAGTACGAGGACCCTCACGATAGTCCCAGGAGCATGGAAACGAGAGTAATGGAAACCCGGGTCATGGAAATTTGTGAATGTCCGCGAAGCTCTCGCCCTGCTGGTCTTTCGCCGACAGCTGCGGCTGCACGCCGGCGGGCAGGGGCCAGGCAATCGCGGCGGTGGGATCGTCCCAGGCGAGCGAGCGTTCGTGTGCGGGGCTGTACACGTCCGTGCACTTGTACAGGAAGTCCGCACTGGGCGAGGTGATCAAGATGCCGTGCGCCAAACCCGGGGGCACCCAGAGCATCCGGTGATTGTCGGCCGAGAGCTCCGTGCCCCAGGATTTGCCGAAGGTCGGTGAGCCGCGACGCAGGTCCACGACCGCATCGAACACCGAACCCGCCGTGACCCGCACGAGCTTGCCCTGGGTGTGCTCGACCTGCAGGTGCATGCCGCGCAAGGTCCACTGCGTCGAACGGCTCTGGTTGTCCTGGAGGAAGGTCGCGTCGATCCCCGCCTCCTTGAACTTGAAGGCCTGCCAGGTCTCCATGAAAAAGCCTCGGGTGTCGCCGAACACCCGCGGTTCGATGAGGATCACGTCCGCGATCGGGGTCGTATGCATCTTCACGAGTTGCGATCGCCCTGGATGATGTGCAGCAGATACTCACCATAGCCGCTCTTTTTCAAGGGCTGCGCGAGCTTTTCCACTTGCGCGGTGTCGATGAAGCCCATGCGCCAGGCGATCTCCTCGACGCAGGCGATCTTGAGCCCCTGCCGCTCCTCGATGATGCGCACGAACAAGCCCGCGTCGAGCAGCGATTGATGCGTGCCGGTGTCGAGCCAGGCCGTGCCGCGGCTCAAGCGCTCGACGCTGAGCGCCCCTTCGCGCAGGTAGACCCGGTTCAAGTCCGTGATCTCGAGTTCGCCGCGCGGCGAAGGCTTGATCGAGCGCGCGATCGCGGGCGCGCGCTCGTCGTAGAAATAGATGCCGGTAACGGCGTAATTCGAGGGCGGCTTGAGCGGCTTCTCGAGCAGGTCGATGACCTTGCCGTCCGCGTCGAACTCGACGACGCCGTAGCGCTCGGGGTCGGTGACGTAGTAACCGAACACCGTCGCACCGGCCTGGCGCGCCGAGGCCGACTGCAGCGCCGTCGACAGGTTGGCGCCGTAGAAAATATTGTCCCCGAGGATCAGCGCCGAGGGCGCGCCGGCGAGGAAGTCCTCCGCGATGATCAAGGCCTGCGCGATACCGTTCGGTTCCGCCTGGGTCGCGTACTCGAACGAGAGGCCCCACTGCGCGCCGTTGCCGAGCAGATCGCGGAAGGCAACCTCGTCCCGGGGCGTCGTGATGATCAGGAACTCCCGAATGCCCGCCGCGAGGAGCGTCGCGAGCGGGTAATAAATCATGGGCTTGTCATAGACCGGCAAGAGCTGCTTGCTCTGCGACAAGGTGATCGGGTGCAGCCGCGTACCGGCGCCGCCCGCCAAAATGATGCCTTTTCGGGGTGTCGACAAGATCCCATCCTTCAGTGTGAGGAGCCGCAGTATACCGAGATCGTCGCGCACCTTCCTCGGGATGCCGACTCGCTTTCAGCGGCGCCTGGCCCCTATAATCTATTCTTATTCTATTCATAGCGCCACCTGAGATGCGTGCAAAGGCTCTGAAATGACGCTGGCAGACAAGGTCTTGGAGCTGCTGATACCCGAGCCTCACGGACTCGGCTCGCCGCAGCTATTGGCTCAGCTGCGCCCGCGCATCAGCCAGCCGACCCTTTGGCGCGCTCTGGACCGCCTTCGCACGCGTGGATTGCTCATCTGCGAGGGTCGAGGCCGAGCCACCCGCTATCACGCCCGCTCGCGCACGGACTTGGCGGCTCTGCGCTCGCAGCGCATGCACGCGAGCGTCGCCAAGCGCTTGCTGCGCGAACCCGACGTACGCTTGCAGGCGCTCGAGCGGCTGGCCAAGTTGCGTGCGATCAATCCTCATGGTCGTCCCTACCACGATCGTTGGGACGAACTTCTGCGCGGCCCCTCGGTCGAGCTGGTACGGGTGATGACCGAACAATCGGAGGCGGCGGAGGTGCTGCGTAAGGAATCGCCCCTGAGCGCATTCGTCTCAGCTGCGGAACGGCAGCGCATCTTCGCTTCGACGCGTACAAGCTAGCGAATGCGCCGCCGCGAGCTACAGCATGTGATATTGGAAGTCTATGAACGTTTCGCTCTGACGGAAATCTTCGTCATCGGCTCCTCCGCCATCCTGGCCGTGCTGCCCGATCCACCGGCAGGCGCCCTCACGGCAACTCGCGATGTCGACATCATTCCTTTGAACGACGAGCAAGAGCGAATTGCCGATCAAATCTCCTTCGTCATCGGCGAAGCAAGCCCTTTCGATATCGAACACGGATATCACGCACAAGGAGTCTCTCTACGAACGCCCGTGTATGCCCCACGAGACTGGCAAGCGCGCACGATCGCCTTGCCCGTGGGCAAAATCGTGGCGCATTGTATGGAGCCGCATGATTTGGTGTTGAGCAAGCTCGGTGCGGCGCGCGATAAAGATCTCGAATTCGCACGCGCAGCAGCGGCGCTGAGTCTCGTCGAGCAATCCGTCTTGCTCAGCCGCCTCGGGCTGGTGCCGGTTTCCGCAGGGCATGCGGGCTTGATTGCCGAACGAATCGCCGCGCTCTACAGAACGCAATCCTCCCCACGGGCGCCCTAGGGGGAGCCACGGACGTCAGCCTCAGCGATTCTTCACCACGTAGTCGATCAAAGCCGCGAGTCCCGCCGCCCCAGGTCCGGTCGGCGGGTGATCGCCGTGAAAGGAGATCCCGGAGGCGAGCTTCTTGCCGAGTTCGACGCCGTATTGATCGAAGGAGTTGATGCCCCAGACGACGCCCTGCACAAACACGCTGTGCTCGTAGATCGCGAGCAGATTCCCCAGCGTGCGGGCGGTGGTCTGCGGAAACAGCAAGACGGTACTCGGGCGATTGCCCTCGTGCACCCGGTGCGGCGCCAGCCGGGCGACTTCAGCGGCATCGGCACCGGCTTTGCGCATCGATTCTTCGGCTTCGGCAAGCGTATGCCCATAGGCGAAGGCCTGGGCCTGGGCGAAGCAATTCTGCAGGGCGAGCTCCTGCGTATCGGTGTCGCCCCAGGAGCCGCGCAAGGGCGCGATGAAGTCGAGCGCGGCGCTGGGCGTGCCTTGGTGCAGCATTTGAAAAAACGAGTGCTGCGCATTCGAGCCGGCCGCGCCCCAGACGACCGGCGCGGTGGGAAAGTCGACGCGTTCCCCGGCGAGGGTCACGGACTTGCCGTTGCTCTCCATTTCGAGTTGCTGCAGGTAGGAGGCGAGTTGCGCGAGGCGCTGATCGTAGGGCAGCACGCAGAGCGTCGGCAGCAACAAAAAGCTGCGATTCCATGCGCCGATCAGTCCCATGATCACGGGCAGGTTGCGCTCGAACGGCGCGCTGAGGAAATGCCGGTCGATCTCGCTCGCTCCCCTTAAGAATTCCTCGAAGCGCTCGCTGCCCAGCGTCAGCTCCGCGATCAAGCCGACCGCCGACCAGACCGAATAGCGGCCACCCACCCAATCCCACATCGTGAAGCGGCGCGCCGCGGCGATACCAAAGGCATCCATGGCCTCGGCATTCGTCGAGATCGCGACGAAGTGATCGGTGGGAGATGCCTCGCCGAGCGCAGCCACG